>Ga0105047_10011433_pt1 | contig 14394 bp, 11 predicted proteins | sample MAT04_FD_78384 | JGI IMG/M metagenome (GOLD analysis project Ga0105047, IMG submission 78384) | Freshwater microbial communities from Lake Fryxell liftoff mats and glacier meltwater in Antarctica - MAT-04 (megahit assembly) | ecosystem: Environmental > Aquatic > Freshwater > Ice > Liftoff... | reverse complement strand
CGTCGCAGATCCCCACCCCCAGGAGCCGTCCCGTCGGCTCGCGGTACGTGAACTCCAGCGTGTCCGTCGGCGAATCGTAGAGGAAGGATTCGAACTGCTCGGGATCGTCCCCGGCCATCGGCCCCTCGTGCCGCTCCCGCAGGTAGCGCGCGTACAGGTCAAACTTCTCGTCCGTCGCCACCGGCGGCTGGACGTTCACCATGAGGTCCTGGTTCCGCCGCCAGCACCGCCGCTGCGATTTGGAGGGTTGGAACGAACCCACCGGCACCCGGATCGGCACGCACGCTCTGCACCCCCGGCAAACGGGTTGGTACACGACCCGTCCGCTCCGCCGGAATCCCGCGTCCATCAGCGCGTGGTAGACGCCGGCCGCCATCCGCCCGACGGCGAACGCCCGATTCTGGGCGGCGCGGTCGGGGCGGTAGGTGCAGGGGTGCTCGCCGGTCACCGTCAACTGGACGCGCACCGGGGGCGGGAGGGCGGGGTAAGCGCTCGATCGCTGCTCATGCTCGCGGGGCGCGTCCACGGCCGTCAGCGTAGCGCCCGTGGAACAGAAAGCCAAGCCACCCGCGCCCGCGCGCCAGTTCACTGGACGAGGTAGTTCGACGTGATCTTGTAGTTTGCGACCACGTCAGGGTAGACGACCGGCTGGTCCGCCGCGATCGATGCGTTCGGGTTCCCGATCATGGTGCCGCGCGGAAGCCAGTAGTCGGGCTTCGCCGACTCCATGTCCGTCATCGTGGCCACGTGGCCGTCGTAGAACAGCACGTTCATCCGGTACGGCGTCGTCGCCCGCTGGCTCTTGGCCCCGTGGCGGTAGGAAAAGATGCGCGGGTCGATCGTCGCCGTCATCCCGTTGGGCACTCGCCGGGCGAACGACTTGGTCGCGCCCGTGAACGCGCCGAAGTCGCTGAAGTTCGTGTTGTTGTGCCACGAGAGTTCGCCTGGCTTCAGCGTGAACGTCGGCCCGGCCGTCCCGTTCGTCCACCGCCCGTTCTCCGCGGCGTAGATCTTCTCCGACGCGGACCCGACCTGGTTGATCTTCGGGGCGTACGAGGGCGGAAGCTCCCAGTAAAAGCTGTTGTTCGACGGCCCGGCGGGCATTCGAACCGAGCCCGTCCACCCGGTCCGGTACGACTTCATCAGGAACGTCAGCGCCGTCAGGTAGCTCATCGCCTGCCCGTCCTCCATCGTCGCCGGCCCGCTGAACTTCGTCGCGATGACTCCCTCGAACGACGGACACGTGAACTGCCGCAGCTTCCGGTACTCGCGAAACCGCGGCACAGTGTCGTTGGTGTTGGGCAGCGCCACGCGCATGATCTTGCAAAGCGGCCCGATGAAGTCGTTCAGTTCCACCACCTCCGGGCAGTTGGTGGCCGAGATCCCCGGCTTGAGGGCAAAACTCGCGCCGTCGAGCCAGATGTGGCTCGCGCTCGTGTTGCCCGACCCCGGGATCCAGCCCCTGTAATCCCCCACGTACGTCTGCATCGCCTGCCCGATCGACCGCAGGTTCGCCATACAGGCGGCCGTGTTGGCCGCCTCCTTCGCCTTCGATAGTGCCGGCAGAAGGATCGAGATCAGCAGGGCGATGATCCCGATCACGACCAGCAACTCGACCAGCGTAAACGCGCGCCGCCGTGCGGCTCCGTGTGCTCTCATGCTTCTCCTGTCGTCCCCCTGTGCGCCGGCGGTTGGACCGGCGGTGTTTCGTTTTCGTCTCCCGACCCGCGCCTCACCCCCCCCGCACCCGCGCGGCTACTCGCGCCCCCCGCCCTTGCGCCCCTTGTACTCGGACTTCAGCGGCGGCGGGTGCCCCTCGGACGGCGGGGGGTTCTGCGCCACCACCAGCCGTCCGCAGTCCGGGCAGAACGTCGGCTCCTTGCTTCCAAGATAGTGGCCCACGAGCACGTACGTTGGGTCGGACTTGATCTTCCCTTCGGCCGTCCAGAAGCACTGCTCGGCCGGATATCCCGTCTCCTTGCCCGAGTGCGGCGACAAGCGCGGCCAGCTTTTTCCGTCCTCCACCGACGCCTTGAAATGCTTTCCCGTCTCCGAGCAGACGAAGTGCCGCTCCCGCGACAGGCTCGCCGCGTCGCTGGGCCCCAGGTTCTTCCGCACGGATAAGAACGCGAGCCCCCCCGCGACCACCACCAATACGATGGCGACGATCTTCCCCGCCGTGGACTCGAAAAACTGGCGAACGCCGTTCATTCTTGCCTTATCAGCCTCGCGATGCGCACCAGAACCGGGACGCAATCGCAATTGCAGCATCCTGCCCAATCTCGTTTCTGCTCGGGCAGCATAAGCTCGAGAGGGGCCGCTGATCGTGTGAGCCGTATGAAGTTCTGATGAGCGCTGCTGAGTCGCAAGTTAAGCCACCGCAAGCGGCGACGCAACTCCATTCTTGACTCGCGCCAGGTTGGTCATGGCGTCGGCATTCTAGCAGTGTTCGGCGTGCGATCCAGTCTCACCCCGGAAACGGTCGCCCGTCGTCCGTCGCCGGCGGCCCGCCGCGGCCGTCCCCGCGCCGCTCCTTCTGTCCCTTTATCGCAGCTTGATCGTCGCCAGCGACATCGCCGCCAGCAACGCCCCGACCAGCCAGAACCGTACCACCACCTGCGTTTCCGCCCACCCTTTGCGCTGGAAGTGGTGGTGCAGCGGGGCCATCAGGAACACGCGCCGCCCCTCCCCGTACCGCCGCCGGCTGTACTTGAAATAGCCCACCTGGATCAGCACCGACAGGGCCTCGACCACGAAGATCCCCCCGACCATCACCAGCATCAACTCCTGCCGGATCACGATCGCGATGTAGGCCAGCAGCGCCCCCAGCGACAGCGACCCGGTGTCCCCCATGAACACCGCCGCCGGGTTGCAGTTGAACCACAGGAACCCCAGGCACGCCCCGGTGATCGCGCCCGCCAGGATCGCCATCTCGCCGGCCTCGGGGATGTGCGTGAGGTTCAGATAGCGCGCGAGCTGCGCGTACCCGACGATCAACGACACGAGGAAGAATGTGAAGCTGACGATCGCCGTACAACCGGCCGCCAGCCCGTCCAGGCCGTCCGTCAGGTTGACGGCATTGCTGGTCCCGGTCAGCACGAGCGTACCGAGCAGTACGAACGCCAGGGCCGAGTAATCGAGCGGCAGGCTCGCCAGCAGGGGCACGGTCCCCTTCACCCATGCGTCAAACCCGTGCATGGCGAGGTCGATCTTCAGGTTTTTGAAGAACGGGAAGTAGAGCGTGTGCGTCTCGACCCGCCCGCCGCCGTGGCGGTAGGTGAAGTAGGACAGCACCACCGCCAGCCCGACCTGGAACGCGAGCTTTTCTTTGCTGTAGAGGCCCTGCCGCGTCCCCGCGCGCCGCCCGGCCGTGAGCTTGAGCCAGTCGTCCGCAGCGCCGATGACGGCGGTCCAGAGCAGGCACACCAGCGCCATGCTCACGTAGAAGTTGCCCAGGTCCGCCAGCAGCAGCGTCGCGACCGCGATCGCCCCGACGATCAGCAGGCCGCCCATCGTCGGCGTCCCCTTCTTCCCGGCCATCAGCTTGTCCACCTCGACCTGGTCGAACCCGGCGAGGTCGTCGATCTTCCGGCGCCTCAGCCACCGGATCATCCCCGGCCCCAGCGCGATGCACGTGACGAAGCTCACCGCGAACGCCAGGATCGCGCGGAACGAGACGTACCGAAACACGCGCAGGAAATCGAGCCCGTGCTGCTCGAACCAGGGGAGGAAGTGCTTGACGAGAAGGTAGAGCATGGGACGGCATCACCCGCGGGCGGAAACGAAACGGCTCCCGACCCTGTTCTTTCCAAGTTGCGTCACGACGCCACCTTGCGCGCGGGGTCGCGCTGGCGCTCGGCGACCGCCTTGGCGATCTCCTCCAGCCGCATCGCCCGCGAGCCCTTGAACAGCACCACGTCCGCCTCGTTCACAAGCCCCGCCACCTCATCGCGCGCCGCCCGGGCGTCGGCATAGTGGCGCACGTTGCCCAGCCCCGCGGCGCTCGCGGCGTCGGCCAGCAGCTTCGCCTTCTCCCCCACGCACACCAGCGCGTCCAGCGGGCACGTCGCCGCAAACCGCCCCAGTTCCTTGTGATACCCGTCACTCGTCGCCCCCAGTTCCCGCATGTCGCCAAGGACGGCGATGTGCCGCTTGCCGTCCACCGACGCCAGCGTCTCCAGCGCCGCCTTCATCGACGCCGGGTTCGCGTTGTACGCGTCGTTGAGGATGCTCACCCCGCCGACCGTCTCCAACTCCAGCCGCATCTCCGGGCCGTGCGCGACCGCGAGGCTCGCGACGATCTGCTCGTCGGAGAGCCCCATCTCCCGCGCCACGGCGATCGCCGCCAGCGCGTTGATCGCCGTGTGTCGCCCGAGAAGGGGGATCGACACCTCGCGGCTCCCGTTCAGCTTGAACCGCACGCCCTCGGCCGAAAGGCGGATGTCGCCGGCCCATAGGTCGTTCACGCGTTCGACGCCAAACCTCACGATCTTCCCCGGGAACGCGGCGACCTCTTTCAGCAGCTCGACATTGTCGCCGTGGACGACCAGCACGCCCGTCGGGCTCAGCCCTTCGATGACGCTGGCGTTCTCCCGCCGCACGCCCGCGAGGTCGCCGAGGAACTCCAGGTGCTCGGCCGAGCAGTTCGTGATCACCGCAATGTCCGGGCGGGCCATCCGCGTCAGCACGCGGATCTCGCCCGGGTGGTTCGTGCCCATCTCCAGCACGAGGTAATCGTCGGCCGGGTCGGCCGGGAAGATCCCCAGCGGCACGCCGATGTCGTTATTAAAGCTCTTGGGCGAGATCGACCCCCGCAACTGCCCGCACAGCGCCGAGTCGATCAGGTGCTTGGTCCCCGTCTTCCCGTTGCTGCCCGCGACGCCGATCACCCGACCCGTCAACCGCCGCCGCACGGCCGCCGCGATCTGCCCCAGCGCCACCCGCGTGCTCGCCACGGAAACGAGGGGGAGGGGCGCGCCTCTGATCATCCCTTGCTCGACGACCCGTTCGACGACCGCGACCACGGCGCCCTTCGCCGCGGCCTCCCCGACGAACTTGTGCCCGTCGAAATTTTCGCCGCTCAGGGCGACGAACGCGCACCCCGCCTCCAGCGCCCGCGTGTCCGTGCAGACGATCCGCGCCGCCGGCCCGTCCGCCGACCCGCCGACCAGCGTCCCGCCCGTCGCCGCGATGATCTCGCCAATTGTGATGGGGTTCATGGCCGTTCGACCCTTCGTCGGAGGCAGTTCTCAGCGACTCCCCGCCCCGGCCGACCGCGCGATCGCACGTCGGGCCTCCTCGACATCGTCGAAGTGCCGCTTTTCCTTCCCCACGATCTGGTAGTTCTCGTGCCCCTTGCCGGCCAGCAGCACCACGTCCCCCTCGCCGGATTCCGTGATGATCCGCTCGATCGCGCTGCGCCGGTCCCGCTCGACGACCACCTCGCCGCGCTTCGCCGCCGGGATCCCCGCCAGGATCTCGTCGATGATCGCCCCCGGCTCTTCCGTCCGCGGGTTGTCGCTCGTCACGTACACCGCGTCGGCGTACTCGGCCGCCATCTCCGCCATCCGCCGGCGCTTCGTGCGGTCGCGGTCGCCGCCGCACCCGAACAGCACCCGCAGCTTGGCCCGCGCCAGCGGCCGCAGCGCCGTCAGCACGTTCTTGAGCGCGTCGTCCGTGTGCGCGTAGTCAACCATGACGGTGAACGGCTGCCCGCACCGCACCGCCTGGAGCCGCCCCGGGGCCCCCGTCGCGTCCGCCAGCGCCCCCGCGATCTGCCCGACGCCCAGCCCGAAGACCTCGCTCACCAGCGCGGCCGCCGTGAGCGCATTGGCGATGTTGTGCTGACCGACCAGCGGCGTCCGCACCGGCGCGGCCCCGTCGGGCGTCGCGAGCACGAACGTCGATCCCTCCGTTTTGATGTCGATCTCCGTCGCCCGGTACTGCGCGCCGGCCGAGAATCCCCACCGCACGACGCGAATGTGGCAATCCGCCACCATCCGCTCTGACGCCGGATCGTCCGCGTTCACGATCGCGACCGCGTTGTCCCTCAGCATCGTGAACAGCCGCGCCTTGGCCGCCGCGTAATTCTCCTCCGTGCCGTGGTAATCGAAATGGTCCCCTGTGAGGTTGGTGAACGCCGCAGCGGCGAACTCCACGCCGGCCACGCGCCCCTGGTCCAAGCCGTGGCTCGACACCTCCATCGCGCACGCCCCGCACCCGTTGTCGCGCATCGCCGCCAGCAACTCGGCCACCTCCACCGCCCCCGGCGTCGTCATCGTGGCCTCGCGCACCGCCACCCCGTCGTCGATCTCCACCGTCCCCACGACCCCGCACCGCCGGTGGACGGCGTGGAGGATGTGCCGCACGAGGAACGCCACGGTCGTCTTCCCGTTCGTCCCCGTCACCCCCAGCACGCGCACCGCCCGCGACGGCCGCCCCAGCGCCACGTTCGCCAGCCACGATGTCGCCGCCGCCACGTCGCCCACCACGACCTGCGGCAACGGACAGTCGTCCAGCCGAGCGCCGCTCACGACCGCCACCGCCCCCCGCCGCGCCGCATCGGCCACGTACGCCCGCCCGTCCGCCTGTGCCCCCGGCCGCGCGACGAACAGGCAGCCGGGCGTCACCCGGCGCGAATCTTCCTGCACGCCCGATACGTCCACGTTCGGAACGCCGGCAAGCGAGGGCTTGGGTTCAAGTTGGTCAATGAGGGAATGCAACAGCATCGGGACATCCCTTTCCCTACGGCGGCCCTGTGCGGGCGAGACCCCGGGCATCCATGCCCTCGGTCAAGCGGCAGAGCCTATCACACCCCCACGCGCGGATCAATCACGTTCCGGCCGCCAGCACGAACTGCGCGGCCCACGCCGCGTCCTCCGGCGACAGGGGCGGAACGGGGGCACCGCTGTAAATGTAATGGGCGTAGCCCGCCGAATCGTAGACTTCATGCACCAGGGCTTGCAGGTCCAGCGAAGCGTTGGGTTCGCCCGCACGGAGCGGCACCGGGATCGTCGGCAGGCGCTCGCGCAGGGAGATCGCCCAGACGCCGACCCGCGGCCGGTCTGCCGCGCCCGACACCAGCACGCAGTAATCGCACGGCGGGACGCCCTCGGCCGGCATCCGGGGGTGGCCGCGAAGGAGGTCGATCTCCACGAGGCTCGCGCTGCTCAGCAGGTACCGGCGGCGCTTCGCGAGGTACTGTTCCCGGTCCGGCCCGGGCCGCTTGTTCGCGAAGCTCAGGAGTTCCACGACGGTGATCAGTTCCCAGTTCTGGCGATCGCGGATCTCGAGGTACGCGTGCCGTTCGACGTCCGCCGCGACCGGCACGTAAGCGTAAGCCGGCGCCTCGACCGCCGCCGTCCCGACATCCGCCACCGCGGCGGCCGCAAAGGGGCCGGGCGCGCTCACGCTGACGTCGCCCCGCCCGACGAGGCGCCTCCGGTCCGCGGGCCGCTCGTGGACGAACAACTGTTCCTCGACCTTCACGACGTATCGCGGCACCACCTGTGCCGTGAGCGCCGACCGCGCGGCGGGCATGACGCTCTGATGGAAATCGTTCCAGACGATGTCCTGCTCCAGGTACGGGTTCATCCCGGGAAATGGTGAGGGCATACGCTGCTCCGGTCGTGCGCCCGCGATTATACCCGCCCCTCCGGCACGAACCGCGCAGCCCACGTCGCGTCCTCCGGCGACAGGGCCGGCTGTGGCGATCCGTCGTAAATGTAATCCTCGTAGCCGGCCGCGTCGTACACGCGGTGGAGGATCGCCTGGAGATCCAGCACCACGTTCGCGTGGGGGGCGCGAAGCGGAATCGGGACGGCGGGCAACCGTTCCCGCAACCCAATGGGCCAGACCGCGACGCTCGGCCGGTCCTCGGGACGGCTGACCAGAGCGTAATAGTCGCAAGGTGGGAATCCCACGAGGGGTAGGCGCGGTTGGCCGCGAAGGAGGTCGAGTTCCACCAGGTTGCAGTTGGCACCGAATAGTCGCCGCCGCTTCGAAAGGTACTGCTCGCGATCGGGCCCGGGGTGCTTGTTCGCCGGGCTGAGGAGTTCGATCACCGTAACGACCTCGCGCGACTGGCGGTCACGCACCTCAATGAACGAGAGGCTTTCCGTATCCACTGAGCCCGGGATCTGCGCATAAGCCGGTGCCGCAAGAGTCCCGACCGCCGCCGACATGCTCGCCGAGCCTCCCGGCGGCCGCGCGATATTCACGTCCCCCCGCCCCGCCAGCCGACGCCCCTCGCCCGGGAGTTCGTGGATGTAAACGTGCTCGTCCAGCTTTACGATGTAGTGGGGCCGTACGAGTGGCAGCAACGCCTCGGCCACGTGCGGGATGAACCGCTCGTGGAAGTCGTGCCAAACCTCGTCCTGCTCCAGGTACGGGTTCATCCCGGGAAATGGCGAGGGCATACGCTGCTCCTGCTGACCACCGGCATCATACCCGCCCGCACCGCGCGCCGCCGCTACCGCTCCTCTTCCGCGTGGAGCAGATGGTACTCGTACGCGTCCACGATCGCCTGCCAGCTCGCGTCGATCACGTTCTGGCTCACGCCCGTCGTGCCGAACACGTCGCGGTGGCTGGCGTCGCCCATCCCCGACTCGCGCCGGAACTCGATCACCACCCGAACGCTGGCGGCCGTCTCGTCCTTGGAGTTGATCACGCGCACCTTGTAGTCGATCAGGTGCAGGTCCTTCAGCACCGGGTAGTGCGGCTCCAGCGCCGCACGCAGCGCCCGGTCCAGCGCGTTCACCGGGCCCGGCCCCTCGAACACGGTGTGCTCGACCTGCCCCTCGGGCGTGTGCAGCTTCACGGTCGCCTCGGCCACCGGCGTCGTGCAGTCCACCCGCAGGATGACCACGCGGTAGTGATCCAGCGTGAAGAACTTGCGGTAGCGGTTGATCTCCTTGCGCACGAGCAGTTCGAAGCTCGCCTCCGCCGCCTCGAACTGGTACCCCTGGTTCTCCAGGTCCTGCACGCGCGCGAGCACCCGCTTCAGCACCGCCTTGTCGTGCTCGATGTCGAACTTCTTGCCCGCCTTGGTGGCGATGTTGCTCACGCCCGACAGCTCGCTGATCAGGATCTTGCGCGTGTTCCCCACCGCCTCGGGCGCCACGTGCTCGTACGTCGAGACGTCCTTCTGCACCGCGTGGACGTGCATGCCCCCCTTGTGCGCGAACGCGCTGCCGCCCACGTACGGCTGGCCCGGCACGAGGTTCATGTTCGCCGTCTCGTAGACGTACCGGCTCACCTCGGTCAGCCGCTGCAGGGTGCCCGGCCGCAGGCAGTCCAGCCCGTACTTGAGTTGCAAGTTGGCGATCAGCGGGATCAGGTCCATGTTCCCGCACCGCTCGCCCACGCCGTTGATCGTCCCCTGGGCGTGGTCGGCGCCGGCCCGGATCGCCGCCAGGGCGTTGGCGACCGCCAGGCTGGCGTCGTTGTGCGTGTGGATGCCCACGCGCACGCCCGCGAAGCGCTGCCGCACCGCCGCCGTCGCCTCGGCGATCCATTCGGGCATGCTCCCGCCGTTCGTGTCGCACAGGACCAGCGTCGCCGCGCCCGCGTCGGCCGCCGCGTGCAGCGTCCGCAGGGCGTAGTCGTGGTTGTTGCGGAAGGCGTCGAAGAAGTGCTCGGCGTCGTAGACGACCTGCCGCCCCTCGCGGTGCATCAGCGCGACCGAGTCGCCGATCATCGCCAGGTTCTCGTCGGCCGTCACCGACAGCACCGCCTCCACCTGGTACAGGCTCGTCTTGCCCACCAGCGTGACGGCCGGCGTCAGTGCCGCCAGCAGCGCCTTCATTCCCGGGTCGTCGGCCGCCACCACGCCGCGGCGCCGGGTCATGCCGAAGGCGGAGACCTTCGCGTGCCGCAGCTTCAGCTCGCGGATGTCGCGGAAAAACGCCTCGTCCTTGGGGTTGGACAGGGGGAAGCCGCCCTCGACATAATCCACGCCCAGGTCGTCGAGCTTCTGCGCGATCAGCAGCTTGTCCTGGAGCGAGAGGTTGAACCCCTCGCCCTGCGTCCCGTCGCGGAGGGTCGTGTCGTAGATTTCGATGCGGCGTGGCTTGTCCATGGCGGTTCCCTGTGTCGCGTGCTCTCTTTCAACTTGCCCCCTCCGAAACGCATTACGCCCTGCCACCAGGGGGCAGGGCGCGTTCGGCTTCACGTTGAGCGGAGGACCGGCCCTACCCGATTGTCTTCGGGGTAATAATGGCCGCGATCGCCCGCACTGTGGTCGGCATGGTTGGGAATGATAGCGGAAAGCGGACGAGGGTCAATGCACGCGCGCGGCCGGGTGGGCAGGGGGGGGGTAACGATTGGCGAATAACGATTAAGGGGGACGCGGGCGAGGCGCGGGCGTTTCACTCGACGACGACCGACCCCGTTTCGCGGGGGTGGCGGGCGCAGCGGTAGGGGTAGGTGCCCTTGCGGGTGAAGCGGCGGTCGTAGGATTGGCCGGCCTTGAGGTTGCCCGAATCGAAGTCATCCGACTGGACGCGGTGGTCGCGGTCGTCGTCGTTGCGGAAGGTGACGGTGTCGCCGACCTTGATGCGGACGCGGCGCGGCGCGAACTGCCCCTCGCGGATCGAGACGGTCGTGTCGGCCGCCAGGACCGTGCCGGCCGCAACCAACATGATCAGTGCCAATAATACGCGATGCCTCATAGCGTCACCTCGCGCCGCCGCCGGGGGGCGAGTGCGGCAATCATACCCGGCTATTCGGGAAACGGGCCACACTTTCTGTAGAATGCTCCGCAAGCCCATGGCCGAAAAGATCATCCGCGACCCCGTACACGACGTCATCGCGTTCCAAACGGACCGGCCGGTGGACGCGCTGCTCTTTCGCCTCGTCAACACTGCCGAGTTTCAACGCCTCCGCCGCGTCCGGCAACTGGGGTTGGCGTCGCTCGCCTATCCCGGGGCCGACCACAGCCGCTACAGCCACAGCCTGGGCGTCATGGAAACCGCCCGCAAGATCCTCGCCCAGCTCCGCCAGAGCTTCCCGATCGATCCCGAGGGCGAACTGCTCTGCCTCGTCGGGGCCCTGCTCCACGACATCGGCCACGGGCCGTTCAGCCACGTGTTCGAGCGGATCACGGGCGTCCACCACGAGGATGTCGGCCGCCGCGTCATCCTCGACCCGGCGGGGGAGGTGCGCCGCACGCTGGCCGACTTCGACACGGCCTTGCCGCAGCGGCTCGCGGACTTCCTGGACTGCCGCCCGCGGCGGACGTTCTTTCACGACATCCTCTCCAGCCGCCTCGACGCCGACCGGTGCGACTACCTGCTCCGCGACAACATGATGACGGGCAGCCGCTACGGCGACTACGACCTCAGTTGGCTCGTCCACGCGTTCACAATCGACACCCAGGGCGACCGGCTGGCCATCACCTGGAAGGGCGTCAGCGCAGTCGAGGGCTACCTCCAGGCGCGGTACCACATGTACCGTAACGTTTACTTTCACAAAGTAGTCCGCAGCGGCGAGGGAATGGTCGGGCTCGCGCTTCAACTCGCCCGCCGACTGAGCGTCCAGGAGCGGCTTCCGTGGCCGCCGCGCGGGCACGTGGTTCACAAGGCGCTGCGGGGGCAGAGCCTCAATTTCGCCGAGTTCGTGCAGCTCGACGACACGTCGATGCTCGAGTCCTTCAAGGCCTGGGCGGCCAGCGACGACGCGACGCTGGCGCAGCTCTGCCGGGGGCTGCTGTTCCGGCGGCTGTACAAGGTGATCGACCTGACGCACCTGGCCGGGCATGTCGTGACCTCGTCGGCGCAGGCCAAGGGGATCGAGGCGCTGGCCCAGCGGGTGGCGTTGGAGAACGGCGGGGACTACGCCTACGACCTGTTCCTCGACGAGCCCAACGACAGCCCGTACGAGGCGTTCGACCCGGACGACCCGTGCGGCGGGGCGGGGATCATCGTGCTCGGCCCGGACGGGCGGGCGACGGACCTGGGCGGCCACTCGCCGCTCATCGCGGCGCTGCGGCAACAACTCGTCTTCCGGCGCCTGCACGTGGCCGAGTACCTCAAGCCACTATTGATGACACGGCTGGGGGCGAACGGTGAGGGGGTGGGGGGGGAATGACGGCGACCGCGCCCCCGCCGCCGCCTGGGGCGGGCGGCGGGGGCGCGGCGGCGTCGCTGGCGGTGCTCACACCTCGACGGGCTGGGTCTTGCGCTCGTGCTTGCGGCGGTCGTTCTCGGCCAGGCGGCGCTTGCGGAGGCGGATGCTGCCCGGGGTGGCCTCGACCAGCTCATCCTCCTCAATGTACTCCAACGCCTGCTCCAGCGTCATCTTGCGGGCGGGCTTGAGGATGATGTTTTCATCGCTAGCCGTCGTGCGGATGTTCGAGAGCTTCTTGGCCTTGCAGGCGTTCACGACGAGGTCGCTGTCGCGGCAGTGCTCGCCGACGACCTGACCCTCGTAGGTCTCGTCCTGCGGCTCGACGAAGAGCGTGCCGCGTTCCTGCAGGTTGAACAGCGCGAAGCCGAGGATCTTGCCGGCCTGGTTGGAAACCATGACGCCGTTCGCCCGGTCGGGGATGCTGCCCCGGACCGGGGCGTACTCGAAGAAGTTGTGGTGCATGACCGCCTCGCCCTGCGTGGCGGTCATCAGGCGGGTGCGCAGGCCGATCAGCCCGCGGGCGGGGATCGTGAACTCGAGGTGGACCTGGCCGGCGCGCTTGTCCATGCGGACGATCTCGCCGCGGCGGTTGCCGACCAGCTCCATGACGGGGCCCTGGGACTTCTCCGGGACGTCCACGACGAGGTACTCGATCGGCTCGTGGACCTCCCCGGTCACCTCGTCCTTGCGGGTGATGACGTGGGGCTTGCTGATCGAGAGCTCGTAACCCTCACGGCGCATCGTCTCGATGAGGATGCCCAGGTGCAGCAGGCCGCGCCCCGCGACCTTGAACGAGCCCTTTTCCTCGGACTCCTCGACCTTGAGGGCGACGTTGGACTCCAGCTCCTTCATGAGGCGCTCGCGGAGGTTCCGGGTCGTGACGTACTTGCCTTCGCGGCCGACGAACGGGGAGTCGTTGATGCTGAACATCATCGTCAGCGTCGGGGGCTCGATCTCCTGGGCCTGGAGCGGCTGGGGGTCGATGACGTCGCAGATCGAGTCGCTGATGTCCACGGTCTCGAGGCCGACGAGTGCGACGATGTCGCCGGCGGCGGCCTCGTCGATGTTGCGGCGGCCCAGGCCGTCGAACGACTGCACCTGCTGGACCTTGCACTGGACGATCGTGCCGTCGCGGCGGCAGACCTTGACCTGCTGCCCGGACCTGATTACGCCGTTGTAGATCCGGCCGACGCCGATCCGGCCGACGTAGTCGTTGTACTGGAGGGTCGTGATCTGGATCTGGAGCTTCTTCGTGCGGTCCCCGTGCGGGGCCGGGACGTGGCGAAGCAGCGCCTCGAAGACGGGCTGGATGTCGGTGCCGGGCTTCTCCATGGACCAGGACGCCGTGCCGGCGCGGCCGGAGGCGTAGAGCACGGGGAAGTCGAGGGTCTCGTCGTCGGCGCCCAGCTCGACGAAGAGGTCGAAGACCTCGTTGAGGACCTCGTCGGCGCGGGCGTCGGGGCGGTCGATCTTGTTGATGATGACGATGGGGCGCAGCTCGTGCTGGAACGCCTTTTTGAGCACGAAGCGCGTCTGGGGCATCGGGCCCTCGGCGGCGTCAACGAGGAGGAAACACCCGTCGGCCATGCTCAGCACGCGCTCGACCTCGCCGCCGAAATCGGCGTGGCCGGGGGTGTCGATCAGGTTGATCTTAAAGTCCTGGCCGTCGGGGGTCTTGTGGGTGATGGCGCAGTTCTTGGCCAGGATGGTGATGCCCCGCTCGCGCTCGAGGGGGTTGGAGTCCATGATGCATTCCTGGGAGACCTGGCTGTCGCGGAAGTTGCCCGACTGGCGGAGCAGCGCGTCAACCAGGGTGGTCTTCCCATGGTCAACGTGGGCAATGATCGCGACGTTCCGAATATCGTTTCTCACAGAGTTCATTCTATTCTTCTGCCGCAGCTAGGGGGTTTACCAAATGGGCAATCCGACGCGGCAGCGGGGCGGCGGCCGCGGAGCGGAGAGCCAAGCTCACCCGGGGGTGAAGGGCGGATAGGATAATGCGCCGCCCATGGTGATACAACGTTTGGGCCATGACAAAGTTCGGCGATGGAGGCACATCGGTCCATAGGTGTCGGCCCGAGCGGCCGTTATGGGCCGCCGCAAAGTGGGAGGGACGGGGGCATCCGTGCGCAACGCCCGCGCGTGCCGCTACAGCGCCCGGGCGCCGCACCTGTGGGCCTCGGCGCAGGCGCGGGGCAGCCACGTACACGTATTGCCGGCGCGGTGGGCGCACGGAGGAGCGGCGTGGTCGGGCTCGAGCGGCGGCCG
>Ga0105047_10011432_pt1 | contig 14395 bp, 16 predicted proteins | sample MAT04_FD_78384 | JGI IMG/M metagenome (GOLD analysis project Ga0105047, IMG submission 78384) | Freshwater microbial communities from Lake Fryxell liftoff mats and glacier meltwater in Antarctica - MAT-04 (megahit assembly) | ecosystem: Environmental > Aquatic > Freshwater > Ice > Liftoff... | reverse complement strand
TCTGCGAATGGGCGGAACATGTGGCGTGGACTCCTCGATGGGAGAGGGCGCACGTTTTTATCTGGAGCTGGCGACCCGGCCCCCCGAGGGCGACTCCGCCAACCGCGCAAGCCAACAGGAGGGGGGCAATATCGATGATTCTGTTAATTGAGGACAACGCGGACGATGCCGAACTCATCCGGTACACCTTCGGCAAGGCCGGCATAGCGCCCCCCCTCCTGACGCTGTCCGACGGCGCGATGGCGGTCGCGTATTTCGAGGGCACCGACCGCTATGCCGACCGTGAAGCACATCCCTATCCGGATCTCGTTCTTCTGGACCTCAAATTGCCGCAGCGCTCGGGATACGAGGTGCTTCGGGCGGTGCGTGACAACGCAGCGACGAAGCACACGCCGGTGTTGGTGTTGACGTCGTCGTCGCGCGAGGCCGATATCCGTCGGGCCTACGAAGCGGGGGCCAACTCCTATCTCGTCAAGCCGTTGGGCCGCGACGCATTGCTGGGGATGGTCCAGTCGCTCAACAGCTTCTGGCTCAAGTTCAACAAGACCGTGGCCACGTGAACGCCCGCATGCGGGTGCTGATCGTCGATGACGTCGCCGATGACCGTCAACTGGTAAGGCATGAACTCCAGGCGCTGTATCCGGACGCCGACATCGTGGAGGTGGCAACCCGCGAGGAGGTCGAGGCGGCGCTGGCCGCTGGCCCGGCGGACCTGGTGGTGACAGATCTGGAGCTCCGGTGGGGCTCCGGCCGCGAAGTGTTCGAGCGCGTCAGGGCGGTCATGCCGTCCTGTCCCGTCATCATGTTCACCGGCTCGGGCGACGAGATGACGGCGGTGGACCTGCTGAAGGCCGGCCTGGACGACTACGTCGTGAAGTCCCCGCGTCAGCTGCCCCGTTTGCGCGCCTCCCTGCGGGTCGTCGTGGAAGCGTCGCGCAGTCGCAGCGCCCTGTCGGCACGCGAGCTTCAGCTCACCCAGGCGTTGGCGCACAAGGACACCATCGTCCGAGAACTCCACCACCGGGTGAAGAACAATCTCCAGACCATCACCAGCCTGCTGCAGCTTCGCGCCAGGGCCTGCGGAGGGGCACTGGCGACACAGCTCGACGAATTGTCGGGGCGCATGCGGGCCTTGTCCGCGGTGCAGATGCGCATCTACGAAACCGAGCAGTTCGACCGGGTTGATTTCGCCGCGGTCCTGTCCGAACTGGCCGATGGCCTATCGGCCATTTACGCCAACGCTCACGTCACGGTGGTCCGGGAGTTCGAGCAAAAGCTGGACCTGGATGCCGCGCGTGCGATGGCGCTTTCGCTGTTGTGTTACGAACTCCTCCTGAACGCGTTCAAGCATGCGTGGCCTGACCAGCGGAAGGGCCGGCTCCGGATTGCCTTGAGGAACATAGACACATACGCGGAAATCAAGCTGACGGACGATGGTGTGGGGTTCGCCGGCTCAGACGTGGCCAAGGGGCTGGGCATGCGTATGGCCAAGGCGCTGGCCGCCGAGGCGGGGGCCGAGATGCTCACCGAGTCGCAGCCCGGGCGTGGCTGCACCATCACGCTCAGATTGGCCTGAACACCACTGATGGAACGTATGGAAATTCGGGACAAACATCCGACGGGGCGAGACGGAATGCCTCGCATGGTCGTGCTCGTGGTGGAGGATGAGGCCCTGATCCGAATGGATCTGGTTGACCACCTGGAGGAGGCGGGCTTCACCGTGAGGGAGGCCGGCAGGGCCGAGGTCGCCGTCGAGATGCTGAAGGCGGGCGAGGCGGTGGATGCCGTCGTCACCGACCTCCGGATGCCTGGAAGGATGGACGGGCTCGGCCTGATCAGTTGGATGCGCGACAACCTTCGGGAGATCCCGATCATCGTGACGTCCGGCTACGTCACGCAGGAGGATGCCCGCAAAGCCAACCCGGCAGCCATCATCATCTCAAAGCCCTACGCGCCAGCGGGCATTGCCGCCCTGCTCCGCAGCCTTGCCGGGCGGCTGCCGTGATCACCATCCTGCCCTGAAGGCTGGATTGACGGCACAACCCACCGCTTAGCCGCTCAGCGCCGCGCCATCCCGAGCACGACCTGACGCGCCAGCGTCTCATCCGGCAGGCCGGTCGTCTTGGCCTGGCGCTCGGCGCGCAGCAGGGCGGCGCCCAGCGCCTCCAGCCGCGGGATGGACCAACGCTGCACCGCGCGCTCCATGGCCGGCTTGGCCTTCCAGAAGACCGGCGGGCGCAGCGCCGCCACCGCCTCGCCCGGGCTGACGCCGCCCGCCATGGCAAGTGCGGCGATGTGCAGGCGCTGCACATGCCGAAGGGCCGCGCGCAGCACCTGCACCGGGTTGGCGCCCTCGGCGAAAGCCTTGGCGATGGCGCGGTCGGCCACGGCCACCTCGCCGAGCGAGGCCGCCATCAGCGCCTCGTCCAGGTCGAGCATGCTGCCATCGCCCAGCAATTCCATCGCGTCATCGGCGGTGATCCGCTGGCCGGGCTGACCGTGCAGCGCCAGGATTTCCAGGGCGCGACGCATGGCGAGACGGTCCTCGCCCGCGCGCTCGGCCAGCCAGTCAAGGGCGGCGGGTTCCGCCTGCGCGCCCAACTCGCCCAGGATGCGCGCGATGGAGGCCGTGAGATCACGCCCGCGCTCGGCATAGCATTCGATCACCTGGCCGCGGGGGTCGGCCGCCACCAGGGTCCGCAGCTTGGATTTCCCGGTGAGGCCGGCGCCCTCGATGATGACGAGGCCAGGCCCCTTGCCGGCCAGCGCCTGGCGCACCGGCTCGGCCCAGGCGTCGCGCGCGTCCCGCAGGCGAACGGCGGTGCGGCCGCCGGTGAGCGGCACGGAAGCCGCCTCGCCCGCCAGCGAGCCCGCATCCTTCGCCGCCTCGCGCCCTGGCTCGGCAATGCAAAGACGGTCATCCCCGGCCACGGCGCGCACCAGTTGCGCGGCGCGCTCGGTGACGAGGCCGGCATCGTCACCGATGAGCAGGACGACCCGGCAATCGGCCGGCGGATCGGCCAGGAAGGTCGTGAGCCGGCGCGGATCGAGCTTGGCGACCACGGCTACCGCTCGCTCCGCGAAGGCGGCACGGCCTAGGCGCTGGCGAGGCGGCGGCGCAGCGCGACGGAGACGCCCAGCACCACACGGTGGCTCAACTCCGCGAGCAGGCGCCGCTCCATGTCCTCGCGGGAGGCGTCGGCGGCGAAGAACTGCAGGTCGGGGATGTTGAAGGCGTCGAGCGTGCGGGCGCTCCCGCGGTCCACCACCTCGGGCGGAATGGCCGCGGTTGCGAGGATCCAGTTCACGGTGGTCACATAACGCACCCGCGTGATCGTGCCGTCGCGCCGGTATCCAAGGATTTCCGAGGCCGTGTTGTAGGAGACGGCGAGGTCGTAGCGCGCCTGCGAGCCGGGGCCCCGGTACTGGAACTGGCGTTGCAGTTCGCGGCGCAGCAACTGGCCGTTGCGCTCGCCGATGAGGCCCACGCGGACGGAGGCCATCGCGTCCAGCAGGCCCGGCTCGAGGCCGGTCAAGTCATCGGTCCGGCGCTCGCCGATCGGCCCGTAGACCGGCTGGAAACCGCAGCCGCCGAGCAGCGCCGCGGTGCCGAGGATGAGGCTGCGTCTAGATGACAAGGTTCACCACCCGGCCTTTCACATGGATGCGCTTGCGGATGGGCTTGCCGCCCAGCGCACGCAGCACGTTCTCATCCGCCTCGGCCGCCGCGAAGACCACCTCATCCGTCGCATCGGCGGCGACCTCGATGGTGGCGCGCAGCTTGCCCAGCACCTGCACGGCGAGCGTCACGGTCTCGGCGCGCAGCAGTGCCGCGTCGGCCTCCAGCCAGGGCATCTGCGCCACGAGGCCGGCACCGGGGTTGAGGGTGGACCAGAGTTCCTCGGCCAGATGCGGCATCATGGGCGAAGCGAGGCGCAGCAGCGCCTCCAGCGCCTCGCGCCGGGCGGCGAGCGGGGCCGTGGCGCTGTCGGCGATGCTGTTGGCCAGTTCGTGGATGCGCGCGACGGCGACGTTGAAGGCGAAGCCCTCCAGCGCGTCGCTTACGGCGGCGATGGCGCGGTGCGTCGCCTGGCGCAGCTTGCGGCCGGTGGCTTCGTCCGGCGCATCAGCCTCGGCCATATTCTGCGCAAGGCGCCAGAGGCGACCGATGAAGCGGCTGGCGCCCGCCACGCCCGATTCGGACCACTCCATATCGCGCTCGGGCGGGTTGTCGCTGAGGATGAACCAGCGCGCCGTATCGGCGCCGTAGCGCGCGATGATGGCGCCGGGGTCCACCGTGTTGCGCTTCGACTTGGACATGCTCTCGATGCGGCCGACGGTCACAGCCTCGTCGGTGCCGCGCACGGTGGCGGTGCCGTCGGGGCGCTTTTCCACCTCCTCCGGGTAGAGCCAGCGGCCGTCGGCGCCCTTGTAGCTCTCGTGCTGGACCATGCCCTGCGTGAAGAGACCGGCGAAGGGTTCTTCCAGCTTCACATGGCCGGCCGCCTTCATCGCGCGGGTGAAGAAACGGCTGTAGAGCAGGTGCAGGATCGCGTGCTCGATGCCGCCGATATACTGGTCCACAGGCAGCCAGGCATCGACTGCCGCGGGCGTCACCGGCTCCGCCGCATGGGGCGAGCAGAAGCGCGCGAAATACCAGGACGAATCGACGAAGGTGTCGAAGGTGTCCGTCTCGCGGCGCGCCGGCTTCCCGCAGGAGGGGCAGGCGACGTGCTTCCAGGTCGGGTGATGGTCGAGCGGGTTGCCGGGGCGTGAGAAATCCACATCCTCGGGCAGGCGCAGCGGAAGCTCGCCCTGGGGCACGGGCACCACGCCGCAATCGTCGCAATGGATGATGGGGATGGGGCAGCCCCAGTAGCGCTGGCGCGAAACGCCCCAGTCGCGCAGGCGCCAGTTGGTGACGCCGCGGCCCGCACCCAGTTCCTCGATGCGCGCGATGGCGGCGCGCTTGCCCTCGGTAACGCCAAGCCCGTCCAGGAATTGCGAGTTGAACAGCGCGCCGTCATCCGTGAAGGCCTCGGTCCCGACGGCGAAGCTGGCGGGGTCGGCGCCGTGCGGCAGGACCACCGCCGTCACGCCCAGCGCGTATTTGCGCGCGAAGTCGAGGTCGCGCTGGTCATGCGCGGGGCAGCCGAAGATGGCGCCGGTGCCGTATTCCATCAGCACGAAATTCGCGATCCAGACCGGGTATTCCGCGCCGGTGAAGGGGTGCTTTACCCGGAAGCCGGTGTCGAAGCCGCGCTTCTCCGCCTGCTCGATCGCGACCTCGCTCGTACCCATGGCGCGACATTCGGCGATGAAGGCGGCCGCCTCGGGCGAGCGCGCGGCGGCGGCGGCGGCCAGCGGATGCTCGGCCGCGACGGCGAGGAAAGACATGCCGAACAGCGTGTCCGGCCGCGTGGTGAACACTTCGACTTCCGCCGTGCCGTCGATCTCAGCGGTGAGGCTGAAGCGCACACGCGCACCCTCGCTGCGGCCGATCCAGTTGGCCTGCATCAGGCGCACGCGCTCGGGCCAGCGGTCGAGGCCGTCCAGCGCCTCCAGCAGGTCGGGCGCGAATTTCGTGATGCTGAAGAACCACTGGCTCAGCAGCTTCTTCTCTACCGGCGCGCCGGAGCGCCAGCCGCGGCCGTCGATCACCTGCTCATTGGCGAGCACCGTGTTGTCCACCGGGTCCCAATTCACCCAGCTTTCCTTGCGCTCGACCAAGCCGGCCTGCACGAAATCGAGGAACAGCTTCTGCTGCTGGCCGTAGTATTCCGGGTCGCAGGTTGCGAATTCGCGCGCCCATTCAATCGAAAGCCCCATGCGCTTCAGCTCGGTGCGCATGTTCTCGATGTTCTGGTAGGTCCAGGCGGCGGGGTGGGTGCCGCGCTCGCGCGCCGCGTTCTCTGCCGGCAGGCCGAAAGCGTCCCAGCCCATCGGGTGCAGCACCAGGTGCCCGCGCGCGCGCTTGTAGCGCGCCACCACGTCGCCCAGCGTGTAGTTGCGGACGTGCCCCATGTGGATCTTGCCCGAGGGGTACGGGAACATCTCCAGCACGTAGTACTTCTTCGCGTCCGCCGGCGGCACGTCGGGGACGGAGAAGCACTGCGCCGCCTCCCAGGCTTCCTGCCAGCGCGGCTCGGCCGTGGCGAAATCGTAGCGTTCGCCGGTGACAGGATTGGGCGCGGCGGGGAGGGGATGGGGTGCATCGGGCATGACAATGCTGAATAGAGCCGCCCCGCCGCCACCTCAAGGCGGCATTGCGCGTGATCTGCCATGTGGGGGCCTTGCCTCCCGCCCGGCGACCTGTGCCAAACTCGGCCCATGCGCTGGTTACTTCCCTTCCTGCTGTTGTGGCCGACCCTGGCCTTCGCCGCGGAGGAGGCGGCGCACCGGCGCTTCTTCTCGGCGGCGAGCATCCCGGTGCGAGCTCCCTCGGCCGGCTTGGCCCTCGGCTTCACGCAGCATTATCGCGGCGCGGTGCCGCATTCGGCCTTTGCCTTCGCGCAGGGGACGGACGGGCGCGCCGCTTGGTCGATGACCTCGGGCCATGACACCCCCGAGGATGCCGAACGCACCGCCCTGGCCAATTGCACGCGCCAGATCAGCCGGATGCGGGGCGAACCGCTCCAGGCGACGTGCCGCGTGCTGGCCATCGACGGCGAGATCCGTGGCGGGGCGAGCATCGCCGTCGAGCGCGGGAGCCTCGGCCCTTTCACGCGCAGCTCGCTGCATTTGCATCGCGGCCCCGAGCGGGCGGAGGGCGCGGTAATCTGGGGCCACGGCTATGGCGGCGCGGATGAGGATCAGCGCGGCTTGGCCCTGCCCGGCTTGCTCTCGCCGCTGAACGAGGCGGGTTTCGACATCTTCCGCTTCGATCGCCACCCGGGCGACGACAGCCTGTTCGTCACCCTGCCGCGCCTGGTCCGCGCGCTGCCGGAACTGCGCGAGGCGGGTTACCGGCGGATCGTGCTGGGCGGGCAGTCGCGCGGGGCCTGGCAGGCGCTGCTCGCCGCTGCCGAACGGCCCGAACTGGTGGACACGGTACTTGCCGCCGCCCCAGCCGCGCATGGTGAGCGGCCCGAGAGCCGGCCCCTCGCGATCGAGGATTTCCGCCGCGTCCTGAACGGGCTCGACGGGTCACGGACGCGCCTGATGGTGATGCTGTTCGACAGCGACGAGTTCGATCCAGGCCCCGAGCAGCGCGGCATGATCGTCAGCGCCCTGGCAGGGCGGCGCGAGGCGCCGACCCTCGCCCTCTGGGCGACCGGGCCGGCGCGCGGACATTCGGGCGTCTCGGATTGGCGCTTCACGCGCGACTACGCGGGGTGCGTGATGACGCTGGTGCAGGCGCCGTCGGCCTCCGCGCCGCGGGGCCTTCGTCGCGAGGGCTGCGGCGGCGGCTAAGTCCCGTCAGCGCCCCGCCGATTGACTCCGCAATTCGCGGGCGCGGGAGAGGACACGGTCTTCCATCTCGGAATTGGTGGCGGTCGAGGCGGGGGCGTCGACCCACTGGTTGCCGCGGCTCACCTGACGGAAAACCTGCACGCGCACGCCGTCGGAGCGAAGCTGGCGGCCGATGACATAGGCGGTGGCCTTGAAGCGCTCGCCATCAGCCTGCGGCGGCGAATACCAGTCGGTGATGATGACGCCACCGAACGGATCGGCGCTGGCAAGCGGCATGAAGGAAAGTGTGTCGAGCGTCGCGCGCCAAAGGAAGGCGTTGACGGTCATCCCACCGCCGCCGGCGGCAGCCTGGGCTGCCTGCTCGCGCGAGCGGTCCACGCCGAAGACGACGATGCCGGAGGAACTGGCGGCGCCTGTCTGGCGCAGCGCGAGTTCGCGGGCGCTATCGGTGCCGTATTCGTCGTTCCGCACCTGCCGCCCGCTGGAGCATGCGGCCAGGACCGTCAGGCTGAGGCTGAGGCCGAGCAAAAGTGTGGTGCGCGCAGGGTGCTTCATGGCGGCGAACCCTACGGGAGTGGGCGCAAAAAGAAAAGGGGCGGCAGGTTTCCCCGCCGCCCCTCTCAATGTCACGAGATGTGACTGGCCTCAGAAGGCCAGGCGCACGCCGGTCAGGAAGACGTTGCTGAACGAACGGCTCTGAACACCGAAGCGGTTCGGGTCGAGGTCGCGGCCCTGCTCACGCACGGAGTAGTGAACGTACTCGGCGATCAGATCCATGCCCGGCGCCAGACGGTAGTTGGCACCGATGCCCATGCCCCAGCGGCGCATGGAGGACAGGCCGTTGCTGTTCGCCGGCGTGTTCAAGCCGCTGGAGCCAACGGTCGCGGTGCGCGTGCGCGTCAGGGCTGTGCCCGTGTCCACGAAGGTGTCACGATTCTGGCCTTCGAACACGCCAGTCGTGAAGTTCGCACCAACCGTGATCGGACCGGCTACGTACTGACCACCGACAACGATCTGCTCCGCAGGACGGTCACCACGCAGGGTGTTGCCCCAGAAGAAGTTGTAGTCGCCGCGCGTGTAGTTCGCACCGAGCGTGAAGCCGGCGTAGCTGCCCTGAACGCCAACCTGCCAGATGTTCAGGTTGTTGAACACGCGGACCTGCGTGCCACTGAACGTCATGTCGTTGGCGGCGCCGGCGCCGATGTAGCCAGCCGTGGCGGCGATGCCGACACCGGCCATGTTACCGCGCCAACGCACCGCAGCCTGGTACTCGTTGCGGCGAGCAGCCTGCTCGGGACCAGCGGCGTAGATGCCGAAGTTCCGGGCGCCGGTGAAGGCATAGGCGCGGTCGCAGAAGCCGGAGCTGGCGTCGTTCGGGCAGCCTTGGTCTCGGCCGCCATTCGCGTTCGGGGCGTAGCTGGCGCCGAAGTCGAAGCCGAAGAACTGCGGGGACATGTAGATGATCTTGGAAGCGTCACCCAGGCCGCCCGGAGCCGTCGTCGTACGGCCATTGCCCTGGCGCGTCACGAACGATTCCCAGGAGCCATGCACGCCACCCGTGCCGAAGCCCTGCACCCAGCCCGAGTTCATCAGGCCGCCCATGACGCCGTCCTCGTCGCCGAAGCGGACCTGGCCGAAGCGCGGGTGGGCGATGAACGCGTACATCTCGTCGACCTGCACGGTGCCCTTGCCGGTCGAAGAACGACGACCGACGACCTGACGACCTTCGAGGCCGCCGGTGTTCAGCGCGATTGTGGCGCCGTAGGTCAAGCCGTTCGCCAGCTTGCCGTTGACGATCACGTCGATGCCGGCATCGGTCGAGATGTCATGCTTGCCGAGGCGAGCGATGTTGTTGCCGGGGACGCCACCGCCAGTGCCGCCCGTGGGCGAGTTGGCAGGCAGGTTCTCGGTTGCACCGGCGACGTTCAGCGGCAAGCCGCTGCCCTGGTTCGACAGGCTGCTCGTCTGATTGGTATAGCCGTAGTAAGAACGGAAGAAGCCACCGATACGAACGGTCGGCGCTTCCTGAGCGGAGGCCTGGGGTGCCATCACGGCAGCGCCCACGACCGCCGAGACGACTGCCGTCGTGCCCAGCAAAATCTTGCGCATGTTCAACTCTCCTCACGTGCCAGCCGCAGCCGGCTTTGTTCCCCTGACCCCCCCACCCATCGCTGGGCAGAGCCGTAACCCCCAGACTGCAATGCACCGGACGAAAGCCCCTGAGCGCATGCAGACCAAACGATCCTTGGGTCCGAGGCGGACTATGCGTTGCGGTGTTACGGCCCGGCAACCGGGTTGATGCCCTAAGCGCGACTTCCCTGAGACAGTGTTGCACTTACGCCACAGCGCCCTGCCGCAACTGCCACAGGCCGATCGCCGCCCAACCCGCCGCGCCCACAGGCCGCAGACGACGCATTTGAGCCGGCGACATACCGCCCAGCGCAATGGCAGGCCGCCCAGCGGCACGCGCCAGCATACTCCAACGCCATGGCCCAAGGCTTGGCGCGCCGGGATGGCTGAGCGTTGGAAAGGCAGGGGAAACCACAACGCAATCTGCGCGCAACCGCCGCGCCCGCGCCACCCCTGCCCTTCCATGCACGGCGGCCGAAAGCAGCCTTCCCCGCCGATTCAGCAGGAAAGGCAAGAGGTTGCGCGCAGCGGAACGGTCGGGCAGGTGCAGCCCGGCGCCCAGCCGAAGCGCCATCCTGCCATCGCCGCCGATCATCAGCACAAGGCCCCACCGCCGGCAGAGCGCCGCCACCCGCACCGCAACCTCGGACGTCGCTCCCCGCAACAGAACGACGGCGCCGCGCGGAAGGAGCTGGAGCAGCCCCGTGGGGTCGGGCAACCGGAGCGGATCGCTCAGCAGCCATATGCCGGGGACAGGGGCGCCGGCGCTGGTGCGGCGGCGGCGCATCCTTATTATGGTGGGCATGCTCAGCGACATCCCGGCCAACCTGCTCCGAATCCGCGCGCGAATCGAGGCCGCCGCCCTCGCCGCCGGTCGAGATCCCGCCGGCGTCACCCTCGTCGCCGTCTCCAAGACCAATCCGGCCGAGGCCGTGCTGGCCGCGCTCGCGGCGGGTCAGCGGGCGTTTGGCGAGAACCGGGTGCAGGAGGCGGCAGGCAAGTTCCCCGCCCTGCGCGAGGCCCACCCCGACCTCCGGCTGCACATCATCGGCGGCCTGCAGACCAACAAGGCCCGCGACGCCGTGCGAATCGCCGATGTGATCGAGAGCCTGGACCGCCCGAAGCTCGCCACGGCGCTGGCCGAGGCCATGGAAAAGGAAGGCCGCCGGCCGGACCTGCTCATCCAGGTCAATACGGGCGACGAGCCGCAGAAAGCAGGAGTGCTGCGTGCCGAGGCCGCCGACTTCATCCGCGCCTGCCGCGAGGAGCTGGGCCTTCCCGTCACCGGCCTCATGTGCATCCCCCCGGCCGAGGAGGACCCACGCCCCCACTTCGGCTACCTGGCGGAACTCGCGGCGGCGCACGGCCTGGCCACGCTCTCGATGGGGATGAGCGGCGATTTCGAGGCGGCGATTGCCATGGGCGCGACCCATGTACGCGTCGGCTCGGCCATCTTCGGCAGCCGCGGCTGAGGGCTCAGGCTGCCCCAGCCGGCGGCACGGCTGCGACGGCGGTGGCCGGCGGCTCCCACACGCTGCCCTGCGCCATTGCCACGGCGAGCCGCGCCGGGGAGGCCATCTCGCCCCAGCGTCGATAGGCGCCGGCGACATCCTGGGAGGCCACCGGCTGCCGCGCCAGCGCCAACGGGTCGGGCAGGCCGGCCTGGGCGGCGCGCAGGCGCTCCAGCGGCTGGGTCATCTCGATGGCGGACATGACGCCGGCCAACGCCATCCCGAGCGGTCCACCCAGGAGTGCCGCGCCGGCCGCGCGCATCGCCGGATGGAGTCCTTCGCCGCTCACGGCCCGGTAGATCATGCCCACCCCGGGCAGATGCTGCAGCGGGTTGAGGCCCTGCACCATCTCCTCGAAGGTCATCTCGCCGGGGATGGGAATGGCCTCGTCGGGGCCGAGGGCGGGGCCCTGATCGAGCGGGGAGGGCGTGGCCAGGCTGCCGGGCGGGCGAAAGGCCAGTCTGATGGGATCGGTCACCATGGCAATCTCCGAGGGTCTCTGGGCCGGCATACGCAACCGCGCCACGCAACCGCCATGCCAACGACGCAAGGCCGATGCGCCCCGTTGCCCAAGCTGCGATCTCGCGCGCGCCTTGCAAGCCGGAGCAAACCGGACCACATCTGTCCGGTACGACAAAGCACGCCAGGATCCAGCCATGTTCATCGAGACCGAAAGCACGCCCAATCCCGCCACCCTGAAGTTCCTCCCGGGGCGCGACGTGATGGGCACCGACGGCACGGCCGATTTCGTGGCCGGCGACGACGCATCGCGCTCGCCCCTCGCGACCCGGCTTCTTGAGCTGGACGGCGTGGCGCGCGTGTTCTTCGGCGCCGATTTCATCACCGTGACCAAGTTCGACCTGACGGAATGGCAGGCGTTGCGCCCGCAGGTGCTGGGCGCGGTGATGGAGCACTTCCTGGCCGACCTCCCGGTCATCGAGGGCACCGGCGCCGATGCCGATGAGGATTTCGATCCCGCGGATGCCGAGGCCGTGGCCCAGATCAAGGAACTGCTCGACCAGCGCGTCCGTCCGGCCGTGGCCAGTGACGGCGGGGACATCGTGTTCCGCGGCTTCCGCGACGGCATAGTGAAACTGAAGATGCAGGGCGCCTGCTCGGGCTGCCCCTCCTCGCGCGCCACGCTCAAGCATGGTGTCGAGAACATGCTCCGGCATTATGTCCCCGAGGTGATCGGCGTGGAGCAGGTAGAGGCCTGAGTCCTCCGCCGCTACACCTCGCACTTCCGGCCGGAGCCCGAATGACCGCACAGCTCGATGACGTCGCCCTCGACCAGCTTTTCCGTGAGGCGCGCACGCAGAACAAATGGCTCGACAAGCCCGTCTCCGACGCGACGCTGGAAGCTCTCTACGAATTGCTGAAGTGGGGGCCTACCAGCGCCAACTCCTCACCCGCGCGTTTCCTCTTCCTCCGTTCGGATGAGGCGAAGGCGAAGTTGAAGGAGGCGCTCTCGCCCGGCAATGTCGAGAAGACGATGACGGCGCCAGTGGTGGTCATCGTCGCGCATGATCCGAAGTTCTATGACCAGCTTCCGAAGCTTTTCCCGCATGCCGATGCGCGGAGCTGGTTCGCCGGCAACTGGTCCCTCGCGGACACCACGGCGATGCGGAACGGGACCTTGCAGGGCGCTTATCTGATGTTCGCCGCGCGCGCGCTGGGTTTGGATGTTGCCCCGATGAGCGGCTTCGACAACATGAAGCTGGACGACCTGTTTCTCCAGGAATCAGGCTGGAAGTCGAATTTCCTGGTCAATCTTGGGCATGGCGATTCGTCTGGCGTATTTCCACGCAGCCCCCGCCTCGAATTCGACGAGGCCTGCCGCATCCTATAAGTCGAGCGTCGGCTAGGGGCGGGGTTCCGCACCCCTTTCTTATGGTGTGGTGTTAGTGCCGAGGCGTGGCGGTGGGGCCACCGACCATATTTTCGGTCCTGCGGCTCGCCGCCTCCCTCGCTCCGCGAGTGGTCCTCCGCAGCTGGAGGCGATGGCGATCCTGCAGGATGAAAATGACCGGCACGCAGGCGAGCGCAATCATGAAAAGCCCCAGGAAGTGCGGCGCCAAGTGGGTAAATTCGCTGATCATGGCCTCTGTTCCTCCGCGCGGCAGGCTAGTTTAAGACTGCCCCGACCCGATCAAATCTAGGTCGTCAGCTTATTTACGTGGCCAGGCCTGAACGGGTGCTGAGGCGTTGGTTCAGTCGTTGTTCAGCTTTTTCACCGCATGGAGCCCCATGTACCGCCGTTTGCTCCTCACCGTGCCGCTCCTGGCTGCTGGTCTCGCCGCCCCTGCGATGGGGCGCGAGCGGCGGGACCATGAGCGCGCCCGCGCCGCACTCGAGGCAGGCGAGATCCGGCCCCTCTCCGACTTGCTGACCGAGGTGGAGCGCCGCTTCCGCGGTCGCGTCATTGAGGCCGAACTCGAGCAGGATGACGGGCAGTGGCTCTACGACATCAAGATCCTGCCTCCCAATGGCCGCGTGTTCGACGTGGAGCTGGACGCCGCGACGGGGGCGCTGATCCGCTCACGCGGGCCGGTGCAGGAGCGGGCGCCTGCCGAGACGCCGCCACGCCCCCCGCAGCGCTGAGCGGCCGCCGGCGCGCCTCGCCAACTGGACGCCGAACCCGGCTCCGCGCATCCTCGTCGCCATGCGCCTCCTCATTGTCGAAGACAGCCCGGAACTTCATCAACAACTCCGCACCGGCCTGACCGAAGCCGGATTCGCTGTGGACGGCGCCATGGACGGCGAGCAAGCCCTCCATCTGGGGGAGACCGAGCCGTATGACGCGGTGGTGCTCGACCTCGGCCTGCCGCGGATCGACGGGCTGACGGTGCTGCGCCGCTGGCGCGCGGCCGAGCGGGCCATGCCCGTGCTGATCCTCACCGCGCGCGACGCCTGGAGCGAGAAGGTGGAGGGCCTGAACGCGGGCGCCGACGACTACCTCGCCAAGCCCTTCGCCATGGCCGAGCTGGTGGCCCGCCTGAACGCCCTGATCCGACGCGCGAGCGGCGTCGCCAAGACGGAGCTGATCTTCGGCGAGGTCCGCCTCGACACGGCCACGCGCGGCGTCGCCCGCGGCGGCCAGGCGGTGCGGCTGACGGCGCTGGAATACGGGCTGTTCTCCTACCTCGCGCTGCATGCCGGCCGGCCGATCTCGAAGACCGAACTCACGGAACATCTTTATGCCCAGGATTTCGACCGGGATTCGAACACGCTCGAAGTCATCGTCGCCCGCCTCCGGCGCAAGCTCGGCGACGCGCTGATCGAGACGGTGCGCGGCCAGGGCTACCGGCTCATCCCGGGCGCGCCTGGGTGAAGTCCCTCAC
>Ga0105047_10011431_pt1 | contig 14395 bp, 9 predicted proteins | sample MAT04_FD_78384 | JGI IMG/M metagenome (GOLD analysis project Ga0105047, IMG submission 78384) | Freshwater microbial communities from Lake Fryxell liftoff mats and glacier meltwater in Antarctica - MAT-04 (megahit assembly) | ecosystem: Environmental > Aquatic > Freshwater > Ice > Liftoff... | reverse complement strand
GGTCCACAGTCGCATCCTTCGAGGTTGTCGCGTTAACCCCTCACCCCTAACCCCTCTCCCGCAAGGGGAGAGGGGAACAGAACAAATTTCTCCCCGGACTGACGTCCGAGGCTCGCCACGGTGAACCATGACCGACACGCTGCTCGACCGCTTCTTGCGCTACGCCCGCGTGGACACTCAATCGGACGAACGCTCCACGGTTTACCCGAGTACGCCGGGCCAACTCGTGCTCGGGAAGTTGCTTCGCGATGAACTCCTGGCAATGGGCTACGCCGACGCCCGGCAAACGGAGTTTGGCATCGTTCATGCCACGATCCCGGGGAACGTTCCCGCGGCACCGACAGTTGCGCTCAATTCGCACGTCGACACGTCGCCCGAGTTCTCCGGCAAAGGCGTGAATCCGCAGGTGATTCCCAATTACCCAGGTGGGGACATCGTGTTGGTGAACGATCCAAGCCGGGTGATCCGCACAAGCGAAAGCCCCGAACTGAACGACCTGATCGGCAAGACGATCATCACGACGGATGGCACCACCTTACTCGGCGGCGACGACAAAGCCGGCGTCGCGGTCATCATGGAAGTTGCTCGCATACTCGCGGAAAACCCGACGATTCCGCACGGCCCGGTGAAAGTCGTGTTCACCTGCGACGAGGAAATCGGCCGTGGTGTGCTGCACCTCGAACCGAGTGAATTGAACGCCCACGTGGCCTACACGCTCGACGGCTCCGGCACCGGCGAAGTCGAAGGCGAAACCTTTTCCGGCGACAAAGCGACCATCGTCATCACGGGCGTAAACATCCACCCGGCCCTTGCCAAGGGGCGAATGGTCAACGCGGTTCGCCTCGCGGGGATGTTCCTCGAACGCATCCCCAGGCGGTTACTCACGCCCGAAACGACCGACGGTCGTCAGGGGTTCATACACCCCTACATGATCGATGGCGGCGTGCCGAAGACGACCATTCATTGCCTGTTGCGGGATTTCATCACGGAGAAATTGACGGAGTACGCGGACCTACTTCGCGACATCGGTCGACAAATCATCCGCGAGTATCCGGAAGCCGCGATCGAAATCACCATCACGCAACAGTACCGCAACATGCGCGACGGCATGGACAAGGAACCCCGGGCCGTGCCATTCGCCCTCGAAGCGATCAAACGCGCCGGGCTCGAGCCGAAAGAGAAAATCATTCGCGGCGGCACCGACGGCACCCTGCTCACCGCGAAGGGGCTGCCGACGCCGAACCTCTCATGCGGGGAACACAACTTTCACTCGCCGCTGGAGTGGGTCTGCCTCGAAGAAATGCAGGCGAACGTGAAAACAGTAATCGAGTTATTGAAGGTCTGGGCGGGGAAATAGGGTTAGCCGCGACGCGCAGCGGAGCGATTGAAACAACGATATAATTCAGCGACAGATGGAGGAAATCGCATGACAACCGCGACAGTGCCCGAAGAGAAACTGTGGACATCCGAAGACCTGCTGGCGATGCCGGACGATGGCGTCGAACGGTGGATCATTCGCGGGCAGCTTCGTGAGAAACAACCCGAAATTCCGGGAGCGACGATGACTGTTCGCAATCGCCATCATTCCCGAGTCATGCCTTATATCGTTGCCACAATCGTCAATTGGCTGAGAACCCAAACCCGCCCACGGGGTGAGGTTTATTGCGGCGAAGCAGGCGTTCGATTGAAGCAAACTGCCGCATCGACAGTCGGAGTCGATGTCGTTTATGCTCCCCACGATGTTGTCGAAATCCAGTCTGATGACGAAACGACACTGCTCGACGGTGTGCCAACTCTCGTCGTTGAGATACTCTCACCCAACGATACCGATGAACAGATCAATGAAATGATTGATGATTATTTGGAAGTCGGTGTTGCCGCAGCGTGGATTGTTGAGTTGCACTTCCGAACTGTCAATGTGTTTCGATCGGATGTGGAACCTGTATTGTTCAATTTCGCACAACGGGTTTCCGAAATTCTGGAAATGCCGGGGTTTTCCCCGACTGTAGCGGAACTACTCGAGTAGATCCAAGTAGGTCCCGCGAGCCGAGCGGGACCGGGGCGAGCCGGTCCCGCTCGGCTCGCGGGACCTACCAATACCCTACTCGATAATCCCCAACTCCCGCCCCGCTTCCGCGAACGCCACAATGGCCCGATCGATCTGCTCGGTGGTATGGGCCGCCGAAACCTGGATGCGAATGCGGGCCTGCCCCTGGGGCACGACCGGAAAGCTAAACCCGATCACGTAGATCCCTTTCCCGAGGAGCTTATCGGCCATTTTCGTGGCGACGGTGGCGTCGCCGAGCATCACGGGCAAGATCGGCGTCGGCCCGGGTTTCACGGTGAACCCCGCGGTTTCCAGCCCGGTTCGAAGTTTTGCGGTGTTGGCCTTCAATTGAGCCCGCAACTCGGTTGCTGTGTCGACGAGGTCGAGCGCTTTCATCCCCGCGGTGAGCAGGGCCGGGGGAACCGAGTTCGAAAACAAATACGGCCGGCTACGATTGCGGAGCCAGTCCACGATTTCTGCTTTTGAGACTGTGAATCCGCCACTGGCCCCGCCGAGGGTTTTGCCGAGCGTCCCGGTGATGATGTCGATGCGGTCGAGCACGCCGAGTTCTTCCGCCCCGCCGCGGCCCGTCGCCCCGAGGTGGCCCGTCGCATGGCAATCGTCGATGCCGACTATCGCATCGTACGTGTCCGCCAGGTCGCAAATCTCCGGGAGTCTCGCCAGGTCGCCGTCCATACTGAAGACGCTATCGGTGAAGATGAGTTTGAAGCGACACCCTTTGGCTTCCTCCAACTTGGCTTTCAAATCGACCATATCATTGTGCTTGTAGCGAAAGCGTTGAGCCTTACACAATCTCACACCGTCGATAATACTGGCATGATTGAGTTCGTCGGAGAGGATGGCATCCTGTTCGCTGAGTAATGGTTCAAACAACCCGCCGTTCGCATCGAAGCAGGAGATGTACAGAATGCTATCCTCTTTGCCGAAGAACTTGGCAACTTGCTGCTCGGCCTGCTTGTGCAACTCTTGCGTACCGCAAATGAACCGCACCGAGGAGAGCCCGTAACCCCAGGTTTTCAGGCCGTCGAATGCTGCTTCGACGATTTCCGGGTGGTTCGCCAATCCGAGGTAATTGTTCGCACAGAAGTTGATGACTTCCTGGCCGTTGACCGTGATCGCCGCTCGCTGGGGAGTTTCGATTTGCCGTTCGGCTTTGTAGAGGCCCTTTTGCTTCAGGTCGGCCAGTTGGCTGCTGAGGAAACTGCTAAACTTGTCGCTCGGCATGGCGTGCTCCGTGGGAAATGCCTTCATTCTAGGAAAGATGAACGCCTACCCCGATTGCGGGTGGGCGTCATGCTAAAACTGATTGCATTTTTGTCACGAGGGTTTTTCGTTCGGCGGATCTTTCTTTTTCTCCATCGGAATTGGAGCTTCCTTGATCGATTCCTTCGGACGATCCTCCTTGGGGAATACGATGAAAACTACCCCGTCTTTGAACCGCTGCCGGTAGGCGTCGTCAATGGTGCCGCCCTCCGACACCACAATTGTCGTTTCCTCTTTCAGCAATTCCGCGAGGCGCTCCGGAGGTATTACCTGACCAGCCGTATCCGTGACCTTAGCGTTTGCAAGTGTATAGCCTTTCTGAATTTTCACCGGAACATTCTCGGTGACTTTGATTATGACCTTGTACGGTTTTCCATCTTCTCCAATCTTGTCGACCGCAACATCTTTAGTCACTGGCACCATCATTTGGAATATGGCATGCAGTTGATCTTTGGTCATCCATGCTCGCCACAGTTGCGGTGCCGTCGGATCGAGACTCGAGATGTCAGACGAATTCTGGGGCGGGTATTCCGTCTTCGGCTCCGCTTCTTTTGGAGCGAGCATGGGCATTGCCGGAGACATTCTTGGGAAAGTCGGTTCGGGCGGAAACAGCGGCAAAACCAGCGGCGTGCGGTCGTAAACTCGAGCGGCTTGATTGACACCGACCAAGGCGATCCGCTCTCCGTTCGGGCTGAAGGCCACGGCCCGAATCGCCCCGGCATAGCCAGTCGGAAGTTCGAGCATTTCGTGGCCGGTCGCGGGGTTCCATAGCCGGGCAGTTGCGTCGAAGCTGCCGGTCAGAATCCGCTTGCCATCCGGGTTGACGGCGACGGCCGACACGACGCCAATGTGGCCGCGCAACACGCGGCGTTCCGTTCCCGTCTTGGTTTCCCAGACGCGGGCCGTGTTATCCGCAGCCCCGGAAACCAACCAGCTTCCATCGGGGCCGAACGCCACCGAGAGAACTTCCGCGGCGTGCCCTTTCATCGCGGTAACCTTCTCGCCAGACTCGGCATTCCAAACATAAACGACATGATCAAACCCGGCCGTGGCGATCAGCTTACCATCGGGACTGATGGCCATCGCCGCAACGGTCGACTCGTGGGCTTTGAACAGCCGACGGACCTGCCAGGTTTCGCTGTTCCAGAGAATCACCTGACCATTGCCTCGCCCCGCGGCAACAAAACCACTGGTCGGCGAGATCGCAACGGATGTGGTCGCGTGCGGATTACCGGTTCTCGCACCGCGGAGCGAGGGGTGAGCCACACCTGCGAGTGGGTCTTTCGCTTTTCTAAACTCATCGTTTGCGGGCCAGTGCAAGTAGGCGAAAACGGGCTCGCGACTGGTTCCGCGAGTCCAACTTAGTTGAATTTCATTGCCTTCGAGATTCGTCGTCATCCACCGGCCCTCGCGGCCAAAAGCGTAGGGGGCGGCCCGATCGTTGATATGGATGGAACTGGGAGCGATCCCACCTCCACTTCCCGATATCTGGGAATATGAACCAGTCGAGCTAGCGCCGCCACCAGGCGCCGTTGGTACGGATGGTAATGTTGAAGGTGCAGGTGCGTCTGGCGCGGTCGGGGCCGTTGGAGCAGGCGATTGGTAAAGCACTCGAAACAAGTCACTCCGATGCGGCGCTTTTCGAGGCGTATTGCTCTTCTTTTCCTCATCTTTCGGCCGTTCGGTCGCCTTTGGCATCATTGCTTTCGGCGGTTCCGGTGGCTTCGCATTGGTTTCCAGACGCACTTCGACGAACGGTTGATGGAAAACCGACTTCTCGAGCCTCACAGCAATGTCCGTCTCCTGGGCGACGGCGTTCTTGCGGCCGGTGAGCAGTTTCTTGCTGTCATCGGTGAAGCCGAGTCCGCTGATGAATTCCAACCCGGGTTGGGGCTTCGTTGAGACTTCCGTGAAAATCGTCGAACACGGCCCCTTGTCCCAGATGTTCACGAGGCCGTCTTCCCCGGCTGTGGCGAAGTGGTTGCCGTCTTTGGCAAAGCAAACCGAAGCGACGCGACCTGTATGATCGCTCATCTGAAACCAGACGCCCGAGCTATCCGTCTTATAAAACGACGTGGTTCCATCTTCTCGGCCCGCGGCCAGCCACTTCCCATCGGGGCGAAAGGCTAATTCCGAAATCCGATTCGACGAATTGGAATCCAGAATTGGATCGCCATTGTTCGAGATCACCGGAGCGTCCAGGTCGCGCGCAAAGACTCTCGCGGGCCGATCCGTGCCGTTGGTCCAATACAAAACTTTTCCGTCCTGGGAGCCCGTTGCAAATCGATATGGTAGTGGGTTTGCGTAGACCACTGGTGGCGTCGCCTCTTTCTTTTCGTCGGGCAACAGCACTGAAATCTTTTGCGCGTCCCCCGAGCGGTCGTGTTTCGCGGGGCCGATTGGATCGAGCTTGAACGTCGGGTCGAAAGCGACAAACAACACTGGCGACGGGTGATAGAGAACCGGCCCTGGCAAGCGAGTTTCGACTTCCCAGAAGCGAAGCGTCTTGTCGAAGCTGGCCGTGGCCAGCCAGACTGAATCGGGACTAAAAGCAACTCCGCCGATCTCCTTCGTGTGCCCGATCAATTCGCCATGCAACCGGCCCGTATCGGCAGCCAGGATCTCGGCCTTTTTGTTGGCCCGTCCGATCGCGAAGTACTTCCCATCCGGGCTATAAGCAATCGACGTGACGTCGCCATCGCCGTCGCGAACGAACAGCGGTTGCTTGGTCTGCAAATCCCAGACGCGAACCATTCCATCCTCGCCACCCGCGGCAAGCCGCGAGCGGGTCGGGTCGAACGACAGACTGTACACCCCGTTGGTCGCCCCGCGAAGAACGGCGACCGACGCCCCGGTGGAGGAGTTCCAGAGGCGAATCGTTCCATCTTGCCCAGCACTGGCGAGAAGCGTTCCATCCGGACTATACGCGACGGAATAAACCGCCCCTTCGTGGCCCCGGAGCGAGAAGGCCTCGCGGTGCGTTCGAGTGTGTAAATAGTCCCATTCCCACCCGCGCAGATCAGGCCGGCATTCATTGAGAATTGCCCCGGCCAGTGCGAAGCGGTTCGCAGCCCACTGCCGATAGGCGAGTGCAGTTGTTCCGGCATAGTGCGTCGCCGCGAGGTTCTCATTTGCCGCCTTTTCTCCGTCCCGGGCGAGTTCCGCTTCCTTCTTGGCTTCGTCGGCCGCTTTCTTTTCGACAGCAAGTTGATCGCGTGCTCCAACGGCGGATTGCCACAGGAACGCGGCGCCGGAACCCAGCGCGACCAGCACCACGACCGCGGCCGCGAGGGCGTAGGCCGAGGCGAGCGTCGGCTTTCGCTTCGCCCACTTGGCGGTGCGTTCGACCAGTCCCGCGGCCCGCACGGAGACCGATTCGCCGTTCAACATCCGGCCAAGGTCGGCGGCCAACTCCTCCGCGGTTGGGTAACGATCCGAAACATCCTTGCTCAGACACTTCAAGCAGATCAGTTCCAGATCCCTTGGAATTGAACCATTTATGGAACGGAGGGATTCCGGTTCCTCCATCTGGATGTGGTGAAGTAGCGACCACGTATCCGACCCCCGGAACGGCGGCCGGCCCGTGAGGCATTCGTACAAAATCGCTCCAAGTGCCCACACATCGGCTTGTGGGCCGACGAACTTGGAATCGCCGCGGGCTTGCTCCGGGGCCATGTACGCGGGCGTTCCCATCACGGCTTGCGTCGTGGTCAGGTCGTGGCCGTGAAGTTGCTTCGCCAGCCCGAAGTCGGTGACCTTCGGGGTCAGGGCCTCACCTGCGGAGGGATGAAGCAAGATATTGCCCGGTTTCAGGTCGCGGTGGACGATCCCGAGTTTGTGCCCGGCGGCAACACCGCTAGCAATGTTCGCCAGCATCTGGGCCGCTTCGTGCGCGGAAAGCGGGCCGGCCTTCAAACGCTGGGCGAGGGTTCCGCCGGTGCAATACTCCAGGGCCATGAATGGTCGACCGGCTTGTTCGCCAAACTCGAAGACTTGCACCACATTAGGGTGCTTGATCGCAGCGATGGCCTCGGCCTCGGCGAGGAACCGGATCAAATCGCGAGGTTGAACCCGGTCCGAGGCGAGAACCTTGATTGCTACCTCGCGATTCAGAGCCATTTGCCGGGCTCGGTAGACGACGCCCATCGCCCCGCGTCCGAGTTCTTCCAACATCTCGTAGCCGGGCAGTATCACGAGCGGTTGTCCGGCATTGGAAATAGGGGTGATGCCGGTTCCGGTCGTGGGTTGACCGTTTTCCGTGACGGCACCTTCGGATGGGATTTTGTATGTTCGCGTGGGTTCTGAATGGATCATGGTCGTGAGTCTCGTGCGGAATACCGTTTCGTTTATACCACGAAGGCAGGGCGTCCGCACGGAATGCTCAACGGACTGGCATTTACCAGCGAACCACTTGCTGGGCGATTTTCAACTCGTCGAAACTGCACACCGCGGTGCCAACTTTACCGACGACGATGGCGGCCGCGAGGCTGGCGAGGCGGCAGGCTGTTTCCAAGGTGCCACCAACGCCGAGAGTGAGGGCCATGGTGCCGGCCACGGTGTCGCCAGCACCGGTGACGTCGTAGACTTCGCGGGCTTGCGCGGGAACATGAACCACGGGTTGGCCGCGTTCGAAGAGGCTCATGCCGTGCGGGCCGCGGGTGATGAGCACGGCCGAGTCGGGGCCGAGCAGGTCCATCAGGTCGAGCCCGGCTTGGTCGACGTCGGCATCGGTTTTCATCGGGCGGTTGAGCACTTGCCCGGCTTCGAGTTGGTTCGGCTTCACCACCGTCGCCCCGCGGTACTTCGTGTAGTCGGTGCCCTTGGGGTCGATCACCGTGGGCACCTTCGCCCGGCGGGTGTGCTCGATCAGTTTGCCGACGAAACTGGGTGTGACCACGCCCTTGCCATAGTCCGAAACAACGCAGGCCCGGACGTTCGGGAGCAGGGCATCAATGCGTTCGAGGAGTTCAGCTTCAACCGCCGCGGAGATTGCACCGGGGCGTTCGTGGTCGATGCGGACGACTTGCTGGGTGCCCGCGATCACGCGGGTTTTCGTGGTCGTCGGTCGACCGGCATCGCGAACGACGGGAGTCGTGTCGACGCCTTGACCGGCCAGGAGTTCGCCGACGCGGGTTCCCTCGGCATCCTCCCCAACGACACCGGCGAGGATCGGTTTGCCGCCGAGGCCGCCGATGTTGGCCGCGGTGTTCGCCGCCCCGCCGGGGATCCAGGTTCGGCGCTGCACTTCAACGACCGGGACCGGGGCTTCGGGCGAGATCCGCGAGACGTGACCCCAGATGAATTCGTCCAGCATCAGGTCGCCGACGACCAGAATCGGGCAATCGCGAAAGCGAGCGAGCACGTCGGTACTGTTCAAGCCTTCTCTCCGAATTGAGCCGGGAATCGTCGGCGAATCTCGTTCATGGTCGCGGACCAGTCGCCTTCAAATAACAAGCCATCGAGTCCCGCGGCGTGGCCTGCTTCAACATCGGAGAGTTTATCGCCAATCAGGAGGCCCGGCGCCCCGAGTAAGCCGAGGTCCGTGGCGGCTTGAATCAGTAATGCGGGTTTCGGCTTTCGACAATCGCAACCAGCGTCGGGGCCGTGGGGGCAGTAATAGCAACGCAGATGGACGCCCGACGCGGCTTCGAACATTTCGACGAACCGGTCGTGAACTCGCTCGGCTTGCGAGGGTGTAATCCATCCTCGTGCCAGACCCGATTGATTGCTGATAACCGCGGGAACGAACCCGACACGGACGAGTTCGCGAATCGCCTCGGCGGCTCCCGGCAAGAGTTGAACCTGGGCGGGGTCGTTGGGATAACCGACGTCGACCATCAGGGTGCCGTCGCGGTCCAGAAGCAGTAGGACCCGGCCGTTCACGCTTCGGTCCCGCCCTTCTCGCGAATTCGTTGGAGCAGATTGGTCGTCGAAAGACCCGGCACGAGCGGCAAATAGGCGATTCGCCCGCCGTAGCTTTCGACGAGCGCTCGTTCGGGAACGGGTCGGCCGTGCGGCGGGGCGTACTCCGCGCCTTTACAGTGAATGTCGGGTTTTAACTTGTCCAGCGCTGCCTCGGGTGTCGGTTCGTCGAAGATCACCACGTAGTCGACACACCCCAGAGCGACGAGCATGGCTGCGCGTTCGTCTTGCGTGAGAATCGGCCGGTTCGGGCCCTTGTACGAGCGGACCGAAGCATCGCTGTTGACGCCGACCACGAGGCAATTCCCGAGGGCCCGAGCTTGTTGAAGACTGCTCACGTGGCCCGGGTGGAGCATGTCGAAGGTGCCGTTGGTCCAGACGACGATTTCACCGGCCAGGCGGGCTCGTTCGCGCTCGGCGAGGAGCACGTCCCAGGGAACGAGTTTGATTCGGGGCTGCCGCATGAGGAGAGTCACGTTACGGTAGGTCCGGCGAGCCGAGCCGGACTTTCGAATGGGCGCTTCAAAAGTGCCGCTCGGCTCGCGGCACCTACTTAGGTCACTGCGGTGAGGGCCGGGCGAAGGCGGGTCGTTTCGTAGACTCCGGTGATCATTTCGATCAGCAGTTGATCGTCGGCTGGAAATCGGGCAAGGAGTTTGCCGGCGGTGACGCCGCACGATTGGGCCCGCGACCAGACTTCGGTCAACCGCATGCAGACAACCACCGGCGAGTCGCTCAGGAACCTCGCGGCATTGGGATCCGGGGCGGTCAGAACGTCTTCCAGAGCGATTCGGACCGTTTCGACCAAAGGCCGGAGTTCGGCTTCAAGCCCGGCTAGTACGCGCTCGTCCGTTCGAGAAGTTAACACGCGCGATCCCTCGTGCTGCAGTGCCGTCATTGGCGATAAAGAGCATCCTAACCGTTCGTTCCGATGGAGGACAGGCCTCCCGGCCTATCATTTCGGTCATTCCGTCGCAACCGGCCTGGAGGTCTGTTCTCCATTCGTGGGTTGACCATGCAACGCTCGTCGTACGGCGAGTAGCAAGTCGAACGGGCGGTAGGGTTTGGCCAACAGCCCGATTGCACCGGTCACATCCGACAAGTCATCGGCCGAGTAACCACTACTGAACAAGACGCGTGCTCCGGGGTCGATTTCGATCATGATACGAAACGTATCGCGGCCCGACAGGCGGGGCATGGTCAAGTCGAGGATCACCAGATCGATTCGAGCGAACTCCGTGCGGAAGACTTCCACGGCGGCGAGCCCATCGCCCGCTTCGATCACATGAAACCCGTCGGTTTCGAGGACCGTGCGGGCAATCGTGCGGATCATGTCTTCGTCGTCCACCAGCAAGACGGTGCGGGGGGGGCTGCCGAGCGGCGGCAGAGTGCTCTCGGATAATGCTGAGCGAAGTGTTGAAGCCCGCGACATGGTTCCAGAACCGGGTGGACGTGCTGCACTGTCGGCCGCGGGCAGGTACAGTTCGAACCGGGTTCCCTCCCCCAGTCCAGACTCCAGGGTCATCCATCCCCCGTGTTGTTGAACGATGCCGTGGACCATCGCGAGACCCAGGCCCGTTCCTTGACCGACGGGTTTCGTCGTGAAAAACGGCTCGTACGCGCGGGCTTGAACATCCGGTGTCATGCCGTGACCCGTGTCGAAGACGCAGAGCCGGATAAAAGCCCCGGGCCGGGCGGCCGCGTTCCGGGTGACGTCGTCCTCCGTGATCGTGACAGGATTGGCCGCGATGGTCAGACAGCCCCCCTCGGGCATCGCATCGCGGGCGTTCAGGCAGAGGTTGAGCAACGCCTGATTCATGAGCGTCGCATCCGCCAGAATTGTGGCCGGAGCAGCGAGGTCGGTGACAATCTCAATCCGTGGATCGAACGTTCGTCGTAGGAGGTCAACGACCTCCTGGGCGAATTCCCGAACGCGGACCGGAGCGACGAGCAATTGATTCTTCCTTGCAAAGCCGAGGAGTTTCCGCGTGAGGTCGGCGGCTCGGTGGGCGGCCCGTTCCGCGGTCGCCAGAAGTAACCGATTGGGATCATCCGCCGGGAGATCGACGAGGGCAAGGTTGCCCACGATTCCCGTGAGCAAATTATTGAAGTCGTGGGCGATCCCACCGGCCATCTGGCCGACGGCCTCCATCTTCTGCGCCTGGCGAAGTTGGTCTTCGAGGCGCCGGCGATCCGTGACGTCGTTTGCGAGGATCAGTTGAGCGTTGCGGCCATCGAACTGAAACCGGTACGAGGAGATTTCGACGTCGAGATCGGCCCCGGTTTTGGTGCGATGGCGTCGGACATTCGGATCGCCCGAGGGAACCAAACGGTCTTCGAGGAGCAGGTTCGGATTCGATTTCGGTGCTTCCACCGGTGGGCGGATCTCCGAAATCGTCATGCCCAGGAACTCGTCCCTGGTATAGCCATACTTCCGCAGGGCCGCGTCGTTCACCGCCAAAAACCGCAGTGTTTCTTCGTCGAAGACCCACATCGGGTGCGGATTGGCATCGAACAGTAAGCGATAGCGTTCCTCGCCGCGACGGAGGGCTTCGGCGGCCTCGGTTTGCGTCGTCACATCGCGGATGATTCCGCTCAGGCGGTAAGGGTGTCCATCCGCCCGACGGCTGAGTTGCCCTTCGATGTGCATGTGACGCATCGCACCGTCGGTGCGGAACACTCGGCAGTCGAATTCGTACGAGGCCCCCGGGGCGAAGGACAACCCGAGCACACTCTCGACTCGCGGTCGGTCCTCCGCGTGAACGCCATCGAAAAATCGCTTTGAATCCGGCAGCACCGAGTGGGGTTCGTAACCCAGGAGCCGGAATGTTTCATCGGACCAGACGACGCATCCCGTGTCGAGGTCCCATTCCCAATAGCCGAGTTCGGCAATGCGTTGGGCCTCGGCCAGGCGGGTTTGGCTGGCCCGGAGTTCGTCTTCCGCACGCTTGCGATCGGAGATATCGCGCTGAATCATCACCCAGTGGGCGAGTTTCCCGGACGTGTCGGGCACGGGCACCAGGCTGATTTCGACCCAGAGTTCCGTGCCGTCTTTGCGGTAATTCAGGAGTTCCACCAGCAAGGGCGTTCCGGTTGCCAGGGCGTCTTTGAGGCGGTCGAGGGCCGCCGGGTCCGAGCGTGGACCGCGCAAGAAGTGGAGCGACCGCCCGACGACCTCGCGGGCCGTGTACCCCGTGAGCCGCGTGAACGCTTCATTGATATAAAGCACGGATCGCCCGGGGCGGGAGCTCGCTTCGGCTTCGAGAATCACGACCGCATCCCGGGCGTGAACCACCGCGGATTCGAGTAGCCGCAACCGCTGCTCTTGCCGCTTGCGGTCGGTAATGTCGATGAGCACGCCGGCCATGCGCCCCGTGGGGCGGCCGTGGTCGTCGTCAATCGTTTTCCCCCGGCTGTTGACCCAGACGTAGGCCCCGTCGGACCGGCGCATTCGGTACGTGGAATCGAGTTCTTCCCGACCCGCGGTCACGGCGGCCATTTGATCGTCGACGGCTGCCACGTCGTCCGGGTGGATCAACGGCGTGAACGTTGTCCCCCGACTCATGCTGGGGTCATGCGGTAAATCGAGCCAGATTTCGAGCGGTTCGGAGCGCCAGACCGAGCCGTCGGTCAGGTTCCAGTCCCAGGCGATCATCCCCGCCGAGCGAAGGGCCGTGCGCAACCGTTGATCGGTCAGCCGGAGTTTCTGGTCGGCTTGCTTGCGGTCCGTCAAGTCGTGAAGCACGGCCACGACGCCGAGAAACTGCCCGCCCGGACCGAGGATCGGCACGGCCTGCGAGGAAATCGTTGCCTCGCTACCATCGGAGCGGGTGTGGTAGAGCTCCGGTTCGAGGTGGGCCCGATGGTCCCGGAGTGTCAGGACGGAGGGGCGCTCGTCGAATGGCAGCGGACTTCCGTCGGGCCGACGAACCGAATGATCCCGAAGGTCTGTGATCGAGGAGCCCGTTTGCATCAGCGAACCGAAGTACTGTTCCTGGGCCTGGTTCTTTAGAACGACCTTGCCAGCGGGGTCGAAGATGACGATCCCGTTCGGTAACTGATCGAGGACAGCGGCCAGAAATCCCCGTTCCCGACTCAGGTCCGTGGCAGCGTTGTGCGTGGCATCCCGTTGCGAAAGCAGTTCGTCCAGCAAGCGAACGTTCGCCTCGGCTTCGAGGCGCCGCTCCCGGGCCATCGCGGCCAGGGCCAGCATGAGCAAGTTCAACGCCCCCAGCACAGCGAGTGCGGTCAGGCCGCGGAGCGGAATCGTCTCCGAAGTGCTGGACGTTCGGGTGAGGAGTAACACTCCGTCGAACAGGACGCAACTGAGCACCAGAGCTAGGGAGGTCCCGAGGACTTCGAAGCGATACACGATCCAGATGAGAACGGCGACCAGCACTGCGATCGGCAACGACGGCACATCGTCTTCCTGCGCCATTCGCAACGACAGCGTCACGACGGCGATCGACAAGATGCCGAAAACCGCAAGCCCTTCGACCAACAGGGCCCACGCAGGACGGGACAAGAATTTCGGAATCGACCAGGCCAAGACGAGCGGGGTCAAGGTTGTCACGGCAATCCAGGAGATCGCTGTACTTAGGAGGCCGATTTCCCACCAGTGCGAAATGCCGGCGAGCCCACCAGCCGCCGCCGAGACGATCCCCCGTGCGGCCACGCCCGCCAGACAAGCGAAGCTCAGTCGGACGACATCTTGCAGACGAGTCAGCCCCCGACCCAAATCAACCTGCCGAATGTAAACTGCGGCCACCGCGGCTTCCGCGACGGCGCCGAGGAGAACAACCCACCCATCGGCAAGCCGACCGATGACGTACAACGTCAGGACCGACCCGACCGCGACGGCACCGACACCCCGCCAGCCCAACGCCAACCCCGCCGCCAAGGGAATGCCGAACGCCGCACAGAGCACGAGGTCCGGGGCAAGCTGAATTGGGAACGCGGTTTGATAAAGAACCACGGGCAGAATTACGGCGACAACCACTGCCGACCCGGCGAGGCGAACGGCCGCAGTTCGGAACGGAAGGGGGAAGGTCATAACTCGATATCGAACAAAGAAGGTCCGGGCCGACGATGAATTCCCTGTCTTTGTCGGCCGCCGACTTCCCACTATAAGAGCAAATTCGC
>Ga0105047_10011428_pt1 | contig 14397 bp, 10 predicted proteins | sample MAT04_FD_78384 | JGI IMG/M metagenome (GOLD analysis project Ga0105047, IMG submission 78384) | Freshwater microbial communities from Lake Fryxell liftoff mats and glacier meltwater in Antarctica - MAT-04 (megahit assembly) | ecosystem: Environmental > Aquatic > Freshwater > Ice > Liftoff... | reverse complement strand
GTCGTGCATAACATCAGTTATTTCACGAAGATAAAGGCCTTTTAAGTACGTACAAGAAATTATTTAGGCTATATTTTTAAACAAAATCATGAGGGTGCATTGCAAATCTTCGCTTCGCAAAGGAGAAGATGCTATCTCACAAGTTAAAAATTTGACAGGATTAACAGGATGTACAGGATTTATGATGTTGAAAATCATCTATTTTAAACCTGTAAATCATTTATATCCTGTCAAAAAAGACTACTTACAAGACAGCCTCTTCTTACAACGTCATTCGGTGCGAAACTTTGCAATGCACCCAATCATGATTATCACGATTTTGTAAACCAATAACCAATAACTAATAACCAATAACCAATAACCAATAACCCCTAACTCCTTAGGAAATCCACGCTTGCCCTTTTGTCCCCCTGCCTACTTCAATCTCCCCAGCACCATCTTCATTCGCCGCACCGCCTCGCGCAGCATTTCTTCGGAAGCCGCATAACTCAGCCGGAAGCAATTCGGGTCGCCAAAAGCCGAACCCGACACCAAACCAACGTAAGAATTGGTCATGACGTAGTCGCAAAAATCGTCGGCGTTGTTAATCACCATATTGCCATCGCTTTTACCATAAAAGGCACTGATATCCGGGAAAACGTAAAAAGCACCATCGGGATGATTGGTTTTGATGCCCGGTATTTCTTCCAGTAAAGCAAGAATAATATCACGACGTTCGCGGAAACCCTCGCGCATGGCTTCGGTGGGAGCCATATCGCTCATTAAAGCCACCGCACCCGCTTTTTGGCCAAAGGAAGAGGCACCGCTGGTCACCTGACCCTGGATTTTGGAGCAGGCATCGGCGATGTATTTCGGAGCACCCATGTAGCCCAGCCGCCAGCCGGTCATGGCAAAACCTTTGGCGAAGCCGTTGATCGTAATGGTGCGGCTACTCACGTTGGGAAAACTACCGATGCTGACGTGTTCGTGGGTGAAATTGATATATTCATAAATTTCGTCGCTGATAATCAGCACGTTCTCGTGGGCGGCGACCACATCGGCGTAGGCTTTCAATTCTTCGCGGGTGAAAACAGTACCGGTCGGATTGCAGGGCGAAGAGAAAATGACGAATTTAGTACGCTCGGTGATCGCCTCCGCCAGTTGTTGCGGCGTGGGTTTGAAATCGCGTTCTACGCCCGCATAGACCTCCACGGGTACGCCACCGGCCATTTTCACGATCTCTAAATACGAGACCCAGTAGGGCGAAAACAGAATGGCCTCATCGCCCGGATCGAGCAGGGCCTGGCAGAGATTATAGACCGTTTGCTTCGCGCCGTTGCTGACCACGATCTGCTCCGGGCGATAGTCCAGGTTGTTATCGCGCTTGAATTTTTCGCTGATCGCTTTCGTCAGTTCGGGCAGGCCCGGCACGGGCGTATATTTCGTGTAGCCGTCGTGCAGGGCTTGGGTGGCGGCGGTTTTGATGTGGTCGGGCGTGTCGAAATCAGGTTCACCAAGGCTCAAACTGATTACGTCGTGGCCTTGCGCGCGCAGTTCGCGACCCATACGGGCCATTTTCAACGTCTCGGATTCGGAGAGGGCCATGACGCGCTCGGAAAGCAGGGATTGAGTAGTAGTCATTGTCGAAAAAAAATTAGGAGAGTGTACTCATTTTAGGATTACCCATCTAAATAAATAATTGACTATCAATTATTTATTTAGATGGGTAATGCTTTTTTAAGTGCTCTCAATTAAGAAGTGAACGCGAAATTAAAAAGGGTTCGGACAAAATCGCGATTTATGCACAAATTCAGCGTTCGAGAGCTGCCGCCGTTGCCCGACGGAGCGGCAGGTTGGCTATTTGCTGGCCAATAATTTTACCCAGGCGCAACCCTTCTTCACAGTCCATGCGATAATGGACCCCTATGGCTACCCGCGAAAAAGCGTTTTCCCGGGCCATTTCTTCAAAAGAACGAAAATGGCGGGGCAGGCCGGCAAACTCCCGGCGGGACTCGTGGGTGTGGTCGGTGAAAGAGAAATCATCGCCAAATGTTGCGGTAAGTACCTCGGCTACTGCTTCGCCGAAAACGGCGTGGCCCGAGGGATAGGAAGGGAAAGGTGGACTATCGTGCAGCGGCGACCAGCCTCGCTGTACCACCCGGCGGATGTAGGATTGGGGGCGTTCCACATTATATTGGTACTTGCCATGCCAGCAAATAATACTGGCGTCGCACAGGGCCAGGCCCACTTTCAAGTAGGTGGCTATTATCTCTGGAAAGGTGGGTTGCACCTGTAAAATAACTTGACTGGTAATAGAAATCCAGCGCCCGGAAGGGCTCATCGTCAGGCCCGGCAGATCGTCGCTCCAGAATTCGGCGATCCAATGATTTTCCTTGGAGAGCGACTGCGACATGGAGAATACTTCCAGCGCATCGGTGTAAAAAGAAGAGCCGGGAGCCTCGCTGAAAGCAATGGGCGGTCGTACCGCTATTTGGCTAATATGCGCTGCGAAGGTTCGGGCATCTCCCCAGTTAGGTGCCAGGGCGGGCATGGCGTGCTCATCATTGGGTTGCCATAGCCCCGGCCCCTGCGGAGGCGTATAGTGCTGATCGTAATTGTACAGAAATCCATGATGACCCGTCATATCCGTGGCCGACCACTGCCATACTGCTTCGGCTACCTGCTGTCCGTAAGCAATGGATCGCCGCAAAGATTCGGCAGGGAGGAGCGTTTTGTGCTGTAGTATTTGTAGTTGTTTTTCTTCCAGTTGACTGATTTTATGCAAATATTCTTCCGGCGCATTCGGAAAAAAATCGCGGCAAGTACGGGCGTAAGCAGCGTTCAGGCCCGCTGGCAGACAGTAATCGGCTGGAATAACATGGCTACCTATACCCGGGTAACCGGGGCAAAAACTGGTGGCAGGCGCGTAGTTGCGCAGTGCAGGCCAGGCCGCTTCGTAGCCGACCAGCTCTACATACGCAAACATCCGGGCACTAATTGGGGCCCGGTAGCCCGGCGTATAGCGTTCCAGATCGAGCAGCAGGTGGTTCCAGGCCACGGTGAAGGCAGTCGCCTGCTGATATTCCAGCGGTTCGGCGGGTGCTTCGGAAGCACAGTCAGACAGACTGAACGGAACCAGCAGCAGCAAAAGCAGGCTACTCCACCATCTGTTCCAGAGTATCCTGTTTTTGAGTAAAAATTTGCTCATTGTGAGTGGTTATTGGTTATTGGTTATTGGTTATTGGTTATTGGTTTATAAAATTCTGGTAATCATGGTTTTGTTGAAAAGTATAACCTAAAATCAGCAGTTTCTTATTGGCAGAAAAAAGTCCTGATTTTGCCCCTGCCCGATGCACGCTCCCCATTACGGGGGGAGTAGGAGGGGGGCTTACACTACGGACAACATCAAATAAGAAACTGCTGACCTAAACTAATTTCCCGCAGCATTTATACCTGTCACACTTTTTCTTTTTACGCCGCCTTTGGAAACCGCAACCAAAAGGTAGTGCCCTGTCCCTGCACGGAAGCCACGTCGAGGGCAATATGGTGAATTTTCAAAATGCTATCTACCAGGGAAAGCCCGATCCCCGAACCCCGAATGTGGATATGCTGCGCGCTGCGATAAAACGGCTGAAAAACCAGTTGCAGATCCTTCACCGGAATGCCTGGCCCCTGGTCGGTGATCTCTACCCGGTGCCGTCCCAGCGGATCAAAATGAATTTTGACCTCTACCCGTTTGTCGGGCGAGTACTTACAACCATTATCCATCAGGTTGAGAAATGCTGCCCGCAACAGCGGTTCGTTGCCCAGAATGCAGAGCTGATCTTCGTCGTCGGGCATTCCTTCCAGATCGAAAGCAATATGGTAATCCGGGCGCAGACGAAGCAAGGCATCGCGCGTCTGCAGCATGATCTCGTCCAGGCGCACCTGCTCAAAAGCAATGTCGGCATCCTCCGAATAAACCCGGGCCAGTTGCAGCAGTTTTTCGGTCATTTCGTTCAATTCGCGGGTATCTTCCAGTACCGAGACCAATGTATCGCAGTACTCCTCCGCACTGCGCTCACGCCGGTCGAGGGCAATTTCCAGTTGAGCAATAATGACGGACAGCGGATTTTTTAGTTCATGCGATACATTGGAAATAAAATTTTTCTGCATTCGGAACGCAAACTGGATGCGGTCGAGCAGACGATTGAAAGTGATAACCAGCCGCGACACTTCATCGTGGCTATTCGGAGCATCCAGCCGGGCACTCAGATCGGAGGGCCGAATACGGTCCACCTGATTGACAATACGCGCCATCGGTGCCAGTGCCTGCCCGGCATAGAACCAGCCACCCGCCGCTACGATGCCGATACCCAGGAAGAAACTGATGAGCAATATGTTACGCAAATTTAAGAGTGCCTCGGAGTTGAAAACTGATTCGGCCACCACGAAATAGGAAATACCCTGCTGGCTTTTATGCCATAAGCCCAGCGCATGAAAAGGGCCATGCAGGAAATGCTGTTCTTCACCCGCTTTCAGGGTGGTCAGCATCGCTTTGGAGAGCGGTTCGGAGGCTCGGTTGAAGGCGAATACCTTTTGGAACTGCGCATTATAAATGACAATATTCTCCCGGAAGGGGAGGGCTTGACTGCCTTCGAGGGGGCCAGCCGTATCGGCGGGTAGCGGCTCTAACTTCCCTTCCTCGCGCAACACCATTTCGGCGGTCATCAGTGCCTTGGAGCGCAGACTATCGTAAAATTCATTCTCGGTCAGTTGCCGGAATTTGACGTAAATAAAGCACAGCGAGAGCAACAGGATGCCTGCCACCAAAATGATGAACTGGATAGAGAGTTTGGTACGTATCTGCATATACTTCGTGGTCTTTGGTAAGGACGAGGTGATTAGACGAAAGACTAATAATGCGAATAATGGGTTGAATATCGGGATGCTGAATCTTAATCCATTATCCGCAGCAATAACCAAAGACCTGACCGTTATAAGTAGGCGGGCAAAATTAATCGAGGTTATTTTTGTCGTAACTGACTGATTATCATTGCCTGTTTGCCTTTTGCAATTTTGCTTATTTACTTATTTCTTCTTCCCGCAGGATATAGCCGTTTTTGAACTGGGTGTGGATCAATTTTTTGTCAAAGTTACGGTCCACTTTTTTACGTAAAAAGTTGACATATACTTCGATCACGTTGGTGCCGGTATCAAAATTCAAATTCCAGACGCGTTCGGAGATTTCGTGTTTGGAAATAACCCGTCCGGGATGGCGTAGAAAATACTCCATCAGGGAAAATTCGCGCGGCGTGAGGGCGATCTTTTGTCCTTCCCGGAAGAACTCTTTGGTCTCGAGATTCATTTCCATCTCGGCAAATCGCAACACCGGCGACGACTGGTAAGTTTCCACTGGTCGGCGGGCCAAAGCCCGTAAACGCACGAGCAATTCGCGGAATTCGAACGGTTTGGTCAAATAATCATCCGCGCCCGCCTCAAAACCGTTTACTTTGTCATCGGTTTGGTCGAGCGCGGTCAATAAAATAACCGGCGTTCGGTTACCTTTGCTACGCAAGCGGTGTAGTAGTTCGAGACCGCTCAACCCCGGTAGGATGATGTCCGAAATAATCACCGAATACTCGTTGCGCTCGGCTAAGGCCTGTCCGGCGGGGCCATCGCTCGCCGAATCTACGTCAATCAGGTGCTCTTCCAAGCCTTTGCGAAGGGAGCGTACCATTTTTGGTTCATCCTCAATGAGCAATACTTTCATACTCAGGGTCTCTACAAATATTGTGCAAGATTACTGCAAATGCTGGCATTACCGGGTTTCATTGCAGAGAAAGGCTGTTTTTAAGGCCATTTTAAGCGGTGAATAAGGCTAACAAAGCCATGATTATTTGCTTAAAGTCAAAATATGGATTTTTTAAGGCCATTTTAAGCGGTAGATAGGGCGAATACCGGAAATTTGGCCTGCTTTTGGCAGCACAGAAACGAATTCAACATCTAACAACAAAACTTTTCACCATGCGATTTTTGAAACTTTACTCCCTTCCGCTCATGGTCTGCCTCGCGGTAGCCTTGGTCTTCCCGGCCTGTAAGAATGATGACGACAACCCCGTACCAGTTGGTAAGCTGGCCAGCGAGTACGATTACAGTGTCGTGCGCGACTGGAACCAGTTGTTTCTCGAAGTGGAACGCTATGCGGCCGGTTATCGCCCTACGCCTGCACCCCGCGCCCTTGGCTACATCGGACTGGCCAACTACGAAGCCTGCGTGACTGGTATGCCGGACTATAATTCCCTCGCTCCCCTCTACGCCGGGCTGAATATTCCTAGGGTGCAGGATGGCCAGGAATACCATTGGCCAACCGTAATTAACGCCTCCTATGCCCGGTTGATGCGCAACTTTTTCATTGCCGCCGCGCAGGTCAGACAGGACGAAATAAACACGATGGAAGCCTCCAGAGAAATCAATTTCAAGAATGAAGTAAGCCCCGAAGTGTTCGAGCGCTCCAAGCAATACGGCCTCGATGTGGCCGCTGCGGTGTGGGAATGGTCGAAAAGCGATCTCGGACACGATACCTATCTGGACCCGTTCGCCAACTATGACTGGAATACCTTTTTTCAGAAGCCCGGTGACTGGGTACCGACTATCCCCGGCCCGCCGCAACCTATGTTCCCCCACGCCGGCACTTATCGCACTTTCGCCATCAGGGAAAGCGACAAACTTTGCCCGGCTCCCTGGGCCTATGGCGAGGTCAAGGAAAATCGCCTGTATGCCGAAGCATTAGAAGTATATGCCCGTACCATAGCCGCTTCCTACGACGACAGGTGGATCGGCGAATTCTGGAGCGATGACCTGGTTGACCTCACCTTCAGCCCCGGCCCACGCTGGATCGCCATTGCGGACGAAACCTTTGTGGTCGCCAATAGCAACCTGGAAATTGCGCTGTATGCTTCGGCAAAAGTAGGGATGGCCCTGAACGATGCCGCCGTGGCCTGCTGGAAATCCAAGTACTTTTATAATGTGGAGCGCCCCGAATCGTATATCAAACGCGTGATTGATTCGAACTGGGAACCAGCCCTGAACAACCCGACCAATGGAGAGACGGGCTTCACCCCTGCTTTCCCGGCTTATCCGTCCGGTCACTCGACCATGGGTGGTGCTGGCGCCGAAGCGCTGACCTCTATATTCGGCATCCACTTCCCAATGACGGATCGTTGCCATGAAGGTCGCCCCGAATTCATCGGCACACCGCGTGCGTTCAACTCTTTCTATGAAATGGCTGAAGAAAATGCCGAATCGCGCATCCCGCTGGGCGTACACTACCGCATGGACTGCGAGCAAGGCGTCAACCTGGGCTACCGTTGCGGTCGTCGGGTGAACCAATTGCCCTGGAAGAAATAAATACTGGTTTTTCTGTTTTATAATAAGCCAACGGCGGCGGGTCTCTGTGATCCGCCGCCGTTGGTTATTATCTGATGTTACGCAAGATTAGCGAAAAGTGGTAGTCTGACTCAAAGTCAGACTACCACTACTTAATGTACAAACCATTTTTTCTCTGCATCTTGCGTAACATCAGAATACTGATTTTAAGGTCAAATTAAGTAGTGCCGATTAATACTGCCTTTTCTTTGCAGAGAAATAAAAATAATCATGCAAAGACTTACTGTACTAATCACGCTGGTACTGCTTTATAGTAGTCACGCCTTCGGACAAACGCCAGCAGAAGTACCTAAAGAACAAACATTGCAGGAAATATCAGTGTCCGGCCAACGGGAAAATATCCAGCGGCTGCCAGCAACAAGCGGCACCTATCTATGGAGCGGCAAGAAAAACGAAGTGATTGATCTGCAAAGCACCGACGCCAATATTGCCGAGAAATCGCCCCGGCAAGTCTTCGCCAAGGTACCCGGCGTATTTGTCTATGACATGGATGGCACGGGCAATCAGGTGAATATCTCGACGCGCGGCCTTGATCCACACCGGGGTTGGGAGTTCAATATCCGCACCGACGGTATTATGACCAATTCCGACGCGTACGGCTATCCGGCCAGCCACTTCACGCTGCCTTTTGAGGCGGTGGGTCGCATCGAACTGGTGCGTGGTACGGGTGCCCTGCAATACGGTGCCCAGTTCGGTGGGATGCTCAACTACGTATTGAAGCAGCCCGACACCACGCGACGTTTCAATTTTGAGACGGTCAATTCGGCAGGCTCTTTCGGCCTGGTCAGCACCTACAATGCGGTTGGCGGTAAGCTCGGTAAAGTGCAGTATTACGCCTATTATAGCCAGCGCGAGTCGAATGGCTACCGCGACAACAGCAAATCGCATTTTGATGGACAAGGCCTCGTGCTGAAATATCAGCCTACCTCCAAATTCAGCCTTAGAGCCGAGTTGTTGCGTTCCAGATACCGTTACCAGACGCCTGGCCCCTTGACGGATGCCATGTTTGCCGCCGACCCGCGTCAGGCGACCCGCACCCGCAACTACTTCACCCCGGAAATATATCTGCCCTCTCTATCCGCTGAATGGCAGGTGGCGCCACGTACCCTCCTGAGTTTGACGACTTCCGCCGTGCTGGGTCAGCGCAGTGTTGCCTTGTATGATCGCCCGGCCAACATTCGCGATAGCATCAATAGTGCCACCCTCGCCTACAATCCGCGCCAGATAGATATTGACAATTTCCACAGTTACACCACCGAACTGCGGCTATTGCAACAGTATAGTTTGCTTGGATATACCTCGGCCCTCACCGCTGGCATCCAGTATATGCACAATGATCTGCACCGTCGCCATACACCGAACGGCGGTACCACGGGCACGGATTACGATCTGACGATCAGTGCCGCTGGCTGGCGTCGTGACCTGCATTTCAAAACGCAAAATATCGCCATTTTTCTGGAAAACAAATTTCAACTGAGCCAGAAATTTTCCGTCAGCCCGGGCTTCCGGTATGAGTCGGGCGAGTCCAAAATGTCGGGCACCACCACTTATCTGTCCGATGCCGAACTGCCGAATACCATTGAGCACCGATTCCCATTGTTTGGTTTAAACACGGAATATGTTATTGACAGCCGCCAGAATATTTACGGGGGTGTTTCGCAGGCTTATCGCCCGGCCATTTTCAAAGATATTATTCCCGGCAACGCTTACGAACGGGCCGACAAAAACCTGAAAGATGCCAATGGCTATACCGTCGAATTGGGCTGGCGTGGCAGTACCTCCTCATTCAAATGGGATGTCAGCGGCTTTATGATGCAGTATAACAACCGCCTCGGCAGCCTCGCGCAGTATGAGGGCGAACTGGATACGTTTGTGCTGTACCGCACCAATATCGGCGATTCACGGACCAATGGCCTGGAAGTTTTCCTCGAATACGGTTTCCATATTGCCGACCATACGCGGCTCAGCATCTTCACTTCCACCGCTTATTTTGATGCCAAATACCAGGGCGATTCGGTGCGCATCAGTGCCCGTGAGAATCAAAGTATCGCAGGCAAGCGCGTAGAAAGTGTGCCGCAATGGATCAGCCGCAATGGCGTGAATTTCAAGTGTAAAGGGCTGAGTGTTTCCTTGCTGTACAGTTATACCGCCGAGTCTTTCGCTGATCCGCTCAACACCGTGACCCCTTCGGCTAATGGCGCGGTGGGTCTGGTCCCGGCTTATGGGCTGCTCGATCTGAATATGTCGTACCATGCTTCCGCGCGCCTGATGTTCCGCCTCAACCTGAGCAACCTGACCGATGCGCAATACTTTACCAAACGCCCGACTTTTTATCCCGGGCCCGGCGTATGGCCATCGGACGGACGGAGCATTAATGCCTCGGTGGGCTTGAATTTTTGAGAATGGGTTTGTAGTTAATAGCCGATTATCTAGCAGGATGATGAAAAACGGGTGCTGTTCCACGGCGGAGCAGGGCCAGTTGTTATTTTTGGCGCGGCGTTTTTGGGAAAATCGTAACGTGGGTTTGGAAAAAAACTTGGCAGATTTGAACGCTATTGCTCTATATAATCGTCCCAGTGGGACGAAATCTTTGTAGAAAATCCCGAAAACGTGTTTTTAGCGTGCCTTAGGTATGCTATCAATGCGCACTAATGGCGTACCTACGGCACGCCGGACACCCGGTTGGGGCCATTTTACAAAGATATTGCTCCTATGGAGCAGGTTAGATGCCAAAGCATTTATGTTCATCTCTTATTTGCATAATGTATTGATAGTCAACATAAAAACCTCCGGACTCACGTTCTTTATGCCTTATACATATAAAATTGCAGTCCGATAAATTCTAAAATCGTCGAGATTCTCGGTACAAACTTCGATTAGTATGCGGATAAATCCGCGCCAGACCTGAATTTTGCTGCTCGAACGACTAATTTCCAAAATTAGTCGCCCTTTCATTTTACCAAAAAAATTAAGACACAACACATGGCACGATTAACCACCTTTTCCCGCCTGCTAGTTACTGTGGGCATCATCGCCGCCGTCTTTTTCGGCGTCCGCTACTTTTTTCCCAATATTGGCAAAGCCAATACGGAACAAACCGAACAGACTGGCACCACCGACCGCCCCGCTGAAATGGAAAACAGCCCTGCTTCGACGACCAGCAACGGGCGTGGCGCTGCTTCAACGGCCAGTACGACGACTTTTAACTATACGCCGCCACCGCTCATCAATGGCAAACTAAAAGGCGTGGTGGAAATGGGGGCTACCGGATTCAACTCCTTTATTATCAATGTAGATGCCCAGAAAAACTGGAAACTGGAGAAAGCGGAATACGGCGCGAGTCTGGTCTATGAAAAACTGGCCACCGAGGACGACATCAAGAGCGGCCTGAAGCGCTACATTGCTGATATGCTGGGTTATGGCGTAGGGCCAAAGGATATTCACTTCGTCATCAGTTCCGGGGCCAAGAAGGTAGAAATTACCAGTAAAATATCCGCGTTGCTCAAAACAATGGGCTATTACGTGAATGAGGTAACCCCCGAACAAGAAGCCAAACTGGCCCTGAGATCGGTGCTGCCCCGCGAATACAACAACAAAGCCTTTGTGGTGGACATTGGTTCGGGCAACACCAAAATTTCCTGGCTGCCTGGTGGCGCGATTGAAGCTTCCGGCGCAAAATACTTTCAGAACAATGTGGACGATGCCACCGTCTATAGTGAAGTAAAAGGCAAGGCCAGTCAGGTGCCATCCAACCTGCGCGGCACCTGCTTCATCATCGGTGGCGTACCTTATGAACTGGCCAAGCAGGTTCGCTCCGGTAAAGAACGCTACACCGTGCTGAAAGCCCCGGCGAACTACACCGCCGACGGTGCCAAGCAAAGGGCTGGTCTCAACATCTACAAAGCCGTAGCCGACGCTACTAACTGCCAGCAGTTCATATTTGACTGGGATGCCAATTTCACGATTGGGTTTTTGTTGAATTTGTAAATATTTTGGCTTAAAACAAAGGCCCGCGTTGGATTTCCGACGCGTGCCTTTGTTGTTTACTATCATCTTATTTTCTATGCAGCATTCAACTTGGCAATTATTTCTGAGTGCTCTACTTTATCGCTTCGATCTACCTCTCCCAATAATGAATCCAGTCCTAACTCTTCCCTTTTTTCCGGAGTAAGCAGCCGCACTTTAATCTCCAAACGTTCGAGCAATTGCACTAATAGTTGCAAATCCTCTACGTTATCAGGCATAACCACCAAAGTATCCATGTGATCCATTTTTCTACAAAAGTAAATAATTCCTCGCAAATCATAATTTTGCCCTAAAACATGGAACCACTATCACTCGACCATTTGTACGAACGCATCAGGCATATCCTGCTCGAAGGACGCCGACGTGCTGCGGTAGCGATCAATTTTGCTGCGGTAGAATCTTATTGGCAGGTAGGCCGGGAAATCGTGGAACACGAACAAGGTGGAAAAGACCGCGCCGCTTATGGGAAGCATATTTTACGAGAAATGTCAAAAAGGTTGACTGCGGATTTTGAGGAGGGTTTTGATGAAAGCAATTTAAGGAATATTCGCAAATTTTATCTGTCTTTTCCAATTCGTGACGCACTGCGTCACGAATTGACCTGGACGCACTATCGCATCCTATCAAGGGTGGAAAATGAACTTGCCCGAAACTTTTATATTGCGGAAGCCATTGATTGTCATTGGGATACGCGTTTGTTGCAGCGGCAAATCAATACATTGTACTATGAACGTATATTGTCAAGTCGAGAGCGAAAAGACCTGCGTACCGAGGAAGGCATGGGTAAGGTGCCTCTGCAACCAACTGACATTATCAAAGACCCCTATATTCTGGATTTTTTGGGATTGAAAACCTACTCCAAACTGAGCGAATCCGATCTGGAACAGGCTTTGATTGACAAATTGCAGGATTTCCTACTCGAATTGGGTAAAGGCTTTGCTTTTGTTGCTCGTCAAAAACGAATCCGGGCCGACACCAAAGACCGCTATATTGACCTCGTTTTTTACAATATTCTACTAAAATGCTATGTCCTCATTGACCTGAAAGTGGGCGAACTCGACCATGCAGACATCGGACAAATGGACATGTACGTACGTATGTACGAGGACAAAATACGCGGCGCGGACGACAATCCAACCATTGGACTCATTCTTTGTACGGAAAGAGATGCCACCGTGGTTCGATATTCTGTTTTAGAAGACAACAAGCAACTCTTTGCTTCAAAATACAAATTATACCTGCCCTCGGAGGAGGAATTAGCGGCTGAACTGATGCGTGAATTGGAACAAATTAATATTGAAAAAGGCTTGAAGACCGGCAAGTAAGCAAACATCACTGCTCATCAAACGACCCCTCCGCATTATAAGTTCGTCCCATATTCGAGCCATTGGTTTGCGAACCCGGCATTTCAAACCAGAACGGCGTACGTTTCCGGTCGTAATTGCCGATCTCATTCATCGTCGCGGCGTCGTATAGACGGCCATTAATCATGGTGTAATGCACCGAATTAGAATGGCGAATATCTTCCAACGGGTTTTTGTCCAGCACGATCAGGTCGGCGAGTTTACCGGGCGCGATGGAACCAATTTCCTGCTCCATACCCAGGTAAATTGCGCCATTGATCGTGGCACATTTCAGGGCTTGCAAGTTGCTCATACCGCCCTGGGCCAGCATCCAGAGTTCCCAGTGCGCGCCCATGCCTTGCAGTTGGCCGTGGGCACCGAGGTTGATATTCACCCCGGCATTTTGAAGTTTGGTGCAGGCTTTGGACACCAAAATATAACCATTTTCGTACTCTTCCTCCGGGGCCATCGTGCGGTGACGGCTGCGTTCCTGTAGCACATGGCGCGGGAAAAACGTACGCAGTTTGGCTTCTTTCCACACGTCCGTATGTTGGTACCAATAGAATTCGCCGTTCAATCCACCGTAGTTCACGATCAGCGTCGGCGTGTTGTGAACCTTCGTTTTGCTCCAAAGCGTCACCACGTCATTGTACAGCGGTGCCACCGGGATGTTATGCTCGATACCCGTGTGGCCATCTACGATTTGCGCCATATTGTGCGCGAAAAACGAACCGCCCTCTGGCACTACTTCCATCTTTAATTCGCGGGCAGCGGCGATGATCTGCTGATTCTGTTCGCGGCGCGGCTGGTTGTAACTTTTTACGGAAAAAGCTCCCCAAGCCTTACTGCGCCGCAGGGCCGACCGCGCATCATCCAGCGAATTGATGGGTGCCTTGAAATCGCCCTCCGCGCCGTACAAAATAGTGCCGGTGCTGAACTGCCGTGGCCCGACCATGCGCCCGGCTTTGACCATTTCGGCATTACTGAACGCCATTTCGGAATTCACCGAGGGGTCGTGGTTGGTGGTGACGCCGTAAGCGAGATTGGCGTAATATTCCCACTGTTTCTGCGGATTGAGGCCATAGCGGAAATGCCCACTGTGCGCATGGACATCAATTATACCGGGCATGATGGTTTTTCCCTGACAATCAACGATATAAACGGGCGCAGCGCGTTTTACTTTTTTACTTTCATACTCCTCTTTGGTCTCCACCGAAGTGATTTTATTGCCATAAACGACTATCGCACCGTTCTCTATTACGCGATCACCTTCCATCGTGATAATGCGGGCATTGGTAAAAATAACCGTCCCTTGCGGCACATCGGCGGGAATAGTCAGGCCAATTTTCAGGCCCACCGTATCCAGCGGCGGCAAAGAATCGGGCGCGCCTTGCAGGAAAGTAAAACGCTGGTTCAGTTCGGCAGTAAAATACTCCTCACCAAGCGTCCAATGGACCCGCTTGCTATCGCCCGACCAGTGCAGAGCCACTCCGGCATCGCGGGCAATCTGGGTGACGGGAAAGGCCTTCGTGTCGGCGCTCAAATCCACCGCCTGTCCCGACGACGGCATGGCGCAGACATAGACCTTATGCAATTCGCTGAAAGCCAGCCATTTGCCGTC
>Ga0105047_10011427_pt1 | contig 14397 bp, 17 predicted proteins | sample MAT04_FD_78384 | JGI IMG/M metagenome (GOLD analysis project Ga0105047, IMG submission 78384) | Freshwater microbial communities from Lake Fryxell liftoff mats and glacier meltwater in Antarctica - MAT-04 (megahit assembly) | ecosystem: Environmental > Aquatic > Freshwater > Ice > Liftoff... | reverse complement strand
TGGATCACCTGGTACAACACCCGGAGGCTGCATTCCAGCCTCGACTACACCCCACCCGTAAAGTGGGAACAGCAGTACCGTCAAGCGTCATAACCACCGTCCGCCCAACGGGGAGATGCCCAAACGTCGCTAGCTGCCAAGTTGCGGACCAACACCAGCGCACCGCCACTCTGCAAACCCAGCACCGCCAACGGGACGTAGTCGTCACCCGGAGACGGCAAGGACACCACCACCGCTCCATCACCACCCCAACCCAAATCGAGGGCACCGTCGTTGCTCAGCCGACGAACCGACACTCCACCGGTTGCACTATCCGCAAGAAACACACGCCCCTGAAGGCCCGCCGCAAACACTTCGCCACCTGCTGCAACAACTCCGCCAATACCCCAATACGGATCCAGCGATACCGTCTTCGCCGCCGCCGGCGTCGCAACGACACCCACAGCCGACACACACAGCACAACTGCAGAAAGCACCAGAGCTGCTCGACGACGCATAACTACGCTCCATCATTCGACACCAGGCTGCTGCCCGACAGCACGTGAAGTAGCGCACTCAAGACCCACCGTGTGTAAAGGTCATGTCTGGTCCAGATGTAACTCACGGTTGCGTACGCGCAGCGGTGGGAGATCAAGAGCACATGCGACGAACCCGAGACGCATCAGTGTGGCACCCGCACCGTGCTGCGTTCAAAGTCCCCCGAACTCGTGCTGCAAGAGATCTGGGGGCATCTGTGCTGTGACTACGCGATCCGAACCCCGATGCGGGAAGCCGCTGGTCACGCACGGGTTGACCCGGACCGAGTCAGTTTCGTTGCCGCCGTGCGCATCGCGCGCCGCTCCATCGCAGTGCTTGATGACGCGCTCTCTGTGCGTGTGGCGAACCCTCAGTCGCCCTCAGTCATGTCTATCGGTTCGAGTGCTACGCAACCAGTGCGAGTGCCACCACGTCGATCCGAGTGACAGGGCGCCGTGCGAGTGCTCACTCGCACCTCGGGGTGGGAGTGAGCACTCGCACGGTCGTGCGGCACTCGCACCGACGGCGTGGCACTCGCACCAGAGTTCAACAGACCCTGCGGTCTCCGACGCAATCATCTCAGGGTGGAGCGAGCTAGATGTCCCACTCTTCGATGGGGTTCTCCTGCATCAGATGCTCGACCACCCGGCCGTCGACTGCGTCGACCAGCACGAGGCCACGACGGCGCGGCGGGTCTTCTGCCGAGTAGATGAGCACCCGCCACGTCGGCCGGCTGCGCACACCGCGCCACACCTGCTGCGCCGAGGCATGCCCGACCGCGAAGCCGACGGCGCCCTGCGCGGCGACCAGCGCCTGCTTCTCGTCGATCTTCATCCGCCAGCCCGACGTGATCGAGAACAGCCCGACCACGCCCAACAACAACGCTGCCCAGAGGAACCCGCTGTTGACGAGAGCCGAAGAATCTCGCTTCCAGAGCCACATGACGACACACAGAACCGCGAACGCAAGGTACATCGCACCTGGCTTGCGACGTCGGCTGTTGTCGGGGAACTCGTACGGCCCGGCGTACTCGTGAGCGTTGAGGTCGTCAGGCAGGGCGTCGCGCACCTCGTCGCCGGAGGGTGCGTGCTGGGCGTCAGTGGCGTCGGTCATGGCGCCCACAGGCTAATGGCCAGGCGACGAAGTGGCCTCATGCAGCCTGGCTTGTGCAGCTGTGGCACCATGGTCGAATGAGTACGTTTCGCACTGACCCGGTTGCCTGCGGTGATGCCGGTGACATGGACCTTCACATCTGGACACCCGAGCAGCCGCCGAAGGCCGCCGTACTGCTGATCCAAGAGATCTTCGGCGTCGGACCGTATATTCGAGCAGTCGGCGAACGGCTGGCAGCTGCCGGCTATCTGGTCGGGGCGCCTGACGTCTTTTGGCGTTTCGCCCCCAACTGGGAGGCTGGCCACGACCAGGCCGGCCTCGATGCCAGCATGGAGAAGGTCGGCCAACTGGACTTCCCGACAGCGGTCGGCGATGTCAGCGCCGCACTGGCCTACCTGGCCGCCCAGCCAGGCATCGCAAGCGCACCGGCCGTCATCGGCTTCTGCCTCGGCGGCACCCTGGCCTGGGCGGTTGCGGCCAACGCCGAGCCCTCGGTGTGTGTCAGCTACTACGGTTCGGGGGTGCCCGACATGCTGGGCATGATCGACCAGGTCACCTGCCCGACGTTGTTCCACTTCGGTAGCGAGGACGCATTCATTCCAAACGAGGGCGTCGAAGCAATCGGCGCGGCAATCGCCGGGCGCGAAGGTTTCGTGCTCAATGTCGAGCAAGCGGGCCACGCATTCGACAACCACGAGAGCGAGATGTTCCACGACGAAGGCGCGGCAAAAGCTGCCTGGGCCAAGACGATGGCGTTCTTGGGCCTCTACCTGCCTGCGTAGGAGCTACTCGAAGAGGTTCGGTGGCCGGTCGACGGTGGGGACCGCCAGGCCCATGTGTGCGTAGGCCGCAGGCATTGCTATGCGGCCACGGGGCGTACGGGCCAGCAAACCCTGCTGGATCAGGAACGGCTCGTACATGTCTTCCACGGTCTCGGGCTGTTCGCCGACGCTGATGGCGACGGTGCTGAGCCCAACCGGGCCACCGGCGAACTGCTGACAGATCGCGTTCAGAATCGCCCGGTCGACCTTGTCGAGGCCAAGATCGTCGACGCCGAACACTTTCAGCCCTTCGCAGGCGGTGGATTCGGCGATGGTGCCGTCGCCGCGGACTTCCGCAAAGTCGCGAACCCGGCGAAGGAGCCGATTTGCGATACGCGGTGTGCCGCGCGAACGGCGAGCGATCTCCCACGCACCCTCCTGCGAGATGCGCACATGCAGGATGCCCGCAGCGCGACGCACGATTGCTTCCAGTTCGTCGTCGGCGTAGTAGTCGAGTCGGGCGACCAACCCGAAACGATCGCGCAGCGGCCCGGTGATCATGCCGGTACGGGTGGTTGCGCCGACCAGTGTGAACGGCGGCAGGGTGAGGCGGATGCTGGATGCCGCCGGGCCCTTGCCGACCACGATGTCGAGCATGAAGTCTTCCATCGCGGGGTACAAGATCTCCTCGACCGCACGCGAGAGACGATGGATCTCGTCGATGAAGAGCACGTCACCCTCCTCGAGCTTGGTGAGGATTGCGGCGAGGTCGCCCGCACGCTCGAGTGCCGGACCGGATGTGATGTGCATGTGCACACCCATCTCGGCGGCCACGATGCCTGCCATCGAGGTCTTACCCAAGCCTGGCGGGCCGGACAGCAAAATGTGGTCGGCAGGCTGGCCTCGTAGCTTGGCGGCCTCCAACACGATCGAGAGATGCTCCTTCAGCTCACGCTGACCAACGAATTCGCTGAGCTTGCGGGGGCGCAAGCCGACTTCGTCGACCTCCTCGTCGTTGCTGACCATCTCTGGCTCCAGGAATTCGTCACGCACGCTTGGCCCCCAACAGCTTCAATGCATCACGAAGCAGGCTGGAGGCGTTGCCATCGGAGGGCAGCTCGCGCATTGCGTCGCGCACCTCCTCAGGTGCGTAGCCCAGGCCGGCCAGCGCCTCGCGCACGTCGCCGATCACCGAAGCCTTGCCGCCGCCACCCACCGGCAACGGATCGAGCATGGGGAGGCTGAGGCGGTTGCGAAGCTCGACCAACAGCCGCTCGGCGGTCTTCTTGCCGACGCCTGGCACCAGAGTCAGCGCACCGATGTCGTTCGACGCAATGATGTCGACCAGCGCCGATGGACCATGGGTGCCCAGGATTGCCAACGCCAGTGCTGGGCCGATGCCGTGTGTCGCGATGAGTATCTGAAAGGTGGTGCGCTCGTCGCGCTGCAGAAAGCCGAACAGTGTCTGTGCGTCTTCACGAATGTGATGGTGCACGTACACGAACACGGAGGCACCTGGCTCGAGTTCGGCGAGCGTGCGTGGCGTCACCGACACGAAGTAGCCGACACCGTTCACCTCGATGAGCGCGGTGGAGTCTTCGGTGCGTTCCAACACCGAACCACGCAACGACCCGATCATCTGAACGACCCGATCATCTGAACGACCCGATCACTTGGCCAACGCCCTTGACACGCTGCGACGCATGGGCGCGGCGGCGATGTAACACAGCGCCAGCGCGGCAGCATCGGCAGCATCGGCCGGCTTGGGGGGCGTGGACAGACCAAGTCGGGCCTGCACCATCCGCTGCACCTGTGCCTTGTCGGCGCCACCCCAGCCGGCGACACAGTCCTTCACCTGGTTGGGGGTGAACTGCACGACATCGCAACCGAATGCCGCTGCCTCGGCCAGCGCCAGCCCGCTTGCCTGGCCGACGCTCATTGCCGTGCGCACGTTGGTCTGGAAGAACACCTGCTCGACCGCAACAGCGAACGGGCGATACTGCTGGAGCAGCAGCACCAGCTCGCCCTTGAGTTCGGCCAAGCGCTGCGGCAACGGGTCGGTGGGCGGCGTGCGAATGACCCCGAGGGCAACAGGGCGAACCACATTGCCCGCCGAATAGAGAACCGCGTAGCCGCAACGAGTGAGGCCAGGGTCGATTCCGAGCACGATGGATTCATCTCGAACGAACACGCGTACGAGGCTAGCGGATGGGGTGCCCGTGTCCGTGGACCGTCGTTGTATGTGACACATTGGGCGGATGCGCCGTGCCACGATGCCCATCCTGATTCTTGCAGCAGCGATCTTCGCATCGTGCAGCAACACGGGTGACGAAAGTGGCGCCCGGACCAACGACGGCACCGACACAGGCCGGACACCTCCGGTCTCAGCAGACTCGGAACCAGCCGCGAACGAGCCGACCACCACGGCGCCGGAGGACGCAATTCTCGACCTGTCCCTGCGCTGCGACCCATTGGATGAACGGGCGTGTCTGTTGCCGTGGCCGAACAACGCCTTCACCGTTCCCGACGGAAGCACCGCTACCGGCCGACGGCTGGACATTCATGCCGACAGCCCTCCGATGAATGTCGAGGGTGTTGCCATCGATGTGACGGACCAGAATCGGGCAGATGGTTTCTCCCCCGGCTCGGCGCTCTTGTCCCTGGTTCCGTCGCTGGATCCAGCTGCCAGTGGCATCGCCGGCAGCAATGACATCGGGGCATCACTCGACGACGATTCGCCCATCGTGCTGCTCGACACCACTACGGGCGAACGCGTGCCGTACTGGGCCGAATTGGATGCGCCGGCTCCTACGGGCGACCAGTTGTTGATGGTGCACCCAGCAGTCAGCCTGCGCGAGGGTCACCACTTCGTTGTCGCACTCAGGTACCTGAAGGCCTCCGACGGCACCGAGATCGAACCGACCACCGCCTTCAGCGCCGCACTTGCGGGTACACCCGAGCCATTGGAGAGGGCACGTGCGTTTCGCGAACTGTTGGCTCAGTTGGCCGACGTCGGCGTCACCACCGACGGGCTCTATCTGGCATGGGACTTCACCGTCGCCAGTGCAGAAAGCCTCAGCGGCCGATTGCTCAGCATTCGAAATCAGGCCTACGAACAGCTCGGTGATGGTGCTCCAGCGTTCACGGTGATGTCGCAGACCGACAACGGCAACGTGCGCACCATCGATGGCACCTTCGAGATCCCCAACTTCCTGACCGCTGATGGCTCCCCCGGCAACGCGTTCACGCTCGGCACCGACGGCCTCCCGACGCGCAACACCGAGACGCCCGACTTCACGGCACCGTTTCACTGCGTGGTACCTGTTGCGCCCGCCGCGCCGGTTCCAGGCATCGTCTACGGCCACGGCCTGTTAGGCAGCAGAACCGAGGTCGACGCACTGTCGTTCGCAGCTCAGATCGGAATCGCAGCGCCATGTGCCACTGACGAGATCGGAATGAGCTCTGACGACATCGCCACGCTGGCCTCCATCCTCGGAGACCTCTCCGACTTCGATCAGCAGGCCGACCGACTGCAACAGGGCCTTCTCAACCAGCAGTTCCTGGGCCGACTCCTGAACAGCGCCGACGGCTTCGTCTCGTCGCCGGCGTTCCGAACTGCTGCTGGCGAACCGATCATCGCTGCAGGACAGACCCAGTTCGTCGGCAACAGCCAGGGCGGCATTCTCGGTGGTGCTGCGAGCGCGATCAGCAGCGAGTGGTCACGAGCAGTGCTCGGCGTGCCAGGCAGCAACTACTCGCTGCTCCTCCCCCGATCGAGCGATTGGCCGCAGTTCCAGGTCGTCTTCGACGCGGCGTACACCGACCCGGTCGATCGTGCGATTGCGCTGCAACTCATTCAGCTGTTGTGGGACCGCGGTGAGAACAACGGCTACGCACAGCACCTCACCACCGATCCGTACGAGGGCATCGACGCAAAGCAGGTGCTGATGGTGGAGGCATTCGGCGACCACCAGGTGGCCAATGTGTCCACCGAGGCGCTGGCCCGCACGCTGGGCGCCGCCGTCCACTCGCCCGCGATCGCCGACGGACGCAGCAACGACGTGACCCCGATGTGGAACATCGCGCCGCTCGACCCATTGGCACCGACCGCCGCGATCCTGGTGCTGTGGGACTTCGGCACTCCTGCACCGCCAGCCGTGAACCTGCCCCCGACGGAACCCGAGTACGGGCGAGACCCGCATGGCGCCGGCAGCGCCGAGCCACTGGTTCTTCAGCAGGCGCTGACGTTCCTGCTGACCGGCGAGTTCACCGATCTGTGCAATGGACGCCCATGCCAGAGTACTGCCTTGAGCGGCTAGCGCGGAAAAGGTGTAGTTGGGTATGTGGCTCGTGGTGTGTCGCCGAGATGATCGCGTCGGAGACCACCAAGCCCCGCTGAACCCCGAAGCGAGTGCCACGCCATCGGTGCGAGTGCCACACGCCCGTACGAGTGAGCACTCGCACCCCGGGGTGCGAGTGAGCACTCGGATGAACAGCTGCCACTCGGATCGACGGCGTGGCACTCGCACTGGCGGCGTGGCACTCGCATCGACGGACATGGCTGGGGGAACGGCTGAGGGTGTGTTCGACGCACAGGCCCGCTGCAAACCGTTGGACGTCTGGCGACCGGGTTCGGCCGTACCTAGCGCGGAAGGTTGGTGAGGACTTCGATCAGTTCGCCGACGGGGCGAAAGGTGAGGCCGGCAATGGCACGGTGTGCGTAACGAACCACCCCGTTGGCATCGACGACGAACACGCTGCGCCGGGGAAAGCCCAACGGGCCGAGAGTGCCATACGCGGCTGCCACTGTTTTGTCGGTGTCGGCCAGCAACGGGAACTTGAAGCCGTGCTTGTCGGAGAACTTCTCGTGACTCTCCACGCTCTGGGCCGAGATGGCCACGACCCGCGCGTCGAGCGCCTCGAACTGTGAGAGATCGTTGTTGTAACTGTTGAGCTGCTTGGTGCACACGGGCGTGTCATCACCTGGGTAGAAGACCAGAACCAGCGGTTGCCGAGGAAGTCGCTCAGCGAGGCCTCCCCACCACCGGTGGACGACAGCGTGAACGGGGGTGCGGCGTCGCCGACCGAGATACTCATTCGCCGACCAATTCCATGAGCGCTTCACTGATGTCGAAGTTGCTGTAGACGTCCTGCACGTCGTCATTGTCCTCCAACGCGTCGATGATGCGCAGGATCTTGCGCGCATCTTCTGCGTCAGTGACCTCGACGGTCAGGCTGGAGACCATCGTGCTCTCGGCGGACTCCACCTTGAGACCAACAGCTTGCAGGGCATCGCGCACGTCGAAGACATGCGCCGAATCGCATGTCAGGCGCCACAGCCCGTCTCCGTCATCAGCCACATCGTCGGCGCCGGCCTCCAGGGCCGCCATCATCACGGTGTCCTCGTCGTCGCCGTGCACCAGGAGCACGCCGCGCCGACTGAACTGCCAACCAACGGCGCCCGGCTCGGCCAACGCACCGCCGAGCTTGGCGAAGATGTTGCGGACGTCGCCGCCGCTGCGGTTGCGATTGTCGGTGAGCACATCGACCAACATCGCCACACCGCCCGGAGCGTAGCCCTCGTACATGATTGCCTCGTAGGTGCCACCGTCCGAGACGCCAGCGCCACGCTTCACCGCGCGGTCGATGGCGTCGTTGGTCATCTGGGCGCCCTTCGCCTTCAGGATGACGGTACGCAGCGAGGCGTTGGTGGATGGGTCGCCACCGCCCTCGCGGGCGGCGACTTCGAGCTGGCGGGCGATCTTGTTGAACACCTTGGCGCGGGCCTTGTCGGCCGCGCCCTTCTTGTGTTTGATCGTTGCCCATTTGGAATGGCCCGACATTGGACTATCCCCTTTCCGTACTGGACGAGCGTGGCTCGGTGGTGAATCCGTTGTGCTGCAAGAACATCTCGTGCAACCGTGTATCTGGTGTGATCTCTGGATGGAACGACGCCACCATGACGTGCCCCTGGCGTGCGAGTACCGGCACGCCATCGTGGATGGCCAGCACCTCTACATCCGTGCCGGTCGTCTCTACCTTAGGTGCCCGAATGAACACCGCGTGGAACACGGCGTCCAGCCCGGTCACCGTGATGTCCGTCTCGAAGCTGTCCACCTGGCGGCCGTAGCCGTTGCGCCGTACGTCGATGTCGATCATGCCGAAGCTCCGTTGGTCGGCGCGGCCGTCGAGCACGTTGGTCGCGAGCAAGATCATGCCGGCGCACGTACCGAACACCGGGAGACCCTCGTTCAAACGCTGCTGCAGCGGATCGAACAGATGCGACGTGTCGAGCAGCCGTGACATGGTGGTGCTCTCCCCGCCCGGCATCACCAATGCGTGCACACCGTCGAGATCTAGCGGCGTGCGCACCTGAGCGGTGTGTACACCGAGCTGGCGAAGCGCATCTTCATGCGCGGCGAACGCGCCCTGCAGTGCGAGGACGCCGACGATGCGCTGACCGACGCCGGCGTTCACCTGGCGGCTCCGCTGACGGCACGAGCGACTACCAGCCGCGCTCTGCGAAACGAGTTGTCTGGTTGATCTCGTCCATTCCGATTCCGGTCATCGGGGCACCGAGGCCACGGCTGACCTTGGCGAGAATATCGGCGTCGCGGAAGTGGGTGGTGGCCTCGACGATGGCCTTCGCACGGGGCGACGGGTCGTCGCTCTTGAAGATGCCGGAACCGACGAAGACTGCCTGCGCGCCCAGCTGCATCGCCAGCGCAGCATCTGCCGGGGTGGCGATGCCACCGGCGCAGAACAACGGCACCTGCAGCCAGCCGGTCTCGGCAATTTCCTGCACGAGGGGCAGCGGTGCCTGCAGCTGCTTGGCCCACTGGAACAGCTCGGCGTTGTCGGCCTGCGTGATCTTGCGAATGTCACCGATGATGCTGCGCAGGTGGCGGACGGCCTCGACGATGTTGCCGGTACCCGCTTCGCCCTTGCTGCGAATCATGCAGGCACCCTCGCTGATGCGACGCAACGCTTCGCCGAGGTTGGTGGCGCCACACACGAACGGGACCGTGAACGCCCACTTGTCGATGTGGTGGGTCTCGTCGGCCGGGGTGAGCACTTCGCTCTCGTCGATGTAGTCCACGCCGAGGGACTGCAGAATCTGCGCCTCCACGAAGTGGCCGATACGGGCCTTGGCCATCACCGGGATGGTGACGGCGGCCTTGATGCCTTCGATCATCTCCGGGTCGCTCATGCGAGCAACCCCACCGTCACGCCGGATGTCGGCCGGCACACGCTCGAGCGCCATGACGGCGCAAGCGCCCGCGTCTTCCGCGATCTTGGCCTGCTCGGCGTTGACGACGTCCATGATGACGCCGCCCTTCATCATCTCCGCTAGGCCACGCTTGACCTGCATTGTTCCTGTTGACCGTGATGTTGACGTCTGCGAAGTCATGAAATCAGCGTACCGCTGCCTGGCCAGCAGCACGCCAGCCAGGTCCAGGTAGCCGCACTACCCGGAAGGTCAGGTGGTCGCGTCGGCGGTGCCGACGCGAGCGAGCTCGACGAAGGTGCGACCCGGTGTCAGCGCAATCGTGGCGCCACTGGAATCGTGAAGGACGATCGCCGACAGCCGGCCCGCGCGCGTCCAAGTCCCCCGCTGCAACACGCCACCCGTGAACAGCCAGGCCTCGCCGGTGCCGATCGTCTGCGCCTCCGGGCTGCGGTCGTCAGCAGGGCTTGGCTGGTAGTCCACGAACATCACGAGCACGTTCTCGGTGCTGACCTGCCCGCTCAGTTCGTCCATGTGCGGCGTACCGCCATTCGACCGAAGGTAGGCACCCGAAGGAGCGTCGAATCGCCATTCGATGGGCAAGCCGTCCATGTTCAGATCGACACCGGTGGTGGCTTCTCCAACCGCCTGCTCACCGGGCGTGCGGTAGAGGAATTGCTGCGGGGGTGCGCCGGCACCATCGGGTGCAAGCGTCCAGGCACCTGTGGTGGACGCGTACAGGTCGTGTGGGCCCTTGCGTTGGTTGCTGCGGAAGAAGCCAGCTGCGTTGTAGACATCGTTGCGCTGGGCGCTCAGGTTGACGAAGTCGCTGCCCTCGATCGCCCGCGTGACGTTGCCGTTGCCGCCGCTCCACATGAACAACGGACTGTTGAACGAACCAAGTAGCTGGATGTCTTGCGTTCGCCCTGATCGGATGGGGCCCACCGGATCTGCGCCTTGCGACTGGAACACGATGGCGAAACGCGTCTGCACTTCAACGATCTCCTCGAACACGATGTCGGCCTCGTTGAGGCCGCTCTGTGGACGAGCCGCCGCGTTGTTGTCGATCTTGACGACCAGCGCCGGGCGCTCGGCTGCGACGGGGTCGGTGACCGGCAGGCCAGTCAGTGGGTAGACCGGCAGCGGCACCGCAGTGGTGGTCGAGGCCGGCTCGGTCGTGGTGGGTGCCGCTGTGGTCGTGGCTGCCGCGGTCGTGGAGACGACCGATGACGTCGGCTCGACGGTGGGCGACGAGTTGCCGCGGCCCCCGCAAGCCACTGCCATCGCGGCCATGGCGGCAACGGCGAGGAGACGAAGTGGGCGGCTCATAGTTCGCGAAGCAGGGCGATGCGCTCTTCGATGGGCGGGTGGGTGTCGAACATCTTGTTCCACTTGCCCATTTTGCCGTGGTCGCCAACGCCCGACATCGGCTGCTCGATCCACATGTGTGCCGTTGCGGCGGAGGCGGAGTGAGTGACGGTGACGTCGTCGCGCAGCTTCTCCAGGGCAGAGATCAGGCCAGGTGGGTAGCGCGTGAGCTGGCAGGCGGAAATGTCGGCCAGTGTCTCGCGCTTACGGCTGATGGTGGCCTGCATCGCCTTGGCAATGATGGGGGCGAAGATCAGCAGCGCAAAACCGGCATACGCAAGAACGTTGCCGCCGCCGCCCTGGTCACCGGAGCGACGCTCACGTCCGCCGTTCCACCACATCATCCGAATGCCCATGTTGGTCAGCAGGGCAATCGACCCCACGAGCGTGACGGCCAGCGTGCTGACCAGAATGTCGTAGTTGCGGATGTGGGAGAGCTCGTGTGCCAGGACACCTTCGAGCTCGACGCGAGTCAGCTTCTCCAGCAGACCTGTGGTGACCGCAATGGCTGCGTGCTTCGGGTCGCGACCAGTGGCGAAGGCGTTGGGCGCCGGGTCGTCGACGATGTAGATGCCAGGCTTGGGAAGGCCACTGGCAATGCACAGGCCTTCGACCAGGTTGTGGAGCCGTTGGTACTCGACCGGGTCTGCGGGCCGAGCCCTACTGACCTTGAGAGCGATGGCATCTGCCTTCCAATAGGAGAAGAAGGCCATGCCACCGGCGAAGACCAAGGCGATGACCGTGCCCATGAGGCCGTTACCGAGGAGCAGGCCGAAGGCCGCACCGACCAGTACCAGTACCAACACGAACGAGGCAATGAGCGCGACGCTGCGTCGCTTGTTTGCACGAATCAGTTCGAACATGGCGGATTCAGAACTGGACCTTGGGCACCTCGCGGGCGGCCTCGTCTGTCTCGAAGTACTCGCGCCTGTCGAACTTCAACATGCGGGCGAAGAAGACCGTGGGGAATGCCTGCAGCTTGTTGTTGTAGCCCAACACGCTGTCGTTGTAGAACTGGCGGGCATAGGCAACGCGACCTTCGGTGGCGCTGAGTTCTTCTTGCAGGGCAAGGAAGTTCTGGTTGGCCTTCAGGTCCGGATAGGCCTCGCCGAGAGCGAACATCTGGCGCAGGGCGCCGGTCATCTGGTTGTCGGCCTCGGCCTGACCGTGAGGGGTCGACGGTGCAGCCATTGCGGCGTTGCGGGCTTGGATGACCGCATCCAGCGTGGACTTCTCGTGGGCGGCCTAGGCCTTGACGGTCTCCACCAGGTTGGGGATCAGATCGATGCGACGCTTCAGCTGCACATCGATCTGCGACCAGGCGTTCTCCACCTGATTACGGCCGCGGATGAGACCGTTGTAGCTGACGATGCCATAGATCGCGAGGAGCGCTACGACAATCAGGAGAATGATCCACACCATTTGCGTGACTCCGAGGTATCGGGGCGCCGGGGACTTGCGCCGTTATGGCGCCATCATACGGGTGTGGCGCCGCTGGCGGGGTGACACCGGGCCCGACATGAACGGCCATGGTGACATCGGTCGGCGGGTGCGACTGGGCGGAGCAGCCACTTCGCGGTACATCGTCGCGTAGGCGTTGGCCAGGGCGACCATCGAGAAATCATCAGCTCTGTGGCCGCCGGCGGCGACCAGTCGTGCGCTCAACTGCGGGCTCTGGAGCGCCTCCGAAAGCGCTGCGGCGAGCGCATCCGCGTCGCCGGGAGGAACCAGCAGCGAATCAACCTCGTCGGTAGCGACATTGCGGTAGCCGTCGAGCGCACTGGCAACGATGCAAGTGCCGGCAGCCATCGCCTCGATCAGGACGACGCCGAACGACTCGCCGTGCAACGAGGGAGCGCAGAACACGTGTGCGCCCTTCAGCCGAGCAATCTTCTCCTCGTCGCTGAGCCTGCCCAACCAGTGAATGCGCGTGTCCGTGGCGGTCCGTGCGCGCAGGTGCTCGGTGTCGGGGCCATTGCTCCCGACCCAGAGCTGCACATCTGCTCCGAGGTGTGACATTGCCGCCAGCAGCACGTCGAGGCCCTTACGCTCCTCATGACGCCCGCAGAAGAAGATGGTCGGGCCCGCAGTGGGGTACGGCTTGGCCGCTCGATACGCGTCCAGTTCCACCCCGTTGTAGAGCACCTCGTACTCTCCGGGCACCGCCGCCTGTACGAGTGCGAGTGCATCCTTCGAGACAGCGATGCGGCGAGCGATGTTCTTGGACGCCGCCTTCATCGGCGCGCTGCCGTACCTGTAACTAGGGCTGTCGCCAGCTGCATGAAAGGTCGCGATCACGGGAGCGGGATGCAGCAACATCGACGTCATCGGCGGGCCGGGCGCAAATGGCTCGTGAAGGTGCAGGACGTCGAACTGTTCCTCGAAGAGCACCCGCACGGTGCGCAGCACGCAGGCTGGGTCAGGAGCCAGCGGGGCGATCGAGCCATTGGTGGACGTTGGCAGGCTGTTGCCCAGCGGGGTGACGAAGGTTGCCGGCGGCGGTCCGTCGCACGGTCCGAGCACGCGCACCTCGTGACCCATTCGGCGGAGTTCGCGGGCCAGGCCCATCGCCTGCATCTGCACGCCGCCCGGCACCGAAAGGCTGTACGGACTGACCATTCCCACGCGCAGCATGCGCTCCTCGTCCGACACGGTGCGAGACGCTAGCGGACATCCACGACAGCGGCGATCGTCCCATCCGATCAAGAGCTGTGTCTGTGCGGAGGATTCGCCCATGGCGACAGACGACGTATCAGTGACAGGTCCTCCTTCGAGCCCCCGGGAACTCGCTCTTCCTCGGCGTGGCAAGAAGAGCCCGTGGCCGACCCTGACCCTCGTCGTGTCGTTGGAAGCCATCTTCCTGTCGACGTTCGTGATGATCGGTCAGAACCGCCAGGGCGAGTACGCCCAGAAGAAGGCGGACCACGACTTCGACGAACAGGACCGTGAGCTGCACGTCAACACCGAGCTCACCAAGCAGATCCACCAACTCTCGACGGAGATGCACGCCCACTTGCTCAGCGTCGATGCCGCTCAGGCGCAGAGCACCGACGAAGCCTCACGTCCTACGACCGACGACAACGCTGTGGGTCGACCAAGGCGCACGTGAGCCAGATGGAGACCGGCACGTACGGAGATGAACAGACCAAGCACGGTGACGATCAGGATCAGAAGGTTTCGTCGGTGCCGCAACGTCCAGTCGAAGAGACGGTCCGAATGGTGCGCCGCCCACACCGGCGAGACGTAGTTGGCAATCACGGGGAGCGCAACCATCACGGTGCCGATGACGACGAATGTGGCCAGCCCGGCCAGTCGGCCAGCGTTCGACACATGCGAGCGAAGCAGCGTGGTCCCAGCGATGATCGCGGGCGGGTAGGTGCAGGTGATGACACCGGCGAAGAACGCTGGCAC
>Ga0105047_10011426_pt1 | contig 14397 bp, 14 predicted proteins | sample MAT04_FD_78384 | JGI IMG/M metagenome (GOLD analysis project Ga0105047, IMG submission 78384) | Freshwater microbial communities from Lake Fryxell liftoff mats and glacier meltwater in Antarctica - MAT-04 (megahit assembly) | ecosystem: Environmental > Aquatic > Freshwater > Ice > Liftoff... | reverse complement strand
GGCCAAAGTGACCCGCCCGTAAACCAAAACGGCTCCGCCAGAGGCGGAGCCGTTCAGAACTCCCCGACTAGGACTCGAACCTAGAACCTAGCGGTTAACAGCCGCTCGCTCTACCATTGAGCTATCGGGGACCGAGTTGTCGTGCCGGGCGGCTTTCGCCGGCCGGCACACTTCGACTTATCGGCTCCACGCCCCGCGGCGAACAAGCCGTTCTTTCACACTGACAACCACTCCGACCCGCGGCCACCATCTCACCACCATCCCGCCACCATCTCACCACCATCCCGCCACCATCCCATCGCCATCTCGCCATCCAAACGCTGCGACCAACTCACCATCCCATCGCCAACCCGCCCCGCTTATACCCGGCCGCCAAACACTAACCCACCAACACCAACCCTCGGCGACGGGCCCAAAGCCTAGCGGGTGTCCTGCATCGGTCAAGCCCCAGCGTGACCCCAGCCGGACAAAGGTCTACAATGGCGGCCCCGCGACGGTCGCGACGGTCGCGACGATCACGCGGGGGGCGGGGGCTACCGTTTGGTCCCCGGGGCCAGACCGGCCTCTCGGCGGACCGTCCGTCGGAGGAAGAATGGCGTCGATAGAACGCAGTGCCCGATTCCGCTCGAACACAGTCCGCCAGACGCCGACAAGACTTCTCGGACAGACCTTCAGGATCTCCCCATGAAAGCCAAGACCCACCCCAAGTATTTCGACTGCAAGGTCTTCCACAACGGCGCCCAGGTCATGACCGTCGGGGCCACCGTCCCCGAGCTCTACGTCGAAGTCTGGTCCGGCTCGCACCCCTTCTTCACCGGCAAAAACGTCTTCGTCGACTCCGCCGGCCGCGTCGAGAAGTTCCAGAAGAAGTTCGCCGGCAACTACTTCAAGAAGCCTGAGAAGACCGACAAGCCCGCTTAATCGGCGGCGCAGAACCCAACAAGGCCTTGCCCCGCGGCGGCAAGCGGCCGAGGCAAGCTCGCTCAGTTTCTTCACCCCGTTCAACCGTTACGCGGCCACTAGCCCTGCGATCGCTCGCTTCGCGCCGCCACGCGGAGCAACGCTGATCGCCTACCACGCATTCTCGTTGACTAACGCGCGGCGCAGGAAGTGGCTTCGCAAACCGCGAAGAGAACCAAGAACCTCGGAAAAATGGGGGCGTGCACGAGCCACGGCGTTCCCCCACCGCACCGACCTTCCTTCGTGTTCTTGGCGAGCTTTGCGGTTAGTTCGGCTCTCCGAAGCTTCGGCTCGGCCTCGAGCACGAGCAGCAATCGAAATCCCTACACCCGCCACCGGGAATCAATCACACCGCTCGCCTGATCGCGACGCCTCTGTCGTCGCGAACCCCGCCTCCATCCCCCACCAAAACAGTAAAGGCCCCCGGCTTTCGCCAGGGGCCTTCGCATCTATCTGTTCGGCCGGTCCGCAAGCCAACTCGCCACCGGCCCAAATCTCCTGTGCGGCACGAAAGTTCCGGCCGCCTACCGCCGACGCCGCGCGCTCAACCACAACCCCAGCGGCATCGCCAACCCCGCCCCCGGCGTCGGCACCGAGACAAAGCTGAAGTTCGTAATCACCTGCTCAGAGCTCGAAACCGCCGTCGTGAACCCCACGAAACCCGACGACGTGGCCAACGCCGTCGGCACGTTCAAGAAAAACGGCTCCGGCGCAAACACGGCCCCACTCGCCAGATCCGTGAGCGTCACGTACACAAAGTTCGACAACTGCCCCGCCTGGTTGTACGTCATCCGCACACGCACCCCACCCGCCGCGGCAAACGTCACCGGGGCGGTCGGCGCAAACGAGCCGCCGATTGAACCGCCGGTGTAAAGCCCATAGCCCGAAACCACAGATGTCACAGTTCCCGGAAGGCTCAAGCACAGCGCCATGCTCCGCGTCAATCGGTTGGCAGTACTGGGCGGCCCGCTGAAAATGCCTTGGTACCCAAACTGTGCGTTGTTACCGCCAGACCGAGTGACGCCATCCATCGCCAGGTCCGAGCCGAACAATACAAACGACAGCCCAGTTTCCTGGTTTGTCGGCGTCCTTCCCGCCCGATAGTCAAACGTCGCCACAAATCGCGACACATCCTGCCGCTCCGTGTGGTAGTAGTTCCGCGCTTGATTGCCGCCCGTGCTGGTCGTCAGCCGGATCCCGTTCCCCGTCGGCTGCAACGGCGGCGACGAATCAAACTGCTGAAACCGCCACTTGCTCGAAAAATCCCCAAACCCAATGACGTCGGCCCGCGCCCCCGACACCAGCGCAACCATCGCATAGCCCGCAATGGCGAGCAACAACTTTGACTCGTTCATATCCAAATCTCCTTCCCAGCGACACCACTCTGCCGCAACGCGCATGCGTTACTAGCGAGCTTCACCAACACTCTACATGGCGCCCTCAGAATGGCAAATTGGGGAAGGTAGCAAACTTTGTTAAGCTCTGTAACCCCGCCGCAACACACGGAGCACACCGATGACCACACTTGGTCCGCTGCCTACACCCACCGAGCCAGACTTCCTCTGGGTCGACGACCACAAACGCCTCGATGCCTTCGTCCAGGAGTGCCTTCAATACCCGGGCTTGCCCGCGGACCGTCGCCGCAACTTCATGATTCAGCTCGCCCGTCTCGTCGACGCCGACCGCTGGCTCTGGGTGCATTCCGTCTACCGCGACGGCGAGCGACGCCCTCGTAACTTTCAATACATCGGCGACAACCTCGCAAGTGTCCGGACCGCCTTCCAGATGACCATCCGCCACTACGACCTCGACGAAGGCGGCCGCTCGCCCGAAAACACCGTGATCGCCACGCTCATCCGACAACGCTGGCCGTTCTCCCGAAGCCTCGAAGAACTCGTCGACGACGACACCGCCGATGACCCCTTGCGCCGGCGATACGAGCGCGAACGACTCCGCCTCTATAACGCCCGCATCGGCATCGACCACCAAACCTTCTACATCCACCCGCTCGACGGCCCAGGCAACGACATCGAGTTCGCCGGCACGATCTTTAGCCGCCACGCCGGCCGGCCCCCGTTCACAGGTAAACAGCTTGAAACGCTCGACGCCGTGCAGTTCAAGGCCTTCCCTGTCCTCTCCCATCATCTCAACGTCTCACCCACCCGAAAGGCCATCGTCCTCTCATACGCCGAACAGTTGATCTACGTCTGCCTCCGCGTCGCCAAGTCCTGCCAGATCAGCGCCGAGCGAGTGCCCACACACCGCGACATCGCGGGCATCATCAACCGCTCCACGACCACCGTCAAAGCCGCCGCAAGCCGAATCTTCAAACGCATCGGCGGCCGCGACACCTAACCAAAAAAGCCCCGCGCGTTTCACGCCCCGCCCTCCCCGCCACAGCACCGCCCTCGATTCCCCCACACCTCCCGCATCCGTCTCGCCCCCACAACTCCGATCCGTGCCAATCCGTGTCCATCCGTGTCCGCAAGTCTTCTCTCCGCCCCTCCGCCACTCCGCCGCTTCGCCTGCCCCCGCTACCGTCCCTCATGCCCGACGCCGCTACAACCGAATCCCCCTCCGCGTTGACTCCCCCGCTCCCAAAGCCCCGCCGCTGGCTCCGTCGGCTCTCCATCGCCACGCTCTCGCTCTTCCTCCTCGCCCTCGTCACCGGCGAGCTCATCGCACGCTTCTACCTCCAGCTCGGCGACCCTCCACTCTTCCAACCCGAACAAGACATGCGCTACCGCATGGTCCCCAGCTCCACCTACCACCGCCTCGGCAACACCATCACTTACAACCGCGTCTCCATGCGTGCCACGCCCGACATCGACGAGAAGAAAGCCACAGGTGAACGCCGCATCCTCGTCATCGGCGACAGCGTCACCAACGGCGGCGCCGCCATCGGCGATCGCGACCTCGCCACCACCCTCCTCCAAGACCGCCTCCGCTCCGCCAGCCGTGGCCCCGTCGTCGTCATGAACGCCTCCGCCGGCTCCTGGAGCCCCATCCAAGAACTCGCCTACCTCCGCCGCTTCGGGCTCTTCAACGCCGACACCGTCGTCATGGTCTTCAACCACGAAGACGCCCTCGACGACGGCGCCCCCCGCGCCCTCTCCGCCGATCAGCCCACGCGCAAGCCGCTCCTCGCGCTCGAAGAAGTCGTCTTACGTTTCCTCCCCAGCGCCTGGAACTACTACGTCATGGGCGGCCGCTCCGCCGCCCAAGCCGCCGCCAAGCCCGACGCCGCGCCACCAAAGATCCAGGACTCCGCCATCCAATCCACCCGCCAGATGGTCCTGCTCGCTCGCGCCCAAGGTGCCAAGGTCGCCGCCGTCCTCCACTACAGCCAAGGCGAGCTCACCACCGGCCCCAATCCCGGCCTCATCGCCCTCCGCCAAGGACTCCGCGAGCTCGACGTCCCCACCATCGAAACCGCCGAACCCTTCCGGCAAGCCACCCAGCGCGCCCTCTTCCCATATCGCGACCCCATCCATCCCAGCCGCACCGGCCAAGGCCCGCTCCTGGAATCACTCCAGTCCGCCGTCGCCTCCGCCCGCTAAACCGCCGTTCTCGGGCGTGTGCCATCTCCAAACAACCCGAATCCCCCATCCACCCAACTACCAACTCTGTCCACCGGCAACGCTGGCCGATCCCTTCCCAAGATCCCGCTTTAGCCGGTCTAGACCTAGCCCCCCGGCCCGCTAGTATTCATCCGTTCATCCGAAAATATGGATGAATGACCCGCACGCTCCCGAGCCCACACCATGGCCAGCCTCTTCGCCCAACACCTCAAACGACGCCTCCTCGTCTTCGACGGCGGTATGGGCACACAAATCTTCGCCCGCAATCTCTCCGTCGAGCACGACTACTGCGGCTGCGAAAACTGCACCGACATCCTCGTCAAGTCACGCCCCGACGTCATCCAGGAAATCCACGACGCCTACCTAGACGCCGGCGCCGACGCCGTCGAGACCGACACCTTCGGCGCCAACAAACTCGTCCTCTCCGAGTTCGGCCTCACCGACCAGACCCGTCAGCTCAACAAGCTCGCCGTCGACGTCGCCCGCGCCGCCTGCCGCAAGCACTCCACCAACGAACGCCCCCGCTTCGTCATCGGCTCCATGGGCCCCGGCACCAAGCTCATCACCCTCGGCAACACCCACTGGGACGAGCTCCACGACTCCTACCGCGAGCAAGCCCGCGGCCTCCTCGACGGCGATGGCGGACCCGACGCCTTCCTCCTCGAAACCTGCCAAGACATCCTCCAGGTCAAGTGCGCCATCAACGCCATCCTCGACGCCCTCGCAGAACGCAACCTCACCACCGACGACATCCCCATCATGGTCTCGGTCACCATCGAGACCACCGGCACCATGCTCGTCGGCTCCTCCATCGAAGCCGCCGCCGCCGTCCTCGCCCAATACCCCATCATCTCCCTGGGCCTCAACTGCGCCACCGGCCCCGCCGAGATGGCCGACCACGTCCACTACCTCGGCAAGCACTGGGGCACCGCCCGCACCACCGGCCGCGCCGTCTCCGTCATCCCCAACGCCGGCCTTCCCATCCTCAACGAAGGCCGCACCGAATACCCGCTTCAGCCACAGCCCTACGTAGAGGCCATGCTCAAGTTCGTCCAGCAAGACGGCGTCGGCATCGTCGGCGGCTGCTGCGGCACCACCCCCGCTCACATCAAGCTCCTCCACGACACCCTCGCCGACCACAGGCTCCTCGACTCCGTCCCGCGCCGCCCCGCCCTCACGCCCCCCAAGCCCGCCGTCACCTCGCTCTACCAACCCCAGGACCTCCGCCAGGACAACTCGCTCCTCATCATCGGCGAGCGCATGAACGCCTCCGGTAGCCGCAAGTTCAAGCAACTCCTCGAAGCCGAGGACTTCGACGGCATCATCTCACTCGCCCGCGAGCAAGTCCGCCACGACTCCGCCCACGTCCTCGACCTCAACGTCGACTATGCCGGCCGCGACAACGCCGCCGACGCCGCCGAGATTGTCAAACGCGTCGTCCGCCAGGTCGACGCGCCGCTCATGGTCGACAGCACACAGACCAAAACCCTCGAAGCCGGCCTCAAACACGCCCCCGGCAAATGCCTCATCAACTCCGCCAACTTCGAGGACGGCGACCACAAGTTCGACGAGATCTGCCTCCTCGCCAAGAAATACGGCGCCGGCATCGTCATCGGCTCCATCGATGAGGACAAAGAAGCCTCCATGGCCCGCACCGCCATCCGCAAAGTCGAGATCGCGCAGCGCGCCTTCGACCGCGCCACCAAGGTCCACGGCCTCGCCCCCGAAGACCTCATGTTCGACCCCCTCGTACTCCCCATCTCCACCGGCATGGAATCCGACCGCCGCTCGGGCCTCGAAACCGTCGAAGGCGTCCGCCTCATCATGCAGGCCATGCCCGAGTGCCAGACCACCGTCGGCCTCTCCAACGTCTCCTTCGGCCTCAAGCCCGCCGCCCGCACCGTCCTCAACTCCGCCTTCCTCCACGAACTCCGCCAAGCCGGCCTCACCAGCGCCATCCTCCACTTCTCCAAAATCCTCCCCAAAAACAAGATCCCGCAAGAACAGTGGGACGCCGCCCTCGACCTCATCTACGACGTCCGCGGCACCAATCGCGGCGGCTCCCCCACCGTCCACCCCGCCCGCGCCAGCCAACGCCCCTCGCCCGCGCCCGACTTTGATCCCCTCTCCTACTTCGTCGACCTCTTCAAAGACGCCGAGTCCAGCGGCCCCAAGAAGGAAATGAAGTCCCTCACACTGGAAGAGCAGCTCCAGACCCACATCATCGACGGCGAAAAAGAAGGCCTCCAGAACACCCTCGCCACCGCCATGCAGAAGTACAAGCCGCTCGACATCATCAACGATCACCTCCTCGCCGGCATGAAAACCGTCGGCGATCTCTTCGGCTCGGGACAGATGCAGCTCCCCTTCGTCCTCCAATCCGCCGAGGTCATGAAGATGGCCGTCGCGCACCTCCAACCCTTCATGGAGAAGGTCGAAGGCTCCACTAAAGGCAAAATCGTCCTCGCCACCGTCAAGGGCGACGTCCACGACATCGGCAAAAACCTCGTCGACATCATCCTCTCTAACAACGGCTACACCGTCTTCAACATCGGTATTAAGCAGCCCATCGCCGACATCGTCAAAGCCTTCCACGAAACCAAGGCCCACGCCCTCGGCATGTCCGGCCTCCTCGTCAAGTCCGTCACCGTCATGGCAGACAACATCCAGGAGCTCAACGCACAGGGTGTCAACGTCCCCGTGCTCCTCGGCGGCGCCGCCCTCACCCGCCACTACTGCGAAGGCCACCTCCGCGGCCTCTACAAAGGCCGCGTCTACTACGGCAAAGACGCCTTCGAAGGCCTCCGCGCCATGGACCACATCATGACCAACCGCGAGGACACCCTCAACGCCGAGATCGACGATCGTCTCGGCAAGCGCTCCGCCGCCGAAGACATGATCGCCCGCTCCCGCGCCGAAAGCGCCAAGAAGATCGAAACGTTCGAGGCCGGCAAGGCCGCCGGTTCCACGAGCGTCGCCGTCATCGAACGCTCCGACGTCCGCACCGACATCCCCGTACCCCGCGCGCCCTTCTGGGGCTCCCGCGTCGTCGCCGCGGGCGATATCGACCTCGAACAGCTCTATCCCTTCATCAACAAAGTCGCCCTCTACCGCGGCCAATGGCAGTTCAAACAAGGCGCCATGACCGACGACGACTTCGAAGCCCAGCTCGAAGACACCGTCGGCCCGATCTTCAATCGCCTCAAAGAACAGTGCAAGCGCGAAGCCATCCTCCAGCCCGCCGTCGTCTACGGCTACTTCCCCTGCAGCAGCGACGGCAACGACCTCATCATCTGGGATCCCGCCTCCATCAACGCCCACGCCAGCTCGCGCCGCGAACTCGAACGCTTCATCTTCCCCCGCCAGTCCGGCCGCAAACGCCTCTGCATCAGCGACTACTTCAAACCCATCGACTCCGGCGAGATCGACGTCCTCCCGCTCCACTGCGTCACCGTCGGCAAACAAGCCACCGTCGCCGCCAACAAGCTCTATCAATCCAACCAATACACCGAATACCTCTACCTCCACGGCCTCGGCGTCGAGACCGCCGAAGCACTCGCCGAGTTCTGGCACAAACGAATCCGCCAGGAACTCGGCATCGGCAACGACGACTCCCCACGCGTCCGCGACCTCTTCACCCAGAAATACCGCGGCAGCCGCTACTCCTTCGGCTACCCCGCATGCCCAGACATGTCCGACCAGGACAAACTCTTCCGCCTCCTCGACCCCTCACGCATCGGCTGCGAACTCACCGACAACTGGCAGATCGACCCCGAGCAAAGCACCAGCGCCATCGTCGTCCACCACCCCGAAGCCAAGTATTTCAACGTGTAAACAGCACGCGAAGGCTGTCTCTCGACATGCCGAAGTCGCGGCAACTAGTCACTCGCCGCATCAACATTGAGCGACCTGAGTTGTCTTTCAAGATCGGCGCCGTCATCGATATGCTCGCACGCGTGCCCGTCGCGGCGTTCTCTCTGATCACCGCCGACGGCCAGTGGCACCGCATCACCAACCCGCACAGCTTCGCGCTGTTGGCCAACAACCGCACATTCTTCGTTGCCAAATCCGGCAAGCCCGGACACACGTTCATCGACCTCTGCTCGTAAGCACCATCGATGTAGAAGAAGCTGCCGCCCGCCGCCGTCGCGGACGAACCGACCCCCTGTGAACACCGGCGGCCACTCTCCACCTACATCCGAGCCAGCAGCGCCCACGCATATTCGATGATCGCAATATGAGTCGCCGCTCAGCTGCTCCTCGTCAGCCACCAACACCCAGCCCTCCATCACAGTCTCGCTTCCTGCCCCACCCCAACTCCAATTGGGCCCATTGACAATTTGACCATTTGGAAATTTGGCACCCCCCCCGCCATCTGTGGCCGCTCCCCTCCCGATCCTTCCCCATCCGTGTCCATCCGTGTCCCCCTCCGCCGCCCGGCCAATCATCCCCGGATGCCCAACCCCCCCACTCCCCTCGCCCTCATCACCGGCGCCTCCGCCGGGATCGGCGAGGCCATCGCCCGTGAGCTCGCCTCGCGCGGCTTCCACCTCGCCCTCGCCGCACGCTCGCGCGATGTGCTCGATCGCCTCGCCGCGGAACTCGCCGCCAATCACGGCGTCAAAGTCCACGTCTTCACCAGCGACCTCGCCGCGCCCGACGCGGCGGCCAAACTCGTCGATCAACTCGCCGCCGCCGGCCTCCCCAACATCGACCTCCTCGTCAACAACGCCGGCTTCGGGCTCAACGAGCGCTTCTGGATCGGCGACCGCCAGCGCCAGCTCGACATGATCCAGCTCAACATCGCCTCCCTCACCGATCTCACGCATCGGCTGCTCCCCGGCATGCTCAATCGCCGCACAGGCCGCATCCTCAACGTCGCTTCGATCGCCGGCTTCACACCGGGGCCGTATCAGGCGGTGTACTTTGCGACCAAGGCTTACGTCCTCTCCTTCAGCGTCGCGCTACACGAAGAGCTCCGCGCCGCCGGCGCGGGCGTCACGGTGACGGCCTTGTGTCCCGGCCCGGTCCCCACCAAGTTCGCCGACGCGGCAGGGCTGACCGACGCCAAGCTCTTGAAAGGTCCGGCCGTCCTTTCGGCCCAAGCTGTGGCCAAGATCGGCGTCCGCGCTGCGATGGCCGGCAAACCGATCGCCGTCGCCGGCTTCATCAACACCCTCACCACATGGCTCACGCGGCTCCTCCCGCGCTGGGTCGCCGCCCGGCTCGCCGCAAGTCTTCAACGCCCCGCCGCGGGCACGGGGGTCGCATGAACACCGCCATCGTCGAAACTCAGCTCGCCGCCTACAACGCCCGCGACGCCGCGGCCTTCGCCGCGTGCTACGCGCCCGATGTCCAGACCATCGACCTGATCGCGGGCGAAGCCCGCCACGTCGGCCACGCGGTCTTTGCCGCTGCTTACGCCGAGCAGTTCGAGCGCTGGCCCGACCAGCGCGCCACCGTCGTCTCGCGCCAGATCGCCGGCCAACTCGTGATCGACACCGAGTTCATCACCGGTGTGCCCGGCCGCGCCGATGCGCACGTAGTCGTCATGTATCACGTCGCCGACGGCCTCATCAACCGCGTCTGGTTCAGCCCCCGATTCTGAATCTCCCTGCCCAAACATTCCGAAAGGAAAGTCATGAACGCATCGAACCGCCCGTTCCGCTTCGCCGTGATCGCGGCCGCCGCCGCGTGTACGCTCGCGTTTGCGGGCGTCGCGCCCGACGACAACCCGCGCCCCAGGCCCAACATGCGGGCCGCCGACCGCGCCTTCAAGGTGCTCTCCGGCCAGATTGAAGACCCGACCAAACGCGCCGAGAACCTCGAAACCTTCCAGCAGATGCAGGTGGAGTTTCTCCAGACCAAGAGCAAGCGTCCGCCGCGCACCGACAAGATCCCCGCGGCCGATCAGGCCGAATTCGTCACCGACTACCGCAAGGCGATGATCGAGGTGCTCGAACTGACCTTCAAGGCCGAGCGGCAATTCCTCGACGGCCTGCTCGCCGACGCCAAAGCCTCACTCGCGAAGCTCAGCGAACTCAAGAGCACCGCCCACAAGAAGTTCCGCGAGTAGAACCACTTCAGGCCATCGCGGCCTCGACGCTCGGGAAGATCTTCAGCACCGTGTCGCTCTTGGTCGACTTGATCACGCCCTGCGCATAGGCCGAGGGGTTGATGATGCAGACGCGCCCGCCCGCTGGCTTGAGCGTCTGATACGCCTTCATGAACGCGCCGATCGTCAGGCTGTTCATGTAGCTGAGGCCGCTGAGGTCCAGCGCCAGGATCTTGGGCTTGTCCGCCAGGGCCTCGGCGAACTTCGCCTCGACCTCGTGAGCGACTTCCATATCGGCGCTACCGCGCAGCGAAACGATGGTGACCTCGGCCTGACGCTCGATAAAGATTGACAGCGAACTCATGTCAGAAACTCCTCTGGCGGGTGGATCGGTGGCCTAGCAACGACTAAACGTACCCATGAAGTGACCCGGACACAAGCCCCGGCCGCGGGATTAGACTCGTTGTCGATCTAGACGGCCATCCATCCGGTCTCCGGCGGCGTGCGGCAAGGAACAGGTTTATGCGAAGCGTCCTCATCAGCGGGGCCTCGACCGGGATTGGCGAGTGCTGCGCGCTGGACCTGGCCCGACGCGGATATCAGGTCTTTGCCGGGGTGCGCCGCGATGAAGACGGACGACGGCTGGAACAAGCGGCCTTCGACGCGACCCGCACCGAGCGGCTCCGGGCCGTGCGGCTGGATGTCGCCGACGAGGCGAGCGTCCGGGCCGCGACCGATCTGATCCGCGCGGCGACCGGCCGCGAGGGGCTATATGGCCTGGTGAACAACGCGGGGATCGTGGTGGGCGGGCCGCTCGAGTTTTTGCCGATGGCGGAGCTTCGGCGGCAGCTGGACGTGAACTTTTTCGGGGCCGTGGCGCTGACGCAGGCGTGCATCCCGATGCTCCGCGCGACGCGGGGGCGGGTGGTGATGATGAGCTCGATCGCGGGGCGGACGTATCTGCCGTTCGCGTGGCCGTATTGCGTGAGCAAGCACGCGATGGAAACGACCAGCGACTCGCTGCGGGTGGAGTTGCGGCCTTGGGGGATCAAGGTGGTGCTGGTGGAGCCGGGCGCGACCGCGACGCCGATCTGGACCAAGTCGCTGTCGTCATCCGATCAGCTCACGGCCAAGTTTCCCGAGGAGTGCGAGCGGCTCTACGGGGTGGCGCTGGCGAACTTCAAGCGGGAGTCGGCCAAGTCGGGGGCACGGGGAATTCCGGCCGAGCGGGTGGCGCGGGTGGTGGCGCGGGCGCTGGGGTCGCGGTCGCCGCGGCGGCGATATCTGGTGGGGATCGACGCCAAGCTGCTGGCGCGGGTGTATCGGTGGTTGCCCGCCTCGGTCACGGATTGGATGCTCTCCAGGGCCCTGCGGGGCTAATGTCCAGCGATGTCGAAGGCCAAGGACAAGGAACGCGGCGAAGCCCACATCGAGAACCGACGGGCGCACTTCGACTACACCATCGGCGAAACGCTCGAGTGCGGGATGGTGCTGGGCGGGGCCGAGGTGAAGTCCGTCCGTCAAGGCAAGGTCTCGCTGCAAGAGGGGTACGTGCGGGCGGAGCTTGATCCGATGCCGGCGTTGTGGCTGCACGGGGTGAACATCGCCGAGTACGGCCCGGCGGCGGGGAACCCTCTCTCGCCGGTGCGGACGCGGAAGCTCCTGGCGCACAAGCGCGAGATCGCCAAGCTGTGGAAGGCGACGCAGATCAAGGGCAACACGCTGGTGCCGCTGAAGATTTACTTCAAGGACGGATACGCCAAGTGCCTGATCGGCGTAGGCACGGGCAAGAAGCGCGGCGACAAGCGCGAGGCAATCAAAGAGCGCGAGACCAGACGGGATATTCAGAGGGCGATGAGTAAGCGCGTCTGAACGGGCGAGTGTGGACGGCGGGTCAGATGCCCTTGCCGGCACGGGCGCGGGCGAGGGCGAGGCGGAGCTTTAGCCGGGCACGGTCACGATCGCGGCGGAGCGCCGTGGCGGCCGAGAGCGATGTGTTCTCCGGCTTGGCGGCCTCGGCCTTGTTCAACTCGGCCTGGGCGTCGGACTCGGTCAACTGTTCGACGGGGATGGCCCGCGTGGTCAAGACCGTGAGCCGGTTATCGACCATCTGAGCGAAGCCGTCTTCGACGAGGTAAGCGCGGCTGCCGCCTTGATTGGAGCCGGGGGCGGCGCGGGGGTCTGGTGCGAAGTTGATGCGGAGTTCGCCCAATCCCAGCTTGACGACGAACGCGGCGTGATTGGGGAGCTGGCCCATGGAGCCGTCGTGGGCCGGAATCGCGACCGAGGAGACGACGGAGTCAAGAAGCTTGCCTTGCGGGGTGATCAGTCGAAACTCGAAGGATTTGGCGGCCATGGCGGGGCTCCGGCGGAGGGTTGGGGTGTGAGGGTAGGAGCGGGCCGGGAGGGGGTCGAGTGACGGGGTAGGCGAGGAGGTGGCGCGGTGTGCAGGAGTGGGGTCGGGGTTTTGAGTGGGTGGGTACGCTGGGGTGATGAACAGTGGCCGATTGAGCGAGGTTGGTTGGCGGCTGGAGGAGCGGCGAGGGGCGTTTTGGCTGGTGGGATTGGTGGGGTTGTTGGCCACAGGGGTGGTGGCGCGGATGGTGGTGGGCGGGGTGGGCGGTGAGCGCTGGGCTTGGCCGGAGTCGGAGACGATTTTGGAGCTACGCGGTTTGCGGGCGGCGACGGCGGTGGTGGTTGGTGCGGCGCTGGCGGTGGCGGGGGTGTTGTTGCAGGCGTTGATGCGGAATCCGTTGGCCGCGCCGGATCTGCTCGGGGTTTCGTCAGGGGCATCGCTGGCGGTGGTGATCGCGTCGGCGGCTGGAGTGGGGACTGGGTTCGGGGGCGGGATGGTTTGGCAGGCGGGGCCGGCGTTGATCGGAGCGGTGGCGGCGCTGGCGCTGGTGTATGGCCTTGGTCAGCGGCGCGGCGTGATCGATCCGGTGGGGCTGGTGCTGATCGGGGTGATCGTGGGCGTGTTGTGTGGGGCGGGTGTGCTGCTGGTGCAGCATTTGAGGCCGGACGGGACGTTGGGGTCGGCGCGGGCGTTGATCGGGGCGTTCAGTGATGAGACGCCGTGGGGCATGGTGGTGGGTGTGGGGTTGCTGGTGGGTTTGGCGTTGGGTGGCGTGAGTGTGATGGGGACGACTTTGGACGCCGCAAGCTTGGGTGATGACGAGGCGGCGAGCGTGGGCGTGCCGGTGGAGCGGCTGCGGCTGGTGCTGTTTGGGATGGCGGGCGTGCTGGTGGCCGGCGCGGTGGTGCTGGCGGGGCCGGTGGGCTTTGTGGGACTGATCGCGCCGCATCTGGCGCGGCTGACAGTGGGCGCGCGGCACCGCGTGATGATGCCGGCGGCGGCGCTGATCGGCGCGGCGACGCTGGTGTGGGCCGACGTGGCGGTAAAGGCGATCAACCTGGGAGCCGGGCGCATGCCGATCGGCATCGTGACGGCGGTGATCGGTGGGCCGGTGCTGCTGTGGATGCTGAGAGGGAGGGGAGGACAGGGGTGAACGGGAGGAGTTTCCAAATTGCCAAATGGTCAAATTGTCAAAGGGCCAAATCGGAGTTGGGGTGGGGCAGGCTGCCCGACTGTGAAGGAGGGGTTGGGTTTGGTCAGGAGAGGAGTCGGGAAGCGTTTTGGACACGGATGGACACGGATGGGGAAGGATCAGGCGGGCAGAGGCTAAAGGTGGGCGGGGAAGCGAAATTGGCAAAGGGCCAGGTTGGGAGTTGGAGTTTGAAGGTTGCGAGGTGGGGGAGGATGGCGTAGGTGGCGAGTTGGGCGCGGGTGGGTTGGCAGGT
>Ga0105047_10011421_pt1 | contig 14399 bp, 12 predicted proteins | sample MAT04_FD_78384 | JGI IMG/M metagenome (GOLD analysis project Ga0105047, IMG submission 78384) | Freshwater microbial communities from Lake Fryxell liftoff mats and glacier meltwater in Antarctica - MAT-04 (megahit assembly) | ecosystem: Environmental > Aquatic > Freshwater > Ice > Liftoff... | reverse complement strand
GGCTCGTCCAGCGCCAAACGCAGCGCCAAGCCGCTATTCAGCATGAACCAAAGTGCAGCCCAGCACAGCGTAAAAGCCGCAATCGGCGCAGAAAACGTGGCGCTATACACCGCCAAATCCGACATTCGAACACTGGGAACCAATCCAAGCGCCGAAACGCAAGAGTTCATCGCTAACGGATTGGAACAACGAAATTAGCACGCAAACAGATATCAACACAGGTCAAAACGCGTAGGAAAATTGGGGGCAAGCTTACACCATCATGCTTACCTGGAGCGCTGCCACGAGGTAGGCACATCTATGAAAAGCGTAGCCGAATAAGGCCTATGGTAAAATTTTTGCACTTCTCCCCTGTCAACATTCGTATCAAGCAAGAGGTTTGCGTCTTGGGAAATTCTATTTTCGCCATCGGTAGATTGGAGTTTGTGAGCTTGGCAATCGTCCCTGATCTGATCGTTGAGACCAACACCTTACTCGTCAAATCGGTCGCCGAATACAGAGGCCGCCTCGCCTTGGACCCTCGGCAAAAGACAGCGTGATGAAAGGCATCATATTAGCTGGCGGCTCAGGCACACGTCTCTATCCCGTGACTTATGCGGTGTCGAAGCAATTGCTGCCAATTTTCGACAAGCCCATGATCTATTACCCGCTGTCTACGCTGATGTTGGCGGGTATCAGGGAAATTCTGCTCATCTCGACACCTGAGGACACCCCCCGCTTCGCTCAATTACTGGGCGATGGCAGGCGGTGGGGTATCGAAATTTCCTATGCGGTCCAGGCCTCGCCTGATGGTCTTGCGCAAGCTTTCCTCATCGGCCGCGAATTCGTTGGTGGCGATCCTTGCGCACTGGTACTCGGTGACAACATCTTTTACGGCCACGATTTCTCGCCGTCTTTGCGCCGCGCGGCGGACAAGAAAGAGGGCGCCACAGTTTTCGCCTACCCAGTACAGGACCCAGAACGTTACGGCGTAGTCGAATTCGATGCCGATTGGAAAGCCGTCAGTGTTGAAGAAAAGCCGGAACAGCCCAAGTCCCGTTATGCCGTCACGGGGCTGTATTTCTACGACAACCGGGTGCTGGACATCGCCCGCGAGATCCGCCCTTCGGCGCGCGGCGAACTCGAGATCACCGATGTCAATCGGCGCTATCTGGAACTGGGTGCGCTTGAAGTCGAGGTCATGGGCCGTGGCATGGCTTGGCTCGATACCGGCACGCATGAATCTATGCTCGAGGCCGCTCACTTTATCGCCACCATCGAGAAACGCCAGGGCCTCAAGATAGCCTGCCCCGAGGAGATTGCTTACCGCATGCTCTATATCAGCGCCTCTCAATTAGAGTCCCTGGCCCTGCCGCTGGCAAAAAACGGCTACGGGCAATACCTCCTGCAACTACTAAATGAGCAAGTGTGCGGATAAAAGCTGCGACAGTGGCTGTCTGACGCGCACAAGATCGCCACTCTCGGCAACGACATGGCCAGCCTGGTCGGTCTCGAACCGCCGTTGTTCGATCTAAAGAACCCTGGCCTGATTTCCATCCCGCTCGGCTTTGCTTATTTCGCCTGTTCAACCGGCGCCGAATCTGCGCGCCAGGCGACGTAGGAAATGGCGGCGTGCCAGCAGCCAGGACAGAAATGCAGACCGGCGGAGCCAGCGACGGGGATGCGGGATTTCCATGTGCACCAGACTGCGTGCGGCCACATGACGATCGACCAATTGGGCGATATCTCTGGGCGTGGTGACGAAACGCATGGTCGCCTGACGTTGCAGCGCGTCCTGATAAGCTGCATCCAGCGCTTTCAGCCGTTCGGCGTAGTGATGTTGGTCGATGGGTACCCGGTACTTGCTGGTAACTTTCGGCACGAACAGGAATTCATCTTCAAGCGTGTAGCGCGTCCATAGATTCCAGTCCTCCAGTTGTTCCATGTCCTCGGCGAAGCCGCCGTGTTTTTCATATAGGCGGCGATGGAACAACACCGTCTGTATCGGCAGGAAATTGTGGTGCCAGAGGGTCACGCGATCGAAGGCCTGAGCGTGTTTCACCAGATGCAATTCCTCACGATAATCGGCGGTTTCATGGTCGACGATGAGGGTGTGGGTTTCCCAGCCGATGGCATAGACACCCACCGCCTGTCGCCGCAGGGCTGAATACAAGCAGACTTCGACGTGGTCGGCAAACAACAGGTCGTCGTCATCGAGAAAACCCATCCACTCGCCGCTCGCCAGCGCCAGGGCGCGATTGCCCGCCACCGAACGACCGCGCTGTTCGCCCAGAGCCTCGTAGCGGATCGGTACCCGGTGGGAAAATTCCTCTACCAATGTTTGGCAGGTCGCCGGGCCATCCTCGACCAGCACGATTTCGATATTCGGATAAGTCTGGTTTGATGCGCTGGTCAGCGCCTGGCGCAACCAGGTATGGCGGCCGATGGTGCGGATCAGAATGGATACGCGCGGCGCATTCGGGCCGGGCCACTCCTGGCGAGAGGGAAACTCGAAAAACGCGCCATCCCGTCGTAGCTCATAGTTCCAGCCGGAAAATCTGGGCTGGAAATGGGCGTTGGGGCGCACCCTTGTGCGCCAGAAATGAGACAGACGCTTGGCAAAGCGGAGCAGGACAAGGAATAGCCCGAACCGTCGGCCTGGAAATGCCTGTGGCATCAACATTTCCGCCCACAGCATGGCCACGCCCTGCAACACACGCCGGCCGCCGCCGTAGCGGGCGCGCAGGCAGAGATTGGTTAGGGTTCCGCCGAACACCTGCATTTGCTTAATTTGGCCGGGGATCTCGTAGGTTCGATGGATCACCGCGCAGCGCGGCAGGTAACGCAGACGCCAGCCCGCCGCGCGAAGTCGCCATGACAGGTCCACGTCCTCGCCATACATGAAGATATGCGGATCGAATCCGTTGACCGCTTGCAGCGCCTTGCGGCGGAACAGCGTGGCGGCGCCGCTGACCCAGCCGGTGTCGAGGCTGACCGGATCGTAGTCCTTGGGGTGCTCGTAGGGGATCTGACGCATTTCCCAGGCGGCCACATCAGCCTTGTCCCGCCGGCAGATCTCGACAAGTCCGGCCAGTGCGCCCGGCTCGATTTCAATGTCCTGGTTGAGCACCAGCAAGAACTCGGCCTGCGATTCCTTCAGATTGTGATTGTGGCCGACACCAAAGCCGAGATTGTGCGGACTGGCTTCGACCATCAATCGATGCGGCGGCTTTGCCAGAGCCTGCAGTGCTGCACGCAGCGATGCCGGCGTGGCGGCGTTTTCGCTGTTGTCGAGTACCCGGACAGTGACCGGGCCGACATCCTCCGGCAAGGCGGCCAGGTTTTCGGTCAGGGTGACTGCCAGCCGGGCCAGATCGTTTTCCCGTGGCTGGTAGGTAACGATGGAAATGTCGAGAAATGGCATCGGTTCACTCATCGCCGCCAGGCTGCCAAACGGTCGATGCAGGCAAGCAGACCGGGAATTTTCCGGGCCACGCGTATGACACGGCCATAGCGCGGCCACGCCGATTCATCCTCGCCCAGCGCGGCACGGGCGGCTGTCAGGCGTGCGTCCCGCTCTGCGAGTTCCTGCCGTATCGCCAGCGCTTGTTCCCGATGGGTTTGCGCCAACACGGTCAACTGCCGTTCGACTTCGATATTGCGTGTTTTCAATCCGGCGACATCGTCTTCCAGTTTGTCGACCCAGCGCGCCCGTTCCTGCCCTTCGCTGTGCAGGCTCTGGCTTTCTTCCAGCAGTTGCCGCAGTTCGGTGCGGAACTGGGCGGGGTCCAGGTTCAATTCGCACAGTTCGGAAAACTGATCGAGGTCTTCCCTGCCGGCGGTTAGCGGATGGCGGGCCGTAAAGCGTTCGTAAAGCCCGGCAAAGCTTCTGGCCGTCGTGCGCAAGGAGGGGACGAGCTTGGGCAGCGCGGCGCGGATGGCAGTCCGCAATGCCTGACGTCGTTGCAGCGACGCCGACGCGCTCCAATCGTCCAGGCATCGGGCTACCGCTTCGGCATCCCGGTAGTCGGGCAACGTGAGCGCTGTCTGTTCTGTGACACGCTCGCTCAGTGCGCCGAGATCGGGAACGACAGGGATAGCGCCGCAGGCCCACGCCTCAGACAGGGTGTAACCGAAACTCTCCGGAATCCGGCTCGGGAAATAAACCAGTTGGGGCCGATAGCGGCGGAACAGTTCGGGCAGGTCAGTCGGGGCGTAAGGGCCGCTGACGAAGATACGCGCGGCGCCAGGGTGCATCGACAGGCGGCAATGGTGTTCGTGTGCCCAGCCGGTGGTGAGCTGGCCATCCAGGTAACCGATGACCACCACCACCACATCTTCCGGCAGGCGACTGGCCACGTCGAACAGATGATCGCTGCCTTTGTGACCGCCGAGCGCGCCCAGAACGGCTACCCGCCGCGAGCAGAGACGATCGCCTATGCGGACGTCGCCCTCGTCATCCCAGGGAGCGACGGGCAGCGCATGAATACCGTTGGGCACCACCGTCGCGCAGAGACCGTAAACATCGTGTGCCAGATCGGCGACAAAGCGGGAAGGGGCGGTAAGGAAAGCGGCCGCGTCCAGCAAGGCCTGGCGCTGCGGATTCGGCACAAGCGGGCCGGCGGGCCAGCCTTCCGCCTCGAACGCTTGCGGGTCGGCGAAGAGGACATCATGGAGCGTGATTGCCAGCGAGGCGCCGCAGGCCTCGGCGACCAAACGGGCAGCTCTTGCCACGGCCGGATTGAGCGAATGCAGATGCAACAGGGCCGGAGCCAGTGCCGCAATTTGTCGCAGTACTTCGGCTGGCGCATCCCCAGGCAGCGAGCGATAACTCGCCGTCGTCGTTTCCTCGATCAGCCAGCTGCTGTCGGTGATGCGCAGGATGTAATGTTGGAAGCGCTTGGCAGAAGCATTGCACAGGTCGCGGACACAACGCTCCATGCCGCCGCCCCCGGCCGGAAGAAGGTGCAGGATCCGGGGCAGGACGCCTCCTGCTTCGCCGTTGTCTTCGGCTGCCTCGGCGTAACGGCGCAGCAGTCGCTCACGGCTGGCCTCGCAGGCCGCCAGCCGGACCGGCAGTTCCTGAGGGTTTTCCCAGTAGTTCTTCGCGGCCAGGTAATCGGCCGAAAGAGGCGTGCCCAGTTCCATGACAAGCCTGCGCGCCGCAGCGACGGTGGCTTGCGGCAGATCGAGTATCAGGCGGGATTCCGTTTCCGTCACGAACCAGAGGCTATCTTCGCTGGACGCTTTCATGCCGACGCAATCAGTCATCGCGAGCGGGCCTTCTGCAGGCGCCCAGCGCCACAGCAGTGCACCGCGCTCATCCAGCAACTGCAAGCCATGCAGGCGGACGAAACTGACCCGGTCGGACAGGCGTAACGCCAGTGCACACTGTTGGGCAGGAATCTCCAGCGCCACGCTCTGTCGCTCGCGGCCCAGGGCGGCCCAGCCCAGCCGGTCGCGCGGATAGTCGAAGCCGGCTTCCTCGTTCCGCCAGAACACGCGTACCTGGAAATGATCCTCGGGCGGTGTCGGCGCGAGGGTGACGGGCAGGGGCGGCGGGGTACGTCGTGCTTCCACCACCCATTGATAGCAGAGCGCATCGGAACGGGCCAGGAACTCGTCGCGCAAGGCCGGCGTGAGCGATTCCAGCCTGACCCGGAACTCGCTGTCGGTCAGCGACAGGCCGACCTGCTCGGCATCCCATAGATGCCAGCCCGATTGCTCCAGCAGTTCCCGCAGCGAATCGAACGTAAAGAAGCGCAGATGGCTGCGATCCAGCAGGCCTTCGTCGCGATAGCGGAAATTGCCGCGCAGCAGATCCACCAGCAAACCCAGATAGCCCACATTCGGCACGGACAACAGCAGGCGGCCTTCGGGGGCAAGCCGGTCGGTCAGGCGGGCGGCGAGCGACCAGGGATCGCGCAGATGTTCGAGTACGTCCGCGCAAAGAATGACATCGTAGAATTCGCCGGCAAAAACCTGCGCCAGGTCTACGCTTTCGATGTCGCCCACAACCAGACTTCGACACCAGGGGCGCGCCTGCTCGGCCATTTCCTCAGACAGCTCGACGGCATCGACGGTGCAGCCGAGCGTTTCGCTCAGATAGCGGCTGCAATAGCCGGTGGCGGGTCCGAGTTCGAGAACCTTCGCGCGCTCGGGAATCCGCCGCAGCAGACGGCCCAGCGAATCGTCGCCTTCGGGATTGAGGTGTCGTTGATAGTGCAAGGTCGGCCCGGCAAGACAAGAAGAGCCGCATTATCCCAGAGGGGAGTTGAAGCGGGGTGATGTTAAGTGGTGTACGAGTTCGATAATATGGACGGTCAAAACACGAACCGGGTGATGTTGATCAAGCGTCCATCGGGCAGGGTCATGACGCCGGCGGTCGGGCTGGAGAAGGTGATGGTTACCGGTCCAACCGCGCTGTTGAGCACTATTGGGGCTGTCTGGCCGCGGGCATACAGGGTCCAGGTTCCCTGATAGGTCTGCCCGGTAAGCGTGCCGGTGGACAGGTACCAGAGCGGATTGCCTATCTCGTCGTACATGTAGCCAGCAATGAACATCGTGCTACCCTGGACTTCAAACGAGAAGCCGCGCCCGCTCTCGGCCGCATTCCACCACCAGCCCGCTTCCGGCTGGAAGGCGGGCGGATTGCTGTTGTCGGCGAAGCTGAAGCGCTGGATCGGCGTGGTTCCGCCGGCCCAGATGATCGAGCCGTGCCAGGGATCCGTGAACGTGAGCGTTAGGTTGCCCATGGCACCGACTGTTGCTGAGGGTGCGACATAGGCTCCCGTCAGCGTCTGGCCGTGGGCAAAAGCATCGAGGCTGCCGTTGAACGAACCCTCGCTCAATTGCGGCGCGGAAGCACCCCAGGTTGCGCGTCCGTTGTAGGCATAGAGGAAGCTGGCGAAAAAGATTCTGTCCCCGGCATTTTTCTCGATGAAGAAGCCGCGACCGCTTTCCGCTGGGTTCCACCACCAGCCGGTTTGCGGCGCGGCCATGCCGGCCGGCAAGACCACATCCACCGGCGTGTAGCGGTAAGGTCCGGTACCGTCTCCCAATTGACCGAAAGCCCCGTCGCCCCAGCATTTCATACCACCGACCGTGGTAAGCGCGCAGGTGTTGCTGCCGCCTGCGGAGAGCGCGATTACGCCGCTGGTTAGTCCAATCACATCGACCGGCGTCGACCGTTTCGTCGTGCTGCCGTCGCCGAGCTGGCCAAAATCGTTCTGACCCCAGCACTTCACCGCGCCGCCCGTAGTGAGCGCACAGGTATGGGAATAACCTGCGGAGAGCGCGATCACTCCGCTGGCCAGCCCCGACACATCGACTGGCGTCGTCCGATCCGTCGTGCTGCCGTCGCCGAGCTGTCCCGAATCGTTGCGACCCCAGCACTTCACGCCATGGGCTGCGGTGAGCGCGCAACTGTGGGTGCCGCCTGCGGCGAGCGCGACCACCCCGCTGGCTAACCCTGAAACATCGACTGGCGTTATCGGATCCGTCGTGCTGCCGTTGCCGAGCTCGCCGTAGCGGTTCAAGCCCCAGCACTTAACGCCGCCGCTCGTGGTAAGCGCGCATGTGTGTAAATAGCCCGCAGCAATTGCAGCCACCCCGCCTGCCAACCCCGGAACATCGACCGGCGTAGTAGGCGTTCCCGGGCCAATATAGACTAAGCCAACGGGGTAGTACTGTCCCCAGCACTTGACCCCGCCGCTAACAGTCAGTGCGCAGGTATGGTTGCTACCTGCGGCAAGTGCGGCCACTCCGCTGGTCAGCCCCACCACATCGACCGGTGTCAGCTTATCCGTATTGTCGCCGTTGCCTAGCTGGCCGTAGTAGTTATAACCCCAGCACTTTACGCCTCCACTTCCGCTTAGCGCGCAGGTGTGGCCGTTGCCCGCGGCAAGCGCACTTACTCCACTGCTTAGTCCAGACAAAATATCATCCCGCCCGTTGCCGCTGTGCGCGCCCCAGCACTTGACGCTGCCGCCCTTGGTGAGCGCGCAGCTATGGTCGCCGCCCGTGGCGATGGCGCTCACTCCGCTGGCCAACCCGGATACATCGGCCGGTGTCACCCGATTCGTTATGTTGCCGTTGCCAAGCTGACCTGAGTAGTTACTGCCCCAGCACTTCACGCTACCGCTTGTGGTGAGCGCACAGGTGTGACTGCCGCCTGCGGCGATGGCGCCGACTCCGTTGACCAAATTGGACACGTCAGCCGGTGTCTACCGATCCAACGTACTGCCATCGCCGAGTTGGCCGTAGTTGTTTTTACCCCAGCACTTCACGCCGCCGCCCGTGGTGAGCGCGCAGGTGTGGCTGCCTTCTTGCCAGTAGCTGCCGACTGCGGAGAGCGCAATCACTCCGCTGGTCAGCCCCGAGACATCGACCGGCGTCGTCCGATCCGTCGTGCTGCTGTCGCCGAGCTCGCCGGAGCCGTTACCGCCCCAGCACTTCACGCCGCCGCCCGTGGTGAGCGCGCAGGTGTGGTTGCCGCCTGCGGAGAGCGCAATCACTCCGCTGGTTAGCCCCAAGACATAGACCGGCGTCGTCCGGTTCGTCGTGCTGCCGTCACCAAGCTGGCCGTATCCGTTGTAGCCCCAGCACTTCACGCCGCCGCCCGTAGTGAGCGCGCAGGTGTGGCCGCCGCCTGCGGAGAGCGCAATCACTCCGCTGGTCAGCCCCGAGACATCGACCGGCGTCGTCCGCGATGTCGTAGTGCCGGGGACAGAATGGCCGTATTCGTTATTGCCCCAGCACTTGACGCCGCCTCCCGTGGTAAGCGCGCAGGTGTGGTCGGTGCCCGCCGCAATCGCGACCACACCACTGGCCAGCCCCGACACATCGACCGGCGTCATCCGATGTGTCGTGCTGCCGTCGCCAAGCTGGCCGGCGTAGTTACGGCCCCAGCACTTCACGCCGCCTCCCGTGGTAAGCGCGCAGGTGTGGCTGCCGCGCGCAGCAATCGCGACCACGCCGCTGGCCAGTCCCGCCACATCGACCGGCATGTTCCGATACATCGTGCTGCCGTTGCCGAGCTGGCCGTAGTCGTTCTTGCCCCAGCATTTAACGCCACCAACTGTGGTGATGGCGCAGGAGTGCTCGCTGCCCGCAGCGATTGCCTGCACGCCCTGCAGGGGAATGCTATCCGCAAGCGCAGCGGCGGGGCCAAGCGCGAGCGCGGTCAGGATGGCGGTGAGCATATTGAAACGCAGCCCGATGATGTCGAGCAGGAATCGGCGCGGACGCGCCGAGCTTGTTGCACCGGAATTATCGAGCTGCATTTTGTCCTCGCTTGCCGGATGGGTTCCGGCTTCAATTCATTTCCATCGATTTGCGTTGATGTTCCGCAAAATCGTTTCAGATGAAGCATTATTTCTTCATCATGCCCGTGCGGGCAAGGAAATGCCCAAGAGATGATGCTGAATCAGGGGCAAGCGAAATTAGGGCCTGTTCACACTAATTTTATCCGACAAAATTAGTGTGAACAGGCCCTAAAAGTGATCCTTATTTGGACTGCCGACCTCGCCCGACCCAGAAGCCGGTGCCGAGGATGGCGTCATATAGCCGCACCGGCAGCCGTACTGATCGCTTGTCGAGCAATGCTCAGGAGGCGGCGAAAGGATTGCCGACCGTCTTCCGCAAAGGCCCCAGCCTGCATCGCGGGGCGATGGATTCTCCAGCGGTCGTTTCTGTTTCCGGCGCGACTTTCACGATTGCCGGCTGGGCGCATGACAGGTTGGGAATACGGTGGCGGAAGTAGGTTAGGACTCGTTCGTAAAGGCGTAAGATCGCCGGAAACCCGCACAACGCCTGCGCCTTACGGATTATGGTGCCGGTGGCCACTGCTGCGCCGCGTGCAACACACGCAATATGGTCACCTCGTCACTAGCTTCCCGGTAGATGACAACATAATTGGGACGTATCACCATCTCCCGTGTGCCTTTGACACGGCCAGCCTTGTAGAGCCGGGGATGCTTGGCCAGGGCGGAAGTCTTGGCGTCGATTTCGTCGTCCAGCTCGGCGGCGGCCAGGGGGTTATCTTGGGAGATGTAATTCATGATGTTCGCCCGATCCTCGCGGGCCATCGGTCGCCAGGTGACTCGCCTCATTGACCAGTCCGCTTGCGTAGCGCTTGCCGGCGCTTGGCAAACTCGGCTTGCACGGTCTCATGCGGAATCGATGGGCGTGGATCGTCGATGCTGGCCTGAACCTGTTCGCGGAACCACACATCATAAGCGGCGGCCTCGTGCGCCCGCTTCAAAGCGACGGCGCGATCAGGGCGGGTGCGAGTTTTGATCGTGGCCGGATCGAAGTCGGACGTGTCGACGTCAAAGCGAGCAAGACCAATGCCCTTGAGGTAGCCAACGAGGGTTTCGAACTTGCGGAACAGCCGCACTTGCCGGCTACGTTGCGCGGCCAATGGTCGCTCGTGCATTCCGTACTTGACCAACACAGTCCAGCCGCCACTTTGCCCAACAATGTGAGCCCCACGGACGGCCCCGGCTTCGACGAGCCTGGCCAGGGTGGTGTGATCGATCGTTTCGATGGCCATGCTTTTCCCTATCCTCTTGCAATGTGGTCAACAATTGGCATTGTATGCAAACAATAGTTAATTGCAAGGTCAGTAACCGTAGTGCTGCGCCATGGTTTCACATAACTGTAGTTGAACGTCATTCGCTCCATGATGCCCGGCTGCCATGACATGCGTGGCACGACTTTCCGGACAATCTGACTCACCGATCCCTCATGATGAATCGATCGGCAAGCGGTAGATCAAACTTGAGCAGAGAGCTTTCAATGGGGGCTTTGACCCCCCAAGGGCGGCTGCCACACGGCGAGTGCAGAGGGGCAAAGCCATGGGCCGTCCATGCTTGCCCGGCTCCCGGCGCCAAGCCGCCCGCAGCACGGTGATGCGCGGATCCTTGGCCGCGTAGGCCGCCACGATCTCGGCCGTGCGATCGCTGGAATTATCGTCACGTACCAGCAAATGCCAGCCGGATTCGGTTTGAGCAAGCAGGCTGTCGAACTACTCGCACAGGAAGGCGCTGCCATTACTGATCGCCAACAAGATATAAATCGGTTTTTTCACAATGCTCAGGAGGCGGTGAAAGGATTGCCGACCGTCGTCCGCAAAGGCCCCAGCTTGCATCGCGGGGCGGTGGATTCTCCGGCGGTCGTTTCTGTTTCCGGCACGACTTTCACGACAACCGGCTGGGCGCATGACAGGTTGGGAATACGGGAAATCCGTGTCCGCTCCGAAGGTCGCGTGGTGGCACGAACGCGCCCGAACTTGGCGCGTCCGGACGTGGCTGCCGCCCTGCGAAAATGTGCGGGCATTGCAAGACCGTGCTGACCGACGACTGCCCCCTGCGCATCGACGCCGCGTGATCGCGACGACTCGTTCGAGCCGCGGTTGATCGGCAAGCCCGAAGAACGATTCACCGGAGCGGTCGCGTAATATGAGCACCGACCTTCGCTGAGCGCAGGAAAATGCCAGAGGAAAACCGCTAGTGTAGTGCTGCATTCTTGATAGAACAGGCGGATCGTATCCGGCGCCTGATCCATGGCGTACCCCCCGCGCTTTCCGCAGTCGGGCCTGTCTGGCCAGAGCAGGAACGACTCGTCGCGGAACCGTATTACATCGACCATGTTGTTTATGCATCCGAGGCACGGATCGAGATCTCCGGCTGGAGCCGCAATGACCAGGGTATCCCGCCCGCTGCGCAGGCGAGTCGCTTCACGGTGAACGGCCAAACTCCACTCGAGGTGGCCTACCCCTTGCCCCGCGAAGGTGTCCAGCAGGTGCTCTGGCAGAGGCCAAACGCGACCATGAGCGGTTTTCGCGTTGCGGTGGCAAACGATGGCCGGGCGTTCAACGCTGGCGTCATGGAGGTTCGGTGTACCAGTTCCTTTTCCACGCTGCACGAACGCGGCCGGGAGAAGTGGTTCATTCCGGATGTGAACCCACATCCGGACTTGCCGGACCCGGACAGGCGTTTTCGCGTGATCGGGAATCGCGATCCAGCCGGTTTCCTGATGCTTGGCTGCACCGATGCCTATCGCCTTGTCGAGGCCTACGAAAACGTTTCCGGCGCCAAATGGCAAGATGCGGATGCTGTTCTCGACTGGGGCTGCGGTTGCGGCCGGGTTGCGCGCCACCTGGCGCCGGCATTGGGTGAGCGGTTTCATGGGTGCGACATCGATAGCGATAACGTGAACTGGTGCAGCGGGCATCTGCCGGGCCATTACGCGAAGTCGACGTTGAATCCGCCTTTGCCTTATCCCGCTGGCAGCTTCGACATCATCTACGGCGTATCGGTGTTCACGCACCTGAAGACGAACTGGGAAGCGCAGTGGATGGCAGAATTGCACCGGGTGCTTCGGCCCGGCGGTTATGCCCTGATGACGGTGCATGGCCGCACCGCGATTGATTTTGCGAGCCTGCCACCCGATGATTATGTCGCCTTGGTGCGCCGGGTGGACGATGAGGGTCTGGTCGTGACGAGCCAGAACACACAGCTCAACAATTTCATCGGGCATGAGGAGGAATATGTGAATTGTTTCCACTCCGACCGACATATCCGCGAGGTCTGGGGGCGCCATTTTGCGGAGATACAGCATCTGCGCGGCTATATTTTCACTCACGACCTGCTGGTATGCCGCAAGTCTTTCTGATCGGGACGTTCTGTGTGTCGCCGCGGGCGAGTTCTACGCCTGGCTGGCGAGAAGAAGCGCTGCGGCATCCGCGGGGCAGTGATGGACATGTGGGAGCCGTTTCGCAACGCGACAAACGCGCACGTTCCGCAGGCGGCGATCCTGTTCGATAAGTTTCATATCCTGCGTCATCTGGGCGAAGCGCTCAAATCAAGTCGAGAAGAGCGAATATGCTCGCCTCGCCGGCGCCGACCGCTACATCAAGGGACAAAAGTACACGCTGCTGTCGAGTCGGGAGAATCTCTCGCCGGACGGTCGGCGCGCGCTCAAACAACTGCTGGCGTCAAGCGGCTCAATACCGCCTACCCCCTGACTGCCTACTTCCTGAAGACCCTTTATTACTTACAACGCTACGGCTCAAATCGCCTGGGCGCATAGGCGAAGTCTTTGCTGGCTTCGCCATGGCTGAAAACGAGATCCTCGTTCATACGTTGCGCCATGGCGGTATTGAAATCCTTGTACTTGGGCACGAGAGAAAGCGCATTCAGCGCTGCGCTGAAAAGGGACAACGGGATGGTGATGAATCGCGGCGTGCGGCCCATACTCGCAAAAATGCGTGAAACCAAGTCACGATAACGCAGCGTTTCGCCGCCACTCAGGTCGTAAGCCCTATTGAACGATCGCGGATTTTCAAGTATCGCCATACAGGCGGAGGCAAGATCATCGGCATGAACCGGCTGTCGCAACCCGCTGGCTTGGCCCAGCAACGGGAAAACGTTGGTGACGCCGATGAGCCGGCGTATCAGAGTGACGTTGCGATCCATGCCGAAGCCATAGATAAGGGTTGGGCGAAAAATCGTCCAATCGATCCCACGGCTGCGGCATGCCGACGCCAGTTCACTTTCCGAGACGGCGAGGCGCTGAGCATGCCTGCGCTCGTTGGCGACCGGGGATTTAACCTTGCTATGCAAGCTTGATGAACTGAAGGCGATGAGGCGGTTGATGCCCAGCGTGGGTAAAGTATCGACTTGCGGTGGCAACAGAACCAAAGGCGCCAAATGAATGAGCACGCGGGCAGGCGGCAGCGTTGCCAACGCCCCGCTATCCTGAATATCCGCTCGCAGCCAAAAAATGTTCCCTCGGGGTAATTCACTCGCCCAATTCGGCGCCGCTTCGCGGCTTAAAGCGATAACGCGATAGCCAGCCTCGGCAAGCCGTGGCAGTAGAAAGCGTCCAATCTGGCTAGTGGCGCCGGTGACGATGATATTGTGCGACGCCGACTTGGCATCTGCTTGTCGCGCCAACACTATGGACTGGTCACGATCGCGGCGAGCATTGCGTAACGACGCCTCGGAATCGTAGCTTAGCAGCAGCCAGAGGGATTTCAGCGCAAAACGCGCCCATACTGCCGCGATCACCAGAATCATCAATCCGCCCGGATACTGATGCCGGAAAAAACGGTTATAAAAACGCACCATCCCCCTATGCTTGTGCCACTCGACAAAAATCGGACGAGAAGCGCTGCTGCCACCTTTAATGTGCGCGATTTCGACATTGGGCACGAACAGGATGCCGAAATCGGCTTGACGAAATCGCATGCACCAGTCTAGATCCTCGCAATGCAGAAAGTAGCCATCGTCGAGCGGGCCGACCTTCTCCAGCGCGCTACGCCGCACTAGCATGAAAGCGCCTGAAATTGCCTCCACTTCGATAGTCCGATCGGGCAGTGGCTCGTTCGTCATATCGAACGTCTGAAAGCGAGG
>Ga0105047_10011420_pt1 | contig 14399 bp, 16 predicted proteins | sample MAT04_FD_78384 | JGI IMG/M metagenome (GOLD analysis project Ga0105047, IMG submission 78384) | Freshwater microbial communities from Lake Fryxell liftoff mats and glacier meltwater in Antarctica - MAT-04 (megahit assembly) | ecosystem: Environmental > Aquatic > Freshwater > Ice > Liftoff... | reverse complement strand
TTGGCCGCGAGGAACGTTCGTTCCTTGGCCATTCCACCCGTCGCTTCATTTCCAATGGAGGATCGTCATGCGTTCGTTCTTCAAAAAGTTCGTCCGGTTCGTCAAAGGTGAAGAAGGTCCCACCGCGGTTGAGTACGCCGTGATGTTAGCCTTGATCATCGTGGTCTGCATCGCCGCAATCACCACCCTCGGGTCGAATGCCAATAACACGTTCAGCAGCATCGCCGGTTCCGCCTCCCCGGTCGGCGGCAGCTGATGGGCTTGGCCAGGGGACGCCCCTGCTGGCGTCCCGTAGCGGCTCGGCCGACATTCCCCGCCCGATCATTTTTCTCTCTACCACCGCCTTATACCGCGTATCGCGAACACTCACCGTAATCGCTGTTTTTTGCGTCTTCGACACCCCTGAGCGGCATTGAGCCCTTTGGAAGGCCTTACGTTCGGCGCAATCGTTACGGCCGAACGTTATCCCCCATTTCCCTTCGTCGCTACAAGTCTCTTGATCTATTTCTTCTGCCCAATTCACGGTTCAATTGAGTTAGACATGGTGACTGCAGAAAGTAGTCGTCATAGTCACTGGAAAAGTTTCTTCTCTTGCAACCGGGAGTTTAGTCATGCGTAGCCTATCCAAGAAAATCGTCAATTTCCTCAAGAAGGAAGACGGCCCGACCGCGGTCGAGTACGCCGTGATGCTGGCCCTGATCATCGTGGTCTGCATCGCAGCCATCACGACCCTCGGCTCGAACGCCAACAACTCGTTTAGCTTCACGGCCGGCAGGCTCGCGCCGACCGCCAGCTGATGCGCGTCGCCAAGAACGGGGGCGATTTCGAACAGTATCGTGTTCGGCAGTCGCCCCCAAATTAACACTCTGCCCCTCGGGGAACTGAAAATGCGGAAGATTGGCAACAGAATCGTGAACTTCCTGAAACGGGAAGATGGTCCGACCGCCGTCGAATATGCGGTAATGCTGGCCCTAATCATCGTGGTCTGCATCGTGGCAATCACCACGCTCGGCAGCAATTCGAATAACACCTTCAGCTTTGCCGGCGGCAAGCTGAAGGCGACCAGCAGTTGATCTTGGTGAAACGGAACTTAGAAGTCACTTGGCCCTGCCGGTTTCGGCAGGGCCTTTTTCGTTTCCCGATTCAAGCAAAAAATCCCACACTTCTTGCGCATCCGGAAAAATCACGTGCTAGGGTTGAAGTGGAGCCGCCTGCCGGAACGGGTTCGTGCTCCCTGGCCCCCTGGGCTGGTAGAAACGAGGAGGCTGTCATGAGTTGGTGCGGTCGCGTCTTGGCCCGCTTCTTGAAGAACGAAGAAGGGGCCACTTTTGTCGAGTGCGCTTTAATGCTCGCGCTCATTGTTGTCATCTGCATCGTGGCCGTTAACCACGTCGAGTCGGGGCCGGTCGTTAGCGAACCGGTCGCCGTCGAGGCGGCGCAGCGCTAACCGCGCGTGCCGCTCGTCACCCAATCAACGCCTCGAGCCGACCCGCTTGTTCCGTCACGACGCTTGCCTCCAGACCCAGCAGCGTGACGTGGCCGAGCTTGCGGTTGGCTCGAGGCGTTTTTCCGTAAAGGTGCACGTGAGCGCCCGGGATCGCCAACATCTTGGCCAACGGCGGCGTCTGGCCAATCAAATTCAACATGATTGCTGAACCCAACGGCTTGGTCGAACCCAGTGGCAGACCCGCGATCGCCCGCATATGATTCTCGAATTGGCTTGTCGCTGCTCCCTCGATCGTCCAATGCCCGGAATTGTGGACGCGCGGCGCCATCTCGTTCACCAGTAATTCCCCCTTCACTTCAAAAAGCTCGATTGCCAACACGCCGACATAATGAAGACGCTCCATGACAAGCCGGGCGTATTCTTCCGCTTTTTTCTGCAAACCGGTAGTTAGCTGAGGTGCGGGCGCCGTCGTCCGGCGCAACATTCCTTCCCGATGCGCGTTCTCGACCAGGGGATAATGAACGATCTCACCATCTCGGCCGCGGACGCTAATGATCGAAAGTTCCCGATCAAACGGGACAAAACTCTCGTAGTTCAACGGCCGGCCGCCTAGCAGCTGCCAGATGCTTTCGACTTCAGAGTGACTCTTGAGGACGGCTTGGCCCTTGCCGTCGTAGCCAAAGCGTGTTGTCTTGAGCACGGCGGGAAGACCGATTTCCGACAGGGCATCATTGAATGATGCTCGCGTCTCCACCGCCGCGAACGGCGGAACCGGGATGCCCAGGGATGCGAAGAAGGTCTTTTCCGCGATGCGATCCTGCGCGACGGCCAGGGCTTCGGGAGGTGGGAAGACGGGGACCCGCTCGGCCAACCAACGAGCCGTGTTGACCGGCACATTTTCGAATTCGAAAGTGACCGCATCGAGACCCTGAGCGAATTCGAAGAGGGTCCGATAGTCGTCAAATTCGCCTTGCAAACGCGAAGTGACTTGAGCGGCCGACGATTCGTGGGCCGGTTCAAAGATGCGACAGGCGATGTCGAGGGGATAGCCCGCCAAAGCCATCATGCGGCCCAGTTGACCGCCGCCGAGAATACCAATGTTCATTTTGCTTTTCGGCCCTTCTTGGCGGCTCGGGGATCGGGTTCAGCGAGCACGGCCTGCGTCTGCTTCTCACGAAATAGCCGTAACGCTTCGCGAAAATGGGGATACTTGTTCCCCAGAATGGCGGTCGCCAACAACGCGGCGTTGATGGCCCCCGCCTTGCCAATCGCCAAGGTCCCGACGGGAATCCCCTTGGGCATTTGTACGATGGAAAGCAACGAATCGACACCACGCAGCACGGCCGATTCCACCGGCACCCCGAGAACCGGCAACAAGGTTTTGGCCGCCGCCATGCCCGGCAGATGAGCCGCCCCACCCGCCCCGGCGACGATTACTTCCAGGCCGCGCTCGGCCGCGGTGCCCGCGTACTCGAAAAGCAAGTCCGGAGTCCGATGAGCGGAGACGACGCGCACTTCGTGCGGTACGTCGAATTCGGTCAGCGTTTCCGCCGCGTGAACGAGAGTTTCCCAGTCCGACTGGGAACCTATGATGATGCCGACGAGTGGATTCATGATGGGGGAAATATATGACCCTTCAACCGTAACGACACGCTTAGCCGCGACACGAAGGGTTTCCGGAGAGTCGCGTGAGCAATCTTGAATTTGCGTCAGTCAGACGCCATAATGCGATCGATGATGGTGCAAACGACATGGGGAGTTTCAAAATGGCGATCGCCACGGTTCGGGAAGCCCGCCCGAGTTCAATTCGCAACGGTATCCCGGCCCCATTCAAACGGGAGGGCACGGTGTACGCGATCGTATTCGACATGGACATTGAGCAACTCCGGATTCACTACGGTGACCCGTACAACAATGCGTACATCGAGATCCGCCGAGTGCTGGAAGGCCATCAATTTCAGTGGCAGCAGGGTAGCGTGTACTTCGGCGGAACCGCGGTCACGGCCGCGACGGTCATGGTGGCTATCATTGACCTGACCACACGCCTACCATGGTTCGCGGCCTCGGCACGAGACATTCGAATGTTGAGGATCGAGGAAATGAACGACCTGATGCCCGTCGTCCAACGCATCGCAGGCTTGACAGGCGGTGAAGACGTGGACGAGGCCTGAACGGACACTGCAGCGCATTTCAACCGCAGCTGAGCGGCGATACACTTCACCCATAAGTTTGCGGGAACATAGCGTTTTGGACCAACCTTATGGCGACATTACAGTGTCCGCATTGCGATGCCAGACTCCCTTACGTGAGAGATGCGTTCTGCAACAATTGCGGTGAGCCTTTGGACGAACCTCCGCCGATCCCTCGAACTGCTGAGGAGAAGGCGGCGTTCGCTGCCCAAGTGCATCAAGACGCCCGCTCGGGTTTGTTCGCCACTCTCCAAATGTTCTTTCTGTCGTGCGCGGGCGGTGGCGTTGACTTATGGTATCGGATGTGGCGAACCGCATCGAAGGGTCCTGGCGGCAAGGGGAATGCCGATCGTGATGAACCAAAATCGGATACTAAATCATCGTGAATCGTGCACACATCAACGCCACGGCATGCTGTCCGGGACGCGTCCCGATAGTTGATCCCCGGATCACATCACCGCAGCGCCGGCCAGCCGCGACCGCGCGGCAGGTGATCGAAGATGGTCAGGAAGGCATCGAACAGCGATGCCGTGGTGTCCGAAGAACGGCCTTCGATCACCATCCGTTCCGGTTCGATGCGGATGTTGCCCCTGTAGCCGGGGACGACGATCTCGCAATGGGCGGCATCGCTCGGGTAGGTCAGTTTCAATTCGGGCGATTTCACTTCGAGGCGGTCGATCAGTTTCTCGATCGAGTAGGCCTTGGTGAATGGCAACTCCAGAAGGTGAAAGAGCGAGCCGTACACGGCCTGAAATTCCTGACCGCGGATAGCCAGTGGATCGCGCAGCCCCGTGATCTCGCGCCGCCAAAGCACTTTGCCGGCATCGCTGGGCAGCACCTGCGCGTTGATCATGTACTGGAAATGCGGTGTACGGATGACGCCTGACGCTTCGTCCGTGGATGATTCGATCTGCCGGCGTTTGAAACCGAAGCTTTCCCGCACCTTCTGAAAGGTCTCATCCATGTCGGCGCGGACATCTTCGGCCGCGACGCGAGCCAGGAATTTCTCGGCCAGGGCCGAGTTGCGATCGGGGATGGTGTGGCTTTTCTGGAACCCGCGCAGATCCTTGATCCGGCCGATCGACTCGGCGCGAAAGATAATCCGTTGGCAAAGGCGAGGCGACGGCATCCTACCCTCCGAGCGATCCATCACTTCCCTGGCACGCTGAGCAACACATCGTCCAAGAGCAACTCCGCTCCCTTGGGAAGTTCGAAGACGATCTCGTCGAGCGTCAGGTCTTTGCGTTTCGCTTGATCGATTAGGAATGAGACTCTGGCATCCGTCCATTTGTCCTTGACGAGATCCTTCGCCGGCATCGTAAACGTGATGTTGTTTACACGATTGCGGAGATGCACCTTGAATGCGTCTGTTCCCGTGATCTTGTATTTAAAGTCAAGATCCAGGTTGCCACTGGCGGCCCGCTCGCCGCGCATGTTGAGGCGAATCACGTTCGTCCCGTCTTTGTCCACGACGGATTTGGCGTGCTTCCACAACTTCGGTTTCTCGTGATTGACGATCTCGAAATCGCCCGGCCATTCCTTCCCTTGCTTCCCCGTATCGAAAAGACCTGTGTACAAGATACGGCTCGGGAATGGCCTCTTTTCACCCTCGGCCGCGGCGTCATAGAGGATCACGTCGTCGATCAAGACCTCCGCTCGCGGGTCGACGTAGAACTGAATATCGTCGATCCGTTCGTTCTCGGCCAGCGGGCCGCCCGACCCGTCTGGCCGGCGCATCTGGGTCATGTCGACCGTGCCGTCCAGCCATTCATTTTGCTTCACGCCCTCCAGCGAAAGATAGCGATGATAGCCGTTCGTCAGGCTGTAGAGTTGCACGCGAAGTTTGTCAGTTCCCATTAGCTTGTAGCGGAAGCTCAACCGCGTGTTCGGCCCCATCGGTGGGCCCGGGACGGGGTTGAAGATCACCGCCCGATACATGGTTTTCGTGTCGCCCTGCCGATCGTCGAAGTCCTGCGTCAGCACGGCCCGGCAGCAGCGACTGCCGCCCAGCGGAACGTCTTTCGACTCGGCCTTGCCGCTCATCCACCAGCGTTTTTCGATGTCGGTATCGTAATCCTCGAAGGTGTGAACCCGGCTCGGGAAGCCCGTTCGTTCGACGAACTTCGACAAATTCTTTGAAGGGGCCGGCAACGATTCCTTGCCATGCGCGCGAATGCGATCGACATACCACTTGGTGAAGCCGTCGCCGTCGATTTTCATCGCCACCCGCGCGTTTGCCTTGCCTTTGCCGGGGACGGTCATCCCCTTGTCGTCGATCGTCAGGGCCATCTCTTCAAACTGGCACCATTTCTCGTTGATCGCCAGACCCACTGCCACCGGGTCAAACAAGATCGGCGTCTCTTTATCCCAAAGTTCGTAAAGGTTTTGCACCTGCCAGGTCAACGGAGTTTGGGCTGCGAAGATCGCCTGACGCTGTTCTTTTTTGAGTTCCAGATGGCCCGTGACGTCAAGCGGCGCCAGCACGATGGGTATGCCCGCTGCAAACACGGCCTTTGCGGCGGGAACGTCCGACTTGATGTTCCACTCGGGCTCGGGTTCTTTTTTGCCGTCGTAACCGACCTTGATCGCTCCGCCCATGATGACCAGCGACTTGATCCGCGGCTTGGCGTCCGGGTGTTCCTTCAGCAACTGCGCGATGTTCGTCAGCGGACCGAGACAGATGATGGTCAACTTACCTTCGTACTCTTTCAATTTCGCGTGCAGAAGTTCGACGGCCGACTGCTTGACGGGCTTAAACGTGCGGTTGAAGAGCGCCGCGGGATGCCGTCGGTATTGAATCTGCCAATCGAGTTCGTACTTCTCCTTGTTCTCCCAGACGCCCGGCGCGACGGGGATGCTGGGCGTATTTGTCTGAGTCAAGAATCGGCAGACGAGCCAGGCGCGATCGTCGGCTTGCCCGCCGCAGGCGGTGATGGCCTTCACGTCCAGCTCGGGGCTGGCGACGGCGAGCGCCAAAGCGAGGGCGTCATCAATGTCGGAACCGATATCGGTGTCGATGATGACGGGGAGCCGGTCGGGCGCCTGTGCCGAGACGAGTGTGGCAAAAAGTAAAACGCCCAGAGAGCTTAGGAAGAGTTTCATAGGAGCCGTTCCCGCTTGCATGATCAGGCCATCGATCTAAGTTGACACTCGGAGTTTTTGCAATTCCTCCAAGGGCCGGGTGTCTTCGAGGAGGTCGCAGAGATTTCCCATCTCTCGTTCAATGTACTTCCAATCGAGGTTCTTCCCTTGACGCACCAAGATCCCAGTAACGTCGTGCCAATCGAGCGTGCGACCCGCGATTGATTTCAAGACCACAATATCCTCCGCTGAGGCCGTAAGCAAGGAGCATCTTGGAGTGAATCGAAAATGCGAGGCACGGTCGACAATTTGATTCTCGAACGGAGAAATCGCCAAGGCGATGTCTAGTGCCACTCCTTCGAAGCATTGCAAAGGAGAACGCGACTCTGCCCGGCGAAGGCTCCGGCACCCGGTTCGCGTTCCCCAAAATGGGCCAGTATCGTGTCAATGATTTCGCGCTCTTTGCGAAGTTCGATCAAGAGCGTAAAGTCAGCATCCCGAGTTGAGCGAGGTTCTCCCCAGCGAGTGACGGCTACGCCTCCGATAAGGCAAAACCGCCATCGCTTCTTCTTGAAGAAACGTTGGGCTTCCAGGGCCGCAGTATAGACAGGGTTCACTTCTTCTTCCGATGAAGTAACTTCTGGATCTCCACCAGACCACTTGTAGTTCGCGGTGTTCCGTGGGCGACGGCCATCTCCATTAACCCTTCAACTGTCTTCCAATGATCCTCGTGGCGATAGAGTCGCAGTTCCTGCCAGCGGATCTCTTCAAGCAATGGTCCAACGCGTTTCCATCGTTCGATAAATTCTCGATTGGTTCCTTTTTCCATTTCAGATCCTCCCTACATCTTCGGCCCGAGTTCCTTCGCCTGCAACATTTCGACCTTCTCGCCCCGCGCCACGGCGTACTTGAAATTGGACATCATCGTGCAGGCGGCGCCGGGATTCCCCTTCAAGTCCAGAGCGATAAAAGCAACCATGGCCGGGTGGACGCCGCGGCGGACGGCCGTCGCGTTAACACGCATGATCGCGGCTTCGCACGCTTCCTGAGCACTCTTCCCCGATCGAATCTGTTCCGTAACGAACGAACTGCCTGCGATGCGGATGATCTCTTCGCCAACACCCGTGGCGCCCGCCGCACCCGCGAGATTGTCGACGTACAAGCCCGCGCCGATGATAGGCGAGTCGCCCACCCGGCCCGGTTGCTTGTAGTACAAGCCCGATGTGGTACAGGCGCCGCCAAAATTCCCCTCTTGATCGCGGGCCAGCACGGTGACGGTGTCGTGGCTCTTCGCCAGGTCGCTGGTTTCGTTGCCGCCGGAATGGGTCAACGGCTTGCGCTCTTTCGGCAGGTTCTTTTGCCAATCGGCCACGCTCTCGGGTGTGTTCAACGTCTCGAGCGGAAAGCCATTCTGCAATGCGAACCATTTGGCGCCCTCGCCGACGAGAAAGATGTGTGGCGTCTTCTCCATCACCTTGCGGGCCAGCGCGGCCACGTGGCGGATGTGCTCGACGCCAGCCACCGCGCCGCATTGCAGGGTTTTGCCGTCCATCACGCAGGCATCGAGCGTCACCCGGCCGATCGCGTCGCCGACGCCGCCGAGGCCGACGGAGCGCACGGCGGGATCGTCTTCCACCGCTTGCGCCCCGGCAATGGCCGCATCGAGCGCCGGCTTACCCTGCATCAACAACTTGGATGCGGCCTCGACGGCGGTACGGCCCCAGGGCCAAGTTGATATCACGATCGGTTCCGGCATGACTTCTCCATTAGACGCAATAACGTTCGATGGCGTCCGGATTGAACTCCAGACCGTGCCCCGGTCGGGGCGACGGGGTGAGCTTGCCTTTCTCGATCCGGACCGGCTCGGCGAAGAGCGGTTCCAGCACGTTCGAAAACTCCACGGCATCGATGTTGGGAAGACCGCAAGCGAGATGCACGGCGATCTCGGGCAAGCGCACCGGCGAAACGTTCACGGCATATGCCTCGGCCAGGGCCGCGATCTTCACGAACGGTGTGATGCCGCCCAACCGCAGCAAGTCAGGCCGTAGGACGCGCACCCAACCGCTTTCGAGAATTTGTCGGAACTCGTCCCGGCGATCGAACGTGTTGCCCAGCGCCAGGGGGACTTCCATCCGCTCGGCCAATCGTTGATAGCCTTTGACATCCTCGGCAGGCATCGGGAATTCGTAACGGTCGATGCCAACATCTTCTTCGTAGAAATGGGCCATCGCCAAGGACGTGCCGAGATCGTAACGCCCCTGGGCATCGATGCTCAGCCAGGCGTCGTCGCCCAACCCATCGCGGATCTGTTGGACGCGATCGGCATCATGCTGAACGTTGCCGCCGCCCACTTCGATGTTGACGCCGAGGACGCCTTGTTCGATCAACGGCTTGGCGATCGCCAGCGTCTCTTGAGGATCTTTGCCGGTCGTGGCCGCGTTCCCGAGATAGACGGACGCGCTGCTGCGCGAACCGCCCAGCAAGCGATAAAGCGGCAGATCCGCGATCTTGCCTTTGAGATCCCAGAGAGCCATGTCGATCGCGGCATAGGCCCGCGCGGTCAGGCCGTGGAAACCAACGCCGTGAAATCGCTTCTCAACACGGTGAAACAGCCGATCGTGATCGAGTGGATTCTCCTTGATGACCATTTCCGCGAGCGGACCGCGAATCAGAGAAGCGAGCGCCTCGCCGCCGATCGCCGCCCGAGTGAAGCCAATGCCGTGCAAACCGTCATCGGTGCGGACACGCACGGCCAGAAAGTTAAAGAACCCTGGCAACGTCAGGGTGCTTCGCAACGAGATGCGACCCTCGTGCCGAAAGGGGACTTGCAGATGAAGGCATTCGATCGAATCGATCAACATAGGGAGGTCCAGGGCTCAATTATTCAGGTTGTTCCGGGTCGAGGCCTAACTCACGTAGTCGTTGTGCCAATTTCTCGGCGCGTTGCTGAACTAAATCGGCGCGTTGTTTTTCCTGTTCCGCGCGTTGTTTTTCCTGTTCCGCGCGTTGTTTTTCCTGTTCCGCGCGTTGCTTTTCCTGTTCTGCGCGTCGCTTCTCGGCATTGGCTCGCTCTCGTTCTTCCGAGGTGCGAACCTTTTCTTCCGCGAGCATTTCTTCGCCCGTTTCGAGAAGGGTTCCATCCGGTCGAAACCAGCGGAGCCAATTATACGTCAATCCGCCCACGGTATCGTAATGCAGTCCGAGCTTGAGCCGCAGCGGCTGCACGTCGTAAAAGCCGCGATCATCCGGCGTCATCAATTCATATCGATTGACGGACATGCGATAGACTTCGAGCTTCACTTGATGAGGATCGTAGATGACGTAATAGGGGACGGCGAGAGCCTGTTCGTAGACCCAGAATTTTCCGGTTTCCCGAGTGCGATCGTACTCATTGCCAGACTTGTCGGATATGAACTCCATGACGATGTCGGGGCGAACAAGTTCTTGCCACATGACATAGGAACGGCGGCTACCGCTGTCGGCGGGCACCCGGTCGACATTGGGCACGTAAAACCAATCAGGCGCTTTGCATCCTTGCAGTGGTGGATCCGTGATCTGATAGTAGACGCCCATGTCACCGGTGACGTGGTAACGGCCATCGGGATGCAGACGATCAAGATGCGGAATAATGGAATTGAGAAGCAGCATCGTCTGCCAGATCTGGAAGTCATTATCCATGGGCACACCATCTGAATCGGGAAGGTCGAGATGGGTAGGCAATCGGCCAAAAGCGGGTGCGAGTTTGGAAGGCATTCGATTTCCCTCACCGTAACCGTGGATAGTCCCGGACTATTCTCCCAAATAAGCCGCCTGAATGCGAGGGTCTTTCAGAAGGACCGAGGCTTCGTCGGTCATCGTGATGGCGCCGGTCTCCATCACGTAGCCGCGATGGGCGAGTTTCAGCGCCATGCGGGCGTTCTGTTCAACGAGCAACACGGACATCTTCGCTTCCCGGTTCAACTCGCGGATGACGTCGAAAATCTTGACAACAATCATCGGGGCCAAACCGAGCGAGGGTTCGTCAAGCAGGAGAAGTTTCGGCCGAGCCATCAGCGCTCGGGCGATGGCCAGCATCTGCTGTTCGCCGCCGGAAAGCGTGCCGCCGAGTTGCTTGTGGCGTTCCTTCAGGATGGGGAAATAGCGGTAGGATTTCTCGATGTCTTCCTTGATGCCGGCATCGTCCTTGCGGGTGAACGCCCCCATTTGCAGGTTTTCGAGAACCGTGAGCCGCGGGAAGATTTTGCGACCCTCGGGCGATTGCGCCAGGCCCAGCTTGACGATGTCGTGAGCGGCAACGCGGGTCAGGTCCTGCCCGTCGAAAATGATCGACCCGCCGCGGGCTTTCACGATTCCCGAGATGGTCATGAGCGTTGTCGTCTTGCCGGCCCCGTTGGCGCCGATGACCGTGACGATCTCGCCGGGATTCACCTGGATCGAGATGCCCTTGAGCACCTCAATGACGCCATAACCGGCCTGCAAATCTTTGACGTCGAGCAAGGCGGCCATCAGGACACCTCTTCCTTGCCCAGGTAGGCTTCGATCACCTTCGGGTCGCGTTTCACTTCTTCAGGCGTTCCCTCGGCGATCTTGACGCCGTAATCGAGTACCGCGATCCGGTCGGAAATTCCCATCACCAGACTCATGTGATGTTCAATCAACAGAATCGTCATGCCGCGATCGCGAATGCGGCGGATCAGGGCCATCAGGTCGACGGTTTCTTTCGGGTTCATGCCGGCCGCGGGTTCGTCGAGAAGCAGTAGCTTGGGCTCACACGCCATGGCCCGGGCGATCTCGAGCCGGCGCTGTTCGCCATAGGGAAGGTTCTTGGCCAGCATCCCCTCTCGCTCGTTCAAGCCCATGAAAGCGAGGAGCTTGCGGGCCTCTTCCGTCCGTTGCTTTTCCTCGTGACGGACCGAACGAGTCCGCAACGCCATCTCGACTGATCCGCCGTTGTAATGACGATCCATGCCGATCAAGACGTTCTCGAGCACGGTCATGTTCTGGAACAAGCGAATGTTCTGAAAAGTGCGAGCGATGCCGCCGAGGGCGATGTGGTCGGTCGTGCGCCGCGAGCGCAACCAGACGAAGAACATGCCGAAGAAACCGATCACAAAACCTGCGATGCTAAAACGAGTCGCGTTCTCTTGTCGCTCGATAACCAGGCCGGCCAACGAGTTGATTTTCTCCAGAGCCCGCTGGCATTGATCTTCCTCGAGGAATTCCGCGACGACCCGTTCGCCCGTTGAATTCCGAATGGTCCAATCATCGCCTGGATTGGCAGGTAGAGCGACCTTCAAACCGCCGGCGAGGATGTCGTCACGGCGCTGCTCCGCCACCACGAACGCCTTCTCGACGTCGGCTTCCGTGGCCTTGCGGCCCTTGACGGCCACATACGAAAGTTGTTCCGTGGCCTCGTCCAGAACTCGGCTCTTGATCTTCCAGCCTGGCTTACGTTGGGGGTTCAGTTGTGGTTCACGTTCGATGACCAGATCGCCACGGTAGTAGCCCAGCGTCGCCTGCCAGGCCAAATTGTAGTTGAAGCCTTCGCCGGCTTGAGCGTAGGGCCGTTTGATCGCGGCCTTAAAAAGTTTGTTGACGTTCAAGGCGAGCGCAAAGCCGATCGCGCCGGTCAAGGCGCCGACAAGCAGACAACCGACGAGCAGTGAAAGGCTGAACGGCCGGCGCAGCGGTTTGCCATCGAATAAGACGTGGCCCGACGTGGGTTGATAGATGCCCGTGACGGCGTTGAAGACAGTCGTCTTGCCCGCCCCGTTGGGGCCGATGACAGAGACGATCTGGCCGGGTTCGACAGTGAGGTCGAAATCCTTGACGGCCGTCAGGCCGCCGAAACGCATGGTCAGTTTGTCGATTCGAAGCAAGGACACGAGACGTATTCTCCCTCAATCATCCGCGATTCGCTCGCCGCTCCGGGATGATGCCATAAGGCCGAAAACGCATCATCAGGAGCAACGCGAGCCCGAAGATCATCAACTTCCAGTTACTGAATTTGAGGTAATTCTTGCCTTCCGGATTGAAGTTCAGCTTTTGCAAGTAGCTATCAAGCTGGGGCGCGAGAATCAACTCGAAGCCGTTGATGAACAAGATGCCAAGCAGCACCCCGTTGCGGCTGCCAAGTCCACCCAGAATGACGGCACACAGGACGGTCACGGAGAGTGAGAAATCAAAATAGGTCGGTTCATTGGTCGTCCCCGTCTTCACGGCATACAAGCCGCCCGCCAATCCGGCGATGCCCGCGCTCAAGGCGAAGGCCGCGAGCTTCATGCGGGCGGCGTTGATTCCCATGCAGGTCGCTGCCAGTTCGTCTTCACGAACCGCCAGCCAGGCCCGACCAAGTCGAGACCGCTCGATATTCCGCAACAGCCAGTAGATGGCGGCCAGGAAGCCGAGCGTGAGGAAATAGAACAGACGATATTCCTTGGACCAGTCGTCACCCAGTTCGAGCAGGTTGAGGAGAGATTTGTTGTCCCACCAGGTATAGGGGCTGGTCAGGAACTCCGGCAGCTTCGGTGTGGGAATCGGGTTCAATGTCTGCTTGCCGCCGGTGATCTCATCAAACTTGCGCAGCAGCGTGATGGTGATGACGCCGAAACCGAGCGTCACCAACGCCAAGTAGTCGCCGCGTAGTCGCAGCGTCGGCGAACTCAGAACGATGCCGATGAAGGCACTGACCAATGCCGCCATCAGAAGAGCGGGCCAGAAGCCCCACTGAAACGGATAGATGGCGACTTGGAGGATCGCCATGGTAAACGCGCCGATGCCATAGAAGGCGGCGATTCCCAGATGTAGTTGCCCCGCATTGCCAAGGACGACGTTCAGGGCGAGACCGAGGATGGCCCCGATGAAGAGGCTCGGCAACGTTGAACCGAGGTTGTTTTCGAGAATGAACGTCTGAACTAAGGGAATGAACGGACCGGCTGCCAATCCGGCGAAAATCAGCAAGCCCCAGGGGATCCTGTGCATGGCGGTTACACCTTCTCCCGAACACGTGCCCCGAGGATACCCTGCGGGCGGAAGATGAGAATGATGATCATGATGAGGAAGACCATCGCCGTCGCCCAGAGATTGTCGGCATAACCGCTGGCCAGAGAGTAGACCATGCCAACGATCAGTGAGCCGACCACCGCGCCGGGAATGTTGCCGATGCCGCCCAAGACCACTGCGGTGAAGGCATACAGGCCGTTCTGGAAGCCCATCTGGAAGTTCACGGTGTGGACCTTCAGAGCATAAATCACGCTGGCGACACCCGCGAGTGACCCACCGATCAGGAACGTGACGGAGATAACGCGATTCACCTGAATACCCATCAACTGCGCGGCAACCGGGTTCTGAGCCGTCGCCCGCATGGCCCGTCCGAGCGAGGTAAATTTCACAAACAACGTCAGCATGATCATTACCGGGATCGTCACCGCCATGATCAGGACATCGGTGCCGCTCAGGTTAATGCTGGAATCCGCGCCGAGGAGGTTGTTATCAGGGATGAGCGTGGCAATGTTGACGTCCTGGGAGCCGCCCCAGACCTGACCGATATTCATGAAGACGAACGAGACGCCGATGGCGGAGACGAGGGGCGCCAGTTTCGGCGCGGTGCGCAACGGCCGGTAAATGGCAACATCAACACCGGCGTTCAACAGAGCGCAGAAGATCGGGACGGCAATCAACAT
>Ga0105047_10011418_pt1 | contig 14401 bp, 11 predicted proteins | sample MAT04_FD_78384 | JGI IMG/M metagenome (GOLD analysis project Ga0105047, IMG submission 78384) | Freshwater microbial communities from Lake Fryxell liftoff mats and glacier meltwater in Antarctica - MAT-04 (megahit assembly) | ecosystem: Environmental > Aquatic > Freshwater > Ice > Liftoff... | reverse complement strand
TTTTTGGTTGATCTGCATTGTCTAACTCCTGAAAGTGACGCCAAATCTTGACACTTTCCGTGTGCAGCGTCAATGCCCGCAGATCAGGAACTACCAAGCCGAACAACCGGACGCTAGCGCGTGGCAGCTGATTTTATTAGCCGCAGGGCGTTAGCCCCGGTTTTCGACGGTAACCAGAAATCTGCCGCTCGCCTAAGAAACTCACTGTGCGTAGTACTGTGTCCCGGGAACTGCAGGTCAGGAAGTTTCAGTCCAGATGAGCAGCGCCGTGAGCGTCAGAGCTGATTAATTTCCATTTCGTTGGACAACACTGGCCCGTTTCGCGAGATTATGAACTTCATGAACCCCATCCACACCACGGAAGAACTTGACGACGAATTGAGCCGCCCTACGCCCGGGGTGCTCGATACACTGCGCGCCGTGGATGGCGAAGTAATGGTGCTCGGTGCTGGCGGCAAGATGGGGCCAACGTTGGCACGGATGGTTCGTCGCGGGTTGGATGAGATTGGGCACAAGCAGCGGCGAGTGATCGCAGTGTCGCGATTTTCCTCAGTCAGCGCGAAGCAGGGGCTTCAGCGGTGTGGTGTCGAGGCGATCTCGTGTGACTTGATGAGTCGGTCGGCGGTGGCGGCGCTGCCGGATGCGGCAAACGTTATTTTCATGGCGGGACAAAAGTTTGGGACGTGTGATTCGCCGGAACTCACCTGGGTCATGAATACGCTCGTTCCGGCCATCGTGGCGGAGCGGTTTGCGAATTCGCGCATCGTCGTATTTTCGACGGGTTGTGTTTACCCGCTCGTGCCGGTGAATGGGCCGGGCTCGCGTGAGAGTGATGCTCTGGGACCGCCGGGTGAGTATGCCAACTCATGCGTCGGACGCGAGCGCGTATTTTCGCATTTTGCAAAGCAGAACGGCACACCCATGCTGATGTTCCGGCTCTGTTATGCCATCGACTTGCGATACGGGGTCCTGTGCGATGTGGCTTCCAAAGTATTGCAGGGTTTACCGGTCGATGTGACGATGGGCACAGTGAATGCGATCTGGCAGGGCGACGCCAATGCCCGCGCCATTCAGTGCCTTTCTCACGCCGCAACGCCTCCGACAGTGCTCAACGTCACAGGGATCGAATGCCTGTCCATTCGCTCGCTGGCACAGCAATTTGGCGCGTTGCTGAAACGCGAGCCGATTATCACGGGCAGGGAAAGCGACACTGCGTGGATCTGGGATGCGTCACGCTCGTATGAACTGTTCGGTCCGCCGACTGTCTCGCTTCAGGAAATGATCGAAGCCACGGCGCACTGGCAGCGCCAAGGTGGTGCGATGCATGGCAAACCCACGCATTTTGAAGTGCGAGATGGGAACTTCTGATCTCCGTCAACAACTGCCTTCGGGCCTCGCGATTCCCGCGTATCCGCTGGCGCTCAGGACTTAGGCAAGCGGCAGATTTCTGGTTACCGTCGAAAACCGGGGGCTAACGCCCTGCGGCTAATAAAATCAGCCGCCACGCGCTAGCGTCCGGTTGCTCGGCATGGTAGTTCCTAATCTTCCGATCGCCTTAGTGTCGGCTTGATGAACGCCTTCAACGGACGTTGGATGGGTATGTTCGTGGCAGCCTTGAAAGCGGGCATCGAATGTTGAATACTCTCCGTAAGTCATATCGAATCATTTCTCGGGGAGGGGGGTGTCATGAGATCTGCATTGCATTTGATGCTTTTGGGTTTCGCTCTCGAGGTCTCAGTCAGTGCGTCGCCACTCCGGGCGGCTCAGCCAGTTGGAAAAGTGATCCATAAAATCGAAACAGTGGTCGCTCATTCGCAGCCGAGTTTCCTGCTGGCAAACGATCATGTCCGGCTGAGCGTGACGGAAATCGGCGGCCACATGGCTCCGGTGCGGTTTTTCGCCGACCCGACGATTCTGGCGAGCACAGTCTTCTGGATGGAGAATCACGGCCGCCACGGTCATCCATGGAACGGGCGCAACAACTGCCTCGGCCTTGAAGACGTGACCAGCCATTTCGCCGACGGCCTGGCTCCATCGCTTGCCGAAAACGTGCTGTCGAAACAGGGCGTTCCGACCACCGTCGAACTAAAGGGCAACGAGCCGACCGTCGTGAACTACATCCAGGGCGTCGCCCGCATCCCCGCCGACTTCGACCGTGTGGCCACGATCGAGTTCGGCACTGGGGAGCTGACACTGGTCTCTCCGGATGGGAAGCGCATCACCGTGCCCGTGAATCATCAATTCACGAAAACCGGGAAGATGAATTAACGCTGCTGGCATTCGACCGGTGTGGACCGGCTCCTGGCTTGCCCCAAGGATTGAACGGGTTCAGACTGAAGGCCCGGCAGCTTCAAGTTGACTCCAGCTCATGCCGGTACTCTGCTCAAAAATCGATCGCACCATGCCGGAATGCGCATACTCAATTCTGCCCATCTCGCGAATATCCTGAAGAATCTCCTGCGTTTTGGATTCAGTGTCCGATGTGGGTAGACGCTTCAATAGCCAATAGGCACGCGCCGCCTTTTCTTGTCGATCACTTCGCAGGCTTTCTCGATCCAGGCCGCACGTCTCAATGGTATTCATCCCGATAACGCTGTTCTGATACGATTCAATCTGGCCGAGGGCGTCAAACGCCAGATGATTTGACGGCGATTCTGTACCGAATGGATCGAGAAGCAGTGGCGTCTCGGACGATTCATCGCCCACAACCGGTGGTCCGGACCGGGCCTGAGCAATCGGAAAGACGGCGCTCTTCCATTTCTGATTGCATGTTGGGCAGCTCACGAGGTAGTTGTCCCACGAATAGGTCAGCCACCAATAGCCGGACTCGAAATCTTTGCTGTACGTGCGACCTCTCACATTCACGAGTTCTTCCCGTTCGCTCCCGGGGTTCCTCACCGTCCAAACCGCGTTCTTTGGACGATAGTGCTCGACGTCTCCAGTCGATTCGGTGAGCTTCACCTCACAAAAACCGCACTTCCGTTGCTGAGCCACCATAAAAAACGGCTTAACGTCGCCCCAAATCTGATTTCGCTTTGTCTTGATGTATTCGTTGATCTTTTTGGAGTCCGGGATTCCATCATCGAGCGCGAGTCCCTTGAGTGCTTCGCGATGTTCGGAAGCCTTGGATTCATATGCGATTTTGCCCGCCTGCGGGCGTTGCCCGAGTTGCATCATTTCTTTGAAGCCAGCGCCGCATGAACTTTGTCACGAACGGCTTCAAGTTCGAGCCGAGTGAGTGGAGCCGATTCACTCACCAACTCATTCGACACGATTTCCTGCGCGAGCCGATCTTCGGACGTGTCGGCATAACTTCCGAGGCGCAGCCGCAGGCGATGCTCCAATTCCAACCGCTTTGCATCTGTGCGCGGGGTGCCGGCACGCAATAGCGATCTATGCTGATCCAGCAGACCCTGTGTTTCTTCATCGAGGGTTGAAGAAAGCCCGAACCAGACCCCAGTCAGCACCTGATCGGCACGAATGCCGGGCGGAAGATCGACCTGCCGAAGGTTCAACTTTTCTTGTGTGTAGTCGAGCACATGAATTTCTCCCGGTTTGGCACCAAGCAGCGTCAGCGGGTTGTGCGTTGTGGCGACGAAACTCATTCTCGGGAACGCGAGACGGATGTCATCGACGATTCTCATCTGCCAGCGCGGATGAAGGTGCAGATCAAGTTCGTCAATTAATACAAGTCCGATCATTTCCTCATTGAAATTCGCCTTGATCTCAACACTTCTGAGTTTCTGTTCGTGCAGCCATCGAGCCATCATGTCAACGAGCCATCCGAGTGTCGTTGCATATCCGTCGCTGAGCGATGCGATTCCGCAGGTCCCCAACGCAGGCCCGGACAGGACAACTCGATCGGAGTCGATGCAAATCTCATCGACACCTGGAAGGACTCGTTTGAGGACAGAGCATACACTCGCAAAAAGACTCGATTCTTTTGATTCTTCTCCCGACTTTAATGCGCTGTGCTCCAATCCGCGTAGCCAGGTCTCCGCATGAATCAAACTCGTTCGTAGCCCATAAAGAGTGCTGATCGCGTCGAGCGGTCTGTCGAGTTCCACTGCTCGATTGGGCCCGCCAAACGCAGAACCTCGTGCGCTGCCATAGCCAAAGACCATGAAATCAGGTGAAATCGGAGATTCGGCGACCCGCTCGCGATGTTCCACATTCTCGATACTAACCCCGAAAGTTTCGGGGCCTGCATCGACGCTGATGCGTGCAACGCCACATTCGCCTCGAACCAGAGGAGATGAAAGATTCGCGAGGAGTCCGTGTGCCAACTCCCCATCGAGTAACGCCAGGCCGAGCGCCCACAAGATGGAACTCTTTCCCATTCCATTGTCCCCCAGCAACAATGTCCACTGCCCGAGTCCATGCGGAGTGTCCTCAGATTCTTTCACACGTTCCAGAACGAGGGAATCCAGGCGGCGAAACTGTTCGATGTGAAATCGAGCAAGTGTCACGGGAACTGCGAGTGTTTCCTTCCTTTGGCCGCGTTCTCTGGGTTGTACGAGCGGAGGTTCTGCTGGATGGTGCCGCCTAAAAATCGCATCAAGGAGTTTTTCGTACGCTGGAAAATCGAGATCAGGGTATTCAAATCGAATACCGTATCTCCCTGAGATCGCGTTAGGCAAATCCAGCGGATAGTCCACATCTGGAAGTACAATCGGAACAATCAGTTTTCTATATCTCTTTTTCCTGTTGCCGGGTGATCCCAACAATCTGACATCAAGGGCGACCCCAGAGCCTTTCACTTTCGATTGCAACATATAACGACGCGAAACAATCACAATGACACCCTCTGCAGCAGCTATTTCACGGGCCACCCATTCATGCAGTATCATCCCTGGCTGTAAAGCCCAAATATCAAGCACCGCATCGACGCCATCAGATCGCAATCCTCGCGCAAGTCCGGTTACCCATTCAACGTGCTCATTTGAGTCACGTGAATAGGAAATGTAAACCCTCGGCGGTTTGTTCGTCATCGATTGAAGCTTTCGTTGCCGCCAGCCCACTCCAACGTTCAAACGATTCAATCGTCTCGTGTGCCATCGACTATTGTGACGCAGGATACCGTTTTTCGCGTATTTGATGCAATTGAGAGCACCGGTCCACAAGTCGCAGCCACAACTCACCCTGCCGGCATAAATTCCAGTCGATCAAAACGAGTCAGAACGGGCCTCAATCAGGACAACTGCGATTCGCTGCGAAGCAGGGGCGTGCGGCAGCCTGTGGTGACAACGACAGGTCCATGAGACGTGGCAGGAATATATTCGAGATTTCTCAAGCCGGATGAACGCGCAGAAGTAGGAAATGGCAGGCGAGACATTACACTCTGTTAAGGACCGCTCGAGAAATTGCTGGCCGATAGTCGCCTTTCGCTCCGCGAAAGTAGCGCTGCTTTTGCGGAGCAAAAGTCGACACTAATTTCTCGAACGGTCCTAATCAGGATGACCACGAGTCTGCTGGAGTCCTGTTGTCTGGCGGAAAATGGTCCTGTGATACTCATCGAGTTTTTTTGACGGTGTAAGCACCCATGCATGAGTTTCTTCGTTTAACGGCTAGCCGAAGGCGTCGGTTTTCTGGTAAATTGCCTACGCCTACGGCTCGCCGTTAAACGAATTATGTTTGATAACTTGTGCATGGGTGCTTACGAAGCACCGCTGGGAGACTCCTGTGAAGCAATCAAGCGGTTCTGCGATTTTTCTGGCTGCAATATTGGCGATCTGGAACAGTTCGGTCGAGCCGTGCGCCTCTGCGGCGGACAAACCGAATTTCGTGATCTTCTATGCTGATGACCTGGGCTGGGGAGAAACCGGCGTTCAGGGCAACAAGGACATCCCGACTCCACATATCGACTCGATTGCAAAGAACGGCGTGCGCTTTTTACAAGGCTACGTCGCGGCAACGTACTGCAGTCCATCGCGAGCCGGTTTGATGACCGGTCGCTATCCGACTCGTTTCGGACATGAGTTCAACAGCGTCGCCAGAGTGACCGGACTGCATTTGAAAGAAACGACGCTTGCCGAACGCCTCAAAAGCCTTGGCTATGCCACCGCGTGTGTTGGCAAGTGGCACCTTGGCGACGGTCCGGACTATCGCCCGACAAAACGCGGCTTCGATGAATTCTTCGGAACTCTCGCCAACACTCCGTTCTTTCATCCCACCAATTTCGTCGATTCGCGAATCTCAGACGACGTTCAGATGGTCGATGACGAGGCGTTTTACACGACCGATGCTTACGCAGACCGCGCAGTGGACTGGATCGAGAAGAACAACTCTAAACCGATGTTCCTTTATTTGCCGTTCAACGCTCAGCACGCGCCGTTGCAGGCTCCGCAGAAGTATTTGGACCGGTTCCCTGGCATCACCGACGAGAAGCGAAAACTGTTCGCCGCAATGATGTCGGCCATGGACGACGCTGTCGGCCGCGTGATGGGAAAAGTTCGTGAGATCGGGCAGGAAGAGAATACGTTATACTTCTTCATTGGCGACAACGGTGGTCCGACGAACAGTACGACGTCCCAAAACGGCGGACTGCGTGGCTTCAAGCAGCAGACCTATGAAGGCGGTCCGCGAGTTCCGTTCTTCGCACAATGGAAGGGCAGGCTCCCGACCGGGGCAGTTTATGAGTCCCCCGTGCAGAATCTCGACGTGCTGCCGACACTTGTGACGGCTGCCGGAGGCACTGTGGATCCGGCCTGGAAGCTGGACGGCGTGGATCTGATGCCACATCTGACGGGAGCAAATACTTCACGTCCACACGAACGCCTCTACTGGCGTTTTGGTGAGCAATGGGCAGTGCGACAGGGAGACTACAAACTGGTCGTGTCCAAAGGAGGCAGCGGAAAACCGGAACTCTACAACCTTGCAGCCGACCAAAGCGAATCTAAAGATCTCACCAGCGCTGAACCGGACAAAGCCAAAGAACTGCAGGCTCTCTGGGACACGTGGAGTGCCGCACAGGCAGAGCCCAGCGCTGTTGATGCACCGGCTGGCAAGGGCAAAAAGAAGACCGGTGGAAAAAACAAGAAGAAGGCAGCGGCGAAGTAACTTTTCGGAGCTCTGAGTTCTGCGGGAAAGATTTCATCTTGCAGTCGCAGGATGCGTCAGAATTCGGGACGCTCTACACCCGCCGGAATTTGTCGCATGCGTTTCAACAAGACGATTGTGGGCCAGGCAATAATGTTCGCCGGTATCGTTGGCGCGGTGCCAATAGGTACCCTTGCACAGACAGAGGAATCAGCGAAGACAGAACCGGCGATACATGCTGAGGCTGCGTCCCTCACACTCGCCGAACAGCGGTTGCAGTTTCAGTCCCAGGAATTGATGACTTCGAAACAGGCGAGTTGGGTTTTTCCGCCTGGCAAGATACCGCGCATCATCTGGCGGGATGTCGATGAGGTTCGCCAACTGGGTGGCGATGTGAGTTTTCGCGTCCGATGGTTCAACCGCCAGCTTGAGGAGTTTCCGGAACCGAAGGAACCGGGGCGATGGATCGCCTGGATTGAAGGGACGTCACCCAACGGCACTCCGCTGCGTCGCGGTCTGACGTTTTATGCGATCCCGCCGAATCTGGTGGTTTCGCCGCCTCCGGATCTGAGCGTGGAATTTCCCCGGTTTCCGGGGCCCAATATGCCGGTCCAGTGGCAGGAACATCGCGGCGAGATCACGCGCCTTGGTTCGGATATGCTGATCCGTTCACTGATCGACAACGAACAGGGAGCGATTCTGCTTGCTGGCATAAGCGAAGCGAAACCGCTCGGACATCCCGCGCGGTTTGTGGAATCCGCAAGCGTTTTGAATGATGACATCCACCTTGCATTGAAACTTAAACTGCAGGGACCTGCACACGTTGTTCGCGGACTGAAGCCACCGCGACCGCGAGCGATACCGGCGACTGTGATTCGTAATGGAACAGCGGAAGAAGCCGGCATCCAGGGGGACGCCAAAGCGAAAATTGACGAGTTGTGCAAGGCGTGGGCCGAGGATTCCGGCGAGCCGTTTGTCACGCTGATTGCGAAACGCGGGGTCATCGTATCTCATCAGGCATATGGTGTGGATTCGGCGGGCAAGCCAATGGACCAGGACTACCGCTGCTGGGTTGCCTCGATCACAAAAACCGTGACGGGCCTGATGTTCAGTCAGTTTGTCGATCAGGATCTGGTATCGCTGGACGATTCGCTGGCCCGGGTCTTCGTGGATTATCCAAAGGACGCGGCGTACGTTCCCACTTTTCGCCAATGTCTCAATCACACCAGCGGGCTGACCGGACACAGCGAATATGGCGGTATGAAGAATCCACATCTGGAAAACGTGATTCTGAACGGAATGGACGTCAATCAGCCGAACTCAAAATATGAGTACTGCGGAATGGGGTTTGAACTGACAGCAAAAGCCATGGAGATCCTCGCCGGGAAGAGCGCAGCGCGGGTCTATTCCGAGCATCTGTTCGAACCTCTTGGGTTTGGTGATGTGCCCTTGGGAAATGCCAGTTCCGACGGGGAATTCACAGCCATGGAACTCGGGATCCTGGCACAATGGGTCGCCAATCGAGGCAGCTACGGTGACCAGGAATTCATCTCACCTGCGACCTTTGAACAACTCCTTCCTCAACCGATCAACGTGGCCGATCGTGGATACGCGGAAGACGAAGGGATCGGCATACACTGGATCCGGCATCTCAGGCCAGACGCTCCACCCGGTTCGAAACGGCCGGAAGACCTGCTGTTCAGTCCCGGCACTCTGGGACACGGTTCGTTTTCCGGATGCCTGTTTGTCGTCGATCCTGAGCTGCAGCTTGTGATTACACAGGTCCGCCGACACACTGGCCCTCACCACGCCGAGTGGTCGGCAAAGTTCTTCCGGACGATTGCTGACGTGACATCAGACAGCGATGCCCGAAACTGATTGCGTGGAACCTCAAACTGGAATCGTCGTCGCGCCGCTTCGACTGAGCATGTTCTTTTACGCGACATACCAGAGTCAATTACCAGACTGCCGTGGGGGCCATTCTCGACATGGGCGGATTACAGATTGACGGGGCGATTTACTACCGAATTAAATACCGTTTGGCATCGTTGACCGTCTTTGGATCAAGCTCTTCGAGTAGTTTCATGTTGGCTTCTGCTTTGACGGCGTCTTCGGTTGGAGTCCGTGTGCCATCTGCGGCCGGTTCATGCTTTTCCTGACTGCAATAATACAGGTATCTGACGATGGCGCGACGGATGGCAGGGATGTCGTAGTTTTCATCGCTGTACATCGTCATCAGCCGATCCTGAATGGACCAGTCCTTCCAGCGTGCCAGATCCGTGATCACAAGGTCGGCCATTTCTTTGCGTTCGAGCAGCAAGTGCATCGATTGCTTCAGGCGATCTTTTGGTAAACGGTCTGGTTCGTATGTCCACATGAACCGCAGTGCCTGCATGACGGCGTAGGTTTCGCTGAACGGCAATGTGATTTCTTTGCCGTCTTTACTGATCGCTGTTTTACTCAGGATTTTGACTTCTTCCAGTTTCTTCAATCCTTCTTCGCCGCAGATCATCATGTAGCCAGCCATGACGCCTTCAATCCCCAGTCGAAAGTCCGCATCCAGCGTCACGATCTTCTTTTCCAGAATTGGCGCATCTTCCGGATGACCGCAGATACCTGCCAACATGCCATAGAAGCCCGTTCGAGTCACTGGAGTCTTCGGATCCTGCAACCAGCCCAGAATTTTTTCCCGAGGCAAGTGATCCTTAAGCGGCACGATCGCTTCGTACGGAGCGGACGCGAATTCGGCAAACGCATCGTTCGAAACCAGCAGATCCGGATGCTCAAAGTAGTCCAGAAAATACAAGAGTCGTTCAGACTGAGCTTTGGCGTCCTTCACACCCGGTGGCATTTTCGAAAGATACGTCCACGAGCCTTCCGTCACCTCCGTTGGCACGTGCCAGTCTTCCAGTCGGTCGTCCGGTCCCATCAGCGTATAAGTACTGGTGTCGCTGCCGGCGATGTACTGCGGCATGACAACGACTTGCCCTTTCTGAAAACGGTCACCTTTGGAGAACGCGACGTCAAGAATTTCAAATTTTGACGAACCGCCACGCAAACTCACAGGCTTCTCACCCGCCAGCCATTTTCCGCGCAGCATGTGATCGCACTGCCCGATCTGTTCGGACATCATCAGTGCAGGCGCGTCACAGAACGGACAGGCGCACCCGGCACCAGCCGTGTTCATCGAACCGATCGCCGCAACAAGTGTCGCAACCAGAACTGTCGAAAGTAGTGCAATTCTCATAGCCAGTGTCCTGAATTCAAAGTTCCAAATGACTCAACGTCTCGTGTGCATTTTACCAGGACAAGTCCCGTTTGGCTGCTGAAACATCTACCGAACTCCAGCTTCTCAGTATTTTTGCCGGATAACAGACTTTGGTCCGTCGTCGCTCGCACGTAGGATGGACATTCATGTCCGTCGCATGGCCATGCAACGATATCGACGTAAAAAATTGTGAAAACGAAAAATGGTTCCGAGTGCGACCACCCTGCTTTCTTAATCTTAATCTTAATCTTAATCTTAATCTTAATCGATTCGGAATTCCGCTTACTTAGCGATTGTTCATGACTGGACGTACCCGCGAGAGATTACGATCAAGAGTAGGATTAAGATTAAGAGCAGAATTCAACATGACCGAAGTTCCACGTTTGCGGAAGACTCGGACATGTATATCGAAGGTGCGGGAATCGCACTCGACTCAGAGAGTCAAGTTACAGGAAATTCATCGTCCATGCCCACTGCCAATCGTTATCAGATGCCCGACCTGTCGGTGCAACTCACCGATGAACTTATCATGCAGCATATCAAACGCGGCAGTCGCGTGATCGACCTGGGCTGCGGCGATGGTCGGCTCATGCAGCGTTTGCGGGATGAGCTGGGCTGCACGGCCATGGGCGTCGAAGTCGAACACGCTAATATCGTGGCGGTTATCGAACGCGGTCTTCCGGCGATTGAAGCGGACCTCAACGAAGGGCTGGTCGATGTCCCGAATGACAGTTTTGACTACGCGGTGCTCAGCCAGACATTGCAGCAGGTCCGTCATCCCAAAAAACTCCTGCTGGAAATGCTGCGTGTCGCGCATCGAGCGCTGATCGTCGTGCCGAATTTCGGACACTGGCGCGTACGACTGGAGGTGCTGCGACGCGGCAGAACTCCTATTACGCACGCATTGCCCTACGAATGGTATGAAACGCCAAATGTCCATTTCATGTCGATGAAGGACTTTCGCGACCTGATGGACGGAATCGGTCTGCGGATTGTGAAAGAAAGCCCGATTATTCGCGGTCGCGCCGTCGATCGCCTGATGGGAGCCAATTTGCGGGCGGATAGTGCCTTCTATCTGCTCGAACGGGATCCCCATCGAAACATCGCAAAATCGGCAGAAATTGCCGTTCGCACACCCTGACGGCGTTATTCGGGGAATTTGGCAGCTTTCAGGCGAAACACTTTCCGGATTCAGGCGTGTCAAGAGCACTTCATCTTGACCCTCAAGCCTCACCAGCGATACCGTTCCCCGGATATCGCCGGAGTTCTCGTGCGCCATGGATGGTTCGCGACTTCGGAATGGAACGCCTCAACCGGGCGGGCTCTCTGCATGGATGTTCGTTTTGCCACTTTGCTGATTCTGCTTGCTGCCAGCTGCCGGGCAGCCGTTGCGCAGAGCGGTTTGGAATTGGACGAGCCTGCAGGCGAAACGCGGCCAGCCTCACAGTTGCTTGTGCTTGTTGACGGCCAGATCATTTCCGGTCACGTCACGCCTCGGCCCGATGGTTACGATATTCAGCTGCCAGCCGGGCGGATGTTTATCAATTCCGATCGTGTGCGGTTCGCAGCGCCAAGCCTGCCTGATGCCTACGTTCGCATGCGCGATTCGATTCCGGAATTCACTCCAGCAAATCACCTGGAACTTGCACGGTGGTGTCTTGGCAACAAATTGTATTCGCTAGCGCGCCGTGAAGTACTTGATGCACTTCATCTGGACCCGAATCGCGACGACGCGAAGCGTATGCTTCGGGCGCTGGAACAGGTCGGGGAAAAGTCGAAGACGGCAATCAACGGCAGTGGGTTGACCGAGTATCCTTCGCAAACGGAAATTCAGCGACCAGCAATAGAAACGCGATCTCTGGCCGGACTCAATCGAACTGTTGCACATGCGTTTGTGCGTGACATACAGCCACTGTTGATGAACAAATGCGCGACCTCGGGCTGTCATGGCACGGGCGCGAAGTCGCAGTTTCAGATTGTCTCGACGCATCGCGGTTCAACTCCCGCGACTGCCGAACGCAACCTTGCAGCCGTGTTGAAGCAGATTGATTTTTCAAATCCACCGACAAGTCCGCTCCTGAAAATCGGCGAACAGGCGCATGGCAACATGGCCTCCAGTGCCTTCCCGGGCAGATCGGGCGCGACGCAGTTCCGCGTGTTGCAAAACTGGGTGCGGCAGGCATCGCACGATATTGCTCCTGATGCGATTGCGGAAGCAGCGGAGCAGGGCGGGCCGGAATCTGAGTTTGCCCAATCCGGAATTCGCCAGGTAGCCGCCAGGAATGAATCCCGAGGCCGCGTGGAAAAGCTGCAAACGCCGGAAGATGCTTCAGGAAATCCGCACGCGCGACAACTGACAACAGACGACACCGACGGACGATTTCTTCAGCAAGCGAAGTACGCCAATCGTCGGGATGCGTTTTCACCGGATGAATTCAACCGCCGCTATCACGGCAACGCAGTAGGAAACTCAGCAGTACCGTTGGAACAGACGCAGTCGACAGACAACGAAGACATTGACTTTGGAAAAGGAGTCAGGAACCAATAGTGCAGAGCACCCTTTGGGCCATTTGGCTATTGTTTCCTGACTCCCTTTTCCTCAGCGATTGAAAGGAAATCGAAAATGACAAGTAAGTCCATCATACTTTCAGTCACGGCTTTAATGCTCTTTGGAGCAGGCTGTTCAAAGAACCGCGGCTGGCTGTCGCGCAACGACTATTCGGAAATGCAGGATCCGTTTATGGAACCTGGCGACGCGGTGGCGAATTCGAGCGATCGAACATCGAAAGCCGCAGGACGTGCCAGCCTGGATGCTTCCGGTCCGTCCCCGACTGAAGGCCGGGCTCGCATGCCTGAACCCAGCGTGGCTTCTGCGGGAATGGCGGGACCGAAGCCGATTCGGCGGGCAGGTGCGTCGACCGACACCACAGAAAATGGTCGGCGTGTTTCGGCTGCGACATATCCTGAGGACATTCCTGAGGACGCACACAGAGAGAATGGCGCCGACATCCAAAAGACGGCTGGCGTAAAGTCATACTCCGGCCCGGCACTGTCGGACTTTCTGCAAAAACGAAAGGCCGCCGCCCGCGACGCAGCGACTCAGGTCGCCACCGAAGTTGATCAACTTCCGACACGAACGGTGTCCTCGGCCAACGCTGCCGCACAGAATTCGTTGAACCCTGCGGCGACTCGCGCTGCACTTCCGACGATCAGCCCGGAAGCCGAGAGTTTCAGTAACTTCCTCACAGACAAATCCGAAGACGTTGCAGACACAACTCAAATGGCAAATCAGCAGGTCCAGGAGACGATCACTGACACAAACGACTTTGTGTCGTGGGCAGAACAGGAAAAGACAGCCAATCTCAGCGCGGCAAACGCAGCAAGATCAGCAGTGTCCAATGCCCCCACGCAGGCGAAGGAAAAGGCGGTTTCTGCTTTCCAGCAAGCGCGTCAGGCAAGTCGAGAAATTGCCGATTCAATGCTGGCACCGGAATTCGATGATACGGGCAGCGAAGCGGCCGTGCCCTTAATCACTCGCCCACGCACCTCTTCCACCACTCCGGCTCTGTCACAAGCCAAAGCACCAACGGCGAAAGACTCGACGACCGACGAAAACCCCTTCGCCGATTCGTATGAAGAATTTCACTCCAGTGCTTCGACGGCTAGTGCAACTACGTCGCAGAAGCCCGCAGCGAAATCTGCGCCCGCCCGCTCAACTTCAACCCCAGGTTCACTGGGCGACAATTTTCGTATGGACACGGGCTGGAAACCCGCCCATATCACGCGCCCTTAGGCGAGCGCCGGGAAAGGGTTTACCATTCTCGAAGAAAATTTCATCACGCGGAGCGTGATGAGTACATTGTGCTCCTCACGCTCCGTCGTGAGGTTTGTTCTGGATTGACTCGTCGTTTCAATCGCGACGCTCGCCTAAGAACTTGTCCAGGAATAAGTCCGTCATAATGAGATCTCAGCTCAGCGCTTTCGCGACCATCAATAACGACGTGTTAAGGCGGAAATCCGGAACACTGATCTTCACTGATTAACGCTAATGCAGAATCGGGATCCGGCTCACAATACCAAGCCGTTCTCCAGGAG
>Ga0105047_10011417_pt1 | contig 14401 bp, 8 predicted proteins | sample MAT04_FD_78384 | JGI IMG/M metagenome (GOLD analysis project Ga0105047, IMG submission 78384) | Freshwater microbial communities from Lake Fryxell liftoff mats and glacier meltwater in Antarctica - MAT-04 (megahit assembly) | ecosystem: Environmental > Aquatic > Freshwater > Ice > Liftoff... | reverse complement strand
CGTGGGTGTCGACATCGGCCACCAGCACCAGGTGGCGCACGCTGGGCAGGCCCGCCAGCACCTCGCGCAGCACGGCGCGGCGGTCGTGGGTGATGCCGCCCCAGACCTGGCCGTCCACGGCGATCAACACCTTTGGCGCGATTTGCACAAACCGGTCCAGCACCGCCACCGGGCCCATGTCGGGGCTGCACACGCTCCAAACCGCACCCACGCTGGCGCAGGCCAGAAAGGCGACGATGGCGTGCGGCGTGTTCGGCAGGTAGGCACACACCCGGTCGCCAGCCACCACGCCCATGCCACTCAATCGCGACGCCAGCACCGCCACCTGGCGGTGCAGCTCGGGCCAGCTCATCTCAACCGGTGCGGCCATGCTTTCGTTCTGGAACACCAAAGCCACCTGGCCTGCGGCGTGGGCCGCGTCGGCATGGCGAAACACCTGCTGCGCGTAGTTGACCTGAGCCCCGGGGAACCACACCGCGCCGGGCATCACCCGTTCTTGCAGCACGCAGCGGTGCGGCGTGGGCGAGCGCACCTCGAAGTAGTCCCACACGGTTTGCCAGAAGGCTTCGATCTCGGTCGTTGACCAACGCCAAAGCGCTTCATAACTGTCGAAATGCAGGTTGCGGTGCTCGGCCAGCCAGGCTTGGTACAGGGCGATGCGGGCAACAGGCTGAACCATGGTGTTTTCCTCAAGCGTCCTCAGGCGTCGTCTGGCGGTGTGACCGGCTGTGTCTCAGGCTGTGTCTCAGGCGGTGTCTCAGGCAGTCGCCGGCTTGCTCGGCCCCGGCGGCTCCGGCGCTGCCATGTCGACCCAGCGGAACCAGTCGGAATTGAAAGGGTGGCGAACCACACCGCGCACGTGGGCCTGCAAAAGCTCGGTGTCGATGGCGTGGTTGTGCGCCATCAAGGGCATGTAGGCCAGGGCCAGGCGCACGGCTTGTTGGATCAGCGCCAGCCGCTCGGGCCCGTCAGGCAGCACACGCTGGCGTTCGTACAGCCGGTCGTAGGCGGGCAGCTTGAAACGGCAGTCGCTGCTCTGGCCAGCGTTGGGGCCGTAGGCCAGACCCAGGAAGTGGTCGCAGTCGGGGCCGCCCGCGCTCCAGATGAAGCCCCACATCATCAACTGCCCGGCCAGCGACTTCTTGATCAGTTCACCAAAGCTTGCAAACTCGAACTGCACCTGGATGCCCACAGCCTTGAGGTGCTTGAACCACAACTCGCTGCGCTGGCGGGCCCGGCGGTCGGGCGAAAACGCCATGCGCAAAACCAGCGGCTGGCCGCTGGGCTGTTCACGCCAGCCGTCGTTGTTGCGGTCGACATAGCCGTGCAAATCCAGCAGGGCCTTGGCCCGGGCGTGCGAGGGCGCCGAGAGTTCGCTGCGCAACTGCGCATCAAAGCCGTAGCAGTGCGGCGGAATCATCCATTGCGCGGCGATGGCCTGGTCACGGAAGACGCTGCGCACTTCTTCGGCGCTGTCAAAGGCCAGCGCAATGGCACGTCGCAAAGCCACCTTGGCTGGTGTGTAGCCGCCCACCAGGGGGTCGTCGAAATTGAAGAACGTGTGCTGGATGGACGGCGCCAAGGCGCGCTGCGCCTGCACCCCGCGCTTGGCCAGGAACGGTGCCAGCTGGCCGCTCGGCATGCCCAGGTGGCCGAAGTCCGGCGGCATCGTCAGGATGTCGAACTCGCCTTGCAAAAACGCCAACCAGCGCGGCTGGGATTCTTCGACGATCGACAGCTCCACCCGGTCCACCAGTGGCGCGCGTGCGCCCACCAAGGTCTTGGCAGCGGCCTGCAATTCCGGTTCTGGCCCGGCACCCACGGTCGCAAAGACCTGCTCACGGAAACGCGGGTTCCTGTTCAGCACGATCTTCGAGCCGCGCCGCCACTCGCCCAGCACAAACGGCCCGGTGCCCACGGGGTGGGCCAGCAGGTCGTCTGCGCCGTAGGCCAGGACGACTTCGCGCGCGACGGCTGCGGCGGTGCGGTCGGCCAGCAGCGCCGTGAAGCGGGGTGATGGCGCGCCCAGGCGTACTTCGAAGCGGTAGCGGTCCAGCGTGCGCAGGCCCGGCACCTCCTGGTCATAAGGAAACGGCGTCTTGTCCTTGAGTGCGCGCTGGCGCAGCTCGCTCAGGCCCAGGATCTTTTCGTTCTCGAACAGGTACAGGTGCTCGGTGATGACCGCCGGGTCGTAAAACCGTTTGAACGAGAAAACATAGTCGGCCGCCACCAGCTCACGCGCCTGGCCCTTGAAGGCCGGGTCGTCGCTGAAAAAGATGCCCGGCTTGAGTGTGACGACAAAGTGCTTGAAGTCGGCCGAGGCCTCGGGCAGCGCTGCCGCTGTCAGCGGCACCAGCACCGCCGGCCGCGCCAGCGGGTCGTAGGTGAGGGGTGCTTCGAAGATGTGGGCGTTGATGCGCAGCGAGGTTTGGTCCGACACCCGCGGCGGGTCAAAGCCGGTTTCTGGCAGGTGGGTGACCACCCGCAGCGTCTTGCCAGCGATGTTGGCCGTGGCCGTGGCCGTGGCCTTGACCTGTGGCGCTGCGGCCATCGCCAAGGGCCAGGTGCTGCTGCCCGCCAGACCGGCGGCGACGACGACCGAACGGCGCTTCATGCGCGCTCAGCCTTTCGCTGGCGTGGGTTCAACGTCGACCATGTGCCACCACTCGTTCCAGTACACCGGGCGGCGGTAGCCGACGACGCCTTTGTGCATCATGTCGGCAACGATGCGGTGCACGTGCAGCTTGTAGGGCGCATAGGCCACCGCCAGGCGCTTGGCGCGTTCGAACAGGGCTTCGCGTTCAGGGCCGTCGGGCAGCACGGTGAGCTGGTCATGCAGCCTGTCGAACTCCGGCAGGTTGAAGCGCGACAGGTTCTGCTGCCCGGCCTGTTTGCCGTAATAGCGCGTCAACATGCCTTGGCCGTCGCCGCCGCTGGCGCCCGATGCCAGGCCCCAGATCTGCAGCTTGCCGGCACGGGCTGCTTTCAGGTTCTCTGGCCACTTGGCGGTCTTGAAGACCATGCGGATGCCGATGGCCTTCATGTTCTTTTGCCACAGCTCGTCGTACAGGCGGCTCAGCTGGTCGGGCTGGCTGGCACCTTCCAGCAGCAAGGGGCTGCCGTCGGGGCGCTCGCGCCAGCCGTCGCCGTCGCGATCGACGTAGCCGAACATGTCCAGCAAGGCGCGTGACTTGACCGGGTTGTATTCGCTGTTCTCGCTCTTGAACTGCGGGTCGTAGCCGCTGAGATGCGGCATCACCGGGCTTTGCGCCGGCACGGCCATGCCGCGGCGCAGCGTGCGGATCTCGCGGTCCAGGTCAACCGCCAGATTCATGGCCCGGCGCAGCGCCACGCGCTCGGGCTGCAAGCCGCCGATGACCGGGTCGTCCATGTTGTAGTAGGTCATCGTCACGTCCGAGGTCAGCACCCGCTGGCCGCGAATGCCTTGTCTGGCCAGGTTGGGCGCCACCCGGCCGCCCGGCATGGCCACGTCGATGAAATCGTTGGGCACGCGGTCGAGCAAGTCGGCCTGCCCGTTCAGGAACGACAACCAGCGCGGCTGCTGCTCTTCGATGATGCTGATCTCCACCCGGTCCAGCAGCGGCAAGCGGCGGCCGCGCAACTGTGCGGCGATGGCCTGGCCTTCGGCGTCATCAGGCGCCGGCTCGGCCTGCCACAGGCGTTCGCGGTAGCCGGGGTTGCGCTCCAGCACGATCAGCGACGAACGCCGCCATTGCGCCAGTCGGAAGGGCCCCGTGCCCACCGGGTGTTCGGCGATCTTGTCGCCGTAGAACTCGCAGACCTCGCGCGCCACGCCGCCATACAGGTCGCTGATGACCAGCATCTCGATCAGGCGCGGCAGCGGGTCCTCGACCCGGATCTGCAGCGTGGTGCGGTCCAGCGCAAGCAAGCCCTCGATCGGCGCGTCGTAGTCGAACGGCTGTTTGCCGTCCAGGGCCTTCTTGCGCTGCGCGTTCAGGCCCAGGATCTTGCGGTTCTCCATGCTGGCCCACAGGGGGCTCTTGATGAGGGGGTCGGCAAAGCGTTTGAAGGCGTAGACGTAGTCCTGCGCCACCAGTTCACGCGGCTTGCCTTTGAAGGCCGGGTCGTCGGCGAAGAAGATGCCTGGGCGCAGCTTCATCGTCCAGGTGCGGAAGTCCTGGCTGGACTCGGGCATCGCCGCGGCGGTCAGCAGCACGAACTTCGCCGGCCGCGCCAGGTGGTCGTAGCCGTACAAGGCTTCGAAGATGTGGCCGGTGACGATGCGCGAATAGGTGTCGCTGATCTGCGCCGGGTCGAAGCCACTTTCGGCCACAGGGAAGGCGTAGCGCAGCACCCGCTGACCCGCGGGCCGTGGCAGCGCCGCTGGGCCCGGCGCCGGTGTGGCGTGTGCAGGGTTTGCAAGGTTTGCAAGACCGGGTGCAGTGGCCAGGGCCGCAGCCCATGCCAGGGTCTGACGTCGTTGCATCGGCTGCTCGCTTTTCTGAGCGGGTCAGGCCGATGTGCCGCCAGCGGCCGGCAGCACATCGACCATGTGCCACCAGCTGAACCAGAACGCCGGCCGACGGTAGCCCTGCACGTCGCTGTACATCATGTCGGCCACCAGGCGGTGGCAGTGCAGCTTGTAGGGCACATAGGCCACGGCCAGTTTCTTGGCCTGGGCAAACAAGGCCTCGCGCTCGGGGCCGTCGGGCACCAGGCTCAGTTTGTCGAAGATGGCGTCCATGGCCTGCAGCTTGAAGCGAGCCAGGTTGCCCTGGCCCGATTGCGGGCCGTAGTAGCGCTGGAGAATGCCCTGCCCGTCGCCGCCGGACGCCGCCGAGGCCACGCCCCAGATCTGCAGCTTGCCGCCACGCGCGGCCTTCAGGTTCTCTGGCCATTTGGCGGGCTTGAAGACCATCTTGATGCCGACCGCAGTCATGTTCTTCTGCCACAGCTCGTTGAGCTGGCGGCTGCTCTGGTCGGGCTGCGTGGCGTAGGTCAGCTCCAGGGGGCTGCCATCGGGTTGTTCGCGGAAGCCGTCACCGTCGCGGTCGGCGTAGCCATACATGTCGAGCAGGGCCATCGCGCGGGCCGGGTTGAACTCGCTGTTCTCGCTCTTGAACGCCGGGTCGTAGCCGCTGGTCCACGGCATCACGGGGCTCTGCGCGGGGATGGCCATGCCACGGCGCACCAGGCGAATCTCGCGGTCCAGGTCGACCGCCAGGCTGATGGCGCGGCGCAGCGCCACCCGCTCGGGCGTCAGGCCGCCAATGACCGGGTCTTCCATGTTGAAGTACGTCATCACCACGTCGGCCACCAGCACACGCTGGCCGGAGATACCCTTCTTCGTCAGGTTCGGCAGCACCTTGCCGCCGGGCATGGCGACGTTGATGAACTCGCCCGGTACCCGCTCCATGAAGTTGGCCTGGCCGTTGAGAAAGCTCAGCCAGCGCGGCTGGGATTCATCGATGATCGAAATCTCGACCCGGTCCACCAGCGGGATGCGGCGCCCCTTGAGCTGCTTCAAGAGGGCCTGGCCTTCGGCGTCGTCAGCGGCCGGTTGGGCGTCCCACAGCCGTTCGCGGTAGCCGGGGTTGCGCTCGAGCACGATGCGCGACGAGCGCCGCCACGCGGTCAGGCGCAACGGGCCGGTGCCTACCGGGTGTTCGGCGATGCGGTCGCCATAGGCCTGCACCACTTCGCGTGCCACGGCGCCGTAGACCGTGGTGTCGGCCAATATTTCCATCAGGCGCGGCCGGGGTGCATCCAGCTTGAACTGGACCGTGTACTTGTCGAGCGCGCGCAGGCCCGCGACGGGTTTGTCGTAGTTGAAGGGGGTTTTGGAGTCGAGCGCCTGTTTGCGCAGCGCGTTCAGCCCGGTGATTTCGGCGTCCTCCATGTTGGCCCACGTGGGGCTCTTGTTGACCGGGTCGGCAAAGCGCTTGAAGCTGTAGACGAAGTCTTCGGCCACCAGCTCACGCCTCTGGCCTTTGAAGGCCGGGTCGTCGGCGAAGAAGATGCCAGGCTGGATCTTCACGGTCCAGACCTTGAAGTCAGCGCTGATCTCGGGCATGCCGTCGGCCACCAGCGGCACGACCTTGGGCGGCCGCGCCAGGTGGTCGTAGTTGTAGAGCGCTTCGAAGATGTGCGAGGTGACGGTGATGGAATAGACGTCGCTCAGCTGCGCTGGGTCGAAGCCGGTTTCAGCGACCGGAAAGGCATACCGCAGGACCCGAGGGGCCTGCGCCCCATTGTTAGGCAGGACCCGTTGGCCGTCGGCAGCGGCCTTGGGGTCGGCCGCTTGTGCAGCGGCTGCCGCATCGGTCGCAGCAGCCCATTGCGGCACGGCCAGCGTCGCCCCAAGCGAGACGCCTAACGCCAAAGTGTCACGGCGTTTCACAGCGGCGCTCCGGTGCGGCGCTGCAGCTCTTGCAGGTCAACGTCGACGTACTTGAACCAATCCCGCACAAACACATTGCGGTGGTAGCCCAGGACCCAGGGCTGGGTCAGGTCGGTGAAGATGCGGTGCACATGCACCTTGTAAGGCATGTAAGCCACCATGAACTTCGCGGCCTCGGCCATCACCGCGTTGCGTTCAGGGCCATCGGGCATGACCCGTTGTTGTTCGTACAACTTGTTGAAGGCCGGCAGGTTGAAGCGTGCGTGATTGGCCTGGCCTTTGTTGGGGCCGTAGCCCAGCGCCAGGAAGGTGTCGCTGTCGGGCCCACCGCTCCAGCCCATGCCCCACATCATCAGCTTGCCGGCGCGACTGGCCTTCAGGTTTTCCGGCCACTTGGCGGTTCTGAACTCGATCTTGATGCCCAGTGCGTCCATGTTTTTTTTCCACAGCTCCGTGAGCTGGCGGCTTTGTTGGTCCGGCTGGGTGCTGTATTCCAGCAGCAGCGGTTTGCCGTCTGGCAGGTCGCGCCAACCGTCACCGTCTTTGTCGGTGTAGCCATGCAGGTCCAGCAGTGCTTTGGCGCGGCCGCGGTTGAAATCGCTCATCGCGCTTTTGAAGGTCGGGTCGTACGACGTGGTCTCGGGTGCAATCGGCCCTTGTCCCGGTATCGCCTGGCTGCGGCGCGCCAGGCGGATCTCGCGGTCCACATCAATGCCCAGGCTGATGGCCCGGCGCAGCGCCACCTTGGCCGGCGTGTAGCCGCCGACCACCGGGTGCTCCATGGCGAAGTACGACACCGCCACGTCGGCCCTCGGGTAGCGCACCATGCCGATGCCCTTCTTGGCGTAGATGGGTGCCAGCTGGTTGTTGGGGATGACCTTCTCTGCAAAGTCAGAGGGCAACTGGTCCATCACGTCCTGTTCTTCGTTCAAGAAGCTCAACCAGCGTGGCTGTGGCTCTTCGATGATGGCGATCTGCACCTCGTCAATCATCGGCAGGCGCTGGCCCTTGAACTGCTGCGCGACCTTGGTCAGGCGGGCGTTGCTGGCCGGTGGGTTTTCGTCGTACAACACCTCGCGGTAGCCGGGGTTTCTGGCCAGCACGATGCGTGAGCTGCGGGTCCACGACGCCAGCCTGAAAGGGCCCGTGCCCACCGGGTGCTCGGTGATCCTGTCGCCGTAAAACTCCACCACTTCACGGGCCAGGGCGCCGACAAAAGAGGCGTCGGTGAAGTTCTGGCTGAGCAGCCGCGGGTTGGGCTCAGCGGTTCTGATCTGGAAGGTGTAGCGGTCCAGCGTGCGCAGGCCTTCGACGACGGTGTCGTAGTCAAAGGGCTTCTTTTCGTCGACGCCCTTTTTGCGCAGCTCGTTCATGCCCAGGATCTTGGCGTTTTCCAGAAGGTAGAGCTGGCCGCTCTTCCAGCGCGGGTCATAGTGGCGTTTGATGGAATAAACGTAGTCCTCGGCCGTGAGCTCGCGCTTTTGTCCTTTGAACGCCGGGTCATCGGCAAAGTAAATGCCGGGTTTGATGCGGATGATGAAGTTCTTGAAGTTGTCTGACACCTCGGGCAGTGCAGCCGCGGTGTTGGTCCGCATGCGCACCGGTTTGGCCAGAAATTCCCATTCGAAGGGCGCCTCGAAAATGCCGTTGGCCACGGTGCGCGAATACAGGTCGGTGATCTGCGCCGGGTCAAAGCCGGTCTCGGCAATCAGGAAGGCATAACGCACCACCTTCTTGGCCTGGCCCGGGGTTTTGTCTTGGGCGGCTGCGCTGTTCAACCCACCCAGAACGAGTGCAACGGCGGCCAGCCAGGCCCAGGCTGTTGTTGTCATCGAAATGCTCCGTGTTCAAGGCGCCGCCGCGGCGCTGTCGATGTCCACATAGCGCCAGTAGTCGCTCAGGAAGGGGTGGGGCACAAAGCCGCGCACCCGTGGTTGTATCAGCCAGGTGAGCACTTCATGGCCGCTGGCTTTGTAGGGCATGTAGGCCACGCCCAGGCGCAGGCCTTGCTGGATCAGGGCGTTGCGCTCAGGCCCGTCGGGCATGGCGCGCTGGCGTTCGTGCAGGGCATTGAAGGCCGGCAGGTCGAAGCGCGAAGCATTGCTCTGGCCTTTGTTGGGGCCGTACATCAGGTCCATGAAATAACTGCCGTCAGGGATGGCCGCACTCCAGCCGGTGGTCCACATCATCAACTTGCCGGCGCGGCTGGCCTTGATGTTCTCGGGCCAGGCGCCAACCCGAAACACCATCTTCACGCCGACCGCGTCCATCGACTTCTTCCACACCGTTTGCAGTTGCCGCGCCAGCTGACTGGGCTCGGTGGTCAGTTCCAGCAGCAGCGGGCTGCCGTCGGGCTGCTCGCGCCAGCCGTTGCCGTCCCGGTCGACAAAGCCATACAGGTCGAGCAAGGCCTTGGCGCGGGCTGGGCTGTAGGCGCTCATCTCTGACTTGAAAGTCGGGTCGTAGCCGCTGACCATGGGCGGCATCACGCTTTGTGCCACCAGCATCTGGCCCTTGCGCACGCTCTGCACTTCGCGTTCGGTGTCGTAGGCCAGAGCGATGGCCCGGCGCAGGGCCACCCGCTCGGGGGTGTAGCCGCCGACCATCGCGTGCTCCATGCCGAAGTAGACATGGCGCGTGATCGGCCTGATGACCTGGTTGATCTGCACGCCACGCCGGGCCAGGTTGGGCGCCAACTGGTTGTTGGGTGCGGCCAGAACGCTGAACTCTTGCGGCACTTCCAGCAAGTCGAGTTCGTTGTTCAAAAAAGCCAGCCAGCGCGGCTGCCCTTCTTCGATGATCGACACCTCCACCCGGTCGACGAAGGGTAACTTGCGCCCGCGCATCTGCTGGGCAATGGCCTGGCCCACGGCGTCGCCGGGCTCGGCTTGTTCGTCATGCACGCCGTGCTGGTACCTGGGGTTGCGCGCCAGGACGATGCGCGAACTGCGGGTCCACGACGCCAGGGTGAACGGCCCCGTGCCCACCGGGTCTTGCATGCTGCGCTCGGGGTCGGACTCGATCACCTCACGCGCCACCGCACCGGCCAGCGCCGACGTGGCGAACACATAAGGCAGCCGCGGTGCCGGCTGGGCCACACGCACTTCAAAGCGGTAGCGGTCCAGCGCGCGGATGCCTTCGACCGGCGTGTCGTAGTCAAACGGCGTCTTGTTGTCCAGGCTGCGCTGCCGCAGTGCATCCAGGCCCAGCAGGCCGGCATTGCGGTAGTGGAACAAGCTGGGGCTGCGCGTCTTCGGGTCGTAATAGCGTTTGATGCTGTAGACGTAATCAGCCGCCACCAACTCGCGCGGTTTGCCCTGGAAGGCGGGGTGGTCGCTGAAGTAGATGCCCGGCTTGATGCGAAAGACGAAGCGCGTGAAGTCTTCGTTGATCTCCGGCAGCCCGGTTGCCGTGTTGGGCTTCAATCGCGCTGGCCGGGCCAGGTAGTCGTAGGTCAGCGGGGCGTCGAAGAGGCTGGCCACCAGTGCGGTGGAGACCACATCGCTGAGCTGCGGCGGATCGAAACCGCTCTCGCTGCCGCGGAACACGATGCGCAAGACCTTGGGCGCCGTTGCAGGGTTGACTGCTGCAGGGGTCGACGGGCTGGCCGCCGGGCTGGCTGAAGCAGCGGCCGCTGGCGCAGCGCCCAGCCAAACGCAGAGAAACACGCTGAGAAACACGCTGGGCTGCAAAGCCGGGCAGAGACGAAAGAAAAGGTCCACGGCGTGCGCACCAAACCCAAAGCGCCGAGTCTAGATTGGTGCGGCACGGCAATTGCACGCAATCACCCGCAATGCAGGTGGGAAACCACCGGCCGTTGTGGTGCAGGGGCGACCCTACACTTGTCCATCACAAATCCGACCGGGTGCGTTTCAAGCGCTGCCCAAGGTGCTTCATGGCCGCTTACCTCATACGGCGCCTGTGGCAAATGATCCCCACCTTGGCGGGGGTCGTGCTGCTGGTGTTTTTCCTCTTCAAATACTTTGGTGGCGATCCGGCCGAGGTGCTGGGCGGCCTCAATGCCAGCGCCGACCAGATCAAGGCCATCCGCCAGACGCTGGGGCTGGATGAGCCGGTCTGGTACCAGTTGTGGATCTTCGTCAAGCAGATCGTCACCTTTGACTGGGGCAAGAGCTGGGCTACCAACGAGGCCGTGAGCAACCTGTTTGCCACCCGCCTGCCGGCCACGCTGACGGTGATGATCCCGATCCTCATCCTGGATGTCGTGCTCGCCCTGCCGATCGCCATGTGGGTGGCCTACCGCCGTGGCAGCCTGACCGACCGCAGCTTGATGGTCGTCACGACCGTGGCCTTGTCGATCAGCTTCCTGGTCTACGTCATCGTTGGCCAGTACGTGTTCGGCTTCCAGCTCGGCTGGTTCCCGGTGCAGGGCTGGAGTGACAGCCTGTGGACCAACCTGGCCGTCTACACGCCGCTGCCGGTGTTGCTGGCAGTGATGGTCGGCCTGGCGCCGCAGACCCGGCTGTACCGCAGCTTCTTTCTGGATGAACTCGGCCAGGACTACGTGCGCACCGCGCGCGCCAAGGGCATGACCGAGGGCACCGTGCTGTACCGCCACGTGCTGCGCAACGCGATGATCCCGATCCTCACCAACATCGGCCTGCAGCTGCCGGGCATCTTTGTCGGCAGCTTCCTGATCGAGGTGTTTTTCTCCATCCCCGGCCTGGGGCGCGAGGTGCTGTTGGCGGTCAACCGCAGCGACTTCCCGGTGATTCAGGCCGTGACGATTTACCTGGCGCTGTTGACGATGGTGATCAACCTGTTGACCGACCTGGCCTACAAATTGGCCGATCCGCGCGTGGTGTTGAAGTGACGTGCTGAATTGAGGTATTTGCAATGACCCCGACCGTGACCGCCGCCCTGGGCACCGCTGCCGCCCTTGACAACGCACAACAGCAAAGTGAAGGGGTCTGGCACGCTTCATGGCGCCGCTTCAAGACCGACCGCGTGGGTTTTTTCAGCCTGTGGGTGGTGCTGTTTTTCATCGCGATGATCCTGCTGTCTGCCGTTGGCCTGGTCGGCAAGAACTGGCAAGACGAGGTCGGTGTACCCAACGCCCCGCCCACCTTCATGGGCCCCAAGCCGCCGCAGGCGGTGGGTGTGATCGAAGCGCCCAAGGGCCCGAACGTCGACCTGAGCGACATCGACCCGCTGGCCCCGCGCTACAAGGAATGGGAAGAGCGCGCCAAGCAGTTTCAGACCACCGAGACCGTCAAGAGCGAAACCCTGCCCCTGGGCGGTGACCGGCTGGGGCGCGATGTGTTGTCCAAGACCATCAAGGGCACCGAGATATCGGTCTTTGTGGGCGTGATGGCCGCGCTCGCCGCCACCACCATCGGCGTCGTCCTGGGCGCCTTCGGTGGTTTCTTCGGCGGCAAGATCGGTGACCTGCTTGAGTGGGTCTACAACGTCTTCGAGAGCATCCCCAACATCTTGCTGATCTTTGCCTTTGCCGCAGTGGTCGGGCGCGGGGTGGAAAGTGTGGTGATCATCCTGGCACTGACCGGCTGGACCGGCATGTACCGCCAGGTGCGCGCCGAATTCATCAAGCACAGCAGCCGCGAGTACGTGCGCAGCGCTGAGGCCATCGGCGCAAGCCCCCTGTCGCGCATCTTCAAGCACATCCTGCCCAACGTCAGCCACGTCGTGCTGGTGCGCATGGGTTTGCTGGTGGTGGGCTTCATCAAGGCCGAGGTGATCTTGTCGTATCTGGGCCTGGGCGTGCGCGTGGACCAGGTCAGCTGGGGCACGATGCTGGCCGAAGCGCAGAGCGAATTGCTGCTCGGCCACTGGTGGCAACTGGCCGCGGCCACGCTCTTCATGGCGGTGTTTGTGACGGCGTTTTCGCTGATGGCCGACGCCCTGCGCGACGCGCTCGATCCGAAGCTGCGGGGCTTGGAATGACCCGGTATTGCTCCCTCTCCCGCTTGCGGGTGAGGGTAGGGGTGAGGGCGTTGCCGCGCCGCCCACCCACCCTCACCCCAACCCTCTCCCGCCCTGCGGGAGAGGGGGCCAATCCACGTTGCGCCAGTTGACCATGCTGCTCTCCATCCAAGACCTCAAAGTCAGTTTCCGCATGGGCCACGGCGTTCGCGCCGATGCCGTCAAAGGCGTCAGCTTCGATGTGCCTGAGAACACCACGATTGCGCTGGTGGGTGAATCCGGCTCGGGCAAAAGCGTCACCGCCATGTCGGTGCTGAACCTGCTGCCCGACAACGCAGAACGCAGCGGCCGCGTGCTGTGGAAGGGCAAGGACCTGCTGCAAGCCAGCCTGCCTGAACTGCAAGCCATGCGCGGCAAAGAAATTGCCTGTGTGTTCCAGGACCCGATGAGTTCGCTCAACCCGGTGCTCAACGTCGGGCAGCAGTTGTGCGAGCCGCTGAAGAAGCACCTGGGCCTGAACAAGTCGCAGGCGCTGAAACGCGCGGAAGAGTTGCTGGGCGAGGTCGGCATTCCTGAACCCAAACGCCGCATGGCGAGTTACCCGCATGAGATGAGCGGCGGTCAGCAGCAGCGCGTGATGATCGCCATGGCTCTGGCCTGCGAGCCCAAGCTGCTGATCGCCGACGAGCCGACCACGGCGCTGGATGTGACCATCCAGCGTCAGATCATCGAGTTGCTGGCCACGCTGCAGGACAAACACCGCATGAGCGTGCTGTTCATCAGCCACGACCTGGGCCTGGTCGGTGAGATTGCCAAACACGTGGTGGTGATGCGCCACGGCCAGATCCGCGAACAAGGCGCCGTGGCGCGCATCTTCGAAGACCCGCAAGACGACTACACCAAGGCCCTGCTCGCCTGCCGCCCCAGCCTGGAAGGCAACCCCGCACGGTTGATGGTGATCGACGACCACATTGCCGCCACCGCCCGCGCCGCCAGCGGCCAGGCCGCCTTGGTCGGCAAAGTGGCCGGCGTGAAGGACGCCAACGCGCCGGTGGTGCTGGAGGTGCGCTCGCTGGCCAAGAGTTTCTGGCTCCGACAAGGCCTGTTCGGCAAGCGCGAATTCAAGGCCGTGCAGAACGTCAACTTCAAGCTGAAAAAGGGCCACACGCTGGGCGTGGTGGGTGAATCGGGCTCGGGCAAGACGACCATGGGCCTGACGCTGTTGCGCCTGCACGAACCGACGGGCGGCGAGGTCATCTTCGACGGCCAGAACCTGCTGACCTTGTCCAGCCGCGAGCGCCAGTTGATGCGTCGGCGCATCCAGATCGTTTTCCAGAACCCCTACGCCAGCCTGAACCCGCGTTTCACCATCGGCCAGACGTTGGTTGAGCCGATGGTCATCCACAACATCGGCAGTGGTTTGTCTGACCGTGAAAAGCGTGCCCGCACCCTGCTCGAAAAAGTCGGCCTGGACGGCCGCGCCTTCGGCAAGTACCCGCACGAATTCAGCGGCGGCCAGCGCCAGCGTGTGGCGATTGCGCGCTGCCTGACGCTCAACCCTGAAGTGCTGGTGCTGGACGAAGCGGTCAGCGCGCTGGATGTGTCGGTGCAAGCCCAGGTGCTCAACCTGCTGAAGGACCTGCAGGACGAGTTCGGCCTGTCCTACGTCTTCATCAGCCACGACCTGGCGGTGGTGCGTTTCATCAGCGACGAGGTGCTGGTGATGAAAGACGGCGTTGTTGTGGAGCAAGCAAGTGCCGCGCAGATCCTGGCGGCGCCGAAAGAGGACTACACCAAGCGGCTGTTGGCGGCCATTCCGCGCGGGTACCGCGCGGCGGCCTGATTCCCGCGAAGGTACTGAGCGGCCGCCGTCGCGGTTGCATCCGTCGGTCACCTTTCTCGTCGAAACGGGTCCATGAGCGCCGCCGAGCGCTCCCTGGCGCCACAGCATGCCGGACGCCGCCTTCAGACGAGAGCGTGTTACGGTTTACCATATTGACACGCCGATGTACGGCATGCTTGCCCCGCCCAGGAAGACCTGGCCCCCGTAGCCCTATCGACTGCTTTGAAGTTGGCGCCATCTGCGCTGACTCTCCAGAACTGAGGCTCACCATG
>Ga0105047_10011416_pt1 | contig 14401 bp, 14 predicted proteins | sample MAT04_FD_78384 | JGI IMG/M metagenome (GOLD analysis project Ga0105047, IMG submission 78384) | Freshwater microbial communities from Lake Fryxell liftoff mats and glacier meltwater in Antarctica - MAT-04 (megahit assembly) | ecosystem: Environmental > Aquatic > Freshwater > Ice > Liftoff... | reverse complement strand
TTTAAAAGAAGTCTCGTGAATATCGACCGTTAAGATACGGAGATAGGACTAAAAAAAGAGGCTTAGGAAGAAGGAAAACAGAAGCTAACAAATGAATTTACACAAGATTTAGGACTTGACTCGAATACTCTTTGCGTACAATTGTTTTTTTGACGTATATACAATGATAGAAACGGTAGAATCATCGCATCTCAAAGTAAGAATCTTGATTAATTCAATAATTTATCCTACTAGAAGAATATGACTAAAACAGATTTTATGCCCACTATTATAGCAAAGAAAGCCGCTGGATCTGCCGCTGCCCGACTGATTAAAGAGGGAATGACGGTAGGTTTAGGCACAGGCTCTACAGTTGCTTTTTTTATTGAAGCATTGGGTAAAAGGTGTCAAGAAGGATTGCAAATCACCGCAGCAGCAACTTCTGGAGAATCGATGCGCCAAGCCAAAAGCTTGGGTATCCCCATCATTGAAAATGATTCCATCCTTAAGCTAGACGTCACAATTGACGGTGCAGATGAAATTGATCATAAGAAAAACATGATTAAAGGGGGTGGCGGGGCTTTATTAAAAGAAAAAATCTTAGCTGCTTCCAGCAGCGAAATGATTGTCATTGTCGACGAAGATAAATTAGTGGACCATTTAGGAACTTTTCCTGTTCCCGTTGAAATATGCTCTTTTGCTTACTTGACGACTTTTAAACGGTTACACGAAGAAGGCTATCAAGGATCTTTCCGTTTAAATGGAGATCAAACTTATTATGTAACAGAGAACGGAAATTTAATTATCGATATTCAATTTAACTCTCCTATTTTCGACCCCGTTCAAGAAAATGATCGTTTAAAAAGCATTACCGGGGTTTTAGAAACCGGCTTATTTTTTAATCTCGCCGGCAGAGTAATCGTAGGTTACAGGGATGGATATACAAAAATTAATCTATAAAATTTATAGGTCCTTTCATGACTTTTGAACTAGTCCAACTCTCTTTTGATAAAATTATGCAAACGCAGTCTTATACGGTGATTGTATTAAGCGCTCAAGAAAAGCGTTTTGCTATTTACATGGATCCTAATATCGGTAAAACTCTTCAAATGTTTTTAACAGAAACAGAAAGACCTCGTCCCACCACACATGACCTTCTAGATAAAATATTTGAAGGTTTAGAAATTCAAGTTAAACAAATTATCATTAATGATGTTGAAGATACGGTCTATTTCGCACGTCTTTTTTTGGAGACAGAAAAAAATGGTCTTCGCTACATTCTCGAAATTGATTCGAGACCTAGCGATTGTTTAATCTTAGCGTTAATGAATAATGCCCCTGTTTATTGCACAAGAGAAGTGTTGAATAAAACGATTGAAGTTGAAGAGTAGCTAATAACTGATGTAAAAGTTGTTATTAGCTAAATCGATAATCGATTTGACAGCTTCTTCTGCGTCTTCGCCTTCCGCCTCTATTGCTATTCTCGCTCCCCGGCAAGCAGCTAACATTAAAACACCGAGCAAAGATTTAGCATTCACGGCATGCTTTTGATAAGTTAGAAAAACTTGTGACTTAAATGAATTAGCGCATTTAACTAATTCTGTAGATGGTCGAGTATGGAGTCCACGATCATTGCTTATAACAAATTTTCCTTTTATTTTTTTTTTATAATTCATAATTATCAATTTCTTTATCCTAAAATTTAATTTTCAAAAACATATGTAACCAATAATTTAATGGATGTAATCTCGATTTTGCATTTTTTTGGGGGCAGGCATTCCTGTTTTGAAAACATAAGACCTGAATGCCATCGAAGAAAAAATTTCCGGATTCAATTTAACTCGACTTTGCAAAGTCGATTTAAACAGACAAAGTCGAGTTAAACAGATTATATTCTGAACTCATAAACCTAAAGGCTATTTATGCGCAAACTTTTTCTTATTTTTTAAAAAAAATTTGTGTATAGTCATGATTTTTTAATAAACATCTTTCGAATCTGCTTTGCTTGGAAAAATTAGTTGTTTTCAACACGTTTTATCCAGGAATTTGAGAGCCCGTTTCGAAATAGGTCGGAAAAGATGCCTTGTCCTTTTAACATTTTTTATTCTGGAGATTCTTATGGTAAAGAAACGTGAAGAAATCGATTTAGAAAATTGCTGGAATGTGGAAGATTTATATCCGAACTTAATAAATTGGGAAAAAACCTTTCAAAGTCTTGCCCCTTCACCCAACGACAAGCCCTTGTGGCCTGCTCTAGCAAAGTTTAAAAACACTTTGAAAGCAGGAGCCGATCGATTAAAAGAAGTATTTGACCTCTCGATGCAAGTGGAACAAGAGCTATCTAAACTCTACACATATGCCCACCTTAAGCACGATGAGGATATCGCAAATCCGGAGTATAAAAAAACTTATGAACAAATCTTATTTATCATCCATGCTTTTAGTCAAGAAACTTCTTGGCTGCAACCCGAAATTTTAGCTTTATCAAATGAAACGATTGAAAATTATCTAAATTCTCCCGAATTAAAAGATTATCGTTTTTATTTAGAAAAAATAATCCGTTTAAAAGAACATACTTTACCGGAAGAAAGCGAACAAGTGCTCGCATTTGCCGCTCAAGCAATGCAAACTCCTTACAAGGCCTTTAACGCAATCAGTGATGCGGACTTCAAGTTCGGTTCGGTTCTTGATAGTCATAATGAAGAAAAACCTCTTTCTCATGGCTCTTATGGATTATATGTTAGGGAACAAGATCGAATTTTGCGAAAGAATGCTTTTACCCGATACCATAAGCAATACTTTAAGTATGAAAATACTCTTAACGAATTACTAACCGGCCAAGTTCAATCCCATGTTTTTAACGCACGCTCTCGTCACTACTCTTCTTGTTTAGAGGCGGCTTTGTTTCCAAAGAATGTGGAAGTTTCTGTTTATCACGCCCTTATTCAAGCGGTTACAGAGAACCTTCCCTCTCTACATCGTTATTTAGACTTGCGTAAAAAAATCTTAAAAGTCGATGAATTACATTTTTACGATGTGTATGTCCCTTTGATTGATTCTGTCGATATAAAAATGTCTTATGAAGAAGCCGAACAAATTGTCATTGATTCTGTCGCTCCTCTTGGAAAAGAGTATCAAAATATTTTAGAAAAAGGATTGAAGGAAGAGCGTTGGGTGGATCGTTATGAAAATCAAAACAAACGTTCGGGTGCTTATTCAAGTGGCTGCTTCGGCAGCATGCCTTATATCTTGATGAATTATAAAGGCATTCTACGCGATGTATTTACTCTGGCACATGAAGCAGGTCACAGCATGCACAGCTATTATAGCCGCCTCACTCAACCTTATCAATATAGCGATTATTCCATTTTTTTAGCAGAAGTGGCATCGACTTTTAATGAAGATCTTTTAACTCGACATTTACTTAAAAAATGCACAGATCCAAAAGAGAAAATCTTTTTAATTAACCAACAAATCGAAGACATCCGTGCAACACTTTTCCGACAAACCATGTTTGCCGAATTCGAATTGATGCTCCATCAACTTGTAGAACAGAGCGTTCCTCTCACCCCTCAATTGCTTAAAGAAGAGTATAAAAAACTCAACATTAAATATTTTGGATCTCACATCGTCATTGATGAGGAAATCGGCATCGAATGGGCTCGGATTCCCCACTTTTACTATAACTTTTACGTTTTTCAATACGCGACCGGAATCAGCGCCGCCTTAGCGCTTTCAGATAAAGTCATTAACGGTAACGAAAAAGATCTGGAAAATTATTTGAATTTCCTAAAAGGGGGGTCAAGCCGCTACCCGATCGATATGCTCAAAATGGCCGGCGTCGATATGACTTCGCCGTTACCCGTTCAAGCCGCTATTGAAAAATTCAATCGACTTGTCGATCAACTTGAAAATTTATTAGAATCCTAAGTCGAGTGGAATTCGAGCTTAGCAATCAAAGCTAAAAACTGCTAATTTACTTGCAGAAAATTCTCTCTTTCTATTAATTTATTAGCTTAGGAAAACAAGACACTCGTTTTTAACATAATAACAAGGAGCCGTATATGGGACAAACTCAAACAGAGACATCCGTTAAACTGAAACCTTTAAGCAATCGCGTTTTAGTACGTCGCTTGGCAGCAGAAGAGAAATTGAAAGGCGGGATTATTTTACCGGATACAGCGAAGAAAAAACAAGAGCAAGCTGAAGTTGTGGCGATCGGAGCCGGAAAAAAAGATAAAGAAGGCGTATTGATCCCTATGCCGGTCAAACCGGGCGATCTCATTTTAATGGAAAAATATTCAGGCCAAGACGTGACATTCGACAACGAAGAATACGTCATTTTACGTGCCGATGACATCATTGCCACTATAGAAAAATAAGCGATTAAAACATTCAAAGGAGATCTAAAATGGCTGCAAAAACCATTAAATTCAAAGAAGAAGCCCGTCAAAAAATTTTGAAAGGTGTTCGCACTCTTGCAGAAGCTGTTAAAGTGACGCTAGGCCCTAAAGGACGCAATGTTATTATCGATAAGTCTTATGGAACACCTCACATTACTAAAGACGGCGTTACAGTTGCCAAAGAGATCGAGTTGGAAGATAAGCTCGAGAATATGGGCGCTCAGATGGTAAAAGAAGTCGCCAACAAAACTGCAGACAAAGCGGGCGACGGAACAACCACCGCAACGGTTTTAGCTGAAGCCATTTATTCGGAAGGCCTACGTAACGTCACAGCAGGTGCTAACCCTCTTGATTTAAAAAGAGGCTTGGAAAAAGCGCTTAAGGTCGTGTTACAAGAAATTGCTAAAAGAAGTAAAAAAGTTGAAGATCGTAACGAGATCGCGCAAGTCGCTACGATTTCTGCCAATAATGATGTGGAAATCGGTGAGATTATAGCCCAAGCGATGGAGCGAGTGGGTCGAGACGGGACTATTACTGTAGAAGAAGGCAAAGGCTTTGAAACAGAATTGGATGTCGTAAAAGGAATGAAATTCGATCGCGGGTATGTTTCCTCTTATTTTATCACCGATGCGGAATCTCAAGAAGCGATTTTGGAAGATGCCTATATCTTGATTTTCGAAAAGAAAGTGACGGCTATTAAAGAAATCATCCCTCTTTTACAAGCCGTTTTAGAAACAGGCCGTCCGTTACTGATTATTGCTGAAGACGTGGAAGGCGAAGCTTTAGCAACTTTAGTCGTTAATCGTTTACGTGCCGGATTGAAAGTATGTGCGGTAAAAGCGCCGGGTTTTGGAGATCGCCGTAAAGCGATGTTGCAAGACATTGCTGTTGTAACTGGAGGAGAATTAATCAGCGAAGAACTCGGCATGAAGTTAGAGAGCACGACTCTTGAGCAATTGGGGCGAGCGAAGAAGGTCGTGATTACAAAAGAGCACACGACAATCGTGGAAGGCGCAGGAGACAAATCTGCTATTCAAGAGAGAGCCGGTCAAATTAAACGTCAAATTGACGAAAGCACTTCGGATTATGATAAAGAAAAGCTGCAAGAACGTTTAGCTAAATTAACGGGTGGAGTGGCAGTCATCAATGTCGGCGCTGCTACAGAAATCGAAATGAAAGAGAAAAAAGACCGTGTCGACGATGCTCAACGCGCGACTGCAGCTGCAGTTGAAGAAGGCATTCTTCCAGGCGGCGGAACAGCTTACATTCGTTGCATCCCTGCTGTAAACGCGCTTGCCGAGACATTAGAAGGTGACGAGAAAACAGGTGCTAAAATTATGGCACGTGCTCTTAGTTCGCCGTTGCGTCAAATAGCAGAGAACGCGGGTCAAGAAGGGGCGATAATCCTCCAATCTGTCGAGAAAATGAGCGACAAGCAGGGATACAATGCTTTGACAGGCGAGTATGTGGACATGATTTTAGCCGGTATTTTAGATCCGACTAAAGTTGTCCGTTGTGCTTTAGAAAATGCAGTCTCTGTCGCCTCCATGTTGTTAACAACAGAAGCAATAGTTGCTGATATTCAAGAGGACAAACCAGCGCCTGCAGCTCCGATGATGGATTACTAGAAAATTAGACGGGAGGCGGCACAAGCTGCCTCCCGGTTGTTCTGTCAAGAATTGGGAAAGTGATTTCTTGACAGGTCTTTACATGAATTTATGTCTTTATTTCTTGAAGTCGGGACAAAGCGATATCTCTCAAGAAATATTTGGCCTTCAATTCTTCTCCCGTTGCTAAGCGAAGGGTTTCATTCCAAGGAAACCGGGCTCCAAAGCTAAATAATTTTTCCTTTAAAAAATTTCCTATTTCGACAGAGCCATAAAGATCTTCGGGTTTAGATTTCAAAGAAGTTTCTAAAGCATGCTTGATTTGACTGGCAGTCATTTCTCCTAAAAGATAGTTTTGATAATAAACCGGCGCGCAAGCCAAGTGCAACTTTGCCGCCCAATCGGGTTTATCGCGTAAGGGAATCCGTTTCACTTCTTGAAATTGCTCCACATAATCCCACCAAAGCTGATTTAAATTCTTCGTAGAACCTTGATATAGTGCCCGTTCAAAATGGGTCATCACGAGAACCCAACGCACAAAAACTAACAGGTTTGCGCTTAATTGGGCTTGAGCGCTCTTATCGATATGCCGGGCTTTTTCGCTGTTTAATTGACAATACTCTTTTAAAAACTCTCCGTTCTTGCTCAAACGCCCAAATAACATGGCAATCGATTCCGTCGTACTAATGTGGGCATAAGAACGTAAAAGAAAAGGGAGATCCTGATCGATGTATTTATCATACACGGCATGACCTAACTCATGCAATTGAGTCCCCATCCAATATTCATCATCCCTCAAGTTGCATAGAATACGACAATCTTGTTTACGATCGATACAAGTGCAAAAAGCATGCTGATTCTTATTATCTCGCTCGTAAAGATCCGAACGTTCGAGGATATCGTCCACATCTAGCCCGATTTTACCGAAAAACAAACGACTTGTTTCGGCAATATCCACACCTTTATAGATCTCATTTAAACTCTCGCCTTGCTGGGGAGCTTCTTGGAAAAATGGATCCTGATAGTGCCAAGGTTTGAGTTCCGCAGGCCCTATTCCATGTTGGCTGCTTAACTCTTCATCCAACGAACTCTTATAGGTTTTCCAATGAGGCCGAGTCAACTCATCGACTTGAGCAAGCAAGTTAAAGAGCTGAACTTCATCCAACTCCTGCAATGTTAAGCGCATGGTATAGTAATTATCGAAGCCGGCTTTCTTAGCGCTTGCATTTCGCAATTCAACCAGTTCGAGAACCTTTTCTTCGACTTGCTCGCCTATTAACTTAGAAGCCTCCCAGGCAGCTTGTCTGCGAGAAGGTTCATGACTATTAAGCAAAATGTCTTTTAAGTCATTATTGGAGTAGGTTTCTGTTCCGATTTTAGCACGAAATTTTGTGTAAATTGTCTCGACTTCCGTTTCAAGTTTAACGGCTTTTTCAATCATTTCTTGATCGATTTGATTTTCGATATAATCGTTCAACAATATTTTTTTTTGTCGAGCCAACAAAGAATCCGAAGGGGTTTCTTCACCCATTAAAAAATCATAATCCTCTTTGGAAGAATAAATTTTTCTGAGGGCTATATTCGCCTCTTGGATTTGTCTTTCATAAATCTCGTCGGCGGTCACAGCCAAGTTCCACCAGGCAAGTCGGCCGGCGTATTCAAGCGGTTCAATTTTTGCTACATGGTTTTTAATAAATTCATTCAAAGTCATTTTTGCTCTCCGGGATTTCGAGTATTTAATCTCAATATATACTCAACTTAGCTCAAAGCGAGAATTTGAGCAACGCGAAAGCTCTCGCGATTGAACAATCGAAAGCAATCCCATATTATAATATGGACTTGCTTTCGATTTTTTAATCCCGAGGCTTTGGCGCAGCCGAAATTTTCACTTTGAGCCAAGTTGAGTATATAACCTAACTTCTCAAAAAGTCATGGCAAAAATGATAGTGGGCATACTTTACAATAATCCGAGTTTTGAAATGACTGATTTCAGCCGACTCTTATACTCTCCTATCTAAAGAGGGTGTATTATCCTACCGGGCTAATGCCCAAAAGTAGCAGGAAGTTCTCAAACCGGGTTGTATTAGATTCAAAAAATTCAAAAGGAAGTTAGAAAAGTGGAGAATTTTATACTGTTTTTAGTCCTAACTAGTATTACCTGTTCTCATTTAGAAGGAGAAGCTATTGATTCAGAGCCTGCAGAGACTCTTTCGAGTCTCTCGCTTAAAACCATTCAAACAATGACTCTTGAGGAAAAAGTAGGGCAGCTTCTCATGGTTCACTTTCATGGAGAAGTTACTAATAATGATGCGAAAGTTCTCATTTCTGAAACGAAAGTGGGAGGAATTATTTATTACAATTGGTCGAATGAATTAAACTCTCCCGCACAGGTTCAGGATTTAAGTTTTGGTCTTCAAAAGCTAACTCAAGATAATCGGCTTCCTATCCCTCTTTTTATTGCAGTGGACCAAGAAGGTGGCGTAGTTAATAGATTAAATTACGGTTTTACAGAATTTCCCGGGAATAGGGCTTTGGGGGAAACTCGAGATCCTAATCTCGCCTGGATGGCAGCACTATTTATCGGCCAAGAATTACAAGCCGTTGGCGTCAATATCAACTTAGCTCCGGTCGTAGATGTCAATATTAACCCTCATAATCCAATTATTGGAGTTCGTTCTTTTGGCGATGATCCGGAGACTGTCCTTAACACAAGCATTTGCTTATTCTCTAGGTGCTATATGGGCGGGAGGATCTGACCAATTGCCACCCGTTTCACTAGATGCCGCATTAATTTTCGCTCCAGTGGGAGCACTCTTTCCTCAAGCGCTCAAAGCAGTTAAAAAGGGAGGGAAGGTGATTAGTCCAGACATTTATATGAGCGATATTCCCTCTTTTCCCTATTCTTTACTTTGGGAAGAACGATCAATCTCTTCGATTGCGAATCTCACAAGGCAAGACGGAATGGATTTTATGCAACTGATTGAAAAACTTCATTTAAATATAACCATCACAACCTACTCTTTAGAAGACGCCAATTAAGCACTTGCCGACATTAGAAATGGAACTTTGGAGGGATCTGCGGTATTAAAAATCTAAGAACCTGTTTTCAAACAGGAAATGCTATCAGAATAATTAAGAGCTTGTTTGAAAATTGAAGTAGCCTCCGATAAAATCTATTTCCAGGCACCATCGAACAAAAACGTTCGAAGAAGAATCTAGCGCATTTGAAAACCAGGCAACAATGAATTCGATCACAAATATTTATTCGAGGCGGAATATTTGGGGTCATTGCTGTCTCCGCTTCACGGCTGTATATACAATACATTTTATTCCAAAAGCTGACGCGTGTGGAATAAAATGTATCGTGTATAGAGCCGTAAAGCGGCGACAGGTGCACTTATGAGCGCGAATAACCGGCTAGGTAGCAACTAAATACGAACAATCAGGCCTTATGATAGGGTGTCTAACCCTAACTAAAAATTGCCGTCCCGATCCGAAGCAATGTTGCTCCCTCTTCTATGGCAATTAAATAATCATTTGACATACCCATAGATAAATGCTTAAATATTTGCGGTTGACTCATCTTGCTGGACCATTTTTCTCTCAATCGATAGAGATTTCTAAAACATTTTCGAATCACGTCTTGATCCGTAGTCAAAGGTGCCATGGTCATTAACCCCTCTATTCTCACTCCTTTAAACTCATTCATTCCATCTAGATAAACTTCCCAGCCTTCCGCTGTCAGACCATGTTTCGAAGCCTCTAGTGACGTATTGACTTGTAAAAGAATAGCTGGGCAATTTGCCCGCCCTTCACTCATTTCGGAGATTTTTTTAGCTAATTCAAAGGAATCGACGGAATGAATTAAATCAAAATGAGTGAGTACCTTGGCTATTTTGTTACTTTGCAAAGTTCCTATAAAATGCCATTTGGAATTATCGGGAACACAACTAATTTTTTTTAAACCCTCTTGCAGACGACTTTCGCCAAAATTACGACCTCCATCTTGATAGACTTGTTTGATCGATTCCACGTTTTGATACTTAGTCACAGCGATCAATGTGATCTCGTCGGCTTTGCGACCACTCTCTCTCGCCTTCTCCTTGACTCGTTCTAAAATCAAAGAATACTTGGGCTGACTAGGATTTAGCATGAGGTCTTTCCATGACTTCTCGACAGATAATTAAAGTTCTTAAACTTTTTAAGTCTTTAATTGTTTTTCTTACTTTAGGAGACCTATCCACAAATTCGCCATGGATGGATGGAATAGGCCTCAGTCTATCTACAAGTGGCGATTTTAAAACCGGTCGATTGGAATTCAACTCATCCGAATCATCTTCAATGAAACGCTTCGGCGGTTTATAAGCTTTCGAAACAGGTGTCTTTGCATGACGAGAGGATTGAACTTTAGATATTTCCGACGATTGATGATTTTTCACCTTTGGCTTATCCCTTAACCTTAACAATTCTTGCCATTCGTTTTCCTCTTCATCCTCATCCTCTTGGGGAGGTTGTTCAGATTTTTGCTCTTGTCGGTCATCTTTACGTTGATTAAAGAAAAATAAGAGAGCGAGTCCCAGCAAACTGATCACCGATCCGAGCCATTCTTGTATTTTCATGTCAACCTCCCTTAAGTTTGACGTTGATCCCCTTCAGGTTTAGCCAAGGCGTTTCGCATATCTGTATCTGCCTGAATATTTTGGATGCGTTGATAATCCATGATCCCTAAATGACCCGCTCTAAATGCTTCAGCCATTGCCAAAGGAACAGCGGCTTGTGCTTCAACAAGTTTTGCTTCCATATCCCGAACTTTAGCTATGTTTTCCTGTTCCATCGCCACTGCCATTGCTCTTCTTTTTTCAGCTTCGGCTTTAGCTATTCGAATATCGGATTCTGCTTGATCGGTTCTCAATTTCGCTCCGATATTTTCCCCCAAATTGATTTCGACAATATCAATCGAGAGAATAGTAAAAGCCGTTGAAGAATCCAACCCTTTTTCTAACACCAATTTTGAAATTCTTTGCGGAGATTCCAAGACGAGCTTATGCGTATCCGATCCGCCGATTGCACTCACGATTCCCTCGCCGACACGAGCTACAATTGTTTCCTCTGTCGCTCCCCCCACCAACTGTGCAATGTTCGTACGCACAGTAACTCTTGCTCGACAATTCAGCTGAATTCCATCTTTTGCAACACCTGTAATATACCCATGACTAGGACAATCAATGACACGTGGATTAACGGAAGTTTGCACAGCATCTTTAATATTTCTTCCTGCCAAGTCGATAGCCGTAGCCCGGCGCCAGTCTAAAGGAATATTTGCCTTTTCTGCGGCAATTAAGGCTTCTACAACATTCGGCACATGACCACCGGCTAAATAATGTGTTTCTAAGTCGGATACAGAAACATCCTTAAGACCGGCTTTAAATAAATTGATACGTGCATTCACAATCACTTGCGCAGGAATTTTGCGTAGCTTCATTCCGATAATGTTAAAGAGAGGAATGGGAGTTCCCGATACAAATGCTTGAAACCAAAGACTTAAAAAGCCTCCGATAATGCTCAGAAAAATAATCACGATAACTGCGATGACAAAAATCACGACGTATATCTCGATACCAGTGTCCGGCGTTGCTTGCATAAATTGACTCATTTTTCACTTTCCTTTTTTATGGATTAGGCTGACTTCTAACAATTAGACTCTCTTCTTGACCCGACAGGACCAACACAGTGTCTCCTTTTACACAATAACCCGTTAAGGAAATCGCTTGATGTTGTTTCCCCTCTATGATGATGTACCCCCCCGGCTTAAGGTCCGACATAACGACCCCTGTTTTACCGATGACACTTGCATCATAGCTTGAGGCTTGATATCCCTCTTGGTCCGTATTTAAATAAATACTGTAACCCGGTTTTGCATGAACAATACGCCACAATGCAAAACGAATCAAGCATGCGACGCAAATAATTCCCGCTATTATAAATAGAAGAACTTCCCACAATTCATGCGTTTGCGCAAATAGAATGACGCTAGCAATTAACGCCACTCCTCCTAAAACTCCCATGATGCCCCCCGGGAGATAGAATTCGATGAGAATTAATAGGAGGCCTAAAATGAATAAAATTCCTGAGGTCATAGAGTAAGATTTCCTTCTTTAGGTGTCACAACAATGACACTTCCTTCTAAACGTAAAACAACAATCGCTACATTTGCTTCAATTAATCGACCGGGACTGATTGCATCATAAACTTGGTCGGCAATCATCACTTTTCCTGCCGGGCGCAAAGTTGCCAAAACAATTCCCTCTATTCCAGGCTGAGGCAATGTTTTAGGGGCATTTGGAGCAATAAAACCTTTCGAAGCGTCTTGCTCATCGCCGGATAAAACAAGCCGGTTCAAGCCTTTAAAGTTCGGCAGAAAATAACGAGCCAGTATAATAATAACGACCCCACTTAAAATAAAGGCTCCGGATAGCCATACCAATTTTTCGAGCGCAAATAGTCCGGCTGCATTTAATGTTTGAGAATCAGGTTCATACCCGACATTCCCGAGGCCTGGTATAAGCAAACCGAATAGTCCTATTAAAAATAAAATTCCACCTAACCCGAGCAAAATGCCCATACTGGGCAAGAGGAATATTTCACCGATCATGAGTGCCAGTCCGGTAAATAAAAGAATCAATTCAAGCCAACTCCCCAATTGTAAAGCAAAACTCGATAAAATCATTAAGAATAAGCATGTGCAAGCGATTAAACCCGGAAAACTTAATCCGGGGTGCTGAAATTCCAGATAAGCCCCGACAATCAATCCCATCAATAATAAAGAGGAGACGATAGGATTAGCCAAAAAAACAAAAAAATGTGTTTTCCAATCCATTTGATAGGCGTGGATTGTCGCTTTTGGAATAGCCGAGAAAAAAGGTGCTTGAAAAAGCGCCATTTTACTGGCGGGCCATTGTCCGATGCTTCTTTCCTCCTCTTCGATTAATGAAAGCTGTCCTGGAGGAAGGATAAGATCTGCTACTTTGTATTCAAACATCTTTTCTGCATTGAGTGTGAGTAATTTCCCCTTAGGCGAGATCATGATATCTGGATCAGGATTGGAATAATGAATTTGATTATCATTATCTAACCTAATGATCTTGCCTTGCCTCATGACCAGAATCATATCTTTATCGACCATTGCTTCTGCGATCAGAGGATTACGATCAAAAAATCCCGCACGACTTGCAAAATCGGATCGCATAGCAGAATTAATTTTTTCGGAGGCTGTTTCTAATTTGCCGCTCTCATCAGTTAAAACAGGTTCTGCCGCACCCATACTTGCATCTTTAACCGTCGTGATGTATCGACAAGCATATGCCACCATAGCTCCCGCAGATATTGCCCAATTGTTGATATAGGCGATGACAGGGATGTGATACTGAATATCTATTTCTTTAAGGGCATCCGAAATTTTTTGAGCGGCAAAAACTTCGCCTCCTGGTGTATCGATTTCAAGAATAATAAAAATCGGAGGGTTTTTTTTATAATGATTCAAGCCTTGCTTAATGTATAGCCAAGTCGATTGATTAATACTGCTTTCACGATCCCCTATATACAGATAACCGATCCGATTTTCCGCACTCGCATCCCAATGAATGTGTTTTTTAAGACTTTCTTCCACATCTAATGGAATAACATTCAGGGCATATTCGAGATTAGATGCAGGGCCTGAGGAGAGATTTTTAACACCCGAAAATTCCTGATCGCTGTCCGGAATTGAAGCATGGATTCCAAAAGCAAAGCATTGGAAAATAAAAATATATAAATAATGCATTTTGTACGTTACCAAATATAAAAAAGAGCTTGAGACTCGACTTTGCAAATTTTTGATTGCATCTTCCGACAGAGCATTTTTTGCGACAAGGAAGCGTACAATAATAATTTGGACAATTCGACGGCGAGAGCTTTCGCGCATTCCAATCGTGCAGATGATTATTGCATATTTCCTAATTAAATTTCTCGAAAGAGTTAAAAGAGCTCTTGCGTCAAAAATTAACGCTCTTGACTCCGGTTCTCTCAAGAATATCTTCGAAAGCTATTTTTTAAATACGAAACAATAAAAAGGGCCATTATAAATAATGGCCCTTAAAGAGATGGTAAACAATTTGAATGTAAAAAACCCAGACTTAAGTGCTTTGACCGAGGATCAAATGCTTCTTCACGGATACTAAACCTAGACTAGTTTTCCTGTTTTTCCAAAATTAGGGTTAAGTTTAAGTTCCTCAAGCTCCTTTTTATTTGCTTCCAATTCCTCATTTTTTTTCAACAAATTTTTATTAATTAAGTTTAATTCTGCCTGGGGTATTGTTGACGGATTATAAGTTAATTTCTTTATTACGGCAACTCCAGATATACCTAAGACTAAAC
>Ga0105047_10011415_pt1 | contig 14404 bp, 12 predicted proteins | sample MAT04_FD_78384 | JGI IMG/M metagenome (GOLD analysis project Ga0105047, IMG submission 78384) | Freshwater microbial communities from Lake Fryxell liftoff mats and glacier meltwater in Antarctica - MAT-04 (megahit assembly) | ecosystem: Environmental > Aquatic > Freshwater > Ice > Liftoff... | reverse complement strand
CGGTCATTTCTCCTTGTTCGCGTACTTGGCTGCGGCGTCATCGACCTTCTGAAGCTTGTCGGTGTACTTTCCACCGGTCTTCGAGTCGATGGCGTCGGTCGCCTTGTCGACGCCATCGGCGACCTTGTCCTTGTTTTTCTCGGCCAGCATCTTGACCTTGCCGAACAGTCCCACGGGGAGCTCCTTGACTGAGAAGTGGTCGTGAGCACAGGTGTGTGCCCTCACGCCGAGTATGCCTCACCCGGACCCGAACCAGACCGCGGCGGCGGCTCGAGCCTGAACGAGGGCGGGTCGAGGTTCAGTCGGTGCGGTGTCCGTCAGGCGATGAGGTTCCGCGACCACGACCGTGGTGGCCAGAACCCCTGGCGTGGCCGCGTCGGGGCCCGGAGGTAGCCTCTGCCCATGGCTCGAAACTCGATGATTGCCGGCGCGATACTCATCGTGGTCGGCGTGCTCGTGAGTTTCGCCTCCGACTCCGGCAGCGTCACCGTGCTGATCCCAGCGTTCATCGGTGTGGTGTTCGTCGTGCTCGGCGCCGTTGGGCGGGCCAAGCCCGATCTCAATCGGCACCTGATGCATGCCGCCGCCGCACTGGCGGTGCTGGTAATTCTCGGGAGCGCCGGATCAGCAATCGGGCGAGGGAGTTCAGGCTGGGCGCTGGGTGCTCAGCTGTCCACCATCGTCGTGGCCGGCGTCTTCCTCGTACTGGCCATTCGGTCGTTCCGAGCCGCCCGCCTCGCACGAACGGTCGAGACGGGCCAAGCCTGAACCAGGGCGGTGCGCCTGCAAGCAGGCACTGCCGGCGCCCCCGACAACGACGACATCTGCGCTGACGTTCCTCGTGCGAACTCGACGACGTGGCCCGCCGAAATGTGACACGGTCCGCCGCGCCGGCCCGCCTGAGCCCTCCAGCCGCATCGGGCGCCGACTGACGGCGCAACGCTCACCACGATCAGCTTCTGGTGTGTCGTCCGCGTTCGGCCGCGAACTCCTCCATCGCATCGGGGGTGACCGACGGGGGCGTGCGCCGGAGTGCCGTCACCATGTCGGCCTGCTCGACCCAGGCGGGCTCTTGGCCCTGACGAACCCGATCGAACGCGGCCGAGGCGGCCCGTTGGGAGGCGAGGGCGATGTCGCCTGGGGTGAACCCGAACGAGTCATCGACGAGGGCGGCGATGTCCACGCCCTCGCTGGCCAATCCTTCGACGGATGCGTTCCACAGCGCCAAGCGCGCCGCATCGTCGGGAGGTCCGATCGGAATGATCAGATCGAAGCGCCCCGGACGGATCACGGCGGGATCGATGTCGTCGATCGAGTTCGTTGCACACACCAACAATCGACCCGGCTGGGCCCTGAACGGCGGAATCGCCTTGAGCAGCTCGTTGACCACCGCCTGCATCTCGGGGCGGCTGCGGCGCGACGACGCGATCTCGTCGAACTCGTCGATGAACACCACCACGTGCTCGAGTCGACCGAGCTCACCGAAAGCCCGTCGCACTTCGGCGGCGAGACCACTGGCGGCGCCGGCCAGCTTCGACGGCAGCAACTCGACGAACGGCCAACCCAACCGACCGGCGATCGCTCGGGCAAAGGTGGTCTTGCCGGTACCGGGAGGCCCGAAGAGCATCACCGTGGCCGGAGGAGAGACGCCGATCTTTCGCGCCAGGTCCGGTTCGGCGAGCGGCGCCACGATGCGGGTCTCGATGAGCGACTTCTCGTCGTGCATGCCCGCGACCCGACCCCACGACTCCTGGCCGACGAGCTCGCCACCCCAGGCGTCGAGGACACCGATCTCGGAAGGCTGGAGGGGCTCGAGCTTCTCGTAGAGCACGAGCCCAGGGGTGGCCACGAATCCCCGGTTGAACAGCGCTTCCTCACCCGGTTGATCCGGGCCGAGCAGTGTGCTCACCTTCCGCGCCCCCAGATGCAACGTGTGCTCCTCCATGGCCTGCAGGAGGGCGGATCCGATGCCCTGATGACGCCACGCGGCGGCGATGGCCAGCGCATCGATCCAGGCCACGTCGCGGCGCAGCGACGCCAGAACGAGACCGACGATCTCCACTCCCGCCGTGGCCACCATGGCGGGCTCGTCCTGCTGGAGATGGGTGAGGATCTCGACGATGTCCAACGGGCGGGCGTCGGGCTGAGCGCGCGCGTCTTCGATCAGGCGGACAACGCCGTCGATGTCGCCGCGATGGGCATCGCGGATGATCCAGCTGCGATTCGTCTGCACCTCGGTCTCCCTTGCGACAGGCCGGCCTCAGCCGGTGAGCTGGTCCCGGAGAGCGACCCGGTAGAGCCAGGTGAACGATGCGACTCCGTAACGCGCAGCAACCAGCCCGTGGGCGTTGCGGATCAGGTCATTCTGCCAGGCTGAGTCGAGTATCGGTCCACATCCCCCTGCGCAGGGTTCGAGACCACTGAGACCTTCGGCACCCGAAGGGCGTACCTTCCCCAAAACGCTGCCGCGACGGTGGGCCATCCGGGCTGGAGCGGTGATCGCGGTTCTGGCAACCGAGCGTTGCCGTTTCCGGGAATGCGTGGTGAACTCCAGCGGTGGAGAGCTCGACGTCGCTGGCAGTGGTCCTGGCCGACGTGGGCCCCGTCTGCGCCGGGTGAGGGGCCAGCGAGGGGTGACGCTCACCGAGTTGTCCGACGCGACCGGAATCTCCAAGAGCACGCTGATCCAGCTCCTCAGCCTGCCGGGAAGGCCCGGTGAGCGCATGCACCTGCGCGCCGCGCCCCGCCGCCGGGACTCGAGCGGTTGAGCGCCATGCCGGACGGCCACGACGTCCCGTTGTTGGCCACGAAGCTGCACCCCCCTCGGAGAAGTCGCGCTCTCGTCGATCGACGTCGCCTGCGTGACGCCATCGAGCGCCGAGGCCACGCGGCACTCACGCTCGTGTCGGCATCCGCCGGGTTCGGCAAGACGACCCTGATCGTCGACCTTCTGGCATCGGAACCGAGAACCGCCTGGCTCTCCCTCGATCCACGAGACGACGACCCGGTCCGGTTCTGGACGTACGTCAGCGCCGCGCTCGACACCGTCGAGCCCGAGCTGGGCGCCGGCGCACGCGCCGTGCTCGAGGCGCCCGCACCGTCGATCGACGCCGCGGTCGCCACCCTCCTCAACGACCTGGCGACACTCGCACAGGACGTCGTCCTGGTGCTCGACGACTACCACGTCATCTCGTCGCGCGAGATCCACGAGTCCGTGGCGTTCCTGCTCGACCACCTGCCCCCACAGGTCCGACTCGTCATCGCGACGCGAGCCGACCCGCCGCTTCCCCTCGCGACGCTACGAGCCGCCGGAGAGCTGCTCGAGGTGCGGGCGGCGGACCTGCGGTTCGACGCGGACGAAGCGGCGTCGTACTTCAACGACGCGATGGACCTGGCCCTCTCACCCGACGACATCGGCGCCCTCGAGGCCCGCACCGAGGGCTGGATCGCCGCGCTGCAGCTCGCGGCGCTCTCGCTACAGGGCCGAGACGACCCATCCGGCTTCGTTGCCGAGTTCGCCGGCGACGACCGTTTCATCCTCGACTACCTCGGCGACGAGGTGCTCGAACGCCAGACCCCGGCCGTTCGTGACTTCCTGTTGAACACGTCCATCCTGAGCCGGCTCAGCGGACCGCTGTGCGCGGCCGTCACCGGCGACGACGACGACGACGACGACGACGACGACGCAAAGGTCAACCTTCAGCAGCTGGAGCGCTCGAACCTGTTCCTCGTCCCGCTCGACGATCGTCGCGCGTGGTACCGATACCACCACCTCTTCGCCGATGTGCTCCGAGCCCGCCTTCTCGATCAGCACCCCGATCGTCTCGCCGACCTGCACCGGCGGGCGAGCGACTGGTACTCCGCCAACGGTGAGCCGCATGACGCGATCGTCCACGCCTTCGCGGCGAACGACATGGCCCGAGCGGCCGAGCTGATCGAGCTGGCGGCGCCGCTGATGCAGCGGGCACGACAGGAGTCGACGCTGCGCGGCTGGCTCGAGGATCTTCCCACCGGGCTGTACGCCGAGCGTCCGGTGCTCTGCGTCTTCCTCGTCGGCGCCCGGATGGCGACCGGTGACACGACCGGGACAGAGTCTCTCCTCCAGATCGCCGAAGCCCGGCTCGACGGCGATGAGCCACCGGTCGTGGCGAACCAGGAGGAGTACGCCCGCCTCCCCGCGATGGTCGCGATCCAACGGGCCGGACTGGCGCTACTCACCGGCGACGCGGCAGCGACGGTCGTGCACGCAAACCGAGCGCTCGAGCTCAACAGCGACGGCGACCTGCTGCGCCGAGGTGCCGCGACGGGGCTGCTCGCGCTCGCGGCCTGGACGGGGGGCGACCTGGACACGGCTGGCGATCGCTATGTGGCGTCGATCGCCTGCTTCGAAGGCAGCAGCTACCTGGCCGACGTGTTCGGGTTGTCCCTGGCCCTCGCCGACATCCAGATCGCCCAAAGCCGACTCCATGACGCGCGGCAGACCTTCGAAGCGGCGCGGCGCCACGCCGACGAGCACCCGGGCCTCCGGGGAGCAGCCGACATGCACGCGGGGCTCAGCCTGCTCGCCGTTGAGCGCAACGACCTCGACGCCGCAGCCTGGCATCTCGAGGCCAGCGCCGAGCTGGGTGAGCACATGGGCCTCCCCCAGCACCCCTACCGCTGGCGCGTCGCGACCGCGCGCCTCGCCGAGGCCCGTGGCGACCTCGACGGAGCCCTCCGCATGCTCCACGACGCCGAGCCGCTGTACAACACCGACTTCTCGCCGGCGGTGCGCCCCGTCGCGGCCATGACGGCGAGGCTGCAGATCCGACGGGGCGACCTCGCTGCGGCCACGACCTGGGCCGCCGAGCAGGGCCTCGCGCCCGACGACGAGCTCAACTACCTACGAGAATTCGAACACGTCACCCTGGCTCACCTCCTTGTCGCCCGAGGCGAGACCGAGGGAATCGAGGAGGCGATCAGCCTTCTGGGTCGCCTTCTCACCGCGGCACTGGCTGGGCACCGCGAGGGCAGCCGCATCGAGATCCTGGTGGCACTGTCGGCCGCCCAGCACGCATCCGGCAACGACACCGAAGCGGCCGCGCTGCTCCAGGACGCCCTCGTCCGGGCCGAACCCGAGGGCTACACCCGAACCTTCCTCGACGCCGGGCCCGGACTGCACGAGGTGTTGGAGACGCTCCGCGGCCCAGCCGGCGATCGAGCCGCACGGGTCCTTGCCGCTGATGTGCCACCCCCCGCCGCCCCTCGGCCCATGGCCACTGGCCCTGACGAACTCAGCAGCCGCGAGCTCGACGTGCTCCGCCTCCTGCGCAGCGACCTCAACGGACCCGAGATCGCCCGCGAGCTGCACGTGTCGCTGAACACGCTGCGGACCCACACCAAGCACGTCTACACGAAGCTCGGCGTGAACAACCGGCGAACCGCGGTCACTCGCGCCGCTGAACTCGGTCTGTAGCCCCGCGCCCCTCAACGGCCTCGACACCAGATATCACCACGACAATCACCACATCGTGTGACGTGGGATCACCACGTCCGTTCATACGTTGCCTACGTGAACAGCGACGACCGCACCACCGAACCATCGAACAGGCGACCGGCTGCTGATCACACGCCTGTCCAGCAGTACCAGATCCGAGTCCGAGGGCACCTCGGATCGCGGTGGGCGGCCTGGTTCGACGGGCTGAGCCTCACCACCGACGGCGACGGCACCACCGTCATCCGAGGGCCCGTCGTGGATCAAGCCGCACTGCACGGTCTGCTCCAGAAGCTCCGTGACGTCGGCGTCCCCCTCGTCGCGCTCAGCGAGCTCTCCCCGGACCCGGACAGCAACGCCCACACCCCATGCGACAACGCACCAGGAGACACCCCATGATCACCGTTTCAGGACTCACCAAGCAGTACGGAAGCAGGACCGCGGTCAAGGAGCTGACGTTCGACGTCGCCGCCGGTCGTATCACCGGGTTCGTCGGCCCCAACGGCGCCGGCAAGTCCACCACGCTGCGAATGATGGTCGGGCTCACCCGGCCCGACGACGGCGAGGTCCGCTACGCCGGCGTCCGCTACACCGACCTCCGCCATCCCGCCTGCGTCGTCGGTGCCGTGCTGGACCCACGATCCATGCACCCGGGACGCACCGCCCGGAACCACCTTCGGGCGATGGCCGCCGTCAGCGAGATCCCCGCAAACCGCGTCGAGCACGTCCTCGCCGACGTCGGGCTCGAGACGGTGATGGACCAGCGAGCGGGAGGCTTCTCCCTCGGGATGCGCCAACGCCTCGCCCTGGCCGGCGCGCTCCTCGGCGACCCGCAGGTTCTCCTCCTCGACGAGCCCTCCAACGGGCTCGACCCGGACGGGATCAGATGGCTCCGCAACCACCTCACGGCCTTCGCCGCCCGAGGGGGGACCGTCTTCGTGTCGAGTCACCTCATCGGTGAGCTCAGCATGTTCGCCGACGACCTCGTCGTCGTCGGCGCCGGCACCCTCCTGGTGGCGGACTCCGTCGAAGCGATCACTGCACGGCACTCCGCCGCGGTCGTCATGGAGACGACCCAGACCACGGAGCTGCTGCGGGCCCTCGCCGAGCACGATCTCGCCGCCGAGCACTCCGACGACCGGATCACCGTCCGCGGCGCCACCAAGGCCCAGATGGCACAACTCGCCCTCGACCACGACATCCGCCTCGATGGGCTGCACGAACAGACACCGTCCCTCGAGGACGCACTGCTCGAGATGACCGCAGCCGCCGCCGAGTTCACGACCGCCTGATGCCCGCCAACCAACCAATGCTGAACGAAGGAACCCGAACCATGACCACCATCGCCGATGCCCTGCCCACCACCATCGGTACCGCCTCAACGACGCGGACCACGAGCCAGGACCTGCGGGCCGTGCCTGCCGCGCTCCGCAGCGAGTGGATCAAGCTCACCACTCTGCGCACGAACAAGGTGATGCTGGCCCTCACCGGAGCCATCACCGCCCTCATCGCGTGGGCGCTGGCCACGTCCACGAAGGACCCGACGTTGGTGGCCGCAGAGCTCTTCATCTATCCACTGCCACTCGTCGCGATGCTGGCCGCAGTGACCGGCATCCTCATGTTCACCGCCGAGGTGCAGCACGGCACGCTGCCCGTGACCCTGATCACCCGACCCGCCCGGTGGGTGACCGTCACCGCGAAGACGATCATGGCCGGAGCGGTGGGCCTGACCTTCGGGGCGGTGGCCATGGTCGTGGGATTCGGCGGCGCCGCCCTCGGTGGGGTCGAACTCGGCATCGGATCCGGCCTGGTCACCCGAGCGCTCTGGGCCCTGCTCTACATCAGCCTGGCCACCATCATCGGGCTGGGCGTTGGGATGATCGTTCGACACGGGGCCGGCGCCATCTCCGGGCTCCTCCTGTGGTCATTCGTCCTCGAGAACCTCTTTGCACCTGCGCTCCCCGACGGTGTCGTCCACTTCCTGCCGTTCAGCGCCGGCTACCGGCTGCTCGACGCCGGGCCGAACTTCGAAGCGCCCGTGCAGATCACCAACGAGCTCAGCCGGCCGCTCTACGCCGCCATCTTCGGGGGCTACGCCGTGATCTGCCTCCTCATCGGCACCTTCCTCCTGTACCGGCGCGACGGCGACTGACGCCGGGCTGCTGACCTCCGCTGTACCCCGCCCAGCGCCTCTTGGTCATTCCCGCCGCCCGCTCGTCATGGCCCCGACACAGCCCGCCGTCTTCATCGCGCTCCGTGATCGTTACTCTCGAAGTCCATGCCACCCGCCCCCGCTCTGCCCCTCGTGTTCCCCCGTCTCGAGGCGCGTGACCTGCAGGGCCGAGCCGTGGAGCTGCCCGAGGGTATCGAGGGCGAGCGCAACGTCGTGATCGTGGCGTTCCGGCGCGACCAACAGTCGCTGGTCGACTCGTGGCTTCCGTGGCTCGAGGCCCGCGCCGCCACCGACCCCGGGTTGCGGTTCTACGAGCTGCCGGTGATCGGCACCCTGTGGTCGCCGGCGCGGGGGATGATCGACGGGGGCATGGCCGCCGCCATTCGCGAGCCCGTCGTCCTCCAACGGACGCTGACGATCTACACCGACGTGCGCCGGGTGACCGTCGGCCTGGGCATCGACGCCACCGACACGGTGTCGTTGTTCGTCGTCGGAGCCGACGGTGCGGTGCACTGGCGGGGCTGCGGTGGGTTCGACCGGGACACCGCCACCGAGATGGCTCAGGTACTCGCCACCATGGTTGCGGGTATCGCCGTCGAGGCGCTCCACCCGGTTCAGCAGTTCGACTTCGAGTTCGAGCGGAGGTTCCGACCGATGCTCGCCGTGGTCGGTGTGTTCTCGTCGACCGCGCACGTGACCATCGGCGACAGCGAGCTGGTGGCCCACTTCGGGCCGTGGTCGTGCGAGACGACCCTCGACAACATCATCGACGTGCAGACCACGGGCCCGTACCAGGCCCGCCGGGCCATCGGCCCCCGTGGTTCGATGACCGACCGCGGCCTCACCTTCGGCAGCACCACAGCCGGTGGGGTTTCCCTGCGCTTCCGCGAACCGGTCCACGGACTCGACCCGTTCGGCGCCATCGCCCATCCGGGTCTCACCGTCACCGTGGCCGACCGCGAGGGCTTCGCCGCCGCGGTACGCACCGCGGCCGGGCTCCTCGACTGAGCGCGCCGGTAGGCGCGCCACGAACCGGGCATTTCCGCCGGACCGCCGTCTACGACGAGATCGGCGGCGCCGGATCGACACCGTCGGCGAGGACGGCGCGGGTGTCGTGGGCGCTGCGGGCGACGCCGAGGAACCGGTCGATCGCCCGCACGGTGTAGAGCGTCCGCGCCGAGGAGAAGAGGTCCCAGGCATGCTGGGTGCGGGGCAGCTCGGCGTAGACCACCGGTTGATCAGACGCCTCGCGGAGCATCCGGGCGAACGAACGGGCCTGCTCGACCGGTGCCAGGCTGTCGTTGGTGCCGTGGGCGATGAAGAACGGTGGCGCCCGGGAGGTGTTCACCAATCGAACCGAAGCCGGAAAGCGGCTCGCTGAACACCTCGGTCGCTTCGCCGACCAGGACACCGTGGTGCTCGGGCTTCCCCGCGGTGGGATACCGGTCGCATACGAGGTCGCGGCAGCGCTGGGCGCACCGCTGGACGTGATCGTCGACGTCGACGAGCTCATCGTATGCGAGACACCCGAACCCTTCTACGGGGTCGGGCAGTTCTACGCCGACTTCTCCCAGACCAGTGACGACGAGGTCGTCGACCTCCTGGTCGCCACCACCCGAACCGACCCCACGGGCCCGCAGACCACGGCGGTCGGTGACGACCCACCGTTGCGCAGCGAGGAGGTCCACATCACCGTCGGTCCCGTCGCCCTTTCCGGGTACCTGAACGTCCCCGAGGAGCCGATCGGGATCGTGCTCTTCGCGCACGGCAGCGGCAGCAGCAGCAGCAGCAGACACAGCTCGCGCAACCGGTACGTGGCGTCAGTCCTCAACGACGCGGGCATCGCCACACTGCTGTTCGATCTGTTGACGGACGGCGAGGAGCTGGATCGGGCCAACGTGTTCGACGTGGAGTTGCTGGCGGGCCGCCGCACTGTGGGCCGCAGCCGAACCCGGTGCCGATATCGCCGCCGTGGTGTCCCGAAGCGGCCGGCCCGACCCGGCCGGACCCCGCCTGGGCTCGGTCTGGGCCCCGACAAGACTGGTCGTGGGCGGCGACGACACCGTCGTGCTCGAACTCAACCGCGAGGCCCGCCGACACCTGCGGTGCGAGTCCGATCTCAGGGTCGTCCCCGGAGCGACGCACCTCTTCGAGGAGCCCGGCACACTCGCCCAAGCGGCCGCGCTGGCCCGGGACTGGTTCGCCGACCACTTCACCCGCCGACCAGGCATCGCCGCCTGAGCTTCGGGTTCATCGCCGGCTGACGAAGGATCGGCCACCGCCACCAACGGCGCGACCAGACTCGGGCTCACGTCCTGAGGAGGTCCCCACGTGAGGCTCGTGACCGATAGCGACGTCGCTCGCATGCGTTCGGAGCTGTTCTTCGAACAGCCGGACATCAAGCGCAAGCTGAGCCGGTTCTGGCTGCTGTTGGCCCTGTCGGCGGTCATCGCCTCCGCCGGGGTCGTCGGCGACTCCACGGCCACGGTGATCGGGGCGATGATCGTGGCGCCCCTGATGGTGCCGATCCTCGGCACGGTGCTGTCCGTGGTCCTGGCTGATCGCCTCAACCTGCTGCGCAGCATGGGCATGGTGCTCGCCGGCGCTACGGCGGTGATCGTCATCGGCTGGGTCCTGGGGCTCTTCGTCGAGGTGCCAGTCCTGGCGGCAACGAACAGCCAGGTCGCCAGCCGAGTCACGCCGCGACTCATCGACCTGCTTGCGGCCCTGGCCACCGGCGCCGTGGGCTCGGTGGCCCTGGCTCGCGACGACATCTCCGATGCCCTTCCGGGAGTGGCCATCGCCATCTCCCTCGTTCCCCCGCTGGCCGTCGCCGGGCTCACCCTGGAGTCCGGTGCCGCCAACGAGTCGCTCGGTGCGCTCCTGCTGTTCGCCACCAACGTGAGCGCCATCCTGGCCTCGGGCCTGGTGGTGATGTCCGCCTACCGCGTCCACCACCGCGCTGTGGTTCGCCCCGACGGGGTGAAGAGGAGAATGCACCGCAAACGCTCCGCCGCCGCGATCGTGGTGGCGCTGGCCGTCATCTCGGTGCCGTTGGCCCTGACCACGGTGCGGGCCAACCAAACGTGGAGCGACGAGACCGAGGCCCGCGACGTCACCTCGGACTGGGCCGACGATGCGGGCTGGGAGGTCCTGGAGGTCACGACCGAGTACGACACGATCGTCATCCGGGCCACGGGCCCGTCGCCCGCACCGGACACGAAGCTCCTCGAAGACCGGATCCGCACCACCGGCCTCGCCGACACACCGGTGAAGGTCGAGTTGATCCCGAGCCAGGTCATCGAGGTCGAGCCCGACTGACACGACGGGGCTGACCAAGCGCGTCGGCGTGGTTCGAAACTCAGCCAGTTCCTGTCGAGTTCCGCGCATCACGAGCAAGTGACATCGAGGTCGTCGCCACTACCTCAACCATTCGCTGCGATGCGCGTCGCTCGACCGATCGCTGCGGTGAGTCAAGGTCAGTGACCCATCGACCTCCACCGACGCCGACGCCCGCTCGTCCACACCAATCCCACCCCGAGGGCCAGTGCCACCAATCCCACTTCGATGAGGCGAAGCACTGCGCCGCCGGTGTAGGGCAACGAACCGGTCGAGATCTCGGCCGGACTGGCCGGCGCCGCGACGAGGTTGGCCTCCAGGATCTTGGCCACGTCGAGCATGGCGATGTCATGGTCGTCCTCGTCACCGGGCACCTGGTCGATCCCCACGTCGTCGGTGTCGACCACGGCGTCGTTGTTCGGGTCGGTGTCGGGCACCGAGTCCTTGTCGGTCACCGGCGTGGTCGGTGTCGAGTAGTCGTCGGCGCTGTCACGGGTGATCTCCGCGATGTTGCGGTACCCGGGCAAGGTCACGTCGTCCAGGCGCAGCTGCACCGTGAGCAACGCCGTCACCCCGGGCTTGAGGCTCGGGAGATCGGTCCACACCACCGCGCCACTCGCAGCGACCACGCCTGCGTTGCTGGCGCCCACGAAGGACATGCCGGGGGGCACGACGTCCTGAACCGAGTAGAGCCCCGAAGGAACATTGCCCTGGTTGCGCACCCGGATCTCGAAGGTGACCACGCTGCCCTGGCGGTAGTCCTGCCCGGTGGGGAGTGTCTTCACGAGCGCGAGGTCGTAGGTGACCGGCACGTCGAACCGGGCCACGTCCTCGTCGTCGAACCCGAGGTCACCGAGGCCACCAGCCTCATCGACCGTCGTGTTGTCGGCGGTGCTGGTGTCGGCGTCGCCCGGCACCGAATCGACGTCGCTGGTCACGTCACCGGGGGCGGTGTAGGAGCCGGCACCGTCGGCGGTGATCTCCGCCACGTTGAGGTACGGCCGTTTGGTGAGATCCGTGGGACGCACGACCAGCGTCAGTTGGGTCTGTTCGCCGGGGGCGAGGTCACCGAGCACCCAGGTGACCGTCGCGCCATCGGGGCTCTTCGTGCCACCCTCGCCCGCCGAGACGAAGGCTGTGCCGTCGGGGAGGGAGTCGACCACCGTGGCCTCGACGCTCGGCACGTTGCCCTGGTTCACCACGGTGATGGTGAAGGTGGCGGTGCCGTCATAGGCGATCGTCGGAGCAGCCACGGTCTTCACCAGGGCGAGGTCGTAGACGACCTCGGTGGTGACCGGGGCGACGTCGTGGTCGTCCTCGTCCACGGTCGGGTCCTGCTGTTGGGAGTCGGGGAGCTCGGTCTGATCGACCACCAGGTCGTCAGCGGGATCGGTGTTGGGCACCGAGTCGTCGTCACGCACCGTCACGGCGGGGGTGGCCGGGCGGCCAGGCTCGGCGTCGCGGGCCGGTACGTCATAGAGGGAGGCGCCGTCGGCGCTGATCTCGGCGGTGTTGGCGAAGGGCCGCTTCGTGAGGTCGTCGATGCGCATCTCGACCGTCAGCGTGGCTGTCTCGCCCGGGCCGAGGGAGTCCAATGCGTTCCAGGTCACGGCGGTGGTGGGGTCTTCGAGGGTGCCGCCGTCGCTGGCCGCCACCGCCTCCATCCCCATGGGAACGGTGTCGGTCACGACGTAGGGGCCAGAGGGGACGTTGCCCTGGTTCAGCACCCGGATGGTGAAGGTCGCCGTCCCCGACGGTGTGATCGTCGCCGGACCCGTCTTCACCAGCGCCAGGTCGTACACCACGTCGACGGCGACGTCCGCTAGGTCGGCATCGTCCGACGGGTCGTCGGCGACACCGGCGCCACCGATGGCGTCGGGACCGGTGTTGTCGATCGTTCCGGCCGTGCCGACCGGGCCGTAGGTGCCGTCGTTGTCGCGGTTCGCGTCCGGCACCGAGTCGATGTCCTCGACATCGACGATGTTGCCGACCGTGACGTCGTAGAAGTCGGCGCCGTCCTCGGTGATCTCGGCGATGTTGCGGTAGGTGCCCTTGGTCACGTCGACCACCCGGGCGGTGAAGGTGCGGGTGGTGGTGGCCCCGGCCGCGATGTCGTCGAACGTCCAGGCGATCGTGCCGTCACCGTTGTCGTTGGCGCCGCCCAGGTCCACGAGCTCGAGCCCAGCCGGGATCCAGTCCGTGACGACGACACGCTTCGAGTCGAGGTTGCCCTGGTTCTGCAACGTGATCGTGTAGGTGACGACGTCACCGAGGGCGGCGATCGACGTGTCCGCCACCTTGGCCAGTGCGAGGTCGTAGACGAGGCCCTCCACGTCGACGTCGGCGATGTCGGCGTCGTCGGAAGGGTCACCGCCGCGCACACCGGCGTCGGCGATCGACGTGCTGTCGATGTCACTCGGGTCGCCCTTCGGTCCGTAGTCACCGTCATTGGTGACGTCGCTGTCGGGCGTCGAGTCGGCGTCGGTGACTCCGTACAGAACCTGAGCCGAGTCACTGCTGATCTCGGCGTAGTTGCGGAACGGGCGCTGGGTCACATCGTCTACATCAGCGATCCAGGTGAAGGTCGCGTCGTCACCGGGAGCGAGATTCGTCCCCTGGAAGGTTACGGTGGCCGGCTGGCCGGTGCCGTCGAAGACGCCGCCGTCGGGCGAGGAGACGAAACCCAGGCCGCCAGGCACCGTGTCGGTCACGACGTAGGCGCCGGACGGGACGCTGCCCTGGTTCTCCACGGTGACGGTGTAGGTGATGGTGCCGTCATGGGCGACCAGGGTGGCGTTGGCCGTCTTCGCCAGGGCCAGGTCGTAGCGCACCGAGGTGTCCACGACAGCGTCGTCGTTGTCGTCCTCGTCGGCGCCGGTCGGGGCGCTATAGGAGGAGCCGGCGACGGTGACGGCCACGTAGTCGTCACCGGGGAGACTGGCGTCCTGGCCGACCCCGTTTTCCTGCGTGCCCTCGGGAACCGAGTCGACGTCGTCCACGCCGTAGAGGGCCTGCGCCGAGTCACTGGCGATCTCGGCCCAGTTCCGCCAAGGGGCAGTGGAGTAGTCGGCCGGCGATCCATCGACCGTGGCGACGAGGGTGAGCAGCTCCGACCCGCCCGGGGCGATGCTCGCCAACGTGCACGTGACCGCGTTGCCGGATTCGGCGGCGCAGCCGCTCGTGCTGCCTGCGGCGGCGAAGGTGAGCCCGCTCGGGAGCTGGTCGCGTACCGTGACCGCTCCCGAGGGAACGTTGCCCTGGTTGTAGACGCGCACCTGGAAGGCGGGGGCCCCGCCGAGACCGACGGGGCTGTTCGTGGCCACCTTGGCCAAGGCCAGGTCGTAGGTGACGACGGGGGCGACATCGGCGATGTCGGCATCGTCCTGGCCGTCGGCGCTGTCGTCACCGGCATCGGGAGT
>Ga0105047_10011413_pt1 | contig 14404 bp, 6 predicted proteins | sample MAT04_FD_78384 | JGI IMG/M metagenome (GOLD analysis project Ga0105047, IMG submission 78384) | Freshwater microbial communities from Lake Fryxell liftoff mats and glacier meltwater in Antarctica - MAT-04 (megahit assembly) | ecosystem: Environmental > Aquatic > Freshwater > Ice > Liftoff... | reverse complement strand
GAAAGCGCGCGTGCAGTCCATCGCTGGGCTTGGCAGAGCCGCCGTGGCTAATGCCGTCGGACAGTACGATGAAGTACGTGGCGCTGTCGAGTAGCTTGCCGGGACCGAAGAGCTCGCCGGCGTACCCGTTGGAGAGAAAGCCGCGGCCGGCGCGAGCCCAGTTGGTGGGGGACGCGGTGGGCGTCTGGGCGTGGCCGACCGACGCCGTTATGGCTGAGCTCGCAATGGAGAGCGAACTGAGCAGGAGGCGAAGAAGCGATGAACGTGACATGCTGCAAACTAATACATTAAAGGGACTTACGGCGCCCGTCGCGGAATCCCGACGGCCCAGAACGCGTTCCGCCGACGAGCGCTCAACCGGATCTCGCCGCGAAATGCTTGCTTAACGGTGTGCTTCCTTTAGGTTCGCCAGTCGTGGACGCGCGCAAGGTGTGCCCCCAGTGCGGGGAAGAGTACGACAGCTCGGTCGCCTTCTGTGCCAAGGACGGCACGGGGCTCGTGTCGCCCGCGGCCCAGGCGGACCTCGTTGGTCATGTGATCGGTGGGCGATATCGCGTGGTCTCGCACCTGGGCGAGGGCGGCATGGGTCAGGTGTACCTGGCCGAGCACGTGCGCATGAAGCGCAAGAGCGCCATCAAGATCATGCGCCCGGCGCTCGTCGGGGATGCGGAAGCGTTGCAGCGCTTCACGCGAGAAGCGGAGAACGCCAGTAAGATTTCGCATCCGAACGTGGCGTCGATTTTCGACTTCGGCGAAACCGACGAAGGCATGGTGTATCTCGCGATGGAGTTCGTGGACGGCGAAGCATTGGCCGCCACACTCAAGCGCGAAGTGGCACTGCATCCCGTGATCGCGGCCGACATCATCGGTCAGGCGGCCGACGCCTTGCAGGCCGCGCATGATCTGGGGATTTTGCACCGCGATTTCAAGCCTGACAATCTGATGCTCACGAAGCGCGCCGACGGCACGTTCGTCGTCAAGCTCGTGGACTTCGGTATCGCGCGCATGATGGAGAAGGGGACGCAACAGGTCACGCGCACCGGCTTCGCGGTCGGCACCCCGGAGTTCATGTCGCCTGAGCAGCTGTCGGGCGATGTGCTCGACAGCCGATCCGATCAGTACTCGTTGGCGCTCGTCGCGTTCATTGCGCTCACCGGGCACGACGCGTTCACAAACTCGTCGTCGAAGGAATCGCTGATCGCGCGATTGACCAGCCGCCCGCGTCGCCTCGATGAAGTGCGCGGCGATCTCGAGTGGCCGAACTCTCTGCAGGACGTTTTCGACAAGGCGCTGGCGCCCGACCCTGTGGACCGATTCGCGCACGTTTCGGATTTCGGCGTGACACTGGGCAACGCCGTGATGGAGATGACCCCTACGCAAACGGCCGAGATCTATCGGCACGCGCTGGGTAATCGGATGTTGAGCGTGTCGTCTCGCACCCCGGGCGATCTCCCCGGCGTACGCAGTGCGACTGCGAGCGACGAGAAGGCCAAGCCGAAGAAAGCGAAGTCGGAGCCGAAGCGCCGCAGTGATCCAGTGGCCGTGCGCCGTCGCCAGTCGGTGGTACCGTACATCGTGCTGCTCGGCGTCGCGACATACGGCACGTGGTGGTACGGCTCGGCGCAGGACAGCGGCCTCGCGCGTCAGGCCGCCGACAAAATCGGGAGCTACGCCAGCGCCGCGCGCGACTTGGTGAACGGCTACATCGAGCGTGCACCGGACAGGTCGCCGAAAGTGGTGCTGCCGACGGAGACGACACCACCCACGAGGAAGGCGACCGCGAAGCGGCGCGCGGACACCACGGCTGTACGCAAGCCCGACTCGGCGGCAACGGTGGTGACGCCGGAAACGACGAAGGTGAAGTTGGATAGTCTGTAGCGGCCAAAAGTTCAGGGTGCAGGAGGGAGGCTATTTCCACGGAGAAAGCAGCAACCGCGCGTCGGTCCCCCGCCATCTCCGCCGTGACACCCTCCCCTCTGCACACTGAGCCGTTGGCCGGTTTCCGTTGGCCGTCATCAGTCGCTTGGGACTAAAACCCGAATCGCACCCCGACGCTCACCGGCACGATCTGCAGCGATGCACGGTTGCAGTCCACGGTACCGATGCAATTGAGCTTTGGCGTGCCGTCGAACACGTGGTGGAAGCGCGACTCGACGAAGGCGGACAGGCCGGCCAATCCGAACTCGATGCCGGCTCCTCCGTTCAGGCCGAACTTGGTGGTGCTCTCTTCACTGATGCTCAACAGCGAACCGCAACCGTTGCCGGCGCACTTAGGGCTGTTACGTACGTAGTACCCGCCCACGCCGCCCGTGAGGTACGGACGCACGGGGGAATTGTCGAGCGGAATCCCAAGCACCGCGTTGAGCGTACCGGTCACCATACTGTACTTATTGGAGATGGTCACCTGCGTCGCGCTGCCACCGGTCGTGACGAGATTGCGGTCGCCGAAGCCATGATACATCACGTCGGCACGGATGCCGAATGGCCCGACGCGACGGCCGAAGTCGGCGAAACCACCGACGTGAAAGCCAGCCGGTGCCACGTCGTTGTAATCACCGACGGGGAACGTGGCTCCACCGAGTATGCCGAAGCCTACGGCCGGCGCGGGCGTCGGCGAGCTCGCCTGCGCCTGGACAGTGAAGGGCGTGGCGACGGCCACGAGGCCACAGAACATGCGTGTCAATTTCATGGTGTCTCTCCTGAGATGGGAATGCAGACAGGGGAGAAGGCATGTATTGTGCCGCTGGGTAGTTGTGCGTGTGCCCGAGCGCATGAACGGCAACGCCGTCGTGCCGCCCCCGTGCACCGCAGTGCAGATTCATCACAGCTATCCGGTGCGTGACGCTCCCCTCTCCACTTGCCACCATGCGCTCTCTGCCATTCTTCGTCCGCAGCATTGCCTGTGCGCTCAGCGTCGTCTTTGCCGCGATGCCAGTGCACGCGCAGTCGTCGGGATTCTCCACCGCTCCACCGCTCCCGTGGCCACCGGTCGCGACGTTTTCCATACTTGGCTTCGACTCGGCCACCGGAGAAGTCGGCGGCGCGGTACAGTCGCGCGTGTTTTCCGTGGGCAATGGCGTGCTCTGGGCAGAGGCCGGGGTCGGTGCCGCCGCCACGCAAGCCATCGTCGACGTGAGCTATGGACCGCAGGCGATCGCGTTGCTGCGGCAAGGCGTGAAACCCGCCGACGTGGTCAAGCGGGTATGGCAGGGCGATCCCGATCCGCGCCCCGTGGACTGGACCAAGGAAGGGCGCCAGTTCGCGGTGATCGATGCCCAAGGCAACGTGGCCGCCTACACCGGCCCCAAGGCCACCGAATGGGCCGGCGACAAGCAGGGGAAGTTCTGTACCGCGCAGGGCAACATCCTGGCCAGCGCCGAGGTCGTGAATGCGATGGTGAGCGCGTTCGAGCTTACCGAGGGCCATCTCTCCCTGCGGCTGTTGGCAGCGCTCGAAGCCGGACAGATGGCTGGCGGTGACAAACGCGGCATGCAGTCGGCCGCGATGCTGATCGTGAAGAAAGACGGCGGCGTCTGGCTGCACAACGATGTCGTGCTGCGTCTCCAGGTCGACGACAATCCGGAGCCGATCAAGGAATTGCGTCGTCTGGTGGAAAAGGCGGCGACGATGCGGAGACCGCGCCGATGACACGCGCTCTTGGCAACGCGATATCGATGGCGCTGCTGCTCGGCGGCGCCGTGCTGTCGGCGCAGTCCACGCAAACACCTCCCGCGTCGCTCAAAACCGAGTACGTGATGCTCGTGATTTCTGACGGGGTGCGCTGGCAGGAAGTGTTCAACGGCGCCGATGCGTCGCTGATGGGCAAGGCCGGGAGCGTGGCTGACACCGCCGCACTGCGACGCGATTTCTGGCGCGAGGCGCCGCCCTCCCGACGGGAGGCGCTCTTTCCGTTTCTCTGGGGCACCGTTGCCGCGCAAGGGCAGATTTTCGGAGACAGCGCCAACGGCAGTCAGGCGCGCATCACCAACACGATGAAGTTCTCCTATCCGGGGTACAGCGAGACGTTCACCGGTTTTGCCGACGCGCGCATCGACAGCAACAATCATCCGCCCAATGCGAACACCACCGTGTTCGAGTGGCTCAATCGCGAGGCGGCGTTTCGTGGTCGGGTCGCCGCGTTCGCGACGTGGAACGCGTTCAGTCGCATCATCAACGCCGATCGAAGCGGCGTACCAGTGTACGACGGGTGGACGCGCGGCGTGGCGCCATCGACGTCGCCACGATCCGCATTGCTGCGTGATCTCTATGCCACCACCATCCGCCTCTGGCCCGACGTGGCCTTCGACGCGCTGATGCAGCAGTCGCTGCTGGAGTATCTCGGCGCGCATGATCCACGCGTGTTGTTCGTGGGCTACGGAGAGACCGACGAATGGGCGCACGCCGGCCGATACGACATGTACCTGCGCTCGGCGCGCAACATGGACGGCTATCTCGCGCAACTGTGGGCACGCGTGCAGGGCGATCCGCGAACGCGCGACAAGACCACGCTGATCGTGAGCACTGATCACGGGCGCGGCTGGGGACGCGAGTGGACCGACCACGGCCAGGAGGTGGCCGGCGCCGAATTCATCTGGACGGCGGTGATCGGCCCCGACACGCCGGCTCGCGGCGCGCGCGCGCAGACGCCGGTGCAGCAGGCGCAAGTGGCCGCCACGATCGCGGCGTTACTGGGGCGAAATTGGCAACGGGCGGAGCCGAAAGCGGCCCCGCCGTTGCCCATCTTTCGTTAACGCTCACTCTCACGGGGTATCCCGTCAGCGCGGCGGTCTCGAGACCGCCGGCATGCCCGCCGCGACCGCAGCGGCGTTCACCCGCTCGAGCCGACGATTCCGGCCGGAAGGCCTCCGCCCAGCTTCGTCCACGTGTCGCCGCCATCGGTACTTCCCATGAAGAACACGTGTGGCTGCGAGTATTGGCGGCATGAGGCTGGGCCGTTAATTTTATCGTCTGCCCCCATTATGGGGACGACGTGGCAAGACCAGCTACTTCCGAGACAACCAAGGGGCGACCGTGACCGGTCGCCCCTTGTGTTGCGTGGAACTTCCCGGCGGTGCCGGGGCGCTCTTCTCCGGCATCCTTTGCGTCTTTTTCCTCCGGTGTTCCTCATCAAGCCGGTCTGCGGGTTTTCAGCATGAGTTTTGGTGCAGTTGGTGCGTTCCGTCCCACGACGGTCCTGCCGGTGTTCGATGCCGAGGGGATCGCGGCCGTGGTGCGTCAGGTGCGGGAGCCGGTGCACGTGGTGTACGACCCGCGGCTGGCCGTGCCGGCCCTTGGATTGTGCGTGGGTGGCGAGCTGCTTCCGCAGCGCGAGCTGGGCCCTACGGACTACGCGTTGCTGGCCACCTTGCCGGCCACGTATCCTGAGTGGCTGGGCGATCGCAGCTTCAACGACGCGCACGACGTGCGCTTCCCGTACGTGGCCGGTGAAATGGCGAACGGCATTGCCACTACCGACATGGTCATCGCGATGGCGCATGCGGGAATGCTCAGCTTCTTCGGCGCTGGTGGCCTGGGCTACGAGCGCGTGGAAGCGGGCATTGCCACGATCAGCGCGGCGCTGGGCGACGACACGCGCTGGGGCGTGAATCTGATTCACTCCCCCGCCGAACCGGAGCTCGAGGACCGCGTGGCAGACCTGCTCATCCGGCGTGGCGTGCCCCGCATCTCGGCGTCGGCGTTCATGGCGCTCACCCCGTCGGTGGTGCGCTGCTCGGCGGCCGGCCTGTCGGTAAATGCGTCTGGGCAGATCGTGCGCCGGCATCATGTGTTCGCCAAGATCTCCCGCGCCGAAGTGGCGGCCCAGTTCATGAAGCCCGCGCCGGTGGAGATGCTGCAGCAGTTGGTGGCGGCGGGGAAGATCACCGCGGCAGAGGCGGAGCTGGCGCGTCATGTACCGGTGGCCGAGGACATCACGGTGGAAGGCGACAGCGGTGGCCACACCGACAACCAGACGCTGGTCGCGCTGGTACCGCGCATTCTGGCCCTCCGCGACGAGATCTGCGCAGAGCACGGCTATACGCGTGATGTTCGGGTGGGCGCGGCCGGTGGACTGGGGACGCCCAGCGCCGTAGCGGCAGCGTTCGCCCTCGGCGCAGCGTATGTGGTCACAGGCTCGGTGAACCAGAGTGCCGTCGAGGCCGGGCTGTCGGACGCGGCCAAGGCGATGCTGGCCCAGGCTGGCATTGCCGATGTGGCCATGGCGGCGGCGGCCGATATGTTCGAACTCGGGGTCAAGCTGCAGGTGCTGAAGCGCGGGACGATGTTCGCGGCGCGAGCCAATAGCCTCTACGAGGTGTATCGGAGTTACGAGAGTCTCGAGTCGATGCCGGCCGAGGTCCGCACAAAAGTTGAAACCAAGGTCATGGGCGCCACGCTGGATGCCGTGTGGCGTGAAACCGAAGCCTTCTGGACCATGCGTGACCCGGGTCAAATCGAACGGGCCAAGACCGACCCGAAGCACCGGATGGCGCTCGTGTTCCGGTGGTATCTCGGCAAGTCCAGCCGCTGGGCGATCGAAGGCGATCCGGCGCGCCGCGCCGATTATCAGATCTGGTGCGGGCCCGCGATGGGTGCGTTCAATGCTTGGGTGGCGGGGACATTCCTCACCGAGCCTGGCGAACGTACCGTAGTGCAGATCGCGCTCAACCTGCTCGAGGGGGCCGTCGTGGTCGCTCGCAGTCAGCAGCTCCGTGCGTTCGGCGTACCCGTTCCCGCAACGGCGCTGGGCTTCCGTCCCCGTCGTCTCAGTCTCTGAATCCGACCCAGTTCCTCCAGCATCATCAAGCCCGCATGACCCACTCAGCAGAGACCGACGCGTTGTCCACTAGCCATCGCATGCATCCCATCGCCGTTGTCGGCCTCGGTGCCCTCTTCCCCGGTTCGACCACGGTGGACGGCTACTGGCGCGACATCATCGAGTCCCGTGACCGCCTGACCGAGGTGCCGCGCTCCCATTGGCTGCGCGAAGATTACTTCGATCCCACGCCGGGCACGGCCGACAAGATCTATGCGACGAAAGGTGGATTCATGCCGTCGGTGGAGTTCTCCCCGCTCGAATTCGGTATGCCGCCCAACGCGATGCCGTCCACGGATACCGCGCAGCTGCTGGCGCTGGTCGTGGCCAAGCGGGTGCTCGAAGAAGCGACGCGCGGCAAGTACGAGTCGGTGGATCGCTCGCGCATGAGCGTGGTGCTCGGTGTTGCGTCGGCCACGGAACTGGTGGCACACATGTCGGGGCGCCTGCAGCGTCCGGTGTGGGAATACGCGATGCGTCAGGCCGGACTGGATGACGAGGAAGTGGCGCGTATCAGCAAGGTCATCGACGGCTGTTATGTGCCGTGGCAGGAGAGCACGTTCCCCGGCTTGCTGGGCAATGTGGTGGCCGGGCGCATCACGAACCGGCTGGATTTAGGTGGCACCAACTCCGTGGTGGATGCGGCGTGCGCCGGCTCGCTGGCAGCGATCGCCATGGCCGTGAATGACCTCGCGCTCGGCAACTCCGATCTCGTGATCACCGGCGGTGTGGACGCGCTGAACGATATCTTGATGTACATGTGCTTCGCGCAGACGGGTGCGCTGTCGATCAGCGGCGACTGCCGTCCGTTCAGCGATCAGTCCGACGGCACGATGCTCGGCGAAGGGATCGGCATGCTCGCGCTGCGGCGCCTGGAAGACGCGGAACGCGACGGCGACGCGATCTATGCGGTGATTCGTGGGCTCGGCTCGTCGTCGGACGGCAAGGCGAAGAGTATCTATGCCCCGTCGGCGCGCGGTCAGACGCTGGCGCTGCGTCGGGCCTACGAGCGCGCTGGCTACGGCCCGGAAACGGTGGGCTTGGTTGAAGCGCACGGCACTGGTACAGTGGCCGGCGACATGGCGGAATTCGAAGCACTCAAGCAGGTGTTCGAAGAAGCGCAGACGCCGGTCGGACATTGCGCGCTCGGCTCGGTGAAAGCACAAATCGGTCACACGAAGGCCGCCGCGGGCGCCGCGGGGATGATCAAGGCGGTGCTGGCGCTGCACCAGAAGGTGTTGCCGCCCACGGTCAAAGTGCGCGCGCCCAACCCCAAGCTGGGCATCGAAGACAGCCCGTTCTACCTGAGCACGGAAGCGCGTCCATGGGTGCATGCCGAGACGTATCCGCGTCGCGCTTCGGTGAGTGCGCTGGGGTTCGGTGGCACCAACTTCCATGTGGCGCTCGAGGAGTACACCGGGCCCTCCGAACATCCGTTGCGTGTGCGAGCCCTGCCAGCTGAGCTGTTGCTGCTCTCGGCCGACAACCCGGCGGCGCTGGCGGTGGCTTGTCGAACGTTGGCCACGGCGTGCACGACTGAGGGCGCGCTGGAGCATGTGGCCAAGCGGTCGCAAGCGGCGTTCAACGTGTCGGCGGTGGCGCGCGTGTCGGTGGTGGCGAGTGATGAAGCGGATGCGCGCGAGAAGCTCGCGTTTGCGGCCGAAACGATCGAGAAGACGGCGGCCGGCGGCGGCACGTCGTTCTCGTCGCCCAATGGTGTGTCGTACGGCACGGGTGCGCCGGACGGCAGCGTGGCGTTCCTCTTCCCCGGACAGGGAAGTCAGTATGTGGGCATGGGCGGTGAACTCGCCATGCATTTCGACGTGATGCGTGAAGTCCTTGACGCGTCGACCGCCATTGTGGGAGCCGCGTCGCCGGGTGACACGCTCGCCACGCGGATGTACCCCCAGCCGGTGTTCAGCGACGCCGCGCGTACGGTGCAGGCTACTCGCTTGTCGGCCACCGAGTGGGCGCAGCCGGCGATTGCCGCGACGAGTCTTGGCATGCTGCGGTTGCTGGATGGCTTGGGCATGCAACCGAGCATGGTGGCCGGACACAGCCTGGGTGAAGTGACGGCTGCGGTGGCGGCGGGGATGTTCGACGCACAGACTGGTGTGGCCGTGGCGCGCGAGCGCGGCACGCTGATGGCCAGTGCGAGCGAGACACCGGGGACGATGTCGGCGGCGGCGGCGGACCTCGTGACGGTGGCAGGCGTGGTGGCGGGGATCGACGTGGTGCTCGCCAATCACAACAGCCCAAAGCAGGTGGTGTTGTCAGGCGCAGTGCCGGACGTCGAACGTGCAGAGAAGGCACTGGAAGCGGTGGGGATTGCCGCGCGCCGTTTGCAGGTATCGAATGCGTTCCACTCACCGCTCGTGAGTGCGTCCGTGCAGCCTTTCCAGGAGTACCTGCGCGGGGTTCGCGCGTCGGCGCCACATGTGCCGTTTTTCGCGAATGCGACGGCGGTGGTCTATCCCACCGATGCGGCCGCGGCGTGTAGCCAACTGGCCGGCGCGATCGCGCAGCCGGTGCGGTTCGTGGAGCAGATCGACGCGATGTACGCGGCCGGTGCGCGCACGTTCATCGAGGTGGGCCCCGACTCCGTGCTGTCGCGGCTCACCGAGCGGTGCCTCGCAGGCCGTACGCACCTCACGGTGCCGCTCGATCAGCGTGGCAAGTCGGGCGTGACGGCGTTGTTCACGGCGCTGGGTCGGTTGGCCGCGGCGGGTGTGCCATTTACGACGGACGCGCTGTGGCAGGGGCAGCGCTTGCCGGAAGATCCCGCCACGAAGAAGCCGGCGAAGTTCAGCATTGAGCTCAACGGCGCGAACTATGGCAAGCCATATCCCCCGCGCGAACCCGAAGTGCGTGTGCCGCGGCCGGCGGCTGTGAAGGCGATCGCAGCACCAGCACCTGTACCACTATCGGCATCGGCACCAGCATCCACGCCTGCACCAGCACAAGCGCCGGCACCTACACCGGCACGTTCGGCACCGCAGGCTCCCGTGACCGCGAGCACGCCGACCTCCTCTTTGCATAGCTCATCGATGAACACCACGGATTGGATCGACTCGCTGCAGCGTCTGCAGGCTCCTGCGATTGCTGCCCAGATGGAATTCCAGCGCCTCATGGCAGACAGCCACATGGCGTTCCTCCGTGCGGTGGAAGGGTCATACGGCGCGGTAATGCCGGGCGCAGTCGCGTCCGCTCCGATGGTACCGCCGTCGCTCACGATCGTGCTCGATCCCAAAGCGACGCTGTCGGCCTCGGCTGGTCCTGCGTCACCGCCAACGCCGGTGGCGGCAGTTACCGCTCCAGTGGCTGTGCCGGTGGCTGTGCCGGTGGCTGTGCCGGTGGCTATGCAGGCAGCAGCACCTGCTCCGGCCGCGCCTACCATGATTGCGCTGCAGCCCCTGCTCCTCGCGATCGTGGCCGACAAGACCGGCTACCCGGCCGAGATGATCGACACCGAGATGGACATGGAAGCCGACCTCGGCATCGATTCCATCAAGCGCGTGGAGATTCTGTCGGCGATGCGTGCGCAGGTGCCTGACCTGCCGCAGGTGGCCACGAGCAAAATGGCCGCCACGCGCACGCTGGCGCAGATCATCGAGCTGTTCGGCGGATCGGTGGCGAGCGGCGGCAACAGCGCGGCGGCACCGGTGGCAGCAGTCGCGGCAGTAGCGAGTGCCACGGCGCCTGTGGTCGCATCGCGTGTGCTTGCGTTGCAGCCCATTCTGCTGGCGATCGTCGCGGAGAAGACAGGCTATCCGGCCGAGATGATCGACACCGAAATGGACATGGAAGCCGATCTCGGCATCGATTCCATCAAGCGCGTAGAAATTCTATCGGCGATGCGTGCGCAGGTGCCTGATCTTCCGCAGGTTGCCACCACGAAGATGGCGGCCACACGGACGCTCGCGCAGATCATCGTGCTGTTTGGTGGGCCCACGGATGGTAGTGCCGCGGTGGTGGTCAGTGCGCCGGCGAGTCTTGCCGTGCCAGCTGCCGCGCGAGCTGTTGCATCGCGGGTAAACGAGCTCCAGCCCATTCTGCTGGCGATCGTGGCTGAGAAGACCGGCTACCCGGCCGAGATGATCGACACCGACATGGACATGGAAGCCGACCTCGGCATCGATTCCATCAAGCGCGTGGAGATTCTGTCGGCCATGCGTACGCGCGTGCCTGATCTGCCGCAGGTGGCCACGACGAAGATGGCCGCCACGCGGACGCTGGCGCAGATCATCGAGCTGTTCGGCGGCGTCACGGACGCTGGTCTGACGTCGGCGCCGACCGCGTTCTCGGCCCCGGCTGCGGCCGAGTCACCCGATGCGCATCCTCCCGCGGCGCTGCCGCCGGTGGCGCGCATCGCGGTGCGTACCCGTCCGGCCGCCGCCCTTGGCTTTGCTGTGCCGTCGCTCCGTGGAGCCGCGCAGATTGTGGTGACTCCTGATGGTGGCGCCGTGGCACAGTCGGTGGTGCAACTGCTCGCGGCGCGTGGTGTGAACGCGGTAGAAGCGCCGGTGACGGCTATTCCAGCGACCGCGGGCGGCGTGATCTTCCTGGGCGGTCTGCGCAATGTGGCCGGTGATACCGCCGTGGCGGTGAATCGCGAGGCGTTCCACGCCGCGCGCACGGTAGCCGCGCACTTCCGCGAGCACGGTGGACTGTTCGTGACGGTGCAGGATACCGGCGGAGACTTCGGCTTATCCGGACGCGAAGCGGGTCGGGCGTGGCTCGGTGGTGTGGCTGCCCTCACGAAAACCGCGCGCGATGAGTGGCCGATGGCAACGTGCAAGGCGATCGACGTAGAACGGGCGGGCCGCACCGATGCTGCGATCGCCGACGCGATCGTGGCGGAGCTGTTCGGCGGTGGACCGGAAGTGGAAGTGGGTTTGTCGGGTGCGGGCGAGCGGATCACGCTGGCCAGTGTACCCTGCGCCGTGTCGCCGGCCGTCGCGCCGTTGGCGCCGGGCGCGGTGTTCGTGGTTACGGGTGGTGCACGCGGTGTCACAGCGGCATCGCTGGTGGCGCTGGGTCGTGCGGCGCAGCCACGTCTCGTGATTCTGGGGCGCACGGCGCTGCTGGATGAGCCGGCCGTGTACGGCGCGGCCACCACCGAAGCGGCGCTCAAGCGCACCGCGATGGAAGAAGCGAAGAAGGCCGGTCGTGCCGTGTCGCCGAAGGATATCGGTGCCGAAGTGGAGCGTATGCTTGCGGCGCGCGAGGTGCGCGACACGCTGGCCCAACTCACGGCCACCGGCGCGCAGGTACGGTACGACGCAGTGGATGTGCGCGATCCCGTTGCACTCGGCGCGCTCTTCGCCGACGTGCGCAGCACGTGGGGCCCGATTCAAGGACTCGTGCACGGCGCCGGCGTGTTGGCGGATGCCTTCATCGACAAGAAGACCGATGCACAATTCGATCGTGTGTTCGACACGAAGGTGCTCGGGCTGCAAGCGCTGCTCGAGGCCACGTCGACGGACCCGCTGCGGGTGATCTGCCTGTTCTCATCGGTGGCAGCGCGCGGCGGAAACGCCGGGCAGTCGGATTATGCGATGGCGAACGAAGTGCTGAACAAGGTGGCCGCCGTGGAAGCCCGTCGTCGTGAAGGACAGTGCCGCGTCGTGGCGATCGGCTGGGGCCCATGGGATGGCGGCATGGTGACGCCGGCGCTGCGAGGTCACTTCGTGGAACGGGGCGTGGCCTTGCTGCCCGTTGCGGCCGGCGCCGATGCGTTTGTGAAGGAGCTGATGGCACCCACCACCGATGACGTGGAAATCGTGATCGGCGGTGGCGATGCCGGCTTGCATGGCGGTGAAGCGCCGGGTGGCAGCGTGTTGGCGCGTATGGAAATCACCGTCACGGCCGCATCGCATCCGCAGCTCGAGAGTCACCGCATTCAGGGGAAGCCGGTGCTGCCGGTGGTGATGGCAGTCGAGTGGTTCGCGCGTTTGGCGCGCGCCCTCTTCCCCGAGCGGTCGTCCGTGCAGCTGCGTGATGTGCGAGTGGTGCGCGGCATCGTACTCGCTGGCTTCGATGGGCCTGGTGACCATTTCGCGATCCTGGCCATCAAGGGTGCGAAGGGCGTGGAGCTCGAGCTGCGCGACGCGTCGAATGCCCTGCGCTACGCCGCGATTATCGAACCCAGCGGAATCGTGGCGAAGGCCGAGCCGCTCAATGGTGCTGTGCTGGGCGAGAGTCCGTGGCAAGCCACCGAGATCTATTCGGCCAACACGCTCTTTCACGGCCGCGACTTTCAGGTGATCCGTACAGTGGATGGCGTCTCACCGATCGGCGCTCGCGCGACGCTGGCCAGCACGGCTGATCTGGCGTGGCCGAATGATGCGTGGGAGACTGATCCGGCCGCCATCGATGGTGCGTTGCAGCTGGCGATTCTCTGCGGCATTCCGGCGATCGGCCCCACGCTGCCGCTGCGTATCGGCCGAATCGGCTACACGGGTGGTGTAGTGACGAGCCCGATTCACTGCGCGTTGCTGGTGCGCAGTCAGTCACCGGAGCGCGTGGTGTGTGACATCACGCTCGTGGGCAGCGATGGGGCCACGATTGCGGATCTGGTCGACGTGGAGATGTATGCAGTGCCGAGCGGCAACACGACGAACACCGTGTTGACTGCCGCCAACGTATGATGTCCGCTGTACCATCGTTTACACCGATTGCCATCGTCGGTCAGGGCTGTGTGCTTCCCGGCGCGCTCTCTCCAGATGAACTCTGGTCGCTGGTTCTCGAAGGGCGGTCGGCGATTGCGCCGGCCGCGGACGATCTGTGGCGGATCGATGCCGGCGCCGATCGTGCACAGTTGCATCGCGAGATCGCCAGCACGGTGGGTGGTCACGTGGAAGGCTTCGAGCGCGTGTTCGATCACACCGGCTTTGCCGTGCCGGCCGATACGTTGCGTGGCCTCGATCCGGTATTTCTCTGGACGCTCCACGCCGCGCGTGAAGCGCTGCGCAGCGCCGGGATGTCGCCGCTCGAGGCGCGGGCACGCGCGGCGCTGGTGCTGGGCAACCTCAGTTACCCCACACCGGGGCTCGTAGACTTTGCGCTCGAGCAGTGGGCGGCGGACAGCACGCGCACGGCGCACGAGGACCCGCGCAACCGCTACATGTCGGGCTTCCCGGCGCACCTCGCGGCGCAGGCACTCGGGCTCGGCGGACGCGCGTTCGCCATCGATGCGGCGTGTGCGTCATCGTTGTATGCCATCAAGCTGGCCTGCGACCAGTTGCACGACGGCACCGCCGACCTCGCGCTGGCTGGTGGTGTGAATCACGCCGACGATCTCTTCCTGCACGGCGGCTTCTCAGCGCTCAACGCGCTCAGCCCCACGGGACAGAGCCGTCCGTTCCATCGCGATGCCGACGGCCTCGTGCCGGCGCAGGGTGCGGCGCTGCTGGTGCTCGAGCGGCTCGACGATGCCATCGCCAACGGTCGCCGGATTCTTGGCGTCATTCGTGGCGTCGGGCTTTCCAACGACGGCCGCAGCCGCGGCCTCATGGTGCCCGCCGAGGAAGGACAAGTCCGCGCACTGCGTGCGGCATATGCCGAGAGCGGCGTGTCGCCGCGTGACAT
>Ga0105047_10011410_pt1 | contig 14407 bp, 11 predicted proteins | sample MAT04_FD_78384 | JGI IMG/M metagenome (GOLD analysis project Ga0105047, IMG submission 78384) | Freshwater microbial communities from Lake Fryxell liftoff mats and glacier meltwater in Antarctica - MAT-04 (megahit assembly) | ecosystem: Environmental > Aquatic > Freshwater > Ice > Liftoff... | reverse complement strand
TTTCGTCATCGACGGATCGAACGGCGAAACCATCAGGTCTTTTTTACCATCGTTGTCAACATCTACTAGCATGGCTGCGGGGAATGTATTCATATTCAAAGGATTCAATGAATTAGGGAAATCGGTGGTTTGCGAAATCATCCTTGCATCAGCCATACTTCCTCCATTGGTAAGGTGTACAAGTGACGGAAAGTCAACATCACCAATTGTGAGATCAGGCAGACCATCGCCATTTAGGTCATTCAGCAGCAAAGTTGAGCCTGTATGTTTCGGGTCATCAGAAATATTTACCAAAGTAAGTTCTGATTTTTTCGCACCCGGACAGGTATCAAGAATAATCGCATTACTCTCATTACCTTCGGCAAAATGACCCCAACAGGAAGATGATTTTTCAAACATGAGAGAGTCGGCATTCCCGAACCTTTCCATAGAAGTATTCCTATGCCATTCAATAAACGAGCCTAATCCCCAGAAGGTCAGCACATCCATATCCCCGTCAGCATCCACATCAGCAATGGCCGGATAATCGGCATAGGTAAGATAAAGATTGGTGATAGTGGAACCCTGCTTTGATAATAAATAAGGATTCGTAACCTGTGTAAATTTTAATGTACTTTTCGAATCATTTCTGTACACTTTCATACCTCCGGTTGTATATGTAAAAACATCCTTTTTACCATCGTTGTCATAATCTATTGCCTGCATCCAGTGTTCAATCGGGGGAAACAAAGCCGCCAACTCAGGTGCAAAATGATATTTCCCAGGTTTTGAAGGTAAAACAATAAAGGGCAAAATCCGGTAACCATGCCTGTCGAATACCAGCAAATCATCAGTTCCATCCAGGTTGATATCCATATTCATAAACTGGCAACTGTTAAGTCCGCCGGCAAAAGGATACAGAAGTGTATCATTGTTTTCACCAATCAGTAAAACACTGTCGATCCTGTTGTAATTATGAAGAGCGGATAACTGAGCGGTAACTTTGTAGCTACTGAGCAGGACAAGTATAACAATAGATATTATTGAACGAAGCATGTTTATTTGCATGGATAAAAGGGTTTCAGGTTTCAGTGTTTCAATTTTCAGAGTTAAAGGGTCAAATTACAAACTATACACAAAATTTTCCGAAGGGTTCGTTCCCACGGGGAGATGTCCGAAGGACAGAGGGGTCTTTTCAATGTTTGAGAGTTACAGGGTTACAGCACTTTCGACTCCGCTCAGTGTGACAAGAATTATGTTTAAGGGTTTCATGGGTTAAGGGTCTGAGAGTCTAAGAGTCTGAGAGTTAAAGGTAGGCATGAAATTGAATTTCGATGTTTCAAGTTGAAACACAAAATCAGAAATCCGCATTTATCAGTTCTTTCCGCGTTAATCTGCGTTCCTTTTTAAAATCTGAAATCCGAACTTAATATATTTTTAACTTAGCATTCACCGGCAAATGATCTGAAGGATAATACCCTCCAATGTTTGTTTCGTTTACATTGAAAGTTAAGACCTGCACGTTATTTTTCAGAAAAATATAATCAATTCTTCCTCCCTGCTCACCGCCCACCTTAAATCCGGTAAATGTATATTCAGGTCCTTTGTTATCGTTACAAATCAGTCGGGCATCCGTAAGATGCGAGCGGTTTGAGAAATCAGTGATTATTTTATACGGTTCCGAATAAGGAACTGCATTAAAATCTCCCATTACAACCGCAGGCTTGTAACCGGCCAGTGAATCGGCCGCATGAAGCAAAAGCTTTGCCGAATTCCGCTTGGCTATTTCTCCCATATGATCAAAATGGGTGCAGAAAACAAAAAACCGGGCATCTGATTTTTTATCTTTCAATTGAACCCAGCTTACAACGCGGTTGCAGGCGGCATCCCATCCCCTGCTGCCTGCAACAGTCGGTGTTTGCGAAAGCCAGAAGGTGCCGGAAGAAATCAGGATATATTTCTTTGAGTTATAAAAAACAGGTGAAAACTCACCGGCATCTTTACCATCATCGCGCCCCACTCCTATCAGGGTAAATCCCGGAAATGCTTTTTCAATATCAGCTACCTGCTCCTTAAGTGCTTCTTGCAATCCGAATACATCGGGCGTGGCCTGGCGAATAACCGAAAACACATTCTCTTTCCGGTTCGCCCAGGTGTTAGGAGCATCATTGGGATTGGCTAATCTGATATTATAGGTAAGTACGTTAAGCGTAGCCTTTTGTGCAAACGAAACAGATGAAAACCCCCAAAACCCGCCAATGATAAGGATTGTCCGAATTTTCAGAAAACCAGAATCAGTAAAATTAGATTTTCGCATAACTTAATTTATGGAAGTTGCTGAAATCAGCAGGCATAATAATTTACAAAGATCGGAATATTGTGAATCCCTATAAAATACCTTTTGAAAAGAATTACTTTTCCGGCCACAATCTGAATGATATCAATCTAAAAAAGAAATATTGTTCATAAGTAGCCTATAAATTGGGTCATTTCTTTCACAGGCTACATTTGTTATTTGCCAATAGATTTCTATCTTTGCAGGCTCAAAAAACAAAGTTTATCTAACTACCTAAATTCTAAACACATGCAGAATAAAGGCGCAATACGTTTTTTTGCAATCGCATTTGCCGTAGTTTGTGCATTTCAGCTTTCATTCACCGTTGTAACTTCTATTACCGAAAAGAAAGCCAGAAATTATGCCACAAACGAACAAGCAATTGCCTTGGCTAAACAATTAGCAAAAAACGATGCCACAATTGAAACCAGGCTCACCGATTCGATTCAGAAAGCCCGCACCCGTTACTACCTCGATTCAGTAGCTAACCAACCTGTTTATAATATACTTATTCGCAAGTACACTTATAAAGAATGTCTCGACCGCGAAATAAACCTCGGGCTTGACTTAAAAGGCGGTATGAACGTTACCATGGAGGTTTCCGTTGCTGATGTAGTTAAAGGTATGTCGGGTAACAGCACTAACCCTGTTTTCAGCAGGGCTATGGCAATGGCCAACGAAAAACAGAAAAACAGTCAGAAAGACTTTGTAACTTTATTTGGCGAGTCCTTTGCTCAGGTTGATCCTAACGCCAAGCTTTCAGCCATTTTCGGCCGTATGGAATTGCGCGAAAAAATCAGGCCAAATTCAACGAACGAAGAGGTATTAAAGGTTGTACGCCAGGAATGTACCGATGCTTTTGATCGTACGTTCAATATTCTGCGTAATCGTATCGACCGTTTCGGTGTTACCCAGCCCAATATTTCCAAATTAGCCACCAGCGACCGTATCCTTATCGAATTACCAGGGATCAAAGATCCTGACCGCGTTCGTAAGCTCCTTCAGGGATCGGCGAAACTCGAATTCTGGGAAACCTATAAATTCAGCGAGTTGGCAGGAATATTTAACGAAGCTAACAAACGCCTGGCAGGAATGAGTACGGCTGACACTTCGGCCAAAGTTGCTGATTCGCTTGCGCCTAAGGCTGATTCAGCTAAAGTTGCCAAAACGGATGTTGCGAAGGTTGATACAGCCAAAAAATCGAGCCTTGCAGAAAAGCTGAAACAAGATACTACTTCGGCCGGCAAGGAACAGCAGATTGAAAGATACAGGAAAGAAAATCCTCTATTCTCATACCTGCAACCGGCATACGCTCAGCAGGGCGGACAAACATTTGCCACCAACCGAGCAACCGTTGGTTACGCAGCCATAAAAGATACTGCACGTATCAATGCCATGATGAACAAGGTTAAAGGCATGTTTCCACGAAACTGCCAGTTCGCATGGACTATAAAACCTGAAAAAGATGCTCCTGAAGTACTCGAACTGATGGCCCTTAAATCGACCAACCGAGAAAACACGGCTGCCCTTTTTGGTGATGTGATTGTTGACGCCCGCCAGGATTTCGATCAAAACGGGAAAGTGGAAGTATCAATGGGAATGAACAATGCAGGTGCGAAAGTTTGGAAAAACCTTACCCGCGATAACGTTGGAAAACAAGTAGCCATTGTACTCGACGGTTTTGTTTATTCAGCACCAAATGTAAATGATGAAATCCCTAATGGACGATCCTCCATTTCAGGAAGCTATACTGTTGAAGAAGCTCAGGACCTTGCTAACGTGCTTAAAGCCGGTAAACTGCCAGCTCCTGCCCGTATTGTTCAGGAAGAAATTGTAGGACCATCCTTAGGTAAGGAATCCATCAACGCAGGTTTACTTTCATTTATTATCGCTTTCATACTGGTACTGCTTTATATGCAGTTCTATTATTCAAAAGCCGGTCTGGTTGCCAACGTCGCTTTATTAACTAACGTATTCTTCCTGATTGGTGTGCTTGCCAGTGTAGGAGCTGTGCTCACACTGCCCGGTATTGCCGGTATAGTGCTTACCCTTGGTATGGCTGTGGATGCGAATGTTATCATCTACGAACGTATTAAGGAAGAACTACGGGCGGGCAAAGGTTTGCGCCTGGCTATTACTGATGGTTTTCACCATGCATATTCTGCCATTATCGACGGGAACGTAACTACAATAATCACAGGTATTGTACTGTATATTTTCGGATCAGGTCCGATACAGGGTTTTGCAACAACTCTTATTATCGGTATCCTTACTTCGCTCTTTACGGCTATTTTTATCTCGCGCCTGATATTCGAAGCTATGCTTACCAGGAATGTTGATATTACTTTCGGTAATAAATATACCATAAATGCTTTTACCAATGTTCATATCAACTTCATCGGACTCAGGAAAAAGCTTTATGCTGTTTCAATCGTGGTTATTGTAATAGGTATGATATCTCTTGCAACCAAAGGCCTGAACTTTGGAGTCGATTTCTCGGGAGGACGTTCCTATATAGTTAAGTTTGACCAGGATGTAAGCACCAAAGACATCCGTAAATCGCTGGGTAAAGCTTTTAATGGTGAAGAGCCAGAAGTAAAAACTATAGGTGTAGGCAAGGACAGGGTAAAAATTACAACCAAATATATGGTTGATGATAAGTCGGAAAAAGCAGATTCGATTGTTGAAAACAGTCTCTATACCGGACTTCTGAGTTCTTTCAAAAAACCACTGACAGCAAAAGATTTCAGTACCAACAACGAAGCAATCGGAATTCAGAACTCCCAAAAAGTGGATCCAACCATCTCCGACGACATCAAACAATCATCCGTATATGCCTTATTCTTTGCCTTATTAGCAATCTTTATTTATATTGCTATACGGTTCCGAAAATGGCAATATGGGTTAGGTGGAGTAACTTCACTGTTCCACGATGCGTTGATTACCATTTCTATGTATTCAATCTGGTACGGCATATTACCATTTAACCTCGAGGTGGATCAGGCATTTATTGCTGCCATCCTCACTGTTATTGGGTATTCTATCAACGACTCCGTAATTATCTTCGACAGGTTGCGCGAATGGGTTGCATTATACCCGAAACGTGATCTTGCTACGAATATGAATGGTGGTATGAACAGTACACTTGGACGTACCATTAATACTTCGGGTACTACCATTGTAACGTTACTGGCGATCTTTATGTTCGGAGGTGATGTAATCCGCGGATTTATCTTCGCTCTGCTGGTTGGTATTGTTGTTGGTACTTATTCATCTGTATTCAATGCTACCCCGGTTGCATACGACTTTATCATGATGTCGAATCGTCGTAAAGAGAGAAAACTTAAATTAGCTGAAAAGAAGAAATAATCTTTTCAATCTGTTTAAATTCACAAAAGCCCCGGTAATGCCGGGGTTTTTTGTTTTTTCATTCCGGTTAATAAGAAAGCATCTGAAACTAATACTCAGGGCTTCCGGACATTTTTTTCAGGATCAATAAATCAGATGAATCCCAAAACCAACTGAAAACACGGAATTTTCGGTTGAATAATTTAAAAGGTATGTTGGCGAAATCTTTTTCTTATAAATGAGGATAATTAATTAATTGTTTTTTGTTGTACGTTAGTTGATTTTAAGGATAAAGCCGGGAAATATTGCAGTGCGCTACACCTTTGTATTCATCTGATTGTGAAAACTATAAATATTCACCGCTCTGCGGCTTTTCAAAGAAATAAATTGTAAAAACCAGGTGCAGAACACCGGATTATTTATAGCAAAGAAATACAGCATCCACCAAAAAGTGCTACGCACCGAAATATGGATTACATTTATGAATGACATTTAAATAATGCTCTTTCTCATTGCGACAAGTCAGGAGTTCTGATACTGAAAAGTTAGCAGCAAGGCAACCACGACATAAACGAACTAATAACTTAATCAGACAAATGATACATAAAAACACACTTGAATTTTTAAAAGACCTTAAACTTAACAACTCAAAAGAGTGGCTTAATGACAATAAAAAATCGTATGAAAATGCTAAAAACGACATTTTGACTTTGACTGCTGAATTGATAACTTCTGTTTCGCACTTAGACAAGACCATCTTAAACGCTTATCTCGACCCGAAAAAGTGTATAACAAGACTGAATAGAGATTTACGTTTTGCAAAGGACAAAACGCCATACAAGACAGACTATTATATTGTGTTGAACAAGAACGGAAAAAATAGTCCATCCGCATTCTACTATCTGCACATTGAACCTGACAATTGTTTTGTTGGCGGTGGCGTTTACAATCCGCAACCAGACCAACTAAAAAAAATCAGACAAGAAATAGATTATGCTTTTGACGAGTGGACAGCAATAATTAATGAAAAAATATTTAAAAAAATATTTCCAGGTGGTATCAACAATTCAGGCGTTTTAACCAGGACACCAAAAGAGTTTGACGAAGCAAGTCAGGCAAGTGAATTTCTCCGTATGAAAGGTTTTTACACAATGGAAAAAATAACAGACAAAGAAATAGTATCAATAGAGACATTCGACAAAATCAATTCCTATTTCGAGACGACAAAACCAATGGTGGACTTTTTAAACCGAGCAATTGAAAATGACTGAAGAAATATGCCCATCTGCTAACAGCACCAGCAAGAAATTGGTGGTTCAGTGTTTAAATGAAGCTTTGTGCTTTGTGCTTCGTACCAAGTTTTATGGTTGCAGACAGTTTAATGCTCCGAAATCGCCAACTTCTTGTACCTGCCAACCATTGAGTTAAATGCAAAAAACGTTAATTATCGCTTAAACCCGTTATCTTTCGTAAGTTTGTAATCTAATATTGGCAATTCAGAAATTGAAAGATAGTATCAACATACCTTCGCTCGACGACATGGTCTTTGAAGACCGGAACCGGGAATACGGCGCTTACAGTCTCCGTAAATCCAACAAAAGACGGCTGCTGATAAGTTTCGGTTATGCAACAGGCTTTTTCATGGTTGTATTATCAATTTATCCCTTACAAAACCTTTTCAACCCCAAAATATACGATGCCACTTTCGGGTATCAGGTAACGAATGTTGATATGACTTATGATCCTACAATAAGGATACAGGTTGAACAAAGTATTGGCTCCTCCTCTGCCTCGCAACTTATTCCCGAAAAAATTATAGATGACGAACTTGTAATTACCCCAACAGATGATGTGAAACAACCAGAAACCGGCTCTTCTGATTCAGCAAATATAAGCAGCACCGGCACAGGTAACAAAGGAACCGGAAATTCGAACCGGGTGGGCGATGGCGATTCTGGCGAAGTATTTGGTTCAGCCGACGTTAATCCTCAGTTTCCGGGCGGACCAAGGGCTATGCAGGATTATATCAATTCGAATATACATTATCCTGAAAAAGCACTTAGCATGAATATACGCGGTACAATACTGGTATATATAGTGATTATGAGCGACGGTAGCCTGAGAGATGTGAAAGTGGTTAGAGGCTTGCTGCCTGAACTCGATGAGGAAGTAATAAGGGTAGTTAAGTCAATGCCTTTATGGAATCCGGCCAGGCGTGGCGGAATGCCCGTTAATGTGCGTGTTACATGGCCTATTACCGTATCGTCGAAGATGGGGAAAATGTAATTTCCTTTGTTTCTGCTATAATTACATGGTAAAATATTACTATTAACCGACTAAATGATTTAAGTTACTGATTAGCAATTTAAACCTTACCCAAACCCCTTTCCGGGGAGAGGGCTGCATTGTCCGTTATTCAAGCACTTCAGCGGAAACATAATTTTAGTCGTTTAGTAGTGTAAGATTATATCAAAATCTCATCCCTGAGTTTTTTTTACATTCCTTATGAATACTAAACAAAGGAATATAGAGTTAATTGAACAATGGATTGTTCATTAGTTATTGGAAAGGGCATATTCTTAAAGCCAAATGCTTAGTAATTTTACACATCTAAATAAATAATATGATCGCATCAATTCTCCTGCAGATAGTTCAAACCTCACAGGGCGCTGCCGATACCGCTGCAAATGCAATGAATCAGCTCCCAACGCTTACAAGCCCTAAAGAAGAATCTTTTTCGCTTGGCGAACTCATAATCAAGGGCGGACCTATTATGATACCCATAGCCATACTTTCGGTGGTGGCTGTTTACATTTTTATCGAAAGATATATTCACATCCGCCGTGCGTCGCTCAACGAAGCCCATTTTATGAACAATATCCGCGATTTCATTACCAACGGACGCATCGACTCAGCTATTGCGTTCTGCAAAAGCAACAAAAGCCCGGCCGCACGAATGATTGAAAAGGGAATTAAACGGCTCGGACGCCCGCTTAAAGAAATTGAAGAGGCCATTGAGATAGTCGGGAAGTTTGAAGTGTATAAGCTTGAGAACAATGTTGTGATCCTGGCCATTATTGCCGGTATAGCTCCTATGTTCGGCTTTATAGGAACCATTATCGGGGTAATCAAGATATTTCACGATATTTCGCTTGCCGGAGATGTAAGCATTACAACGGTTTCAGCCGGTTTATATACCAAGATGGTATCGAGCGCCGCCGGACTACTGGTTGGAATTACCGCTTTTGTACTCTATCACTGGTGCAATATCATGGTGGAAAAAACGGTACAGAAGCTGGAGCACAGCGCCATGGAATTTATTGATTTACTACAGGAGCCTGTAAAATGAACCTGCGCAGAAAAAAGAAAATAAATGCCGAAGTTGCTACAGCTTCGATGAACGACATCATGTTTTTCCTGATGCTGTTCTTCCTCATTATGTCCACTTTGCTGAACCCCAATGTGATAAAACTTACCTTGCCCAGCTCGAAACACAATGTGGAGTTGCGAAAGAAAGAAGTTACCATTTCGGTTACTAAGGATATGCAGTATTTTGTAAATAACGTTCCCGTTACATTTCCTATGCTGGAGCCGTTGCTTACCACCGAGCTGGCGAAATCGAAGGACTTCACCGTGATACTACGCTGCGACAGTGGCCTTACCATACAGGACCTGGTAACAGTGCTTGAAATCGGTAATAAGCTTAAAGTTAAAATGGTACTTGCCACAAAAGCTCCCAATGGCTCAAACGGATAAACAAAATTATATAAAGGACCACCTCTGGGGTATAGCCGGAACATTGTTGTTTCACGGGCTGCTGGTGTTTTTGTTTATCACGATAATATTCAAAACGCCCATTCCGCCCTGGCCCGAAGAAGGTGGCGGCGGTGGTGGCAGCGGTCTCGAAATTAACCTGGGAACCGGCGATGATGGTATGAATCCAAACCAGTATGCCGAAGTAAGCATGCCCAGCTTCGAAAGTAAGAAATCGGTGCAGGCTGAGGTTCCCGATAAGCAGGATGAACTTAAAGCAAAACCTGCGGATGCCGAAGATGTTCTGACACAGGATGCCGAAGAAGCACCAGCAGTGGCTTCGAAACCGGCAACCAAACCCAAAAAGGTAACTGAAAAACCAGTTGTTAATCAGCCGCCGCAACCTGTAGTTGTTAAGCAGCCGGTTGCTGACCCAAATGCTTTATACAAAAAGCGTAAAAATACAAATGATGGCACTACCGGCAAGCAAGGCAACCAGGGAAGGGAAGACGGAATCGCCAAATCTGGCAATTACGGAGGCACAGGATCAGGTTCGGGTACTGGAAGCGGTACAGGCACCGGGAGCGGAATAGGAAGCGGCACAGGCTCGGGCGTTGGCTCAGGGAACGGAAGCGGAACCGGGAGCGGGAAATCTTTCGATTTAACTGGCCGTTCGGCTAAATTCTTTCCAAAACCTACCTATGATTCTCCGGAACAGGGAATAATAGTTGTATCCATAAAGGTGGACCAAAACGGCAAGGTTACCTATGCCAGCGCAGGAGCCAAAGGAACAACCATTTCGGAAATTGGTCTGCGCCAGCAGGCTGAATCGGCAGCACGCAAAACCACTTTCACCGCAAACCCAAATGCGCCCGAAGAACAAAGGGGAACGATTACGTATAGGTTTTTGAAATCGAGGTGAGGGGTTTCAGGGTTTCAAGTTTCAGGGTTAAAGGCCAGTGAACGAAGCCGAAGCGCAGGGTTACAGTATTTTAGGATTTCAAATTCAGGGAACAAAATAAACGTTGTAAATTCAGCGAGAAGCATTCATTAACACAATAAATGCCCCTCAAACTTCTCAAATCATTCAAGCTTTCAAACCATTCAAACTTTCAAACCAAACCTATCAAACCATCAAATCAAGCACCCTATTTCAACGCCCCTATCGCTTTCTTTGCAACCTCATTCAAAGGTTCTATTGCCAACACCTTTTGCCAGTAAACCAAAGATTCGGATTTAGCTTGTTCCTTAGCGGTAAGATCACCTGATTTTTTTAATCCGTCATATTCCAGGTAGTAAAAATAACCCAGGTAACGGTATGCCTCAATCAGATCGCTTGCATACTTTTTAGTATCATTTTTACTTTCGAGGATGGTGAGTGCTTTTTCGTAATCAGCTTTTGCCAATCCTTGTGTGGTTTCCGGATCCATGCCGGCTAAAGCACGGGCGCGCCACTGGTAACCCAGATAAGATGCAGGCGACATATCCGCAACTTTACCGAATGCCGAGCTTGCTTTCACAAGGTAATCCTTTCGCAGAAGAGAATCAGAGGCTGTATTCGAAATGTCAGCCATAAGAAGTAAATCCTTGCCCAAACTGAAATATACCAGCGACGAGACATTTTCATTTTTGGCCTTAATCAGTTTCTCAAAGCTCTGAATTGCTTCGGGGTACTTTTTTTGTTTTTCGTACAAACGGGTTATATCTTCAAGCAAATCTGATTTTTCAGGATCCGTTTCCAGTGCTTTCGAAAGGTTGAGAATGGCAAGTGAGTCTCTACCTTCCCTGGCAAGTAATTTTCCATAATATTCGTAATCGGTTGCAATAATCCTGCTGGTATCAACTACCGAACGCACTTCAAAAAACTTCTTCATTGCATCAACACCTTCCTGATCCTGATTCAGTTCATAAGCTGTATAACCTTTCAAGCGGAGCATTACCGGGTTTAAAGGGTCCTTCTGCAATACTTTATTGATATATTCACCGGCAAGTGCGTACTCCTTGTTGAAATACAATATGTTAACATAACGCATGATGTCCTTTTCGCTGTTTTCGGCAAGACGGATATATTGACCATAGTACCTGCTTGCTTCACTGTAGCGACCAAGTGTATAAAGTAGCTCTCCCAGGCTCCTGAGTGCAGGTATATAGTTTGGATCTTTTGCCAGCACTTTGTTGAGCATGGTTTCGGCATCCTCAAAATTCCGGATTTTAATATTGATATCGGCAAGTCTGCTTAGTGCTTCGGTATTATCGGGCTGTAAATATAAAGCCTGGTGATACCTGCCGGTGGCCAGCCCGTAATACTGCGAACGGTTGGAGTTATCGCCCGATGCGGTATAGAGATTCCCTCCGGTAATATATGGTTTGGGATTTTTTTTATCCATACCTGATGCAAGGTCAAGCGTTATAGGCCATTTTAACGTATCGCCGGCATTGTAGCGTGCTTCGGCTATTTCGGACATGGCATTTACATCTTTTGATGCAATAGCACTACGCTGTGCTTTATCGAGTGTTAGAAGAGCCTGCGAATTATTACCAGCCATGTTTTCATTGATTGCCTGGCCAACGAGAATCAGTACACTTTTAGAATCTTTTTCAGCAGCTTTACTGAAACAATACCGTGCAGAATCAGTATTATTTTGAATGGAATAGATTTTTCCCAGATAATACCAATCCGATGAGTTTTCTGCTGTTTTCAGTTCCGATACGAAAGCTGCTTTAGCCTGATTATACTGCTCCATTTCGAGAAAACGGGCAGCCTTATTTTCAACTTGTGCAACCGAAACCAACTTTGCAAGCAAAAAAGCGGTAATCAACAACAATGTATGGAATTTTACTTCTGCTTTCCCTGATATCTTCCTCAACATTTATATTAATCTTAATAACTACTGGTTTATGATTTCCTATGAGATTCCGCGAAGTTAGCTATTCCTCCACAATATGAACTAATCGTACAGGCAAAGTATAAGGCAGTATCCCGGTTTTTTGAATAATCCGTTGTCCTTTATCGCTGGCCAGAAATGTAGCAAAACCTGTGCCAAGTCCCGGACGAGGTTCGGAAAGAACTGCATATAAAAACCGTGTAAAAGGGTATTTACCGGTTGCAATATAAGCCTGAAATGGCTGATAGGAATTTTCGGATACTGCAGGCTCTGTGACTGAAATGCCTGCCACTTTAATTTTATTTAAAAACGATAAACTCTTTGGATCGTTCCGGTTACTTACCCAGCTCACTCCTATCAGTCCGATAGCATCCAGGTTTTTCGAAACAAAATCAACCACATCGAGATTGCTTTGCATAGATGAAAGCTGGTTGCTCAGGTTACCGGATTTAGTAATGGAATCGACAATAAAACGCACAATACTCGATTTTGGGTTATCAAATATAACTTTTATTTTTCCGAGCGATGATTTCGCATTCAACTGTTTCCAGTTTGTAATTTCACCCAACATGATTTTTCGTATTGTTTCAACAGAAAATAAGGTATCGGGATTTGCCGGATTTACCAGCACGGCAATTCCATCAATGGCTATGGGTATAATCTTCGGAAAAAACTTCTTAGCATGGAAAAAGTCCATTTCTTTAGCCGATAGCGGGCGCGAAACAATAGCAAGCCTAACGCTGTCCTTTAAAAGTAAATTCAGCGCATCCACTTCCGGCAGGTACCTGGCATTAACTTCGGCAAACTTATAAAGCGAATGAAAAACGGGAAGCACATCATTAATAACCGGGCTGTAGGTTTCGTCAACCGCTATACTGATTGCTCCTGTTGTTGGAGTATCACTACTTTTTTCCTTTTTCGAACTTTGACTGCAGCCGCTTATAAAGATCAGAAGTACAGCCAAAGCCGGTATCAGCAATGTTTTCATTCTGATGATTTTTTGCTGTTATCATTTTCGTTTTCCTCATTTTCCTTCTTATCGGCTGCTGCGGAGGAGTATATTCTGTAAGCCCTGAAAATACCGTAAGCAATTAAGAGAATACCCAAACCCTTATTTTGAAACGAGTCCAGACCGGCCCAACCTTTAATTATCAGGTAAAGACCCAACAAAAGGTAAATGACTGACATTGCATAATTAAAAATAATCCTCATAATTCAAATTCTTTTAATGTCCAACAAAAACAGCTTTACTTGCCAGCTTATTGGTTGAGTGAGAATTTAATCGGCAGGTTAAACTGAACCGGAACCGGCTTGCCTGTTTGCCTTCCTGCAATCCAGCGAGGCATTGTTTTTACTACCCGAACTGCTTCTTCGTCGCAACCTCCGCCAATTCCACGTAAAAGCTTCACATCCGAAATCTGCCCGGTTACGCTTACAATAAAGGTAACATATACCGTTCCGGTAATGCCGCTTTCCCTGGCCATCATAGGATAGCGGATATTATCCCGTAGAAATTTACGCATATTCTGATCGCCGCCGGGGTATTCGGGCATTTGTTCAACTACATGGTATATTTCAGCAGTTTCCTCTTCTACAACCTTATTTTGTTGTTGCTGCAAATCCGCCAAATCTTTTGCATCAGCATCCTGGCTGTTACCTTTTACATCAGCCGTCGAAATTGAAAGTTTTGAATCATTAACTTCCTCCTGCGTTTTCATCACTTCTTCATCCTTTACCTCGGCATCATCCTTAATAACCGGAGGAGTGAATTTGATGGTACTCTTAATCTTTATCGGCTGTTCTTCAATTTTAGGTTCAATGATAACCTTAGGTTTATTTTTCTCCAGTTTGATATTTGATAATGTAGTGACTTCAACATTTTTTTCAGTTGAAGAAGGAATAATACTTTTAATTACGCCTGGAAGGGCAAATACAGCTACTAAAAGAATAAGCATGAATAAGATAGCAAACCTATGGCGTTGTGACGAAAGGGTACGTATAACATAGGCTCCGTAATCCTTAGGCCTGGATTCGAAAACTACATTGCACCAATCATCAGAAAATATATTAACCTTAGGCATTTAAGTACTCTGTATTTTATGAAACA
>Ga0105047_10011407_pt1 | contig 14411 bp, 8 predicted proteins | sample MAT04_FD_78384 | JGI IMG/M metagenome (GOLD analysis project Ga0105047, IMG submission 78384) | Freshwater microbial communities from Lake Fryxell liftoff mats and glacier meltwater in Antarctica - MAT-04 (megahit assembly) | ecosystem: Environmental > Aquatic > Freshwater > Ice > Liftoff... | reverse complement strand
TGCCATTTTCCTATGATGATATCCTCATCCTTTTTTTTACACCCATACATAAAGGCAGAGATGCAGAGCAATAGTAATAGTATCCTTCCGGAGTTCATGTTATTTGTTTTAAATATAATGGCTAAATAATAATTTTAGTGGGATATTTTGGGCGGCAGACACGCTTTCCGTTCCAATCTTTTCGCTGCCGCTTCGACTCCGCTCAGCATGACAGCGAAAAGGATTTCCACTTCAATCGTTGCCGCAGTGTACGTAATAAATAAAAATTCTCATTCTCATTATAAAATTAGTATAGCCTTAAAAAATGACTGTTCCCCCAGTATAGTGTTTGTGTAAAGACTATAAAACAAAAACGATATTTATGCATTTATTCCTTCATCATCTGCATGATCGCCTGTGCAATATCTTCTGCATTTGGTTTTGAGAAATAATCCCCGTCACTTCCGTAGGCCGGTCTGTGTGCATGAGCCGTAAGGGTTCTTGGCGCCACATCTACCCATCGATAGCCACCTTGTATTTCCATCACCTGCTGATACATGTAGGCAGCCGCCCCACCCGGAACATCTTCATCAATAAAAATAATACGGTTTGTTTTCTTGAGTGAATCCAAGATGGAATGATTGATATCGAAAGGTAATAATGTTTGTATATCCACCAGTTCGCAACTGATACCCGCAGGTGTAAGGTATTCTTTCATGGCATCCTGTATGATACGAATGGATGAACCATAGGAAACAATGGTCACATCATCGCCTTCCTCTACTATTTCAGGAAATCCTAATGGTACTGTCATCTCTCCTAAATTGAATGGCAATTTTTCTTTAAGTCTATAGCCGTTTAAACATTCTACCACAATAGCAGGTTCGTCTGCTTGTAGCAAGGTATTGTACATGCCGACAGCTTGTACCATATTACGTGGCACACAAATATGAATTCCCCGCAGGGCATTAATCATCATTCCCATTGGCGAACCGCTATGCCATACGCCTTCGAGCCTATGACCTCTTGTACGCACAATCAATGGACATTTTTGTCCGCCCTTGGTTCTCCATTGCAAGGTTGCTACATCATCGCTTAGTGTCTGTAAGCCATATAAAAGATAATCAAGATACTGTATCTCGGCAATAGGTCGTAAACCACGCATGGCCATTCCTATTCCCTGTCCCATGATTGTTGCTTCTCGGATACCGGCATCGAAGACACGCCATTTGCCATGTTTTTCCTGAAGGCCGGCAAAGCCCTGGTTTACATCCCCAATATTCCCGACATCTTCTCCAAATGCAAAGACTTTATTATTCGTTGAAAGAGTATGATCAAAAAAGCGATTCAATATTTCGAAGCCGTTTAATGAAACATCGTCTCCATTGTATGCAGGTTTTACCACGGCAATATTTCCAACTCGTTGCGCTGAAACAGAATGAAGTACAGAACTGTATTTCTCATTCGCGTCTTCCCTGAGTGATTTATAGAATTGATGTAATTGATTCGTTGCGGTTGAATCTCCGGCCAGATAAGATACCTTACCCAGAAGTTTCATTACATCGCGTCGCAATGGTTCTTTGAGATTATTTATTTCTTTTACCGAAGCAGCAATCTGTTCGCTGTTTGCGTTTCCTTCATAAATAATATTGTTACAAATCGTAGTCGCTTCCTGTACCTGTTGTTTGATAGGTTGAATAAATTTATTCCATGCTGATTTCTTCGCATCCAACACCATTTGTTTGGCTTCTGTCTCAATTTTAACGATGTCTGCTTCTTCTGCGATGGCATTCTCTAAAATGAATTCCCTCATTTTTTTGATACAATCCATTTCCTTTTCCCAGTCAAGTCGTTCCTTACTTTTATATCGTTCATGCGACCCAGATGTGGAGTGTCCCTGAGGTTGCGTGATCTCCTGTACATGAAAGATCGCTGGAATATGAGTCTCTCTCATCTTTTGAATTCCATTCCGGAAGGTCTCGCATAACGAGGCATAATCCCAACCCTTTACTGTATAAATATCTAAGCCACCTGAACCTTCTTCATATTGAAAACCTTGAAGGATATCTGAGATTGAATTTTTTGTAGTTTGAAATTTGCGGGGAACAGAAATGCCATATCCATCATCCCAAACAAAGATAGCCATAGGCACTTGAAGGACGCCTGCCGCATTAATGGTTTCCCAGAATAAGCCTTCGCTTGTGGATGCATCACCTATGGTAGTAAAACAAACTTCATTTCCATTCTTCGAAAATAAGGTGCCTTCTCTTAATGCTTCCTGAGAGCGGTATAATTTTGAGGCAAATGCCAATCCAAGTCCTCTCACCATTTGTCCTGCAGTAGGGGAAATATCGGAGCTGCAATTCTTAGTAGCAGTCTGGTCTTTCCACTGCCCATTTTCATCCAACAATCGCGTGGCATAATGTCCATTCATTTGTCGGCCTGCACTACTAGGTTCTTCATTGACATCCGGGTTTGCGTACAACTGTGCGAAAAAGGCTTCGACCTTACTCATCCCGCTGGCAAACATAAAGGTCTGATCCCTGTAATATCCGGAACGAAAATCGCCTTCTTTAAACACCTTAGCCATTGCAATCTGCGCCACTTCTTTGCCGTCTCCGAAAATACCAAACTTCGCTTTGCCAGTCAGCACTTCTTTTCTTCCCATTAGGCTGGCCTCCCTGCTTTGCATGGCAATGGAATAATCTTTTAATACATCTTCTTTAAAGTCTTCAAACGAGATTTTATCTGCCTGAATGTTATTTGTAAGGGGGTTCATCATACTCTCTGCGATTAATGTTAATTGGTTACAAAAATAATATGCTATTCGTTCTGTTCACAATAAATTTATGATTTAAAATGCATTGTTAAAGGGTATTGGGTTAACCATGACTTAACTGAGAAAAATTCGTTCGATAGAGTTTTTTTTTACTTTTGGGAAACATTTTTAAAAAAATATAAAAACATAGACGATGAAAAAATCATTCTTTCTTTTTGGTGCTTTGGTCTTAACGGGAACAACCATGTTTGCACAGTCGCAAAGTGACAAATCAGCTCCAATACGATCTACAGTAACATCTGCCGATATGCATGCACAACAACCTGCATCAACGCCCGCACAGAACGCCGACCTTACCATGAAATTCAGGAATGAAGATCATTCTTTTGGAAATATTCCTGAAGGCCCTTCTGTGAGTTACGATTTCGAATTTAAGAATAACGGTAAAGAACCAATCGTTCTTAGTAATGTACAGGCCTCTTGTGGTTGTACCACACCAACCTGGCCGAAGGAGCCAATTGCCCCTGGTAAATCTGCGAAGATCACTGCTACGTATAATACTCAAGGTCGTCCAGGTCCCTTTTCAAAAACGATCACTGTCACTTCGAATGTAGGTTCAAAAGTATTGAAGATCGCAGGTACCGTTGAAAAAGCACCTGATTCCTCAGTGCCAACCAATAACTCAAGTATCATGAAACACTAATTCTCAACTAAGTAACTCTTAAATTCAAACATATATAAAACTAAAAAAATGAAAAGAACAATTGTATTATTCAGTACCCTAGCTTTGATCAGTCTTCAAAGTGTTGCTCAAACTCAGGACAAGAAGAAAACAGATGCAAGACCTGCCGATAAGGTTCAAGCAGTTGTAGCCCCTGCACAACCAACACAAGTTGCCAGACTAGATCAACCAACTCCGGTTGCTGCTCCGCAACAAGCTTCAACGCCTGCACAAAATCCGGACCTTAGCATTAAATTTAATGAAGAAGAACATAATTTCGGAAATATTCCTGAAGGTCCATCGGCAAGTACAGACTTCGAATTCAAGAATATTGGTAAAGTACCGATTATCTTCAGTGATGTTCATGGATCTTGCGGTTGCACAGTTCCTACGTGGCCTAAAGAACCAATCTTACCTGGGAAATCAGGAAAGATTCAGGTTACGTATTCTACACAAGGACGCCAGGGTCAGATCAACAAAACAGTTACTGTAACTTCTAATATCGGAACTAAGATCCTTAAGATCAGCGGTAATGTTGATAAATCAGACACTCCAGCTCCGGCACAAGACGTTAGACAACAACCTCAACACTAATCCTCAAATTCATTACTTAATGAAAAAAATCGCAACCTTTCTAATTCTACTTTTTGCCACGTTTTCAAGCTTCGCTCAGAACGATCGTCCGAATGCGCCGGTCTTTAAATTCAATGAAGAGACCCACGATTTTGGAAATCTGAAAGAAGGTATTGAAGCATCCTTCGATTTTGTTTTTACAAATACCGGCAAGGAACCTCTTCTTATTCAGGATTGTAAAGCATCCTGCGGATGTACAACACCCGATTGGTCCAAGGCACCTGTTTTACCTGGACAAAAAGGCAAAATCACTGTAAAGTATGATACGAAAGGAAGACCGGGTTCATTTAATAAGTCGATCTTCATTGCCTCGAATGCGAAAAGTACTGAGAAACGATATGAGATTATAATAACAGGAAATGTAGTCGCCGGTGGAGGTAATTCTACGCCAGCTCCCAAACATTAATTTCAAACAACAGATAGTAAAAAAGCTGCGATATTTTTGCAGCTTTTTTTTGCTCTTTATTTTAATCATACCTGCGATAAAAGATGTTGTTCTACGGAGAATGACGGGTAGTATATCTTAACTTAGCAGCTATTTAATGAATACCCCATTTTATATTGCAAGAAGGCTGGCACATAACGAAAAGAAATCGTTCTCCCGTTTTATTATACGTATTGCCATTCTTGCAGTAACGATCAGTATTGCCGTAATGATCATTGGAAGCGCCATTACAAGAGGTTACCAGGAAGTGATACAGAATAAATTCTATGATTGTTGGGGACATATTCATATTACCACATTTCTCACCGATCCATCGAATATCAACAGCGACGAGATCATACAATATGACAGTACGCTTGTAAAAAGGATCGAAACGATTAAAGGAGTCCGATCGGTAAATGCCTATACCATTCAGTCAACAATTATTAAAACAGAGAATGAGATTGAAGGGTTATTATTAAAAGGCATTTCAGGAGGAGATACAGATCCTACATTTAAACAATATATCATTTCTGGTTCAGGAATCAATTTCAACGACAGCTCTTATTCAAAGGAAGTATTGATCTCCAAAACAACTTCAGACAAACTTGGATTGATAAGCGGAGATCATGCGATCATGTATTTCCTGATGAAAGATCAACTACAACCTAAAGCACGAAAAGTATGGGTTGCAGGAATCTACAAAACTGGTCTTGAAGATTACGACAACCTGTTTGCTATTTGCGATAGCAGACTAATCAACAATATCAATCAGCGAAGTGAGCAGGACATTCATGGTTATGAAGTATTCCTTACAGATAAACAACGCAAGGAAGAAATAGAGACCGATATTTTTGAACATTATACCCAGCCTCCCTTGCAAACCTATCTTCTGGATAAACGTTTCGATAATATTTTCTCTTGGCTCGGCATGATGAAGATGAATGAACAGATTATTATACTCATTATGTTGATTATTGCAGTTATTAATATGGTCACTGCATTACTGATTCTTGTGCTGGAAAGAACCAGGATGGTGGGCGTCTTAAAATCATTGGGGATGCAAAATTTCCAGATTCAACAAGTGTTCATTTTTTCAAGTGTATATATACTATCAATTGGTCTGATTGCAGGTACGGCTTTGGGAACGGGACTTTGTCTGCTTCAACAAAAATTCGGATTCCTTCATCTTGATGAAAGCACGTACTATGTCAAAACGGTACCTGTCTTTCTTGACCCAATAGTGATACTGACTATCAACCTGATTGCGTTGATCATCTGTACAACGCTGTTGTTGATTCCTTCTCTTATTGTAAAAACAATTTCACCAACAAAAGCGCTGAAATTCAATTGAGCCATAAAGAGAAATACAAAACCTATTGTGCATCGAGCGCGGTCAGTCTTTTCTTTCAACCTGAATGGCTTGATGTTTGTCGCCACCCATGGAACGTGATCATGGCAGAAATAGAAGGACATACCGGCTTTTGGATATTTCATGTAGAAACCAAAATGGGTCTGAAATTTATTCGCAATCCTCACCTCACTCCGTATACAGGTCTATTTTTTACAAATGATACTGTCCCAGAATCAATCAGGGAAAAATTAATTCAACAACTCATCGTAGATCTGCCTTCCATTGATGTTCTTGAACTGAATCTTGATCCGCGAATAAATGCAAGCTATTTATTTAACGCGTTAAATAACTCCACAAAGATTACCAACCATCTGACGCTAAAAGATGAGGAAACTATATTTGCCAATTTCAAACCGGCATTGAAACGTCAAATAAAGAAAGCACACAAATCTCTCCATATTTACGAAGCCGACGATATTGACCTGTTTTATTCATTGCATCAGAAAACGTTTGAAAAACAAGGTAAGCAAGCCGGCATTTCTCTTGAAATTTACATGGAATACTGGTCGTTTTGTAAACAGCATTATTGTGGCCGTTTATTCTTTATTGCGGATGAACAGGACAATGTACATGCCTCTTGCTGGCTGGCCTATGATGATGACACTTCGTACTATTTAGCCGGAGGAAGCGATTCAGCTTTTTATGGAAGTGGTGCAATGAGTGGATTAATGTGGCATATTATTCGTGAAAGTATCCTGATGAAAAAACGAGTCTTCGATTTTGAAGGAAGTATGTTGCCTTCCGTAAACAGGTTTTTTAGAAATTTTTCTCCGGAAGAAAAAGAGTATATTTATCTAAAGAAGATAAATTCTGTTATTTACAAATTGCTCAAAGGAAAATAAACATATTCCCCGTCATTTATTATCGCATGATATACAATTTCCCGAATCCTTTTTCGATCCATTTGTCGGCATTCTGAGATGAGCTGCGTTGGTAATGATCCATCTTTTCTCCATGAAGATTAGAGACCACACGATAGAGATACACACCATTTGCCAAGGGCTGTCCAAACTGATCATCGCCTTTCCATTTATACTCTGTGATATTCGTCCCGACATGAAGTGGGCCAAGATCAGATTTCAGAATCTCCTTCACGATTTTGCCTGTTGGCGAAAGGATCTGTATCTTCATATTTGTTGGAATCTCATAACCTGTTATCGTAAATACAAACTGCGTTGACGTCGTAAATGGATTCGGGTAATTGATGACAGACGAAATTGCCGCTTTATTAATCACTTCAAAACCGACTTTATACGCATTATTCCCGGAGCTATTCCCAGACTTATCATTCGCCCGGACGATGAGCAGATAATCCGAACCATCTACCATAAAGCTGGGTCTGAATTCAATACGTGCTACGTTCTTGGTTTTACCATCGCTCAAATCTGCAGGAATAAATTTCAGGATTGAACCATCGAACGGAATCTTTGTTTCCATGGTCAGATTATCTCCGGGATAACGCATATACACACTCATCAATGTGGTGTCATCTAACGCCAGGTATTTATTCTCATCGCGAAGCATAATACTGACAAATGGCTTTGAGGAAACAATATCTTTATCCATGATATGAACGCCATCGAAGGTGACATCTATCAAAGGATTCTGTTTATCCGGTGCCACATAAAAATCGAGGAACCCTATATTATTCGGATGGTATTGCTCCAGCTGATCATTCGCCGGATTCGCTTCAATCATCAGGATATTATTACCAGCAATATCAGACGAGCTAATATTCATGACCGCATGAATACTATCTAAGCCTGCCATAGTTCTGTAACGTTTTGACCCGGCTGATTTTCTGATCTTATTTTTATCGATAATCACATAATCGACAAGCATACTATCCATAGGTATTTCAGTGAGGTTTTCGATGGCAACCTCTATCCTTGATTGTTGCCCTTGCTTGACAGAATCTGTGAAGACAAAATGTTTATTCGGATTAAGAGCGGCTTCCGGTACCAATTGGTAAAGAACTCTCCAATAAGCGACCTGCTCGGGAGTTGTAAAATTATTGTCTCTGTTACGCATCGTGAGTCGAAGAAAAGGAAACGTCTTCGCGTCTACGAATGCAAGCGATGTATCACCCGTGACACTAGCGAGTAAGGTCTCGGTATTAGTCAGATCAACACCATAAATATCAACAAGTACGGAATCTCCAATGCCTGGATCAGTTGTATTTCCTCTTCTCAGAAAAGCATCCCATTTCTTGGCTGGACCGATTTTAGAAGCCGCTATTTCCCCTTCATACAAATAGGTCGTAAATGGAAATTCCATGACCAATACTTTTGTACTGTCTACTTCCACACCCTGTTGTACCGAACTGACAACGTTCTTTTTTCCAAAGAATGCCATTGGTCTGTTCTTATAAAATGAATCGATCAACGTAAAACCCATGTTCATGACTTTATGATATAAGGAAGTTCCTGAGCCATAAAAGGTTGTATCCGCTTTCCAGTCTTTGATAAATACTTTATTATTCGGGGCGCATTCTGGTCCTGTGCATAAACGAGGTTGCATCATGACATAAAAACCATCAGGAATAGAGTCAATAAAATCCATAATCTTTTTGCGTCTGGCAACCGTTGTAAAACTAAATTCGAAGAACGGATCTTTCAGGTCTGATGTTCGGCATGGCTTGAAGCTTCCAAAACGGCCTTCGCTACCTACCACATCATTTTTCCAGGGATCACCGGTCAAGGTGTCGATTACAATAAACTGAAAACTTGAATAACCGGGAGGAGGCGCACAACCATCATCATACAATTTAGAGCTGTTTATCTTAACCCTGTAATCGGGCCACTTGTATTTATAAGGTGCGGGCGAATAGAGACAAACATTCTGAACCAATAATTTATTGTTCACCCCATTGAATACAAATTTCCTTGTGGCGGAATCCAGAAATAGTTCGGAATAGTTATCTTTCTGGTATTGAAAATAATGACTTTGATTCCATCCCGGTCCGCTTCCATTGAGAAATATGAAGGAACTGTATGACCATTTAAACTTCGGATTAGAGGAAGAAGTATCTGCACCGGTTCGCCAGTAGTACACTGTGCTATCCCGTAAAGTAATAGGTGATTTCCATGTAACTACCCCACCTTTTTGACTGATAGAAGTTGATAGCATAACAGGGCTATTGAATTGCTCTGTCGTGTCAATTTGAATAATGTATGTCCGTAAAGGCGCAAAAGGATTTAATGTTGAGCCTTTTAAAATAACACCCTGAGCACTCACTATTCCAAATTCGTAAGGGTATACAGGGACAAGATCATCATTATAAATTGAGAAAATATGTTTCAACGAATTATTGTTTTCAGACAATTCATCTACAAATCCTTCCTGATCGATGATAATATCCAATGCATTATCGCCCACTGCCTGATTGCCTAAAATAGGAATTCGAATAGTAATGGTATCTGTATAAGCAATTCCCGGATAATTCTTATTCATAAGCACATTCTCTACGCCATTTGGCAAGGTTCTTTTTACATACACACTGACAGAATCTTTGGTAAACTTACCGAGATTATTAATCACAATATTGACTTCAAACGAATCGAGCGTTGTGGTCAGGTTCAGTTGCTTAAAGATTAATCCTTTCTCCTCGATCGAATAATCAGGTTTTGCGAAAGAAAAAATGCTGGTGGCAGGATCGCCATTTAATATGATCTGTTCTGAATGTTGGCGAAGCAAGGGATCATTCACAAGATTAAGTCCGGCGATATTATTCTTCATCTGAAGTCCTATCGGCTTTCCATAGGAAGTAACACTAAAATGCTTGTATAATGAATCTGTATAATTACCAAGCACATTGGAAAGACCTGTATTGTCGCTGGCTATAAAGGCAATGCTGCCACCATAAGGAGACAACACAAATTTTTCACCGAGTGATCGCTCTCCTACTGCTGCAATAAAGACATTCCCTACGCCACAACCATTCGCAATAAACACTGGGTACTTCTTATAATTTGTCATCAAGCCGGGATTATCAAGATTATAATCTAGCGTTGAAGAAGAGGCATGACCAAAAAACTGCACGAGGCTCAGTCCTTTTATAAATAACTGATCAACAAGAGCACCATTGGCTGTCTCGATCGCTGAGGTCGTCGATTTTTTTATGGTGGTAACTCTCGCGCCAAATAAGGTATCTGTGATTCTTTTTTCATGAAGGAACATGGATGCAAGAATAGGCGCTTGTTCGTCTGCCTTCTTTGCTCCCGCTATATGAAGGACATTTTTTTTCCATAAAATAGAATCGCTGATCTGGTCTGTAGATGCTAATGCAATCTCATGATCTTTAATTTTTTCGAGATAGACCTTCACATCATTTCCATTCCAGACAGGTAATCTTCCCAGTGGAATCTGTGGCTTACTGCTAAAGTCAAAATCTGATAGCAGAAAATCTGAACATGGCTCCCCAAACGAAGGCACCACAGGATATGGATAGGTGCCTGGAGCAGCCATTGAATATCCTCTGTAATCTCTGTACTCAATTCCCTTCCCGATAATAAAAACGTACTTTGGTTTTGCACTCCAGGTTATATTCGAGTGGGCATAATGAAGGAAATTTTTAATACTTTGTGGATGATACGTATATCCATAACCAAATTCATTATACAGGTCTGTAACATCAGTTATTACTGGATTATACGAACCTCCTGCAATAGAGGCACGGTAATTACTATATTCATTGACATGGTTGACACCCGTTCCGTCATCAAACAATTTACTATTCGATAGAATGATATAATCCCCTTGGTTAGCAGCCTGACTGTAATTCTTAAACTGAATATTTTGCAGATTTAGGACAGAACCTGGTATAGAAATCGGCGCCTGACTTTGAAGGAATAAACGTTGCACTTGTCCTGAGGCAGGAATCAAAAAACGAGTAAGACCCGTTATACTGATATCTCCCATAATAAATTCGTTTGTGGACATATTATATAAACGGGGAGCTACTCCACTGTTCTTGAAATTTGAGATCTCGAGATAAGAATCACTAGCTTTGGGATCCAACTCAAAATAAAGTGAATCTGCATTATTAAAATTGAATAATCTTGGATACCTCAACTCTATAAAAGCGATTCCATAACGATCATAAATTCCGGTGACTGCATCCGTATTCATAGGGGTATATTTAAACACCACTTTGTTGGCTGTGCTCAAAAAGGACATTGGGAAAGCGGTATTGAAATCCTTTTTCCCAAACTGACTAAATGAGGAATCGGCCAACAGATTATTATTTGCAAAAAGTTTAATACGATGCTGAAAAATATAACTGTATCCAACGACGATAGTTTTGAATGTTGCGTCTGGAGCACCTGCTACTTTATAGGGAAACAAACAGGTAAGGGTCAGGGAATCATTATTGGCGGTGGTTTTTCGGCAGTATCCTTCACCTTCTTCATACTGCGAAGAATTTAAATAAATAAGTGGTGTTGTATTGTAATAATAGGAAGTGCCTCCAACAAAATCTGTGCGGTAATTACTTTTATATTTATCCCAGAAATAAAGTTCCTTAGAAGGCGGACTTACCAGATTATTCAGACGTTCGATATACCGTAAATGATTCGGAGTTGAATTCAACGTGATAAAATAATAGGCTGTATCTGTGAGGAGGTTCTGGTTAGGATTCATTTGAAGCGAAGGCGTTCTATATAACGCTGCATCGACCTTGCCGTCGGCGATTTCGCCATAAAACTCGATATAATCTGATCCACTTAATGAACCTGTGTTACTCACATACATCGGCACTTCCGATCCATCTCTGAAAAGTTGCAGATCAGTGCCATTGACTGTTGAAGGCAAACCAAGAGAAAGTAACTGAGATACTGGAATACGATATAAATCATTCCTTGACACACCGAATTTAAAATAGGTCTGAGAATAATTGATCCATTCATTCCCATAAACCTGTGCCTCGGAAGATGTTGAAAAGCAAGACAATAAAAGGATACATAGTAAAATTCTCACTCGGTACATAATTCTTTACTTTTTGTTTTTCGGAATTTTAGGACTATTGTCTCCCGGAACACTATCTACACTTTCCATCGCCGCTGCACCAGCCCCACCTTTCTTATTAATATCGATGCGAAGGGAAATAAAATGACTGTACAAAGGACTTGATTGTATATTCAAACTGGAAAATGAATAATCAATAGCGAAATTCTTGATCTTCACCCCAAGTCCTAATGTCGGTTGGAATAAGGTTGTTTTTTGTAGATTCAGCGTATCCTTATCATCCAATACGCGTTGAAAATTTCCTACACCCAATCGTAGGTAAAGTAATTTGCTATAAGAAACTTCGGCGCCGATACGAGGATCTATACTGAAAGGGTTCAGGTTGATCAGGTTGCCGTAACGTTTGCCATCGGTAGTTACATCGAGATTAAGTTCGGCCAGCACATCAATTTTTTTATTCACGGTAAATGTTCTTCCTCCGCCTAATATCAATCTTGGTGTGGCGATCTCTGTACTTTTAGAAACGATCTCATTTCCTGTACTCAACAAGGCATCTTTTTCTTCATCTGTAAAACTAAACGACCAGATTGTATAGGTTGTTGTCAGATCTTTTATCACTGCTCCAGCTCTCCATTTCCCAACCTTCGCCTGAAGACCCAGATCTAATCCGGCGCCCCAGGCATTTGCCAACGAACCTATACTTCTATGAATAATCTTTAAATTACCACCTGCACGAATATCAATATCTTCTCTTGAAGCATACCGCTTGGGTTTTATTTGCTGGGCATAAGTCACTAATCCAGCGTAATCCTGTGCAGAGATTGCTTTTATTTTTGTGTAATCGATAGAACCATCAGGCTGAATCAGGTTTAAGGTATACGGAATATCATCGACTGCAAACCGTATCAATGAAAGACCTAAAACGCCTTTTCTGTTCTTCAATTGAAAAGCCGTACCGAGATAATCATATTTGGCGATCCCGCTAAAATACTCAGAGTGCATCAATCCGACCTGCAAATCTGATTTTACATAACTCATTCCCGCAGGATTCCAGAAGGCAGAAGTGACGTCATTAATAGAGGCGATCTGAGCGCCCGACATCCCCATACCTCTTCCGCCGACCCCAATATTCAGGTAATCATTGACATATTTACGTTGTTGCCCACCGACGTTCAATCCACTTACCACAACAAGTATCAGCAGAAAATATTTTTTTACCATAGCTTTCTATTAGATTTGCACCTCTCCAAAACGTATATTACTTGAAATTATTATATGTCCTAACAAAAATAGTACGTTTTGAGGTATACATTTGTTATTTGTCTTATTAATTAAATACATAACCCTTTTCATTGACGATGAATTTTATTGAAGAACTTACCTGGCGCGGTTTGGTGCAGGACATTATTCCCGGGACCTCCGAACAACTTGAAAAAGAAACAACCACCGGTTATGTCGGTTTCGATCCTACATCCGATTCATTACATATCGGAAGCCTTGTTCCTATTATTCTCCTCATGCATTTGCAAAAGGCTGGCCATCAGCCGGTGGCATTGGTGGGTGGTGCTACGGGTATGGTGGGCGACCCGTCAGGAAAATCGGAAGAACGAAATATGTTGTCTGCCGAACAGATCGATTTTAATGTACTGGGAATTAAAAAGCAATTGGCTAAATTCCTTCATTTCGATCCTACAGATCCCAAAGCGGCCATCCTTGTCAATAATTACGATTGGTTCAAGAATATCAGCTTCCTTGATTTTATTCGTGATGTCGGAAAATTCATTACCGTAAATTATATGATGAGTAAGGATTCTGTTCAGAAACGACTGGAAACAGGCATGTCTTTTACAGAGTTTACCTATCAACTTGTGCAGGGTTATGATTTTTATCATATGTATGCGAATCTTGGCGTGAAGCTTCAAATGGGTGGTTCAGACCAATGGGGGAATATTGTCACTGGTACTGAATTGATCCGTAAAAAAGCCGGTGGTGATGCATTTGCGTTCACTGCGCCCCTTCTGAAAAAAGCGGATGGTGGTAAGTTTGGGAAAACAGAAAGCGGGAATGTGTGGTTGGATGCAACCAAAACCTCCCCTTACCGTTTCTATCAGTTCTGGTTGAATGCCAGCGACACCGATGCAGAAAATTATATTAAGGTTTTTACCTTTCTTCCTCCCGTCGTGATCGAGGCGATCATTGCAGAACATCGCTTGAACCCGCATTTGCGTTTAATACAGAAACGACTTTCAGAGGAAGTTACTAAAATGGTTCATTCACAAGAAGATTATGACTTTGCCGTAAAAGCATCATTGATACTTTTTAGTGATACCACAGCGGATGCTTTGTTATCGTTAGATGAAACTCAACTACTCGATATCATGGATGGTGTTCCTACGTTTAAGATTTCGGCATCAGAACTGAATGATGGGATCAATATCATTACACTCCTGAGCGATACTGGCATTTTTCCATCCAAAGGCGAAGCCAAGAAGACAGT
>Ga0105047_10011406_pt1 | contig 14412 bp, 2 predicted proteins | sample MAT04_FD_78384 | JGI IMG/M metagenome (GOLD analysis project Ga0105047, IMG submission 78384) | Freshwater microbial communities from Lake Fryxell liftoff mats and glacier meltwater in Antarctica - MAT-04 (megahit assembly) | ecosystem: Environmental > Aquatic > Freshwater > Ice > Liftoff... | reverse complement strand
TTGCCGAGTACCGGCCTCGATCGACGACCACGGTGATGCGACTCGATGCCGAGCTGGCGACGCTGGAGTCGTTCCCGTTCGACGACCATCTCGGAGCGATCTGTGCCCTCGGCGATGGGACGTTGTTCGCCGTGTCGTGGGCGTCTCGGCGCTGGTATCGCCTCGACACCGCCGGCCACATCCTCGAGCAGCGAACCACGCCGAGCCGCTGGGTGGATCTCCAGGACATCGGCCACGTGTCGACGGGGATCGATGGCGAATGTGTCGTGGCGACCGGTGTCGGCGGTCTCCAGACTCCGGCCGGCCCGGCGCAATTCGGCGGCCTCGTGGCCATCGACGTCGACGCTATGACGATCGTGCACGACACCCCGGTCGCCGCGTGGATGCCGTCAGGACGTGTCGCCACCTACAACGGTGCTCACCTCGATCTCGATGCGGATTTCGATGCGGATCGCGATGCCGAATCGTCGACGACGTTGCACTGTCTCGTCGACGACACGACAGCCACCATCGCCACCTGGATCGCTCACACCCGCACGACCTGAGTCCGATCGACACCTCGGCGCCGGGTTCCACCCCACAGCACCAGCCCCAGGAACGCAGCGGCGAGGGCGAGCGTCAGAGTGTTCGCCGGCGACGACCCCGTTGCCGGGAGTGGTCCGGCACTCGGCGTGCCGACACCGGTTGGTGCCGGTGCACTGGGAGCGGCGGGCGTTGACGGCAATGTCGGCAGGGCGGGCACCGCAACAGCGTTCGCGTCGCCGACAGTGACCTCGGTGAGTACCCCGGCTGCGTCGACGACGATCGGAACCACCCAGGAGATCTCGGCCCCATCGGCCGTCAGGCCGGACACGACGATCGAATGCAGCCCTGGCGGGAGATCGCTCGGGACGACGACCCGGTACGAGCCGACGCCGTCGTCGTCGACGATCACCTCACCCAGCACCCTCGGCTCGGAGCGGACCACCAGCAGTGTGGTGCTCCTGGGCTTGAAGCCACCGAGGCTCGCAATCACGGTGTTGCCCACCACCGAGAGGCGCGGTTGGACGAATCTGACCGTGACGGTGAAGGTGACGGTGCGGGTGTTGCCGGCAGCGTCAGACGCTGTACAGCTGACCGTGGTCGTCTGGCCGACGGCGAAGTTCGAATCGGTGCCCGGGGTGCAGCGCGGGAAGAGCGTGCCGTCGCGATTGTCCGTTGCGGTGGGCGGGGCGTAGCTCACGGGAATGGATCCCGACGCTTGCGAGGTGTTGATTCTGACGTCGAGCGGGGCAGCCATGGCGGGCCGCGTGGTGTCTGGTGGTGCACCGGAGTCGTCGCCCGACAGGTTGAACGAGAACGCCGCCGACTCGGACACGAACGCGCACACGATCACACACACGTTGAACCCGGTGGTGCGGCCATCGAAGTTCAAGTCGGTCCGCACGGTGCCGCTCACCTGCCCGGTTTCGTCGATCGACCCCGACGAGTCCGCCGACAAACCGAGCACCGACACGTTGCCGCTGTAGCTCCCGGAGATGCCGGCGTCACGGACGCGCATCGTTGCGGTGCCGCTCCAGGATGCGCCTGGGATCGAGCCGCGGGTCGACGCCGATCCGCTCATGTCGAACCGACCGTCGCTCTGCACGAATCCGCTGACCCGCACCCGTAAGAACCCAAGGTCGATGGTGGCGGCGCGCGCAGTCGGGATGGCGAGGCGCAGCAGGCCGTTGGTGAGGCTGATGTCGTAGTCGCCAGAAGTGATCGGCTTGCCGAACAGCGACAGCGACCCGTCGACCCGACCCTGGAACGTGCCACCCGAGGTGATGAGCAGCGAACGCAGCCGCATGTTCGCTGTGCCCCCGAACACCGACACCAGAGGGTCATTGTTCGAGATCTCCCTCAGTTCGAAGCGGGCACTCGTCGCCTCGATGGTGAGGCGGAACGTGGCGCGGTCGGCCTCGAAGAAGGTGCCGACGTCGAGGTCGGGCAACGGAATGTCTCGAATGATCGGGAGCAGTTCGGTCGACGACACCGAGAACGACGGGACGACGGAGCGGAACACCACGGTACCGCCCGAGCGGTACTCCAGTCCGACGTTGGTGGCCGAGAACGACACGGCGAGCCCATCGAACGCGAGACGGAAGCCCCCGACGAGGAACAGTGGCGATGACGTCCCGCCAACGCGGACTCCCGACGGCGTCGAGACCGAGATCGAGCCCGATCCGGTCGTCGACAACGACGCCGTGGCGTTGAACGTGCCGAGTCCGGGAATCGTGACCGTGCCGTTCTGCAGCGAGATCGACACGGTGTTGGTCGTGCCGGCGCTGAACTGGAGTCGAAGGGTGCCGCCGAGCGCAAAGTTGCCAAATCGCAATCCACCCGGCGAGCTGATGGTGAGATTACCGGAAATCCCGTTCGTCGCGATCGTGAGCGAACCGTCGGCGTCGAACGTCGAACCCCACAACCCGAACGTCGTGTCGGCCCCGAACGACAGCGTCGATCCGCTCTTGGCGAACGTGAGCGAGCCATCGAGGGCGACACCCACGACCGTGAACCCGCTGCCGGTGACCGCCAGCGAGAAGTTGCCAGTTGGCAGCACCGAGCCAGCCACGTCAAGTGTCGTCGTGGTCGTGCCAGCCCGGCGGACACCTGTGACGGCGATGCGAAGCGCTGCGTCGACGCGGTAGCTCGCGCCAGATCGCAGCAGGTCGAGCCTGGCCGAGTTGACGGTGACGCCCGGCAACGTCAGCCCGGTCGTTGCGATCGACAGCTGCTGGATGCCGCTGTTGGTGATCGCACCGCTGACGCGTGCGTCGGTGACCAGGCCAGGGATGGTGACCCGTCCGGCGACGGTGAGGTCGAACTGGTTGGTCGACCGCAGCGACAGGGTCGACTCGCCACGCACGCGGAAGCCCCCCAGGTCGAGACCAGAGCTGTCGAAATTCACCGTGAGGGTGCCGGTTCCGGCGGTCGACAGAGCGCCGGAGGCGTTCAGGAGCGGCAGTCCACTCCCCGCAATCGTGACTGCACCGTCGATCGCTACCGTTGTGGTCGAGTTCTTGACCCGCACGACGATACGGGCGTCGTTGTTGCTCAGCCCACCGGCGTTCGACGGGAGCGCGCACGCGGCATTCGGGTCGATCGCCAGCGGCTGGCCGCTGCCGACGAGTGCCGCATTGCCAGCAGGGTCGAGATTGATGCGGCCGAGGGAGAGGCGGAACTCGGCCGATCCATTCGTGCCGATGCAGCCAGCAGCTGCCACGGTCGACGACGACGAGCGCCCGGCCAACCAGGCGGGAAGGGCGACCCGTCCGGCGATACCAACCGAGCCGCCGAGCCGGCCAGCAGTTCGCGAGATGGTGAGGGCGAGGCCACCGTCGACGAATCGGAATCCGGAGAACTCGGGGAGCGATCCGCCGCTGCCCAAGAGGACCAGCTGGCCGGTCAGATCCGGATTCAAGGTGCCGTCGACCGTCCAGGTCGACCCGGCCACGGATGCGTTGCCCTGCAGGTCGATGGTGACCGCTGGGCCCAGCTTCTCGATCGTGAATGCGGCATCGGTGACCGCCACTCCACCGAAGGGCCCGACCTGCGCGACTGACGCAGCGGCTCGGAAGTCGGGGCCTGAGCCTGTGCCGACCGGGTCGATGCTGACGTCGAGCAGCGCTTCGTCGACGAAGCCCTCGGCGTCGACTCGGGCGCGCACGGCGACCCCGCCGGTCCGGCGCAACGGGTCGCTACTTCCGGGTTCGAAGCCCGGGGTGAACGCACGGAATCCAGCCGACGCGTCGACGCCGGCGACGGAGAACACCGGTGGTACCCCGAGACCTTGCAGGGTGTTCTGGAGTGCAGCAGTGCTCATCGACACCTCGACGCCACCGACGGGAACCTTGACGCCGTTGCGCTGGTCGACACGGAGCGCGAAGGTCCCTTCGGCGCCGAGCAGCGGGATGTCGGCGGTCACTTCGATGCCCGACGAGGTGGCGAGCAGCCGACCTTCACCGATCGGCAACGACAGCAGTCGGGCGACGGCCGGTTCGCCGGGGTTTCGACGGGTTCCCTCGAACACCCCAGTAACCGAAATCGCCGCAGCCCACTCCTCCAGCGCCGCGTCGGACGGGTCGTCGATCACCTCGCCGAGCCCGGGGACGAACGCCGTCAACCGGATCGGCGTGTCCGTCTGGGTGATCTCGGCGCCGAATTCGTCGAACCAGGCGATCGAGTCGACCAGTTCCTCGGGGATCGGCGGGAGGTCCTCGATCACGCCGACGGGATCGGTGAGCAGGCGCGGGACTTCCAGGCGGCCGTCGAGCACGAGCCCGCCATAGCGCAGCAGGTTGTCGTAATCCTGCTGCCGGGTGAACTGGATCCGGTCCTGGTCGGGCGGCTCCGTGCCGTCAGCGAGGTACCGCCGCTCGATTCGAGCGTCGACGAACGCGTTGTTGCCGGCGCTGGTGATGAAACCGGTGACCTCGGCGCGCATCCCGAATTGGCTGAACGCTCCGGCGAGCGTGACCGACCAGTTCGGGTCGTCCGTCGACAGCGATGGGAACGAGCCACCAGACAGGAGCACGTCGCTCAGGCCCGGCAACGGGAGTTGCACACCAACGGTCACGTCGTCGCGGGCACCCAACGTGAACGCCGTGATCAACGGCTCGGCCAACCCACTGGTGTAGAACCCTGCTTGCGACTTGAGGTTCTCGATGATGCTCGTCGTCAGCGTGAACCCGAGGCTGTCGCGATCGATGATCACCTCGAACGACGTGTCCGGGTCGCCGAGCGGGAAACCGAGGATCAGCGGTTGCAGCGCGCCTCGGAGCGTCACCGACGGGTTGAAGTTCGCGTCCGCTGCACCGAGTGCTGCGGCTCCGGCATCGCCGACCACGTCGAAGAAGTCAGCAGCGAGGTCCTCGGCGTCGGCCGACGACAGCGATCCGATCTCTGTCGACAGCGCCGAGATCAGGGGGCCGACCACGCGAGCCGCACCAGCGGGATCGTCGAGCAGTGCGAGCAGTCGAGCGCTCAGCAGTACACCGGTGATCGTCTGGGCCCGCTCGATGTCGGACACGGCCAGGTCGCCATCGGCGTCGAGTGCGATCTGGGCGAGCGGATTGCCGCGGTCGCCTTCGAGACGCGCAGCGATGCCGGCCAGGCCGGCCGTCCCGAACTCGTCGATGAAGGCATCGAGGCCAGCGGCGACACCCTCGACCACACCGTCGGTTCGAAGTTGGCCCGCCAGCGTGGTGCGGACGGGGAACACGACAGCGAGCGGGCTGCCTGGCGTGGGGCTCTCGAACGCGAAGTCGAACCGAGGTGCGATCGGATCGGTGAGGTCGATCAGGAAACCGCCTGTTGCCACGCTGCCACTGAGGGACACGCCGCCGCCGATCGGGATACCGAAGATCTCCACATCGCCCCGGCCGATCAGCTGCGCGCCCCGGCCGGGCGTGACGCTCGTCAAGATCGTCACACCGCCGCTGACCAGACCGGCGGCGGTCACATGGGTGAGTTGTCCCTCGAGCGCGAGTGCAAAGCCGGTGTCCCAGGTTGCGACGCCACGGGCGACCGCCGTGCCGACTGCTTCGGCGATCGCTGCGGGGTCGACGTCGACGTCGGTCGGAAGATCGGCGAGTTCGGTCAACAGGTCTTCAGGCCTGCCATTGCGGGGCGGATCGATCCGCACGTCGCCGAACGCCGCCGCGCCGGTCACCGACGTGAGCACGAACCCGGTCGGGCCGAGCGGGATGCCGAGCGGTGCGGTCACCTTCAGCAGCACCGGACCGTACTGCGACACGACGATGTCGGCCCCTGCATCGAAGGCTGGGGTCGAGAGGAGTCCGCCGATGCGGGCGTAGAACACGTCGGTTCCCTCGACCTCGGTGGTGCCGAACGTGAGCCCTCCCGACACCCGCGCAACCCCGAGGTCGACTGCTGGATCGATGGCGAACGACACGCCGTCGATGTTCGAGATCGGGAACGTGGCGAGGTCGAGCGGGGCGAGCGGATCGAACGCGAGCAGGCGAGCGATGTCGACCACCAGGTCGTCGACGGTGGCGGTGATCGGGAAGTCGTCGGTGCCGGAGAGGCCGCCGGAGAAGCTGAACCTGATCTGGCTGAGCACCGTGTCCAGGGAGTCACCGGGTGCGATCGCCTCGGGGAGTTGAAGGCCGATCTCGTCGACGCGGAGGGGAATGAAGTCGGGGAGGCCGAACTGTTCGCCGTCGGGAACGGACACGTCGACGAAGAAGCCATCTTGGAAGACGAGCCCGAAGTCGGCCGAGATCCCGACGTTGCCGATGCGTCCGCCCCACCCGTCAAGCGCTTCGATGCCGGTGTCGAATACCAGTGATGCGCCGCTGGCGTCGACGGCGAGGTCACCGTCGATGAGGAAGGCCACCTCGTTGCCGGTCGCCGTGAAGTCGAACGATGCGTCTTCGAGCCGAATGGTCGCGATGTCGCCGAACGGCACCTCGATCGCGCCGACTGACACCTCGGTCAGGGCGGCGTCGATGAACGGTGCCCCACCGTCGATGCCGAGGCGCAGGTCGAGCGTGGCGGAGAGGTCTTCGATGGTCGCCCCGTTGCGGTTCGATGCGCTGAAGCCGACCACTGCGGTCGCTTCGATCTCGACCCCGGTCGGTCCGTCGACGAACGAACCGTCGATGTCGGCGGCGAAAGTGCCGGTGATACCGGAGAACCCGCCAGTGATCGACGCCGAGCCGCCCAGCTGCGGGAGCAGCACACCGTTCTCGAAACCGTCGGCGTTGATCGACGCGTCGAGCACCACATCGCCGATCTCGAGGTCCTGCAGACCGAGAGTGATCGGCCCGAGGTCGAGGGGTGTCACCACGAGCGGGTCGACGGATTCGACGCGGGCGCTGAAGGCGATGGCCCGCTCGGCGAACGGAGAGGCCGGCGTGATCAGGTCGCCGCCGATCTGGAGCACCGGCACGAACGGCAGCCCGGCGAAGCCGCTCATGTCGACGGTGCCCTCGACCGCGATCTCGAACTCGGTCAGGTCGACGACCCGCCCGTCGTCGTCGACGTTGGTGAAGGCAAGCGTGAGGCTGGTGACATCGACGGGAACCAAGCCCGCGAGGCCGATCGACTGGACGATGCCGTCGGGTTGATCGACCGTGGCCGACCGAGCCGAGAAGCGCCCGTCGGCAAGGATCTGGAGATCGGTGATCGTGACGGCGAGGTCGCCGAGTTGGGTGGCAGTCGCCCGAGCCACGCCCACCGAGACGATCACGCCGTCGGCGTCCGGGCTACCAACCGCGACGTCGGTGAGGACGACACGAAGCACACCACCGATGTCGGCGACGGCTCGATCCGCGACGACACGGACGGCACCGCTCGACTCGATGTCGCCGACGAGGCCATCCATCGTTGCGATCGGCTCGCCGTCCGCACCGAGGAGCTGGCCGGCGGCGGCGCTCACACTGACGGAGACATTCGTGGTTCCGCCAGGCAGGGCCGCTCGGAAGGTCGTGAGGTCGCTGGGCTCGCGATACGAGGCGTCGACGTCGACGGTGAGGTCCGTCAGTCGGATCGGGCCGAAGGTGACCTGGTCGATCGCCGTCGATGCGGTGAGCGTCCATCCGCCGTTGGTGAGTCGCAGCGATCCGTCGACGGCGACGGCGTCGGGCCCGTCACCGACCAGCAACCCGACGTCGATGGTGACGTCGTAGACGGCACCCGACACGAACCCCGACGCGGCGAGGCGGGTCACGGTGAACCCGTCGAGTTCGAGGCCCTCGGCCGGTACCGCCGTACCGGTGATGTTCCAGCCGACCGCACCAGTGCGGTCGGCGAGCACACCGGTGAGCTCGATGGACGTGGTCGCCCCGGTGTCGCCGACGGCGAAGCCGGGCAGGTCGATACGCAGCACGAGCTGCTGCGTGGTCGTGACGCGTGTCGCTCCGGTGGCGTCGGGTGTCGCCGTCCAGGTGGCATCCCAATCGAGGGTGGTGTCGTCGACGGTCGCCGTCAGCGCCATCGTCGCGTCGCCATCAAGCGTGCGGATCAGCCGTTGCGGCGTGAGTCGTTCGAGCTGCGCTGTGCGCACGCGGCGGTCCGGGTTGCGTGCCAGCCGGACTCCAACGGTGATGTCCGCGTCGGCGGTGCCATCGATGGTGGTGTTCTGGACGTCGGCGACCGTGCCGTCGCCAGTGACGGTGCCGTTGCCCTGCACCCGTAGCTGCGCCCCTGACGAGCCGAGGACATAGAAGCCCTCGAGGTCGACACCGGCAACGAGCTCGACCACCCCGCCGGCCCGCCAGTCGATGTCGGCGTCGAGGTTCAGCGCTGCTGCGAGGCCCTCCAGCACGTCGGGGGTGTCGCCATTCAGGTCATCGCCGCTGTAGCCACTCGCTTCGAGGATGTCGGCGAGTGTGCGAGTGCAGCGGACCTGGATGATGTCGCCGAAGGCTGCGGCCGCTGGGGCACCGCCAGCACCCCCGGCAGCGAAATCGACGGGGCAGCCGGCGGCGTCCATGTCGGCGACGATCTCGTCGAGCGTGTCGGTGTTGACATCGAACGTCGGTGTGGCGAGTCCCGCGAACAGGTCATCGAGGCCGAACAGTGCACCGAGGTCGCTGGGGATCACGGGCGGGTCGACCTCGGGAAGCCCGAGCGACGGCCAGTCGACGTTGCCGAGATCGAACCCCGGTTCGAGGTCGAGATCGATCGCACCGACGCCACCGAGGAGTCCGTCGAACCAGTCACCGATCCCAGTGCGCAACTCTCCGCCAACGACCGCCGGCTCGGGTGCCTGGTCGTCGTCGAGCACCGTTACGAGCGCGCCGTCGTCGGGGGCGCCGGTGAGTCCTATACGGGTTTCGTCGACGAGGGCCAGGGCAAACGTGATGCCATCGCCGGGTACCGAGTTGGGTGCGACCGAGAGACTGATCGTCTGTTGGGTCACACCGGGAGGAAACGACACCTCGATCGGGGTCGCCACATCGTCGTCGAGCCGGTCGACGTCAGCGAGGTCGATCGGAAGGACCTGGACCGCCACGGTGTACGGGTCGGTCGGTGAGGGGTCGTCGAGCACGACGGTCAGCTCGGTGGTCGCCGGTTGATCACCCCGCTCGGTGAGCACGATGCCGAGTGATTCGCTCGGGTCCTGGTCGAGAGGCCGGACGAATCGGGCACGGGGGAGTCGGTCGTCCTGGCGGATCGTCACGATCGTCGTGGCAGCGATCGCGACCTCGTCGTCGAACGGTCGAACGGCAACGGCGAAGATTTCCTCGGCGCCATCGATCGCCTCGCTGTCGTCGATGATCAGGATCTGGAACGAACGCGACGTCGATCGCCCCGCGGGGATCGTGACGAACCCGGAGAATGCCTCGTAGTCCGTGCCCGCCTCGGCGAACCCGTCGAAGGTCTCGACGAAGAAGGCCATATCGATCTCGGGTGCGCGAGGAACGAAGAGGGAAAACGACACGGCCCCGACATCCTCGTCGACGAACGTCGATGGGCCCGGAACGAGTCGCGGAACCGGGGTGTCGGCGGTGTCGTCGATCGTGATCGTGGCGTCGCCGTCGGTGAGCGTGCCGAACGACGGCGTGCCGAGCTCCAGCCGGAAGGCTTCGGTGCCTTCGTAGCGGAGGTTGCGCACGATCCCGATGGGGATCACGACCTGAGAGACATCCGCAGCAAACCCGATGCCCGCCGGGACGTCGGTGGCGCGGTAGTCGCTCGTGGCCCGGGCGGTGCCGTCGATCGCCAGCACGGGGATGGTGACCGCGGTGGTGAGCGAACCGGTCCGGGTCACCACGACATTGGCGACGCCGTCTGCTTCCTCGATGCGCACGTCGCCGACGGAGAACGACGGAATGCCGCCGGCCGGCGGCGGGGGTGGCGGCGGCTCGTCGTTGTCGATGATCGCGACAGTGTGCGTGAAGGCGCCATCGAGGAACGACAGCTCGAACGTCTCTTCGTCGGCCTCGTCGAAGTCGTCGTTGTCGACGGAGATGGACAGTGTGGCGTCGGCCTGCCCCGCTTCGAAGACCAACAGCAGCGGCTGCACCTGGTAGTCGTCTGGGGATGTCGTCACGTCGACGACCGTGACCTCGAGCTCGAGGGCATCGGTGGACGGATCGCGGGTGACGATGATTCCCCCACCCTCGCTGCCCTCTTGGAAGCGGGAGACCTCGCGGTTGAACGTCAACTCGATCGGCGGGGGCGGCGACGGCTCGTCGTTGTCCTCGATCACGAGTTCGAACGTGTCGACCGGGACGCGGCGAACTCCGGCGACTTGGGGCTCGATCGGCTCGAGCGGTGTGGACGACGGCCTCCGAAGCGCGTACAGGTTGAGCGTGTAGGAGGAGGGGGGTCCTCGGAAGAGCTCGTCATCGGTGAGATCGATCGTGATCGTCGCGACTTCGTCGAATCCCAGACGAAACGTCGTCGTCGAGGGGAGCACGAAGGCCGTGCCGTCGCTCGTGTCGTCCGGGTCGAGCACAAGGGTCACATCGACCCCACCGGCCTCGACGATCCCGCGATGTTCGACCACGACGTCAACGGTGCCGTCACCCTCGTTGACGGTCAGTGTCGCTGGCACCTCAGTCGAGCCGCCGGCCGGGCGCAGGAATGCGACGTCCTGGTCGAACGGGTCGTCGTCGATGATCGTGACCGCGCTGGAATCGTGGGCGACCACACCATCGCTGGCGAGCACGCTGAGGACGAAGAGTTCGTCGAGTTCCGGATCACCGAGGTCCTGCCGGATCGGGAAGTCGATCGTGACCGCGCCAACGCCAGCGGGGACCGACAAGAGCTGCTCGACGCCGACATCGCCGGCGTCGGCGATTCCTGGTCCTGGGCTGAAGAATACGGGCCGAACGAGGAATGTCTGCTCGACATCGGACGATCGGACCGTCGCCGTCGTCCTGAGCAGGCCGACATCTTCTCGCACGACGATGTCGGTCTGATCGAGGCAGATCTCCTTCGTACATCCGGTGGAACCCGCCTCCACCGGCGTTGCGACCACCACGACACCGGTCGTCGCCGCGAATGCCATCCACAGCGCAGTGCGCCTGCTCCACCGAGCCCCAGATCCCACGGGGTCGACCGTACGTTCGGCGCAATGGTGGGCGAATCCGTGTGCACACGGATTTTCCGTGCGCCATGCGTTCCCCGGTCAGGCGTCGAGAACGATGCGTGCCAATTCGACGCGATTGCTCAGGTGCAGCTTGCGGTACGCAGCCGAGACGTGGCTCTCGACAGTTCGTCGCGACAAGAAGAGCTGGTCGGCGATCTGTGTGTTCGTGAGCCCTTCGGCGACGAGCGCGACGACAGCGCGCTCGCGGCGACTCAACGATTCGGCACCGGACGGCGCGCCCCCGACGGGTCGTTCCGTCGCACCCATGCCGATCAGCGCCGACAGTTGGTCGACCATCGCCGTTGCGCCGACGTGTTCCAGCATCTCCCGTGCCTGAGCTGCGTACCAGCGCGACGTCGGGTTCTCGTTGGCGACTGCGAGCTCTGCCGCGTACGCCATCACTTCGCCGGCATGGAGATGCCGACCCGCCGCCTCATACATCTCGCTGGCCCGGCACATCGATGCGGCGTCGCCGTCGTTCCACGCCGTGACCTCAGTCGCCTCGGCGCGCCACAGTGGGTGACCGGTTCGCTCGGCCGACCGCTGCATGAACTCGACGATGCGATCGAGCCGTTCCCGGTCGCCGACTCGATGGGCCAGGCGGGCGATCGATGGGCCGAGTTCCTGGCGGGGCGAGTCGAGGGCGAACGCCTCGTAGACGTCCCACGTGGCCGACAACGCTTCGTATCCGTCGCCTGGCCGACCCTCGTGTTCGGCCAGCGCCGTCTGCGCGAGCGAAAGGTGCGTCCATCCGAACTGCGCCTGGCCCGGAAGCACCACGGCCTCCGCAGCAGCGATCGAAACACGCACCCGATCCCACTCACCTCGAGCTGCTGCGACCAGCGCTCGGAAGCCGTGACACCACAGTGTCGCTCCGAACGAGTCGTCGATGCCCCATCCAATCGCAGCGGCAGCAATCGCATCGGCATCGTCGAGTTCGCCGAGGTTGAACGCCACGTAGGCATCGAGAGCGTCGTAGGCGGGCACCATCCACAGGTACCCGGCGCGCTGAGAACGTCGCCGTCCGATGCCGTTGAGCCGTCGAGCATGGTCGTACTCGCCCAGGGTGATGCGGATCAGCGATGCCGAGAACCAGGGCTGATACAGGGCTGCGTCGGCGGCTTCCGGAAGCTCACTGAATGCCTCCAGTCGTGTGGCGAGGCGCACCGCCTCGTCGAGGTCGTGGTCGTAGAGGGCCACCAACCCACCGACCATTTCGGCGGCGATCACGGCACCGAGGTCACCGGCGCGCTCGCCATCGAGTGAGGCCTGGATGGAAACCTCCCGGGCGGTGGCGAAATCGGCGACGAACAAATATGCGAAGGAGCTCTCGGCGCGGAGCCGGACGCGACTACGGGGATCAGATGCCAGTTCGGCGGCACGCACCAACTCGGCGGACGTCTCACCGACGAGGCCTTGCTGGAACTTCACCATCGCCAGATCGCGACGCAACGTGACTTCTTCGTCGGGTGTCGCACCGATGAGCAGATGAAGTGCCAGGGCCTCGGACTCGGCGGCTCGGCCGACGTTCGCGAGCGCTCGAGCCTTGAGGACCGTGCGGCGACGATCAGGGCTCGGTGCGATCGACTCGGCACGTTCGATCAACGCGAGCGACGCGTTCGGATCGAGCTGAACCAACTGCTCAGCACCGCGCGCCAACCACTCCGACGCCTCGTCACCTGAGGCCTCCGCAGCGATCAGATGATCGGCCACCCGCAGCGGATCAGCGTGTCGAGCCATCAACTGCCGGGCGTACGCGCCGTGCAAGGCGCGCCGAGTAGGGGCGTCAACGAGTTCCGACGCGGCGAGCCGGTACTGCTCGTGGCGGAATCGGTGGGTGCCCTCGGCGACCACGAGACCCGACTGCTTCAACCGGTCGCATACCGTGATCACCTCGGCAAGCGGCACACCCAGGACGGCAGCGACATCGTCGAGTTCGAACTGTGCTCCACCGAGCGCCATCGCGGCGATCGTGCTCGAATCCGATTCTGCGACTGCGTGGACACGCGAGCTCACGGCGGTCGGCACGAAGGTGCGAATACGTTCGGCGGTGTCGGCGTCGACGTCGATCGAACTGCCGCTCGCAACGACATCGTCGTCGGTGAGGGCCTCCAACACCGCGGTGGCGACGAGCGGCGACCCACCGACGGACGCCAACGACGCACGAAGCCGAGGTCCGGCGGTTCGAGCGAACCGGTATTCGACGAGCTGATCGAGTTCGGGCGCCGTGAGCGGACTCGGACGCAACACCGTTCGGCGAGCGACGAACTCGGCGTAAGCGAACGCGAACGGTGTGTCAGCCACGGGCGGTCTGGCGGCGGTGACCAGCACGAACGGCAGCGGCTCGATCGCCCCGGCTGCCGCCAGCCACAGCATCGAACCCGCGTCGGCGAGGTGGAGATCGTCGACGATCAGCATCGCTGGACTCGCACTCATCGCATTCTCGAGCCGGCCCAGCAGTGTCTCGACGACGAGCGCGTCGGTGGCATTGCCCACCCCGGCCTCGATGAACGACCGGGGCCCGTGCTCGGCCAACCCGAGGTCCCGAGGCGTCAACGCGAGCAGGACGAGCGGGACTGCGTAAGGCACCGGCGTCCCTGCACGCAGGGTGAGGCTGACAACCCGGAGTCGACTCGATGCCCGCTCCGCGATGTGGTCCAGCAGGAACGTCTTGCCCGATCCCGCCAACGCCTCCACGTGCAGGATCGAGCCGGCGCCAGCCAGGCACGCGTCGATTGCGGCATCCGCCGCTGCGATCTCCGCTGCACGGCCGACGAGCGGCCACTTGTCCAAACCCATCAATCCTCGATCCGCACCGGCCTATCGACCGCGCCATCTTGACATCCAGGGCGTCGCCGCGATGACCTGAGCAATCGCGGGTGAGGTCAGTGGTGGTGCCGCCAACGCTGGATGAGGGCTACCTCGTGCTCAGCGGTGCCCACACCACCTGACGGACAGGTGCCACTTCCCCATCAGCCGACGTCACGTCGTTTGAGCATGGTGACCCTGATTCCGAACGACACCAACGCCTACCCAGCGAAGAACGGCAGGCACCGGGCGATCTTCGGCTGGAATGAAGAGGAGGAGCAGGAGGAGCAGGAGGAGCAGGTTTTCCAAGACGAAGCCCGCACGAGCGAACCCAGATCTAGCTGGTCCAATGCAAACCACGGTGATGCAGCGTGTTGGGCGGTCCTATACCCCCTCTCTACCCATCCGGTAGACATTCCGGTCGAGATGCTGAGTCGGCCACGACGGACTCCACGACGAAATCGAGCCAGCCACCCATAGTTGTGCGCTCAAGGGTAGAGATACTGCAGGGAAGGGGG
>Ga0105047_10011405_pt1 | contig 14412 bp, 9 predicted proteins | sample MAT04_FD_78384 | JGI IMG/M metagenome (GOLD analysis project Ga0105047, IMG submission 78384) | Freshwater microbial communities from Lake Fryxell liftoff mats and glacier meltwater in Antarctica - MAT-04 (megahit assembly) | ecosystem: Environmental > Aquatic > Freshwater > Ice > Liftoff... | reverse complement strand
GCGCTCTTCGCCACCGGCGGCGGTGGGAGTCCGCGTTCGAGTATCTTCGCGGCGGCCCAGACAGACGTGTCGTCCTGTCGTCGCGCGATCTCGGCCAGGCGTTCGTGCGCGCCAGCTTCTAAACACAGATCGTAAAACGAGGGGATGAACATGCCGGGGAGCTCCGGCGGATAATCCACCAGGTACTGCTGCCAGACGTCGAGCGCGTCGGATTGCCGGCCGGTGCGCCAGAGCAGCAGCACCACCATCTCGGCCGGAACGCGATCAGGCACGCCGCCGCTGTACTGCGTCAGCCGCGCGCGGAAATGAGCGATGGTCTCTTCGACGCCCTGCCCGAGCAGCGCGCGCGCGAACCGGGCATGCTCCTGAAATCCGCCTTCAAACGGCGGGCGCGCGATGGGCTGGTGAACCGTGCTCAGCTTGCGGCCGTATTCGCTGATCGAGAGCGACATGATCAGGTCGCTCTCGTCGGTGCAGATCAGGCCGATGCGCGAGACCGAAGCAACATGCTGCGGGTCGGCATGATTGGAATCGTTCTCGAAAAGCCAGGGACGATGCCGGATCAGCTCGACCAGGTCGGTCTCCGGCGGAAGCTCGCCGAAGCGTTCCAGGATCGAGCGGCTCACGCCGACGACGAGCTCCTTATATAGAGCGCGCACCAGCAGCGCGGCGGCGTACTGCTTGTCGGTGAGATCGTTCGAAAAATCGGAGTCGAAGGTGGTGATGCCGCGGCAGATTCCAAAATTGGTCAGCACCATTTCGAAGCCGCGCTTGGGATGGACGCCGTGCTCCAGCGCGACCTGCATGTCGTCTTCGGAAGCGTGATGGATGTCGAGTTTTTCGAGCGCCTCGCGGATGGGTTCTTTCTCGCCGACGGTGCGGTAGTAGCGCCAGGCCTGCGTAATATTGTTGTCGTCAAGATAGCGGCGCCCGATCTCGCGGCAGGTTTTTTCCACGTAATCTTCGTAGGCCTTGCGCGCTTCAGGCGGAGCGTTTTTCAGCTCGCCGGGATTGACCAGCGGCAGGTTCAGTTCGACGCGCTTCTGCAGAAGCAGCGCGCGAAAGAGCGCATGATGGTCGCCCTGACTGCGCAACTGCGCGATCAAGGCATCCAGCCCCGCAAGCCCGCCCTGTTCGGTAAAAACCGGATTGATCTGGTCGTAGAGGGTATCCATGAGCGCGATGCTAAACCGGATTCAAAAAACCGAAACCGAAGTTTTCGAAGGGGCGTCTATTGCAGTTTTGTGCGTCGTTACCCCTCACCCCGCGTTCGCCTTGCTCACGTCGACCCTCTCCCCGAAAGGGGGAGAGGGAAAAGTTTCAACGCGCGGCTTTGACGGGCGCTTTGAAGGAACCTTTCTTGCTGGCTTTGCCGGCGTACGTTCCAGAGATCGTGGCGCTGTAAACAAGTCCGTTCAGCCTCAGGTCGATGGTGAATTTGACAGGCTGTTTTTTGACGGTGGAGTCGGCCCGGATGCCTTCGTCGGCCCAGGTGTCAGTCCACGATCCGGCGCGCAAGGTGGCTTTGAAGGGGGCGGCGCCGCCTGCGAATTCTTTCTTGCGCGTGACTTTGTTGCGCTTGCTCTTCAGCTTGAGTTTGAAAGTTCCGCCCACCGTTTTGGCGCTCCCTTTTGCGTCGAGCATGAAATCGCGCGTCGCTCCGCCGACCGAAACCGTGATCGGTTTTCCGGAGGTCGAGAACAAGGCGGGAAGGGCGGGGACGATCCCGTTCAGCTTGCAGGTGTCAAAACCTTTCGAGCCGAACTTGAGCGAGCCATTGAGCTTTAAAACGGTCATCGGCGTTTTCAGAATTGAGTTGGCGTCGAGCGGGTCGGTGCCGCTGGCGATCTCCACTTCATCCGAGACGCCATCGTTGTCGTCGTCGGTATCCACGAGGTCGGGGATGCCGTCGGCATCAGTGTCGACGGGAGGCAACGCACCACCACCACCACCACCACCACCGCCACCGGTGCCACCACCACCACCGGTGTTTCCGTTGACTGTGATCAACATGCTGCTGGTCAGTGCTGCGCCTTTGCCGTCGGTGATCGTGACCGTCGCGGTGTAAACGCCCGCGGCGGAGTAGGCGTGCGAGGGCGTCGTTGAGGGCGCGCTGCTGTCGCCGAAATCCCATGTGTATATGAGCGCGTCGCCGTCGGGATCGCTGGCGGCGGCGTTGAACGTGATGAGCTCGCCGATCTGAACATTAGTCGACGAGGCGCTCGGCGGCGAGGTCATGCCGGGCACTGTGTTGATCGGCGCTGCGGAGACAGTCACGCTCAGATCGTCGCTCGATGAAAGCGCGCTGTCGCTGCCGCTCAGGCGCAGCACGTAGGTTCCGGCGGCGGCGAACGTAATCGACGTCGCGGCGCTGCCGGCATTGGCGAAGACGGCTCCAGTCGGGCCGCTCACCACTGTCCATGCGATGGTGACGGACGCATTCGGCAGTCCGTCATCGGAGACTGTTCCCGCGAGCTGTGCAATCGCTGGCAGCGTGATGGATTGGTCGATTCCCGCGGCAACCAGCGGCGCGAGATTAATGGGCGTCGCGCTCTGCGTCGTCGCGGTGACGGTGTTGGAGAAATCTGAGTTCACCGCCACGAACGAGTAGACGCGATAGAAATAAGTCGTGGCCGGATTCAGACCTGTATCGGAATAGGACTTCGCATCGGCGGCAAGTGTTTTGATTTCGGCGTACGTTCCGCTCGCGCCGGTTTTGCGTTCGACGATGAATCCCGTTTCGTTATTCGCGTTGTCCGTCCATGCCAGATCGATCGCCGTGGTCGATTGAACCGTGGCCGCCAATCCTGTCGGCGCGGCAGGCGGGACGGTGAGCGGATAGAGCTGTTTCTTGGATAAAATTCCTTTGGGCTGACTGGCGCTCGACCACGCCAGCCGCGCCACGGCGCCACCGCTGTTTTCGTAATACTCCATTTTAATGTCGTACTTCTGGCCGGCGATCAGCGCGATGCTGCCGCTGCTTTCGGTGGGGCCTTGGTCGATGAAACGGTTGATGATCTGCTGGCCATCGACCCAGACGCGCACGCCATCGTCGGAGGTCGCATGGAACGAATAGGTCTCGCTGAATTTGGGCTGAACCTTGCCCTGCCAGCGGACCGAAAACGAATCCACGCCCATCGCCGGATCGGGCGCGCCGTTGCCGAAATCAAAATCGACATTCGCGTCGACACGCGTCAGCGCCAGCGCGGTGAAGTCCATGTTGTCGAAGTAATCGCCGGTCAGACCGCTGCCGTTTCCATCGTCGACGCCCGCAGTGGTGGTGGCGCTGGCTTCGTTGGTGGGGATGGAATTTCCAACAATGTTGCTCGCCAGCACGCGGTAAAAATACGGCGTGCCGGGCAGGCAGGTGCTGTCGGCAAACGAGTTGGCGTCGCCGCCAACGCTAGTGAGCAGCGCGTACGTTCCGCCTGCACCCGTCTTGCGTTCAATCTTGAAGCTGCTCTCGTTGTTTGAATTGTCGCTCCACGCCAGATTAATCCGGAAGGCGGAGACGGCGACGGCAGTCAGGCTCGTGGGCGCGGCGGGCGGAGTCGTCGGCGCTGGCGCAACGGTGGCGAACGCGCCCTGGCTGGGATTGAAATAGCTGCCGCTGGGGGAGCTCTCCAGTTTCACGGCGCGGACCATGTAGGTGAATGTGCCGCCGGCGGCGGTGGTGTCGACGTATGCGGGAACGGTCAGCAGATTCGAAGTCAGGCGCGTGAATGGGCCGCTTGCAATGGGCGAACGGTAGACGTGGTATCCGGCGACGGTCTCTTGCGAAGGCGTCCATGACAGATCGACATTGGCGCTCTGGAAGGCAGTGAGTCCGGTGGGCGGCAGGACCACATGCATGCGCAGCGTCGGGTCGCCCATCAAATTGACGTGCGTGCCGCGTCCGCCAAAGTTGGGGTTCTGGTAGATGAAACTATTATTCTGCGTGACGCGCGCGCTGTAACCGATGGTCTCGCCCTGGCCCATGTGATGCACAAACCAGTGCGGGCGCCCGGCCCAGGCGCAGGTCAAGCCGTAGGTCGTGGTAGCCAGCGGCGCGCGCAGGAAGCTGTCGTTGACGTCCCAGTCGCCGTGGTAGCTTCCAAAGAGGAGCGTGAAGATGGCCTTGGTATCGGTGGCCGCGAACTGGTTGGTGTCGCCGACGCCGCTCGCGCCCTGGTACCATCCGCCGCCGCAGCCGTAGGCCCACAAATAACTGTTGGTGTTCAGCGTGCTGAACCAGTCGAGCTCGGCGACGTTGCTTGCTCCAAAGAAAGGAGCGAAGTTGCGCCAGCCGCTTGCGGCGAAGGCTTCGCCGCCGAATTCGCCGAAGTTGTCGTCGATCAATCCACGACGTTGCGCAGTGATCAGGCCGTGGCGGAAGTTGTGGTCTTTGTCGAGATACTGGCGCAGCAGATCTTTTTCTGTCTTGGGCAGAAACGCCGGCATGTTGAAGAGGTCCACGCGCCCGACCTGCAGTTCGATGTCGGAAGGAATCGAGGACTGATCGAATTTTCCATCGCCGGGAACATTCCGGTTCTCAGCCCGGCCGGCGCCCGCGTTGTTGATGGACGCGTCGGTCCACGTACCATCCATCTCTCCATAATAGACGTCCGCCGGCCATGCGCCGACGTGGTCGCCGTGGCCGTCGTAGGCGGTGTTGCCCGAGTACGGAACGGCGATGCGGCCAAAGAGAAAGACGGCTTTAACGTTGCTCGGGTCGGCCTGGTAGTCGGCGACGATCACGGCCTTGATCTGCGGAGGCGTCATCGTGCGGGCCACATCATGCCGCAGCACCTGCCAGCCGTCGCCGGTGAGATCCTGCTTCAATCGCGCGAGCTCCACTGCAAGATCGGTCGCGTTCGTGTCATCGACGATGAGTATGACTTTGCCGCGGCTCTCGCGCAGTGGAGATTGGATCGCCGCGCAGATGTAGCCGTAACCGGTGAAGCTGCCATTTTTCTGAACGCGGTACTCGTACTGCGTTCCGACGCTGACCGTTGAATCCGTAAAACTTGTCGCCCCCGCAGCCAAAAAAGTGGCCGTGCCCCACGCTGCATCGCCGACCCATTTCCGCGAGACGCTGAAGCCGGCCAAATCGGTCGGTACCGGCCAGGCGAGCGTAATCTGCGGCGGCGAAAGTTGAACGGTGGCACTGACCTGCACCGTGTAATCGCTTGTCGCGGCATGAAGCGCGGCGCAAAGAAGCAGCGTGCACACAATGCTCAGCTTTGAAAAAACGACGCGCCGATCGTTCGTCATGGGGCTCTCCGATTTCATTTGCTTGTCTCGTTGCGTAGGAGGATTTCCGATCGATTGCACGTGTGACTAAAAATTTGGAATAAAATTTTCGTTGCACGAAGTGCGCCTGCTGAGTCTGATCTTTCGTTTCATTCTTTGGAAATGAAGCTGAGACGAAATCCCGAAAACGTTTGCTCTAATAGTTTAATGATCGAAGAAGCCCTTGAGACCCTTCGCTGCGAGTTGACATTTCGCGTCTTCAGCGTAAAATGTTATATGTCCGCTATGTCCAATCGATCGCGTATTACAGTAATAAGGGGGGAATTATGTGCCGGTTCCAAAAACTTTTCGCGTTGATCCTGTGCTCTCTTTTTGTGAGCGCCCATGCGGCAGACGATTTCACGTCGGTTGAGATCGGCCCCGGCCACTCCGGCGCCTCAACCGTGAAGGTCGGCGACGACGGCTACAATCTCAAGGGCGGCGGCAAAGACATCTGGTTGGCAGAGGATAATTTCCGTTTCCTTTATCAGAAGCAGATCGGAGACTTTGATTTCCGGGCGCGCATTGCTTCGTTGGAGAATACCGACGAGTGGGCCAAGGCCGGCTTGATGGTGCGCCAGTCGCTCACGCCCGAATCCGAGCACGCGTTTGTGGGAATCACACCGAGCAAAGTCTTCGTCCAGTTCCGGCCCGTGCCAGGAGATACGGAGAGCGGTCCGATTCTTAGTGCGCCTGCGTTGCCCAACCAGTGGGTGCGAATCGTGCGCAGCGGCGACAAGTTCATCACGTATCACGCCACCGACGCCAAGGGCGCCAACTGGAATATGATCTGCGTGCTGAAATTCAAACTCAAGGATCCGGTCTATGCGGGCATGTTCGTCCTGTCGCACAACGTCGAGACCACTTGCAAAGCGGAATTTCGTTCGGTGAATCTGCGTCCGCTTGTGGCCGATCCGACGACTGCGACGGATATCGTCGACGACCCGACCGCGCCGCCGAAGGCCACTCCACCCAAAGCCGTTGCGCGTCCTGCCGCAAGTCTGGCTCCGGCCGACAAAGCGGTGGCCAATGGACTGGCTGCCGCGGCGGCCAAACTGGCCAGCGACGGCAAGATCGATAAGGCGCGCGAGATGTGCTACAAGTCGCTGGCCAACGACGAGAACTGCGCCGAGGCGCTTTTTGAATTGGCCAAGATCCTGGATAAAGATGCCAGCCCGGCGGCTGCGGCGATCATGCAGCGCGCCAGTCAGGAACTGGGCCGGCTCGAAGGCGCCAGTCCGGCGATGGGCGCCAAGCGCCGCGATGCCGAAACGCGTCTCCTGCGCCTCAATCCGCACGGCTCAAAGTTTATGAATGTGCTCGCCGATTACACGGCGGAGCTCAACACGATCACCAAGAAGAACTCCGATTCGCTGACTCTGGATGAAGCCTGCGAGCGCGCCGATCAGCTCAAGTTGCGCGCGATGCTCTCGCCGGACAAGGCGCCGAAGTTCGAGCGCCCCAAGGCGGTGGCCGCGGCCGACGACAAGTCCGCGCTGGGCGTGCGTCGTGTTTTCAATGGCGGAGCCAACGGACCGCGCAATGTTCCGCCCGACATTGAAGCCGCGCTGAAGGCTGCCGGATGGACGACGATCGGCGGATCCTGGAAAAAAACAGGCGATAAGATTTACGAAGTCACCGACGGCAAACTGGAATGCGAAAAACTCAACGGCGCCATCCAGCTCATCGTTCACAAAAGCCCCGCCGGCGCCTCCGGGCGAGTGCAGGCGCTGGTGCGCAACCATCATCCGGGCAATTACAGCCCCATGGGCGGCAGCACCAATTATGCGACCGGTTTCGGATTCATCGTGGAAGGTTTGACCGCACGCATTTACTGCGCGGGCAGCACTTACAACGGCTCGCCCGATGCGGCGGTGGATCGCATCGAAAATCTGAACGAGGGTTCGCCCAAGAACCTCTTCACGATTGTGATCGACGACGGCAAAATGGAGTACTCGATCAACAACGTGGTGAAGCGAAAGAACAATTACCCGCTGTCCAAGTCCGGCCCGTTCCGCATCCAGATCGACGGCACGATGACGATCGAAAACCCGCAGGCGAAGGGGCAGTAAACGGCAATGCAAAAATCAAAATGCAGAATGCAAAAGTAACGGCAACGACTTTAACACGGAGGAAAAGGAGAGCGGCAGCAGAGGGCACGGAGGACGACAATGGGAGTTTCGTTCTCCCCTCGCCCCCGCTGTTCAGGGGGAGAGGGGTCGGGGGTGAGGGGAAAGCAGGCGGCTTGTGGCGCTTCTAATTCTTCGACTTCTTTTTCGGCAGCAGCCACGTCTCGACATCAACGCTTCCGACCTTGCCATCCGAGTGTGCGCTGATCTTATAGTTTCCCGCGAATTTGTAGTTGCCGCGCACCTTTTTGCCGCGCTTGATCTGGCCGTTGCCCAGATCCCACTCAGTCTGGCGTGTGCCGTCGACGGCTTCGTACTTCACGCTCATCGATTTCTTTCCGGCTTTCCTGGCGCCGACGATGATCTCGATCTGCTGCACGACCGGGACGAGCACCGAAGGCGGCGTATCGATGTTCCCACTGCTGCCGCCGTAGAGACTGAGGATGCCGGCCTGGTCGTCCTGGTGCAGCGTTTCGGCGCTGGGATATATCACCGAGTTCATCGTGGGCAGATCGTTATAACTGGCCTCGCCGACAATCGCCGACGGCTTGAGGTCTGAATGATCAAGACCCAGCGCATGCCCCAATTCATGCAGCATGACGCTATCAAGATTTGATTCGCGCTTGCCATTGATCGGCGCGGTCACGCCGCCATATCCGCCGCGCTGCCATGAATAGGTGTAGGCGTTGACGATGATGGTGGCGCCGCTGATCTTCTGCTGCGTATCAACATTGAAGAGGGTGTAAGCCAGATAGAGCGGGTCAACGAGCTTGGCTCCGGTGCTGTCCCATTCAATCGTGATCCCGCCCGGGCCTTCGACAAAGCTCAGTGCCCCGCCGGTGGCCAGCGCCCAGGCCTGCGTGGTGGCCAGAACCGAATCGTGAAGCATCTCCGGCGCGCCGGGAGCGACTTGCCATTTGACGGGCAGTGTCGAATGGTTCCAGCAGATCGGCACGCCGCTGCCGCTGATGAACGTTTTAAATCCCGCCGCGGGAATCGGCAGAGCGGCGACGATCAGAATTGCCGAACATACCGAAATGGCGACCTGGCATATTGCCGACTTGCGAGTCATAGTCCGTCCTGTCTGAAAGAAGTAACCATTCAATACTGCCCGCCTTAATCCACTCCACCTTGAGTGCTTCTGCGCACGGCTCCATCGCGGTTTGTTTTCCATACTGCGCGCGGCTATAGTTTGGCGCCGCTGAGCCTGCCGAGTTTTCGGCCGGCGATTCGGTGGCTCAAATTGCAAACGCGGTGCTCGTCCAAATAATGTTCAAACCCAATCGTATTTTAGTGAAGGAAGTGAATTGGCTGGGCGATGTTGTGATGAGTTTGCCCGCTTTGCGCGCAGTGCGAACGTCATTCCCGCAGGCGCACATAAGCGTTTTGATAAAAAAGGAGTTAGCCAGTTTTTTCGACGGCGCGACCTGGATTGACGAAATAATTCCCTATCGGTTGCGTAAGGGTTTTTTCAGCGGTCTTGCCGACCGCGCTCAGATCACACAAGAGTTGCGCAAACGTCAGTTCGATCTGGCGGTGCTGTTTCCCAATAGTTTCGATTCGGCATTGTGGCCCTTTCTTGCACGCATACCGCACCGCGTAGGATTTTCACGCGATGCGCGCGGCCTGCTTTTGAGCCACAGTGCGCGGCCCACGGCGCAGATTCTTGAAGTCCACCAAGTCAATTATTATCTGCATATGCTTCAGGAGACGCTGGGCGTGCAGGGGCCCGCCGATGCCTTCGTTCCCGACATTGACGAAAAGAGCGCCGCGAAGATGCGCGACTTTTTGAATGCGCGCCGCACGCGTCCCGGCAAGCCGCTGATCGGATTGGCCGTCGCCGCCGCCTATGGCCCAGCCAAAGAATGGCCTGCCAATCTGTACGCGAACTTGATCGATCTGATCACCGAAAAACATGGCGGCGAATGCGTGCTCGTCGGTGCGCCCAACGAACGCCGTAAATCGGAAGAGGCCATCGCGCTCTCGAAATCAGGCGCGGTGCTGGCCGCTGGCGAGACCAGCGTCGGCGAAGCCATGGCGCTGCTCTCGCTCTGCTCCGGTTTTGCCGGCAACGATTCGGGATCGATGCATGTCTCCGGCGCGCTGGGCAAAGCCACCGTCGGAATCTTCGGCAGCACCCGCGCCGACCGCACCGGCCCGCTGGGCCCGCGCACACGCATCCTTTATAAACAGATCGAATGCAGCCCCTGCCTTCAGCGCACCTGCAAATTCGGGCACTACGACTGCCTGAAAAAAATCGAGCCCCCGGAAGTGCTCGGCGCGCTGGAGCAGTTGAACGCGTTTTAGACGTGGAGCAGAAGGCGACAGAATCCGCGAGTCCCCGGATGCGGACTCCTGGAATAACAAGGGTTTCATTTATAGCGTGAACGAATTTTGGCGAAGACCTTTTCGGAAGGCTCGCCCTTCGCGGTTCCGGCTCGTACTTGTTCTATACGCTTTTCAATCTCTGTTTCCCAGGCCGTGTCGATTTCAGATTTAGTATCATCGTTCTCTTCCTCCAGACTTAATATGAGCCAGTGAGCAAGCTTTGCCCGCTCCGTTTTTGAAAGTTTGAGCGCGCTGGATTTGAGTTGGCTGGAAGTGTTTTGCATCTCAAATGCTCCTGTAGTTCCTAAATACAGATTATGCGCGCTTGAGGTGTGCGGCAACCGATTTCTTCTCGGGCGGATGGCCCCAACGCTGCAGTCGTTCCAGGACGGCGAAGGCATGACTGCCGCGTTACCCTTGCTCACCGTTCCCAACTTTCTCCCCATTTTATCCGCAGGCTTTACTTGCCCAAGGCTCTTTGATTTGGTAAGAGCAGAAGCCCAGAAACCCACCGAATTGGAACCTTGATGAGGAGACGACAGACAATGGCCGCTGACCGCTACGCCGCAAAGCCGGAACACAAATTTACCTTTGGTCTCTGGACCACCGCCAACATGGGACGCGATCCCTTCGGCGAACCCACTCGCGATCCGCTCGACCCGATCGCCAATATCCGCGGCATGGCCGAGATCGGCGCGTGGGGCTACAACTTTCACGATAACGATTTGATTCCCTGGGGTTCCTCGCCCAAAGATCGCGACACCATCGTCAAAAACGCGAAGAAGGCGATGAAGGACACCGGCATCATCTGTTCGATGGCTACCACCAATCTCTTCTCGCTGCCCGTTTTCAAAGACGGCGCCTTCACCAGCAACGACGCGGCCGTGCGCGCGTTCGCGATCCAGAAGACGATGGCCGCGATCGACCTGGGCGTGGAACTGGGCGCTAAAATCTATGTCTTCTGGGGCGGCCGTGAAGGCTGCGAAGTCGACGTCTCCAAAGATCCGTGCGAAGCGATCAAGCGCAACCGCGAAGCGATGAACTTTCTGACCGGCTACGTCAAGGATCAGAAGTACGACCTGAAGTTCGCGCTCGAAGCCAAGCCCAACGAACCGCGCGGCGACATCTACAACGCCACCACCGGCAACATGCTCGCCTTCATCGAGACGCTCGCCGACAAAGAGATGGTCGGCGTCAATCCCGAGTACGCGCACGAGACGATGGCCGGACTGAACTTCACGCATCACGTCGCCCAGGCGATCGAGTGCGGCAAGCTCTTCCACGTCGACCTCAACGGCCAGAAGATGGGCCGCTTCGACCAGGATCTGCGCTTCGGCAGCGAGGACCTCAAAGGTTCGCTGATGCTGGTACGCTTGCTGGAAAACAGTGAGTACAGCGGGCCGCGCCACTTCGACGCTCACGCTTACCGCACCGAAGACAACGCCGGCGTCTGGGATTTTGCCAGAGGCTGCATCCGCACGTACCTGATCCTGAAGGAGAAGGCCAAGCAGTTCGATTCCGACAAGGAAGCGCGCCAGATCCTGCGCGAGATCAACCGCGGCGACGCGGAGCTTTCCAAGCTGACCTCGAAGTACAGCAGCGGAAATGCAACCAAGCTGAAAGCCGCCAAGTTCGACGCGGCGCAGCTCGCCAAAAAGCCGCTGCCTTACGAACGGCTCGATCAGATCGTGGTCGAAGTGCTGCTGGGCGTGCGCTGACGGAGTTTTCACCACAGAGAACAGAATAAAGAAAAGAGGACGGCGCAAGCCGTCCTCTTTTTATGTACTCCCCCTTCGGGAGACGAATAAAACTTCAACTTGCCATCGCCTCAACAAGTTTATTCTTCAATGCGTCCGGATAAAAGGGCTTGGGCAGGAAGTGCTTTACTCCGACTTCGTCAGCTTTGGCGGCAAGCGCCTGCCCGGCGGTGACAAGCACGACTTTGATTCCGAGCGGCTGGATCTGCAACAGAAACTCTTTAACGCTCATGCCGGGCATGAACCAATCCAGGACTATCAGGTCGGGCCTGCACTGCGCGATCAGCTCCAGCGCCGTTTCACGTTTCTTTGCAACGCGAATCGAAAAGCCCTCAATAGAAAGCATCAGAGCGGTCATATCCCGAGTCTCGAGGTCATCGTCAATGACCAGAATGTTCCCTCTGATAGGACAGTTCTTCCCCAGCTCGTCGGTTTCCGAAATATTGGTAGTCATTATAAGTCCCTTTTTACATCGCACTGCAGATCTATGCACATTGCGTTCCACCATAATGACAACTTGGCCCGTGCTCCCGGATTAATTCGTCGAACACCGCATGGACACTCTTGCGCGCACGCTCTGCAACGATTAAGTTTCAGCATCTTACCTTTGGAGACTTCCACGATGGCAAATTTCAATACGCGAACCGTCGCCGATTCCAACGCCGTGGCAAAGGCCGCTGCTGAAGCCATCGTGGCTCTGGCCAAAGAATGCGTGGCCAAAAAAGGCAGCTTCAGCCTTGCGCTTTCAGGCGGATCGACGCCCAAGACGGCCTACGCATTGATGGCCTCAGAGCCGCTCGTGTCGCAGATGCCGTGGAAGCAGACGCAGCTTTATTTCGGCGACGAACGCCACGTGCGCCCCGATCACCCCGATTCCAATTACCGCATGGCTCATGAGTCCATGCTCAAGACCGCACCGCTGCCGGCCGAAAATGTCTTCCCCATCGCGACCGACGACGCCGACGTCGTCGATGCGGCGAAGCGATTCGAGAAACTGCTGCACGGTAACTTTCCCAATGTCAAGCCGGGTGAATTTCCGTCGATCGATTTGATGCTGCTGGGCATCGGACCCGATGGCCACACCGCGTCGCTCTTTCCTGGAACGCCGGCGCCCAAAGAAATGTCAAACTGGGTGACGTGGTGCGATCCCAATTCGGCTAATCCCGCGATCAAGCCGCCGGTCAAGCGCGTGACCATGACCACCCCGGTGATCTGGAGCGCCGCCAACGTTTTTGTGCTGGCCACGGGCGCCGAGAAGAAGCCGATGCTGGCGAAGATCTTCTCCGAAAGTGAGCCGGCTGATGCGCCCGTCTCGCGGCTGCTGCGCAAATGCAAGGGCCAGGTGACCTTCTTCCTGGATCAGGCGGCGAGCTGAAATTGATTGGCGCGCTACTTTTATTTGTACGCAACCGGCTGTATCGTTTAAGTTGATTGCGTTGCATCGCGGAGCCTTCAGCGTTGAGTCGGTTTGCCAAACTCATTTTTCGGACAGGGCCGTATAACGGCAAGAGTATCACGTTGCCGGTTGGCAAGTCCCTGACCATGGGGCGCAACCGCGATCTGGAACTGCCGTTGCCGGATTTGAAGCTCTCGCGCCGGCATTGCCAGGTCAACTCGAACGGCGACCTCTTCTTCCTTAAAGACCTGGGCAGCACCAACGGCACATTCCTGAACGGAGCGCGCATCGAAGGCGAAGTGGAGCTCAACGATTTCGATCGCATTGTGCTTGGCGATACCGAGATTGAATTTCACGTTGTCGATAAGATGCCCTTGCCGAACGCCTTCGACGCCTCAGCGCCCGATCCCGAATTTACAGATCTACCCGACCTCATGCAGGCCGTGGCCGAACCGCCACCACCACCACCGCCACCACCTGCGCCTCCGAAAAAATTGACTCCACCGCCCGCGCCGAAACAGAAGGTCGATCCGTTCGAAGCCGCGTTGCAAGAGATGCTCATGCCGCTGCCCCCCGAACCGCCGCCGCTGCGCATGAGCCCCGGTGGTGCGTTTGTGGGCGAGAAGCCGAAAATTGTATTTTGCGAGCAATGCTCGAGCAGCATTCCGATGCTCGACGCCGACCTGGGTCTGGCGCATGAAATCAACGGCACGCTGCTGTGCAAGGAATGCGTGGCCAAGTCCTCGCAGCGTGCGCCGGCGTACGAAGCCAACGCCAAGAAATCCAAGAGCCTCAGCGATATTCTCTCGGCGCTCGACGACGAGGCTGTCGTGATCGACGATCTGCCCGCTCGCCGCTCGCCGCCAAAGTAAAAACCTCTCAGCAACCGCACCTTCACTGCGGCACCGTCCCGGCCGATAATAGATATGTCAGATTCTACCTACAGGTGATGAATACACTTCGATGAGTGACGTGGACACGTTTTCAAATGCGCAGCCCGTACCGGCCGCGCAACGCAGCTACTGGGACGAATCGCGCCAGCCGATTTACTCCGCGGCGCTGGTGCTGCCTTTCGTGCTGGTCTACGAGATCGGCGTGATGCTGCTGCGCTCGGACGTGATTAACGGCGGCGACGCGATTCTGCTCAACCTTGGCGGCCCCTGGCTGGCGCGCATGGGACTTCCCGGCAGCTCCGTCTCGATCCTGGCGCTGCTGGGTTACTTCATGTTCATGCAGGCGAAAGCGAAGGGAAAGTTTTCGCTCAAGCCCAACATCCTGATCGGCATGGTCTTCGAAAGCCTCTTCTTTGCATTCCTGCTTCTGATCCTGCTCGGATACGTGATCCGCTATCTGCCGCCGACGCACGACGCGCGCAGCCCTGCGGTGCCGCTTGTTTCCTCCCCGCTTGAGGGCGAGGGTGGGGAGCCTGGGTCAGTTGCAGTTGTTTCCTCTCCCCTTGAGGGCGAGGGTGGGGAGCCTGGGTCAGTTGCAGTTGTTTCCTCTCCCCTTGAGGGAGAGGGTAGGGAGAGGG
>Ga0105047_10011400_pt1 | contig 14416 bp, 11 predicted proteins | sample MAT04_FD_78384 | JGI IMG/M metagenome (GOLD analysis project Ga0105047, IMG submission 78384) | Freshwater microbial communities from Lake Fryxell liftoff mats and glacier meltwater in Antarctica - MAT-04 (megahit assembly) | ecosystem: Environmental > Aquatic > Freshwater > Ice > Liftoff... | reverse complement strand
CGGCAAGACCTGCGCGTTCTTGGTGCCGTTCCTCAACCGCTGGCGACCGCACAAAACCAAAGGCCCCATCGGCCTTGTAATGCTGCCAACGCGGGAACTTGCGCTGCAAGTGGCCCGCGAAGCGGAGAAGCTCGCCCCGAGCCGGCACTTCAGCACCATCGCCGCTTACGGCGGCACCGGCATGCAGAAGCAGCTCACCGGTTTCGCCAAAGGCTGCGACCTCGTAGTCGGCACCCCCGGCCGCATCATCGACCACCTCCGCCGCGGCACACTCACCCTCGAACACGTGAAGTACGTCGTCCTCGACGAAGCGGACCGGATGCTCGACATCGGCTTCCGGCCTGACATCGAAAAGATTCTCCGCCGTTGCCCCGAGAAGCGCCAGACGCTGTTGATGAGCGCGACGGTGCCCGACAGCATCAAGAAACTTGTCGACCGGTACATGGTCAACCCGCTCCACTTGAACCTGTCGCCAAAGACGCTGACGGTCGACAAGATTCGTCAGACGTACATCACCGTCGAAAAGGAACGCAAGTTCGACCTGCTGCTGAAGGTGATCGAACGCGAACAACCCCGGCAGTGCATCATCTTCGTCGAGCGCAAGCGCTGGGCCGACAACCTGCTGAAGAAGATGAAACCGCTCGTCCCCGGCACCTACGCCATCCACGGGGACCTGACGCAGACCCTGCGCGAAAAGATCATGGCGGCCTTCCGCACCGGACGGGTGAAGTTCCTGATCGCCACCGATGTGGCCAGCCGCGGCATCGACGTCACCGGCATTTCGCACGTCATCAACTACGACATGCCCAACGACTTGGAAAACTACGTCCACCGCATTGGCCGCACGGGTCGCATCGGCCGGGACGGCGTCGCCATCGCCTTCGTGGAGCCGGAGGAAGGCGATCAACTGACGCAAATCGAGAACATGATCAACCGGCTGATCGAAGAGGACCGCATCGAGGGCTTCGAGGCGTACACTCCCCGCAAGCGTTACGACACGCCGAAGTTGGCTACGACCGTCGGGCAAGACCGACCCGAGACCCCGGTGGAACCGGAAGCTGAGAAGAAGGCTGTGTTCGGCAAGACGAAGAAGAAGTACAGCTCCCGGTTGTAACGAACAGACGCCGATTCGTCGAAGCGGTTAACCTCGGGACAATCGATTGACCCGGCGTATAGCTTTGCGCTTCTCGTTCTTTCGTGTCGCCCGCGCTTCTTCAGCTTCGGATCTAGGAAACTGGATCGCGGTATCCAACCCGTTGCCGTCGTCAAACTTCAATACCCGATCAATCGCATCGACCGCCGCATATTGCGGCTGAGTCGCCATGGTAAAATCGACGACGAGCCAATTCAGTTTCTCGTCTTCATAGACGCGTACACTCTTGCGATCGATGGTCACTCGATTGGCCACTCTCCGCATCGTTTCCCAATCGGCCGCCGTAATCGACCGGAACAGCACATGCAGCCGCGCGTTCATACCGGCTCCTTGTCTGACGCGATCAACTCGCGGATCCTTGAGTCCAAACTCCGTAACGCGTCCAGTTCCCTCTTGCCGGAAATCCCATCGCGGGCCGGATCGCGTAGAGTCATGTGCACGACCGCTTCGAGACAATCGAGATCCCACGAATAAAGCGTGATAGCCCGCGTTCCCTTGTACGCGTCGATCTTGCGATCCAGCCCGAAAGCTTCGCACATATGAGCCGTCAACTTGTGGAGCACTGCGAGTTCTGCTCCCTCAAAGCGGACCTTGTAGCGGATGTCGTTCTTGCCCGGTTTCATTCCACCCATCCTCCCGAATCTCACATTCCCATTCGCATTCGGTATAACGGCTTCGCTCTCTTGAACCGACGACTCCGATATCTCATCTCGTTAGTATCAAGATGCGCCGCATGAATGAACTTGACAATAGTCCGCTAAAAAACTTCAGGGATTGAACCGGCTCACTTCGCCGCCAACTCCAACCGGAAGCAGGCCCCCGTGCCGCCGTCGGCGGGGAGGTAGCTGAGGGTGCCGCCGAAGAGTTCCGCCCATTGTTTGGCTAAGGATAGACCGAGGCCGGCGCCACCGGTGTCGGTGCTGGAACTGCCGCGACGGAAGCTCTGGAAGATCGAGCGCCGTTCGGCGGGGGGGATACCCGGCCCGCGGTCTTCGACCTCGAAGGCGATCCGCCTGGCGGCGGTCGGTTTGATCCAGAGCCAGATGCGCCGGTCGGTCGCCGATTTCGCGTATTTGCGGGCATTGTCGATGAGGTTGCCGAGGACTTGCTCGAGGACGCGCGGGTCGATCCGCACTTCGCCGCTGAGCGAAGCCATCGAATTCACCACGAGTTCAAATCCATCGGCTGCCAGACGCTTGGTCCACGTTTGCGCGATCGTTTGCCGGATCGATTCCACCGGCACCCACTTCGCCTGCGTCCGGGCCGAACGCTTCTCGAGCTTGGCGAAGGCGAGGACGTTCTCGACCAATTGATTCAACCGCTGGGCTTCCGACGAAATCGTCGCGAGGAATTCGGCTTTCCTCTCGTCGTCCCGCACCAAGCCGCTGTTGAGGAGGTCGAGATGGAGCTGCATCGCGGTCAGGGGTGTGCGCAATTCGTGCGTCACAGCCGAGGCGAAGCGGATACGGCGCTCGGACGTCGAGACCACGGCTCGGCCGCCGAACGAGACGGCGGCGATGGCGAGCAGCGCCGCGGCCCAAGCGATGACGAGGCCCGTCCGCAGCGGCGACCAACCTTCGGCCACCAGCGCAGAATTGGCGCCGGTATCGAGCCGGACGGGGAGCGCGGTCATCGTGCGCTCGTGGACCGATTCGTCCGACGCCAAGGCCGGCTGGAGTTCCGCATCCGGATAGACGTCGGCGATTTCGGTTTTGAGCACCGCCGAGAGTTTTGGCCAATCGACGACGACGCCTTGGTAAATGACCCGCGTCCCGAGGTTCACCGAACGCAGCAAAAACAGGTGATGGGCGCCGGAATCATCGACGATCCAGCGAGGTCGCATCGGCCCGATGTGCACCGCCACCGGTGCTACGATGGGGCCCGGCTTCACCTCGGATAACTCGTCGAGGTTCAAGTCTCGCGGCGCAGCGACTTTCGCGCGGGCGAAATTGTTTTGGGAAAACCGCCGCGCCGCCTCGTCGCCGACCGGGGACGCTTTGTCGCTGCGGCCCCCGGCCGGTTGGGGAACACCCGGCGCGACCGGCGTCCCGCCGCCGGGTTTTTCTTCGGCCGTCTTCTTCCCGTCGAACTTCGCAACCGGGTTCTTGTACGCCTCGCCCTTGGCTCGATCGCGGATCGATTTCGTCAAATTTTCGATCCATCGATTTGTCTGCTGCTCTGGGCCGGTGTTGGAATTGGAATTGGAGAGCGGTTCATTCCCACCTTGGCTTTCGTTCAGATTCCGACCACCCGGCACGTTGTCGTATCCGCCCCGAGAATTCGCGGCGTTATTCACCGCTTGTTTGCGGGCCATCGCGTCGCGGTCGATTTCCCCCGGCGACAAGCCCCGCAGCTTGGGGGCTGCAGCTTGGGGGATCGATTCGAGGGCCAGAGGTGTGGCGATTTGATCGGCAGGAAGACCAGGGATTTTCTTCTCGATCTCCGCGCGTTTCGTCTGGTCGGCCGCATCTTTTAAGGTCGTTCGGTTCTCGTCGAGTTCGTAGTAGAGCGCCCGACGAGCCGAACCGCCGAGCTCGGCTCGGAAACGCTCGATGTGTTCTTTGGCCGCTTCGGAAACGAGCCACGATTCTCCGCTGTCGCGCATCGCGCCCACGGGGGCCTTGTCGACGCACGGCGCCGGTTTCTCGGCCGATGGTTCGTCCGCCAGCGGCACGGGGACAATGTAAGCTTCGTCGACCGGCAAGATCCGATCCTGCTCGGCGAGTTTTTTCAACATCACCGGAGTCGGCAAAGCGGTTCGCAAATCGTCGAGCAATTTGGCCCGCTCCGCCGTGACGTTCGCCAAGCTCAGTTCCAACGGGCCCGTTTTCAGCCGGTCGGCCAGATCGGCGGGGATGACCTGCGGCGATTGCCAGCCCCGGCTCGGGTCGATTTGGACGTGCAGAATCGCCCAATCGCGGAGGTCGGACCCGAGCAGCGGCGATGGCACCCGTCCTGGGTCGACCGCGGGGGAACCGGTATCGTCGATGGCGATGGACGACGGCGCATGCAGCGCGGTGTAATGGGAATAGGGCCGGTTGTTTTCGAGCCCCAATGGTGCCAGCATGTGGCTGTCGAGCCGCCAGAGTGCGAGGCGTTCCCGGTTGGCGGCTTGGGCTTGGGCGGCGGAACGCCGTTGCGATTCCTCGACGCGCAGCGACGCCACGGAGACCCAGCCCAAGCCGCCGATCACGAGGATCGCCAGCAGGACGAGGCCGCAGACCGCGCAGTGCGGGGAGCCGAGGAATCGCCGCGTCATAAGATGCCCTGGTCGTAGGTCAAGCCGGGGCCGGCCATGTAGCCGTGCGAGCGGACCGTCACGATGGCTTCGGCGTTGTCGTCGCCGGCCGGATCTTTCAATTTCGCACGCAACCGCGCGATGTGCATGTCGACGGCCCGCGTTTCGAGCCCGGCAGTGCCGATGCCCCAGACGCGGCCGAGCATTTCTTCGCGGGAGACGGCCCGCTCGCGGTTCGACACCAAGTATTTGAGCAGGGCCGCTTCCGTCTCAGAAAGATCGGCCCGCTCGTCGGCACTCCAGCAGATCTCGCGGCGGCGGAGATCGATTTTCGCGCGTCCGCAGCGGACCTGTTGAACTTCCTCCGCAGCTTTGAGTGTTCGCCGGAGCACCGCTTCGACGCGAGCCAGCAATTCGCTCACGGAAAAGGGTTTGACGACGTAATCGTCGGCCCCCATTTTCAGCCCGCGGACGCGGTCGGACTCGCTGCCGCGGGCGGTCAGAAGAATCACCGGCCGCGTCGGGCAGACACGCCTGAGCTCGGCCAAGACTTCGAAGCCGTCTTTCTTCGGGAGCATGATGTCGAGCAGGACGAGATCGATCCCACCCGAGGTCGCCTCCCGGAGGCCGGTCAGCCCGTCGGCGGCTTCGGACACGTCGTATCCGGAGAGCCGGAGGGCTTCGGTCAGGCCGCGCCGGATGGCGGGTTCGTCTTCGACGACGACGATACGGGCCTTGTGCATGGCGAACCCTCCGGTGGACGAAGCGATTACATTTGTAACGACGAGGCCGGAGGGGCATTGGATTCGGGAATCGGTCGAGTTTCCAGGATCGTACTCCGTTCGCTCCGCGAACGGAGGCCTTTAGTAAGAATGAAGCAAAGTCTCATTCCGTGACGATCCGTTCGCGTAGCGAACGGAGTATGATCCAGATCCCATCACTTCGAAAAAAACGAACCGATGGCGACGTTCTTGTCGAGTTCCATTTTGAATTCGTGGTAGATGGTCAGCGATTTCTCGCCGTTTTGCTTCGGATCGACCTTCACATCCCAGCGCAGAAGGTTTTTGTTCTTCTCATCGCGGACGTACAGCGGGTCTTCGCTCAGTTTCGTTGCCCCCATCGTGAAAGAGGTGCCGATGGTCCCGACGGCTTCGGCGTGCGGCATGCGATCCCAGACTTGAACGTCGACCGCATTCGTCTTGTAGCTGCTGAGCAGGATCTGACCTTTCTCGGTCAGGGTGGTCAAGGTCGTCAGCGTCGCGGCGGTGAAGGCTTCGAGCTTGGCGTTGAAGGCCGTATTCAAAACGACGCCTTTCAAATCGGCTTCGAGTTCGGCCAGTCCCTTTTGAATGACTTTGATTTCACCTTCGAGCTTGCGGACTTCTTCGCGGTTGTCCTCGGCGATGGCCCGCGTCCGGTAGCGGGCGCTCAACACTCGCACGGCGTCCGAGCCTTCGGCGTAGAGAGAGCTTTGCATCGTGGCGCTCGGCAGCGGCGAGACGACGACTTCGATCTGCCCGGCGGCTTCGGGGAGCGTCACTTCGCGGGTGACGAGCACCGTGTTCTGATACACGGTGACGGTTGTGATTTTTACTCGGGGCCGCTTTGATGCCGTCGTCGGCAGCGCGGGCACCCGCGGCGATGCCGAGGGCGAGGAGGAATGCGGGGACGCTGCGTCGCATGGGTTGACTTATGTTGGAAAGGATGGCCGCGAGACGGTGTGGATCGCGGCGCGGAAGTGTCGACTACTTTTTCTCGGGGGGGGCTTCCAAGCCCTTGGCTTTGGCTTGTTCACGGATTGTGCCGCGGAGCGCTTCGTCGAAGGCTTTCTCGCCGGCGCTCGGTGTTAGCTTCTTACTTTCCGATTCGATGTGTTTGGCACGCTTCGTCGAAAGTTCGCCGATTTCCTTCTGGATCGCGGCCCGCTCCTCGGCTTTCTTTTTCAGGAACGGCAGGCGGTCTTCGGCTTTGAGTTTCTTCAATTCGTCGCAAAGGTCTTCTTCCTTGACGCTCTTGAGGTCGAACTTCGGATCGTCCTTCATTTTGTCGATCAGATCCCACGAGCCGTTGCGGTAAAGGTCGCCGGCTTTCGAGGCGGCCCGGCCGGCGGCGGCGCCCGGTGCAGCGGCGACGGCATTCTTATCTTGGATCGCTTGGTTCTCGGCCTTCTTCTTCCCTTCGTCCCCGTAGGCGACGTAGGTCGTGTTCAATTTGCCGCTGAGTTCGGCGAGTTGTTTGTCGAACGGCGTGGCAACGGCCCCCGACTTCCGAGCCTTCTCTTGGTCGATGCTCGTGTACTGGCCTTGGCATTGAATTGCGAAGTCTTTCCAACCGACCGAATCGCCATTGCCGTCGACACCGCAGTAAATCGTGTTGATGTAGACGCCTTTTTCTTTGGCCATTTTGGCGACGTCGGACAAGTTCACGTCTTTGTCTTGGTCGACCGGTTCGTTGCCACAGACGAAGACGAGCTTAAGGGCATTTTTGGTATCGGCCCACTTCTGTTGGGTGAGGGCGTCTTTGGTGACTCGGGCGACGAGTTCGGTGCCGCCACCGGTCTTGAGGGCCGTGAGCTTCCCGTAGACTTCGTCGAGGTCGGTCGTGAGGTCGAGATCCTTACGGACCCAACCTTCCTTCGGTGTGTAGCCGTTGTGGCCGTAGCTGTACAAGCCGACGCGGAGTTCCGGGGTCGGCTTCATCTTGGCGAGTTCGTTCACCACGTCCCAGAGCTTCAGTTTCGCGGAGTCGATCAGGCCGTCCATGCTGTTGGAAACGTCAAGGCAGAGAACCAAATCGACCTTCGGCGTCTCGGCCGGTACTGGGGCCGCGGTGGCCGGCGGGGTCGTCTCCGTAAGGACGGTGACCGCGACTGCGAAGAGGAACAAGATACGGGACATGGAGAAACCCTCGGAAAGTGTGACCCGGAGCAACCCCGCCTCGGGTAAGGGGATTCTACCGCGTCCGCAGGATGGGGGTGTAACACCTCGGTAACTGGCAGTTTTGTCGAACGACACGGCGTCAGCGTGCCGTGTTCCTGTTTCAAAACTACGGCACGCTGACGCCGTGCCGCTCGCCTTACAAAATACTCATTGCGCAAGCTGCGCCGGATCGCCCAATTATGCCCGATGCGGCGGGAGTTTGGGTTTTGGCCAAAGTCCGGCGTATCCGGCGGTCGATGCAACATCCGACGCGATTCAGCGTGACATTCCGAGAGTTCGCGGCATCCGGCCCACGCCCCACGACGGGCGGCCCAATGTCCGCTGGGGGGAAACCATGAAGCGTACAGCGACCGCATTCATGTTGGTGGCCGGGGCGGCGGGGATCGGCGGATGCGTCTCCCCGGACGCGAGCAAAAAGAATCAACAGGCGATGAAGCCCGCCGCCCAAACCCGGGCGATTCCCGGTGTCGTGGGCTCGACCGGCGAACCGGTCGCGGCCGTCCGTGGCGGCACCGCCCGGCCGATGAGCAGCAACATGCTCGATGCCAACGTCCGCCAAGCCGGCTTCAACAACGGCGATAGCAAATACCCGCCCGAAGTCTACGGGCCGATGCAGAGCCTCGCGGGCACCCTCAAGGGCCACGGCGGCATTTTGCCCCCGTCGGGCCAAGGCGTCCCCGGCGCCGTCGCCGGAGTCGGCTTCGGCGGCCCGATGGGTCCCGGCATGGGGATGTACACCGGCATGCGCACGAGCATCCGGTTCGTGAGCCCGGCCGGCATGAAGATCGCCTTCATGGACGTGAACAAGGGATTCAGCGAAGCCGGCCGCGAAGCCCCGGTCCGCTACAACTTCCCGCAGAGCAACATCTACAAGGTCCGCCTCTCGGGCATCCCGGCTCTACCGGCGACCAAGAACTACTACCCGTCGATCGAGATCTACCCGACGACGCCGAAGACCTTGACATACCTCTCGCACTGCGCCGTGCCCGTCGGCTTCACCAACGAAGATTTCGAGTCGGTGAACGCCGGAAACCTCGTGGTCAAGGTCATTTACTTGCCCGACGCACAGTTCCAAGATCTCGCGGCGACGGATGAAATCGTCTCGACGCGCCTCGAAGCCGGCGTCGATCCGATTGCCGAAGCGAACCGCCGCGGGACGATCCTCGCCGTGATCCGCCTCGGGAACATCGACCTCGAAGACCCGACGACCCCGGCGATGGACGCGCCGCCCGGCATCGGTCTGCCCGGCCCGAAGATGACGCCGCCGGCTTTGAAACCACTGCCGATGCTGCCGAAGGCCGACGCCCCGATGAACCTCCCGAGCATCGGGACTTCGTCGAAAACGCCCGATAGCCTTCCAAAGCTGACCGTGCCGATGCTGACCAAGTAACAGCGTGATACCGGGTCTGGGGTTCGGGTTCCGGAAGACCTTCCGAAGCCCCGACCCCGGACCTTTGTTTTTGAATCGCGACCCACCCGCCGGAAGAACGCCATGAACCCGACACTCGGCCTGCTCCTCCCGATGCTGTTCGGCCAACCCGCGCTGCCGTGCGGCCCCGTCGGCGCGCCTTGCAACGCGCCGATGTACCTCCAACAGCGGATGATGGTGCCACCGCAACCGATCTGTCCGCCGAGCGGACCACCCGCCCCGGTGCTGGCGATGAAGGCGATCTTGCCCGAAGGCACGACGATCTCGGCCCTACCGGGGTTGCCCGGTTCCAAGTCGTACGCCAACGGCTCTGTCTTCGGCTTCCGCCCCGGTTTCGTCTACAAACTGAAGATCGACAACATTCCCGGCCATCCGAAAGACGCCCTCTATCCAAGCCTCGAAGTGCGCGGCAGCATTGTCCCCCGACCGGGGATGCGCTACATGGAATACACCGCCCCGATCCACTTCTCGAAGGCCGACCTCGAGCGCGCCCTCAACGGTGGCGTCATCACGAAGGTCATCTACTTGGAAGATCCGCTGAAGGCGATCCCGACCGAGTCGAAGCCCGATCTGCCGATCGAAGTCGAGACCCTGAGTGAATCCGATGCCATCGATGAAGCATTGTCGAACGGCCGGGTCGTCGCGATTCTGCGCATCGGAGACCGCGTGCCCGATGCCCGCGAACTCGCGATATTCAGTCAAACGGGAACCGTATTGCTACCCGGTGAACAGAAACTCGGGACGCCGACTGCGCCGCCGATGATCTCCTGCTCCGCCGTGCCGCTATATGATCCGCTCCTCGGGCCGAAGCCCCTGACGGAAGAATGCTTCGTCAACGGTGGCGACGGCCGAGCGAAACTCGGCGTCGGTCCGAACGGCTCCGTCGGCGGTTTTGACCCGACCGACGTCGTCGCCGAGTACACCTTCGGCAACAAGCGGAAGGTGACGACTTCCAACGTCGTTTGCATCTGCGTGCCGCGCTTCGTGACGCGCCGCAGCGACGTTGTCCCGAGCGGGTTCCGAGCATCGCAAGGGCCCGGCGGCGCCAACCAAGTCCTCGCCCGCAGCGTTTTCAGCCAACGGGCCGCGAGCGAAGCGTTCGCGTCCCGCGAGAAAACCTTGGCCCTTTCCGGCAAAGATCGCCCGAGCGCCGCGGTTGCCCTCACTGTGCTCGGGGCGTTCGGCAGCCGGACGCGGTTGGAAGCGACTTACAGCATCAGCGGCGTCCGCGCCATCGGCAGTATCGCCGAGCCGGACGAATTGTCCAACTTTCCCGGCGACCTCGCCGTGACGAAATCGGTCGACCCGACCGGGCCGTTCAAACTCGGGGACGAAATCACGATCACGCTCCGCTACGCCAACAACACCCGTTCGCCGATCACGGATTTGATCATCTCCGACAGCTTAAGCGGCCGTCTGGAATACGTCGTCGGCTCCGCCGCGGCCGACCGGCCTTCGAACGTCACGACCGCAGACAACGAAGCCGGTTCCGTCGCGATCCGCTTCGAACTCCTCGGCACCCTTCAACCGGGTACCAAGGGGATCGTCGTATTCAAAACGAAGACCCGCTGAGTGCCTCGGCAGGGGTTCCGGTGTCTTCTTTCGCGATCCGATTCCGTTCGACGCGTCCGCCCCGAGCGAAACCGGTGAACCGCCCGCACCCGGTCGCCCATCCTTCGACTCCGATTCCTGCTCCGACCGCGCGGCGAGATACCGCATTGGCCCGGCTGTCTAAAACCGCGACGGATTGGACCGGCACCTCGACCGCCTTCGCCCTCGCGGTTTCGACGATTCTGATTTGGCTGATCACGGGTCAGTACTTCGACTATTCAAACACGTGGCAACTCGTCATCGACACCGGCACGACGATCGTCACCTTCCTCATGGTCTTCTTGATCCAGCGTTCACAGAACAAGGATTCGCAGGCGATCCATTTGAAGTTGGACAAACTCGTCGCGGCGGTGCGCGGCGCGAGCAACCGGCTCATCAACGTCGAGGAACTCACCGAAGCCGAGGTTCACATGCTGCACCAACACTATTGCACCTTCGTGCAACTGGCCAAGAACGACAAGCGATTGACAGACTCGCACTCCGTCGAGGAGGCCGCGGACCGGCACGAGGAGAAGAAAAAAGCCAACGCTTAAATTCCGCCCGATTCGACCGCGGTCCGGAGTTCGGCGAACAGGTTCCCCAGTGCCGAAGGTTGGTAGTGGGCGTTCAAGCCACTCGGGCTGGGGAGTACCCAGACGCGGGTCGCACCGATTGTCGTGGATTGCAGCCCGAGTTTGGCCTCGGGTCGATCAAACGCGATTCGGTACGCCCCGATGCTGAGCACGGCCAAATATTTCGGAGCGTGGATCAACACTTTTGCTTTCAACCGCCCGCAGCCCGATTTCAATTCCGCGTTCGACAGTTCCGCCATCCCGGCCGTCGCGCGCTCGTGGATGTTCGTCAGGCCGTAACCGAGTGCCATAAAGTCGGCGTCTTCGTACGGGGAAAACAAACGCTCGGTGAAGCCGCCAGCAAAGGCCGCCGGCCAGAATCGATTCCCCGGCCGACCGAAGTGGTGCCCGATGGCGGCGGAGTACAAGCCGGGGTTAGTCCCGCAGAAAAGGACTTTCAGTCCCGGCCCGATGAGATCGGGCACTTGCGTATTCGCCGCGGCGAGGACTTCTGCCCGGCTCGGTTTGCGGTTCACGGCTTCAATTTGTCCGGGAAGACCTTTTTCAACTTCTCCATCTTGGGTTGGATGATCGACCGGCAGTACCCGTTCTTCGGGTTCGCCGCGAAGAAGTTCTGGTGGTACGCCTCAGCCGGAAAGAATTCCCCGGCCGGAACGATCTCGGTCACGACGGGTTTGTCGAAGATCTTGGCTTCGTCGATCTTCGCTTTGTAGTTCTCCGCGAGATCCCGCTGGGTGGGGCTGTGGGAAAAGATGGCCGAGCGGTATTGGGTCCCGACATCGCGCCCTTGGCGATTGAGCGTCGTCGGGTCGTGGGTGCGCCAGAACACCTCGAGCAGCTCCGGATAAGAAATCACTTTGGGATCGAAAGTGATGCGTATCGCCTCGGCGTGGCCGGTGTCTCCTCGGCCAATTTGCTCGTAGGTCGGGTTCTGCACCCGGCCACCGGTGTACCCCGAGGTGACGGATCGCACGCCCTTCAATTCTTGGAAGATCGCTTCGGTACACCAGAAGCAGCCGTTGCCGAACGTGGCGATGGTGGAGTCATCCGGGGTGACGGACGATTCGAGGGCGGGGAAGTTGTCGGGGGATTGGAAGTCATCGCGAGTCCGAGTCATGGCGAATACGATCAATGCACCGAGCACGAGAGTGGCCGCGATGAAGTAGTAGGGGCGCATGGTGGAACTCCGCAAGTTAGCCCGACGCGCCGGCTGGGGAATGAGTCGGCGCGTCGAACTGACAGATACTTTCTCCGACGATCACTTCTTCCCGAAGGCCGGATGGTTCTTCCGCCCGCCCGATTCCATGTAGGCGATCAAATCCAAAATATCCTCGGCGCTCAGCACGTCGACCAAGTGCGCCGCCATCGGCGATAGCTTCGATGCTTTGCGGGTGTCGATGTTGGACTTCTCGAGGACAACGCGCTTCGCATCGAGCGGGTCGGGCTGCACGGCGATCGTCGTCGGCGTTTCGTCGATCAACCGACCGACGACCGACTTGCCGTCGAGCGTGGCGACCTCCACGTTCTGGTACTGCTCGGAGACGACCTTCGACGGTTCGACGATCGATTCCAAAATCGCCCGGCGGTCGAAGCGGCTGGCCACGGCGGTGAGGTCGGGGCCGACCGCGCCACCATAGTCGACGAAGCGATGGCACTTCGCGCATTGGGCGTCCGCGAACGCGGCTTTGCCCTTCTCGAAGTTGCGACCGCTGCTCGCCTTCGCCAGTTGCGGTTCGAGGTCGTCCATCTTCCATTCTTTGACGAATGGCCGGACTTTGGAGGCGACCGTCTCCGTCGATTTCGCATCGATGGCCACGAGGATCGGCGTCAACTCTTTGACCTCCCCCGGAGCCATATTGGCGACGTATTCCTTCAAGAAGTTTTTGAGAAAGTTAGCGTAACTGGCGCCGTCGCCGTAACCGCGGCCGGCTTCCTCGAACCATTTCACCGTTTGCGCCGGGTGCGGCAACTTTTGCTTGTCTTTGGCCCAGTACCCGAGGTATTCCTTGCGTTGATCCATCGTCCAGAAACCCAGCGGCAGCGTCCGCAGGTGGAACAGATAGTGGAAGCGATCTTCCTGCGTCTTGGCGTCCGCCATCATTTTCAGCCCCTTGGCGAGCACCTTCGGCGATTGAAGGTATACGAGCACCTGAACCGCCTCGCGGTTGAAGCTTTCGTCGGCGTTCGGGAACAGCGGTTCGAGTTCCGCCAAGATCGCTTTCGACGCGTCGGCGTTCGGGTTGCCATGCCGGCTGAATGCCACTTGCAAGACGCGGAGTTTGTCGAGTTGCTCGGCCTTGGTCAATTTGCTCCAAGACAACTTCCCGAGCGCCGTTAACAGCGGTGCGTAGTCTTTGAACTCGCCGACGCGTGCCAAGGCGAGCAGCGCAGTGAGAGCGGCGGTCGGATCTTTCTCGGCGAGGGCGCGGGCCTTCCACTCGGCGACCGGTTGAAACTCGATGGCCACGCGGGCGGCGAAGCGGAGGAAGCGGTCTTCGCTCTTCAACTGCTGCCACGCGGTCGCCACGGCCTTGGGATCCTTCTTGCCGTGGAACGCCTCCAGCGAATGCCGCAGTTCGCGCTCTACGGCCCCGGCTTTGTCCGGTGCCACGGCCGACGCGGTCGATTCGGTACCGGTGTAACTGACGCGATACAGCCCCGCTTGGTTGTTCCGCCCGCCGACGGTGAAGTACATCGCGCCGTCGGCGCCGATAACCACATCTGTCAACGGCAAGGGCTTCTTCGGCGACTTGCCATAGAGCCCCTTCGGCGCAACGAAGTTTTCGATCGTCGCGCTGTAACTCGAACCCTTCGGCGTCAAGTGGACCGCCATAAGCCGGCCATAAGACCAATCGCAGATGAACATCGCCCGTTGATACTTGGCCGGGAACTTCGACCCGAGTCCGTTGCTGACGCCCGTCGGCGAGCCGATGCCGATGTTCAGCGTCGGCGGCAGGTTGTCGGGGTAGTAGTCGGGCCAGACGCCGGTGCCGGAACGCCAGCCGTGTTCGGAGCCGCTGGTGCAATGATTCACGCGCGTCGGGCGGTACCAAGGCATGCCCCAGTCCCATTCCATGTCGCTGTCGAAGGTGAACAGTTCGCCGTCGGTGTTGAAGGCGAGGTCGTAGGCGTTGCGGAAGCCGCCGAGGACCATCTCCCACTTCTTGCCGTCGGCATCGGTGCGCACGACGTACCCACCCGGGGCCAGAATCCCGGCGGCGTGACCGTTACCATCCCACTGACGCGGGAGCACATGATCTTCGCGGTAGTTCTTGTAGGGCGATTCCGCGTCGAGGCCGTCGAGCACTTTCGTGTGGTTGCCGATCATCGCGTAGATTTTGCCGTCTTTCCCGAGGGCCAATCCGTGGGCCCCGTGTTCACCGCCGGCGCCGAAGATTTTGAATGGCTGGGCGTCGAACTCGCCGGGCGTACCCGACTCTTTGCAGCGATAGATACCGTAGCCTTTGGGACCGG
>Ga0105047_10011398_pt1 | contig 14419 bp, 9 predicted proteins | sample MAT04_FD_78384 | JGI IMG/M metagenome (GOLD analysis project Ga0105047, IMG submission 78384) | Freshwater microbial communities from Lake Fryxell liftoff mats and glacier meltwater in Antarctica - MAT-04 (megahit assembly) | ecosystem: Environmental > Aquatic > Freshwater > Ice > Liftoff... | reverse complement strand
GGGGGGGGGGGGGGGGGGGGGGGGGGGGTGGGGGGGGGGGGGGGGGGGGGGGGGGGGGGGGGGGTTGTACTGGGTGGGGATGGAGCTGATGACGGGGCGGGTGATGTTTAAGACGGCGCTGGGGGCGTTGTCGGAGGTTGCGACGGCGCGCGGGAGGGGGGATGCGCGGGCGGAGGAGTTGGCGGCGGCGCGAGCGCCGGGGTTGTGGGACGATTTGACGGCGCCAGCTGTGGATGGGGACCGGGTGATTGTTGCTCCGGGTGGGGCGGTGTTTGCGGTGGACCGGTTTGACGGGTCGGTGTTGCGTGCGGCGGGGTACGTGCCGGGGGCGGTGACGGCGAAGGCGGGGAACACGCCGAGCGAGCTGGCGATGTCGCGGTGGCAGTCGACGCCGGTGGTGACGGAGAAGGTGATTGTGGTGGGGCCGCGGGATTTGGACGCGGTGATGGCGCTAGACCGTCGGACGCTGGCGGTGGTGTGGACGGCGCAGCGGACGGGTGCGTACACGGTGCTGGGAACGGCAGCGGGGCCGGCTGGGAAGGGTCGGAATGTGATCATGCAGGGCAACGAGCTTGCGGCGGTGGGTTTGGCGGACGGCAAGCGGGGGTGGCAGACGGCGCCGCGAACGCAGACGCGGTTTACCGGGCCGGCGGTGTTGGTGGGCGAGGTGATTGTGGTACCGACGAGCGCGGGGCCGATGGCGATGTCGGCTTCGACGGGGCAGTGGTTGCCAGAGGTTGGGGTGCAGATGCCGCAGATCAGGGCGTGGTTTGGCGGAGAGACGGGCGGGATCTTGCGGGCGGCGGATGTGCTGGCGGCGTTTTTGTCTCCGTCGACGTTGGCGGAGTTGGGGACGGGCGGAGGGCAGGGGCGGGACGAGTCGGAGGACGGGCCGGGGCGGGCGGGGCTGCCCGGCCGGGCGGGGGGGGGGCCGCAACGAATCGTACCCGGGCCCAAACCCGAGCGGGTGACACCGGGGAGCGTGTCGCCGCCGCCGATCGACGCGCGTCAGCCGAGGCCGTAGGGGTTTGAAGATTCGTCCTGAAAGGATAAACACGACGATTCAACGTTTTCACCCACGACAGGTAGACTGCACTGGCTGGGCGACTGGCGGGCGGGGTTGAGGTGATGCGTGGTTGAAGTGTCTGTTTTTCTTCTCGGATGGAATGAATGTCTAACCCAGTACAGGCGGAATCGGCGGTTCAGCGGCCGAGCGCCCCGATGCAAGCCGGTGGCCCGGCCACCGACACGGACCTCGCGGCGGTTGCGAATTTGAAGGCAGCGCACGCTGCGATCAAGTCCGAGCTTTCCAAAGTGATCGTGGGGCAGGACGAGGTGATCGACCAGTTGCTGATCGCGATTTTCACGCGGTCGCACGCGCTGCTGGTGGGCGTGCCGGGGCTGGCGAAGACGCTGCTGATCTCGACGTTGGCGCAGGCGCTGGACTTGAGCTTCAAACGGATTCAGTTCACGCCGGACCTCATGCCGTCTGACATCACGGGGACGGAGATCATGCAGCAGGATCCCGGGACGGGTCAGCGGGCGTTTAAGTTCAACCGGGGGCCGATTTTTGCCAACATCGTGCTGGCGGACGAGATCAACCGCACACCGCCGAAGACGCAGGCGGCGATGCTCGAGGCGATGCAGGAGCGGCGCGTGACGGTGATGGGGCAGGACTACAAACTGCCGGACCCGTTTTTCGTGCTTGCGACGCAAAACCCGCTGGAGCAGGAGGGAACTTACCCGCTGCCGGAGGCGCAGCTGGACCGGTTCATGTTCATGGTCAACGTGGACTACCCGTCGACGGAGGAGGAGATTCGGATCATGAAAATGGGGACGGGGACGAGCTTCGCCAAGGTTCAGCCGGTGCTGGGCGGGGAGGACATTTTGGCGCTGCAGCAGACCGTGAGACGTGTGCCGGTGGCGGACCATGTGTTCGCTTACGCGGAGAAGATCGTGCGGGTGACTCGGACGCGCCAGCCGGAGGCGCTGGAGTTCTGCAAGAAGTTCCTGAGCTGGGGGGCGGGACCGCGGGCGAGCCTGGCGCTGATCATGGCGGCCAAGGCGCGGGCGGTACTGGGGGGGAGCTTTTATGTGAGCTGCGACGACATTGCGGCGGTGGCCGCGCCGATACTGAGGCACCGGATTGCGCTGAACTTTTCGGCGCAGTCTGAGGGTGTGACGATCGACGAAGTGGTGCGGCAAATTTTGACGGTCGTGCCGAAGAATTAGGTGGCGTGGGCTGGGGAAATCTTGCATAATGAATTCATCACGAATTCAGGAGGTAAACGAAAATGATCGCAACACGACACACGCAATCACTGACGGACTTTCGACAGAACGCAACGGAAACGCTCGAGCGGATCGGCCGGACCGGGGAAGCCGAACTGATCACGGTCAACGGCGAAGCCAAGGCGGTGCTGTTGTCGCCGGCTGCGTATGACGCGATGGCGCGGGAGCTGGAGGACATTCGTTTTTACGCCTCGATGCAGCGAGCGATGGAAGAGCACAAGCAGGGGAAGGGGCGCCCGGTGGATGAGGTCTTTCGGGAGATCCGCGAAGGGCTTCTGGCCGAGAAGCAGGCGGCGAAGGGGAGGGCATGAGAAGTTTCAGGGTGAATCTGACCGACGTGGTGAAGCACCAGATTTTGGAGCAGTTGGAGTACATCGCGGACGACTCACTGGACAATGCACTGGGTTGGCATGACCGCCTGCTACTGGCGATTCGGCAGATCGGGGAACACCCGGGTTACGCGGTCGACGAGGAGGCGACGCGCCGGCTGGCGCGGGAGACGCGGAAGTTGGTGTTCGAGGGGACGTATCTGGTTTTTTATCAGACCGATGAGGCGGCGGGTGTGGTCGAGGTCATCGGCTTTCGTCATGGGATGCGGCTTCCCCGGGAAGGTGAGGCGTGAGCGACACCGGCGGCAAACTTCTGGACTCCAAAGCCGTCGCGCAGGGCGAGGCGCTGGGGCTGCTTGCGCGGCAGGTGGTGGAGGGGTTTTTGTCGGGGGAGCACAAGTCGCCGTTTAGGGGGTTTGCCATCGAGTTCACCCAGCACCGGGAGTACGCCCCGGGGGACGACCTGCGGCATGTGGACTGGAAGGTGCTCGGGCGGACGGACCGGTTTTATCTCAAGCAGTACGAGCAGGAGACCAACTTCGTCTGCCACCTGCTGGTCGACGGCAGCGAGAGCATGAAGTACGCGAGCAAGGGCGGGCCGAGCAAGCTGCAGTATGCGCGGCAACTGGCGGCTTGCCTGGCGTATCTGGTGCTGCACCAACGGGACGCGGCGAGCTTGGTGCTGTTTGACAACGCGGTGCAGCGGTATGTTCCGCGGACGGGGAGTTTGGGGTCGATCCATTCGATCATGGCGACGCTGGCTGGGTTCGACCCGGCGGCGGGGACGGCGGGGGCGACGGCGCTGGGCCCGGTGCTGCATCGGATGGCGGGGACGAACCCGCGGAAGGCGGTGTTTGTCATCATCTCCGACCTGCTCGACGACGAAGCCGCCATCGCCGACGGGATTCAACACCTGCGGTTCATCGGCCACGAGGTGATCGTGTTCCACACGCTGGACCCGTGGGAGCTGACGTTTCCGTTCACGGGGAACGTGGAGTTCAACGGGTACGAGGGGGCGGCGAAGCTGACGACGCGACCGGCTGAGCTGAGGAAGACGTACCTCGCGGAGTTCAACGCGTTTTTGGGACGGGTGCGGCGGGCGTGCGAGAACAACAAGTCGCACTATGTGCTGGCGGACACGTCGCACCCGCTGCATGAGACGCTGTCGGCGTATTTGGCGTTCCGGGAGAAGTCGCACGGGCGGTGAGGGGATGACCCACGAGGGACACGAAGAAACACGAACAATAGAAATGCAATAGTATAGAAAACTACCACCTACCCGCTACCAACCACCAACCACCAACCACCAACCACCTTCCCTTGTCATTCTTAAATCCCATCCTCTTGTTCGGTTTGTTCGGCGTTTCGGTGCCGATCTTGATTCATTTGATGAACAAGAGGCGGGTGGAGCGGGTGTGGTGGGGGGCGATGAGGTTCTTACAGGTGTCGGTGGAGAAGAACCGGCGGAAGTTGCGCCTGGAGGATTTGCTCCTGCTGCTGGTGCGGTGTTTGGTGGTGGCGTTGTTGGCGTTAGCGTTATCGAGGCCTTCGGTGCGGGAGGGGAGTGCGGGCGTGTTTGGGCAGGCACGGGTGACGGCGGTGATGGTGGTGGATGTGTCGGGGAGCATGTCGGCGAGCGATGGGGTTCGGGGGAGGATGGAACTGGCGAGGTCGGCTGGGGAGGAGTTGTTGGACGGTTTGCCGGGGGGGAGTCGAGTGGCGTTGTGGGTGGCGACGGACACGGTGCGCCGCGTGATCCCCGAGCCGACGAGCGATTTCAATCTGGTGCGGCGGTCGCTGGCGGAGCTGACGGCGACGGACGGGGGGTCGAATCTTGCGCCGGCTGTGTCGCAGGCCGTGGCGTTGCTCCAGCGGCAGCAGGGAGGGCGGAAGGAACTGCTCGTGGTGACCGACGGTCAGCGGGCGGCGTTTTCGGAGTTGCCGGGGATGGTGCGGGAGTTGCAGGCGGTGAAGGGGGAGGTGGCGTCGACGGTGGTGCTGGTGGGGACTGAGGAGTCGCAGAACTTGTCGGTGTCGGAGTTGCGGCAGGCGACGGGGATAGCGGCCGTGGACAGGCCGCTGCGGTTCTCGGCAACGGTGACGAACCACGGACTGGCTGAGGCGCGGGACGTGCGGGTGGTACTGAGGAGCGATGCGGGGTCGGGTGCGGGGGGGGTGAGTCCGCCGGTGGACGAAGGCGTGATCGAAGCGATTCCTGCCGGGCAGTCGCGGACGGTGTCGCTGTTTTCCCGGCTTGCTCCGGCGGGGTTTCACACGGTTCGGGCGGAGATCCCAGCCGACCGGATTCCGTTCGACGATGCGCGGACGGTGGCGCTGCGGGCGGTCGAGCGGGTGCGCGTGCTGATCATTGACGGCGATCCGGGCAGCGAGCCCCGGGAGGCGCAGTCGTTTTTCCTGAGGCAGGCGCTGACGCCGACCGGGGAGGACGAGGCGTCGCGTTGGTTCGTGCGGGCGGAGGTGGCGACGGCTTCGGAGCTGGCGACGGCGCGGCTGGACGATTACGACGCGGTGATCATCGCGGGGATCGCCGATGTGTCGCCGGCGACGGGGGTGGCGATTGGGCAGTACCTGCAGCGGGGGGGTGGGGTGCTGCTTTTTCCCGGTCCGCAGACTCGGCCGGAGTTGTTGAACCGGGAGCTGTTGGAGGCGCGGGCGGTGTTGCCGGCTGGGCTGGAGGCGGCGCGGGGTGATCTTGCGGCGACGCGGCCGGCGGTGACGTTGTCGGGTAGGAACCTGGAGCATCCGATTGCGGCGGTGTGGTCGGATCCGGCGTCGGGGAACTTGGCGTCGGCGGGGTTTTTCAGGCGGTTTGGGCTGAAGTTGGCGGCGTCGCCGGCGGTGGTACCGGGTCAGGCGGCGGCGGTGGAGGGGTTGCCGCGGACGGTGCTGCTTTTTTCCGACGGGACGCCGGCGGTGGTGGAGCGGACCTATGGGCAGGGGAGGATTGTGATGTTCGCGTTTCCGGCGACAACGCAGTGGGGGGATCTGCCGGTGCGGCCGGGGGTGTTTGTGCCGCTGTTGTATCGGTCGTTGGGGTCGGTTTTGTCGCGGCAGGACGAGCAGTTGAACATTCGGGTGGGTTCGCCGATTCAGTACCGGCCGCCGTCGGACTGGCTGTCGCGGGAGGTGTCGGTGGTGACGCCGAGGGTTTTGGCTGAGGCGAAGCAGGGGGAGACGCGGCGGGTGGAGCTGGTGGATGGTGCGCCGCGAGTGCTGTTTGACGCAACGGATTTCGCCGGGGTGTATCGCTTGAATCCGCCGGAGGGGATCGGCGCTGAGACCGTGCGGTTCGCGGCCCAGCCGCCGGCCGGGGAGAGCGCGACAGCGCGGCTGTCACTGCCGGAGCGCCAGCCGCTGGCGGAGGTGGTGACGGTGGCCGACTACGCCGCGCCGGGGGCGCTGGGCGCGGTGACGCGGTCGCGGGCGGGGTTTGAACTGTTCCCGATGCTGGCGCTGGGGCTACTTCTACTGGCGGCGACGGAGATGGGGATGGCGTTCTGGTTCAGCAAGCCGAAATAGTGACAGATGACGTCGACCGTACTCAAACTTCTCGGAATCGATGTCGGCCCGGGCGCACGGGTGGTGGACACGGAGTTGCTGCTGCGCGCCGGGAGCGCGTCGATCTGGGTGCTACTGGTGTTTGTGGGGCTGGTGGCGGCGACGGTGATGCTGTACCGGCGGGAGGTGACGGACGCGCCGAAGTGGAAGCGATATGCGATGGTGGGTATGCGGGTCGCGGCGTTCGGGTTGCTGCTGCTGATGCTGCTCCGGCCGGCGCTGCGGGTGACGGTGGAGGGGGACGTTCGGCGGCAGGTGATTTTGCTGCTGGACGGGTCGCAGTCGATGTCGCTGCGGGACTCGCGGACGGAGGAGGACGACCTGAAGAGGTCGGCGATCGCGCTCGGGCGGCTGGACCCGGCGGGGCAACCGGGGGGTATCGGGGCGTTGGGCCAGGAACTGCCGATTGGGGGGCGGGATGCGTTGTCGGATGTGCCGCGGGATGCGCTGGTGCGGTCGGCGTTTACGCATGAGCGGCTGGGGTTGTTGGCGAAGTTGCAGGGGTCGTTTGATGTGCGGGTGGTGACGTTCGGGCGGTCGGCGGAGGACGGGGCGGCGGCGGCGTTGCCGGAGGCTTCGAGTGCGAGCCCGGCGGAGCTCGCGGTGCGTGGGTTGACGGCGACGGCGTCGGCGACGGCACTGGGGGACGCGGTGCGGGATGTGTTGTCGCGGTCGCGGGGGCAGCCTGTGGCGGGGATTGTGGTGGCGACGGACGGGGCGTCGAACGCGGGGTTGTCGCCGGTGTCGGCGGCGAATCAGGCGGCGACGTCGGGTGTGCCGTTGTTCTTGTACGGAGTGGGGCTGACGCGGCCGCGAGACGTGGCGGTGGCGCAGTTGTTTGCGCCGGAGGTGAGCTTCGCCGACGACGAGGTGGCTGCGACGGTGCGAGTGCGCACGACGGGGCTGGAGGGGCAGACGGCGACGCTGCGGATCAAGCTCGGCGAGGAGACACTGGCGACGGAGGAGTTTGCCATCGGGGCCGACGGCGAGGTGTCGGTTCCGGTGCGGTTCACACCCAAGACGCCGGGCGAGTTCACCCTCTCCGCAGACATCGCGCCCATGCCCGGCGAGGTCGCCCGCGACAACAACGCGCTCTCGACCCCGCTCCGCGTCGTGGACGGAAAAATCAAGGTGTTGTACGTCGAGTCCCAGCCGAGGTGGGAGTACAAGTACCTGCAGGCGATGCTGCTGCGGGATCGGCGGATCGAGCCGAAGTTTTTGCTGCTCGAGGCGTCGCCGTCGCTGGCGTCCGGCGAGAAGTCGCCGTATCTCGCGCGGTTCCCGGCGACGCGGGAGGAGCTGTTCAAGTTCGACCTGGTGATCTTGGGCGATGTCGACCCCAAGGCGTTCTCGGGGGAGCAGCTAAGCTGGATGCAGCAGCATGTGTCCCGTTTTGGGGCGGGGCTGGTGTTTATCGCGGGGCGGCAGCGAATGCCCTGGCTGTGGGCGGGAACGCCGCTGGAGAAGCTCCTGCCGGTGGAGTGGGAGACGTCGACCGCGCCGCGGCAGGCGGGGCGGCGAGACGCTCCGGCGGATGAGACGCCCGTGCAGCTTGAGCTGACGCCGGCTGGGCGGATGAGCACGATGCTTCGCCTGGCTGAGACCGAGGTGGATTCGGCGCGGGTGTGGGCTGAGCTTCCGCCGGTGTTCTGGACGGCGCGGGTGCTCCGGGCAAGGCCGGGGGCGGAGGTGCTGGTGCTCGACCCCGACCCGGCCAAGGCCAGCCGGTTCGGCAAGATGCCGGTGCTGGCCGTGCAGCAGTTCGGCGTGGGCACGACGATGTTCATCGGCACCGACAACCTCTGGCGCATCCGGCGCAACACGGGCGACACGTATCACGCGATGCTCTGGGGGCAGATCGTGCAGCGGCTGGCGCTGCCGCACTTGCTGGGCGAGTCGAAGCGGACGCAGCTTTCGGCGGACCGGCGGGCGTACTCGGCCGGGCAAACGGCGACGGTGTACGCGCGGCTGTACTCGCCGACGTTCGAGCCGATCGGGCTTCCGTCGGTGCGGGGTTCGCTGCGGGCTGCCAACGGCGCCGGTGCGCCGCAGGCGGGGGCGGCGGCTGGCGATGTGAACATCGTGCTCCGCCCTGTGCCCGATCAGCCGGGGATGTACCGCGGCGAAGTCGTGATCCCCGCGCCCGGCGCGTGGCGGTTCTCGGTGGACACCGACGAGACGACGCACCTCGACCTCGAGGCCTCGGAGTCTCGCGTCGAGATGTCGGAAACGGCGATGAACGAGCCGCTCCTACGCGATCTCGCCCGCATTTCCGGCGGCGCGTTCCTCCGCGAGGAAGACCTGAGCAAACTCCCCGACCTGCTCGCCAAAACTTCGGACCGCGTCCGCTCGAGCCGGGAAACCGACCTCTACGCCAGCCCGATCTACTTTCTCCTGATCTTGATTCTTCTTGGGGCCGAGTGGGTGCTGCGGAAGGGGGCGATGCTCAAGTGATACTAACTCGCAAAGAGTCTGACGCCGAGAACACGGAGACACGGACAGCACAGAGCGACCCTGCCAAGCCGGGATACTCCGCCACTCCCGTTTGTGATCCGCAAGCCAGGGGGAGCGCGTGAGCCAGCTTCTTCTCGACAAAATTTCCGAGGTGCGCTCCCGCGGGATGACGGTGTCCGTCGGGGCGGGCGTGGGTCGGGTCGTGGTGTGCGTGGTGGGGGCGGCGCTGTCGGTGATGGCGGCGGATTACTGGTTGAACCTGCATATGGCGGTTCGGGCGGTGTGGTTATCGGGGTTGCTGGGGGCGGCGGGGTATCTGGTGTGGTGGGGGGTGGTTCGGGTGTTGCAGTCGCCGCCGACGGATGATCGGGTGGCGCTGTGGATCGAGGGCGATCAGCCGGGGTTGCGGCAGCGGCTGATCTCGGCTGTGCAGCTCGCGCGGGATTCGGGGGGCGCATCGCCGTCGATGGTGGCGGCGATGACCGTTGAGACCGAGGAGCTCATCGCCCCAGCCGACCTGACCGACGTCGTGAAGTCCGACCCGCTCTACAAGTGGCTGGGCGGCGCGGCGACTGCGATCGTCGTGATGGGGCTTGTGCTGCTGGTGGGTGGCGCGAGTTCTCGGGACCTGCTGCTGCGGGCGCTGTGCGTGCCGGGGATCGAAGTGCCGAGGAAAACGCGGATCGAGGTGCTTACGCCGGCTGACCTTGTCGTCGCCCGGGGGGACGATGTCGTGCTGGCGGCGCGGGCGAGCGGGGTGATTCCCGACGCGGGTGAGATCGAGGTGGTCTTCGCGTCGGGGGCGAAACAGACTTACCCACTGCCCCGCGTTCCCGAGCCGCCCTCGGACGATGCCCCGCCGTCCAACCAGCCGGCTGACCCGCCGCCGCTCTCGCGCGACCGGTTCTCCGTCACCCTGCGCGGTGTGTCGGAGGCGTTTTCGTACCGACTGACGCTCAATGACGCACGCACGCCAACAGCAGCCGTTCGCGTTTCCGTGCGACCGGTGGCGCAGAAGGTCGAGGCGTTTGTCACCCCGCCCGCCTACACCAAGCTGCCGCCCTCCCGCGTGCCCACGGGCGACTTGGTGCTGCTCGAGGGGTCGCGGCTGGGGTTGAGCGTGACGTCGTCGAAGCCCGTGAAGCTCACCGGGCCCATCACGGGCACCGGCGCCGGCCAGAACCGCGTCCTCGCCCTGAGCACCTCGCCCGCCGGCCCCCAGCCGCCCCGCGCCTTCGCCCTCCGCCGCGACCCAATCAACCCCACCCAACTCGCCACAGCCGACGGCGCCTCCGACAGCATCATCCTCCCCAAGAACGCCACCGGCATCGCCGTCGTCCTCGTCGACGAAGAGGGCTTGGAAACCCGCGACCCCACCGTCTATCGCGTTCAGATCGTTCCCGACCGACCGCCCACCGTGCGGGTCATCGTGCCCCAGCGGAAGGAAGAGGTCGTCACTCGCTCTGCGGTCCCGCGGATTGGGTTTGAGGCGTCCGACGACCTTGCCCTCGGATCGCTGAAACTGCGGTACATCGTCCGAGCCCCCGCAGCCGACCAAGTGGGCAACGCCGCCGCCGGAGGGGGCGGCATGGTCGCCGGTGCCCCACCCGCCAACCTCCCCGCCCCCCCCGTCCCCCCCTCGCCCCAAACGCCAGAGCCCGCAGCCCAAGACGACCGCGCCGCCCGCTCACTCGATCTCGACGTCGCCCCCGGGTTGAAGTCCCTCCGCGGCTTCTATCCCTGGCGGCTGGTGAGCCTGTCAGCCGGCGGCTTGCCCGAAGGCTCGGTCGTCGAATGGTGGCTGGAAGCCGCCGACACCAACAACGTCACCGGCCCGGGAATCGGCCGATCCGAACGGTTCCTGTTCCGCATCGGCACCGAAGCCCAAGTCCGCGACGCACTCATGGCCCGCCTCAGCGGCAGCTTCGGCTCCCTCCAAGACACCCAACAAAACCAGCAAGACCTCACCCGCGACCTCGGCCAACTCATCCTCGAAAAACCCCTGCAAAAGTAAAACACCCCCCAACACTCCCCACCCCCAACCGTACTATACCCCGGAGGCCCCGCCAATGAACTCCCCCAACCATCCACTCCCAACCCATCCAAAGCTCCTCCGCGCCACCCTTCGCTCGATGGGTCTATCTGTGCTTATCTGTGGTTCATCTGCATCCGCACTACAAACCCCCGCCGACACCGAACAGCTCCGCCAAGCCGAACTCCGCCAAACCCAAATCCGCCAGCAAACCCAACTCGCAGCCGAACAGCTCGACCAGATCATCTCCGACTTCGAAACCAACGGCTTGGGCGATGGCGACGACGTCAAGCTCCTCCGCCAGCTTCACACCATGCTCGGCAAGCTCACCTCCGAGCAGATGCAGCAGGTGATCGCATTGCTGCAGCAAGCCCGGGCCGCCCCCGAATCGGCCATGCCCACGGCGCGAGATGCATACGACCGCCAGCAGCGCATCCTTGTCGAGTTCCGCCGCGTGCTCGCCGAGTACCAGAAAACGCAGTCGACTTACGCTCTGGCCTCGCGGTTCCGGCAGCTCATGGAGCGGCAGCAGATGGCCCTGCGGTCGTCGATCGACCTCGCCGATGTTCTTGGCGACAAGCTCTCAGCCGAGCCTGACTCTAGAATCAAGGAGTCGCTCGCCGTCCAAGCCACCGACCAGCAGTCCCTCTCGGCCGAGCTCGACGACCTCCTCCGCCAGCTCACGGCCATGTCCACCGCGCCCGGCTCGACCGAAGCCCCTCAACTTGCCCAAGCCGCAGCCGTCGCCCGCGAACTCGGCACGCTCGACGCCATGCGGCAAGCAGGTTCGCACCTCCAACAAAACGCCCTCTTCCGCGCCGCCAACCTCCAGCGTGACTCCCGCGACGGCTTGCGGAAAATCTGGCGTCAGGTCGGCCCGCCGCGCGACCGCCTCCAGCAACTCTCGGATTCCGCCCTCGAGCTTCAGCAGCACATCGAAATGCAAACCGCCGTCCGCCAGCTCGGCGAAGCCGCACGCGACAAACCGGCTTACACCTCCACCAAACGCCGCCAAGGTGACCTCATCGACCGCGCGGGAATGACCCACGCCGACCTCGATAACCTCCACCCCACCGCAGCCGATTTCGCCCAAGACGCCCTCCGCGAAATGCGCCGCGCCCGCCAACGCCTCGACCAAAACGAAGCCACCGCCGCCCAAAACCAAACCGCCTCCCACGACCTCCTCGTCAAAGCCCGCGACGAAGTCCTCCGCGCCATCACCGAGGAACAACAGCGCCTCGCCGAACAAGCCTTCCGCGCCACCCTAGACCGCGTCGAACGCACCGAGCAGGCACTCAAGCAAGTCGAGGAACTCCGCAAAAAACAGGAGTCACTGACTGACGCCGCCAAGCCCAACAGCCCGAATCCGAACGCCGAGAACCCAACCGAAAAAACTTCTCCCGAAAAGTCCCTCGCCGAAAAGTCCACCCCCGAAAAATCCCCCGCCGAACAAGCCCGACTCGAAAACCAAGCCCGCGACCTCGCCGCACAAGTCTCCCCCGACAACCCCGCCGCCGCACGAGAACTCGCCGAAGCCGCCCAAGACATGCGCCAAGCCCAACAGCAAATGCGCGACGCCCCAGCCGAACCCTCCGCTCCCCGCGCCGACCAGCAACAAGCCACCCAAAACCTCCGCCAAGCCGAACAAGAACTTCAGCGCCAGCTCGATCAACTCAAAAACGCCCAAGCCCAGCTCGACCGTGTCACCACCGCCCAGGAACGCGTCGACCAAGCCATGCAGCACCAAGCGCAGGCCTCCCAATCCGCCGCCGACGCCGCCCAATCACCCACCCCCGAATCCCGCCAGCAACAATCCCAATCCGCCGCCCAACAACAAGAGCAAGCCCGCAACACCACCGCCGCCGCCCAGGAACAAGTCCGCCAAGCCTCCCCAGACGCCGCCGAAGCCCTCAAACAAGCCCCAGCGCCCATGCGCCAAGCCGAGGAAGACCTCAAATCCGCAAACCCCGCCGAAGCCCGCCCCGACCAAAACCGCGCCGAACAAGCACTCGCAGAAACACAGGAACAACTCAACCGCGCCGCCGACCAACTCCGCGAACAACTCGACCAACCCTCCGACGACGCCGCCCAAGCCGAACGCGCCGCACAAGCCATGAAGGCCGCAGAACAAGCCGCCGAGTCCGCCGAAAAACAAATGGGACAGTCCCAATCCCCCGCCGAACCCTCCGCCGCAGAAATGGCCAAACAAGCCCAATCACTCGAACGCTCCGACGCGCAAAACGGCCAGGCAACCCCCGCACAGTCCCGCCAAGCCATGCAGTCGGCAGCCGAGGAACTCCGCCAAGGCGCAGCCGCCGCCCGAGCTGGAAAACGCGAACAAGCCGCCCAAAACGCCGGGCGCGCCCGCGAGCAACTCGCTCAGGGACAACGCGCCCTCCAGGAAGCCCAAGCCCGCGCCGCAGAACAAGCCCAGCAACGCGCCCAAGCCTCGCTTCTCGCCTCCCAACAGCAAAACCCCAACCAAGGCAAGGGCCAAAACCCCTCCCCCGACCGCGCCGACCCCAACCGAGACGCCCAAGCCGGTGGCCCCCGCAACAACGAATCCGGAGCCTCCTCCTTCCTCGGCCTACCTCCACGCGACCGCCAAGCCCTCCAGCAATCCCAGTCCGACAAATACCCGGAGGAATATGCCGCCATCGTCGAGCAATACCTTCGCAACCTCTCCCAACGCCCGAAGTAAACCCCATGCGAGTTCTCCCGTCCCTTTTCGTCCTCCTTCTCCTCGCCTCCCCCGCGCTCGCCCAAGCCACGCGCCCCGCCACCGTCGTCGACGCCGCCACGCAAAAAGTCATCGACGGTGCCCTTAAGTTCCTCGCCTCCAAGCAGTCCCCCGGCGGAAGCTGGTCGGGTAACAACAACTCCCACCAAGCCGCCATCACCGCTTACGTCGTCAACGCCTTTCTTGCAGCCGGCAACCTCCCCGGCGAAGGCCCCCACGGGAAAACCGTCCAGCGCGGCGTCGACTTCCTCCTCGATTGTGTCCGCCCCGACGGCTACATCGCCGCCCCCACCGGCGAGAACAACATGTACGGCCACGGCATCGCCACCATCGTCCTCGGCGAAACCTACGGCCTCACGCAGGACCAGCGCATGCGCCCCGCCCTCGAGCGTGCCATACGACTCATCGTCCAAACGCAAAACAAAGAGGGCGGCTGGCGATACAGACCCCGCGTCGAAGACGCCGACATCTCCGTCACCGTCCTTCAGGTCACCGCCCTCCGCGTCGCCAAAAACTCCGGCATCGATGTCCCCCAACGCACGCTCGACCGCGCCGTCGCGTACGTTCGCTCCTGTTTCGACGAACGCTCCGGCGGGTTCACCTACCAGCCGCGCGGCGGCGCCCCCGGTTTCGCCCGAACGTGCGCCGCCATCTACTCCCTGCAGGTCCTCGGGTTCTACGACGACCCCATGGTCCTCCGCGGCTCGCAGTTCGCCATCGACAACTTCGACAAGCAAAACGAGTGGTTCACCTACGGCAACTTCTACGGCGCTCCCGCCCAATATATGATCGGCGGCGAGCGGTGGGACCGCTGGTACCTCACCTTCCGCGACAAAATGCTCCCCCTCGCCCAGCGCTCCGGCGACACCGTCTTCTGGCGCCCCCTCGAAGGCGGAAACGGCCAAAACGACACCTTCGCCACCGCCGTTTACGTCACCGTCCTGGCCATACCCTACCAGTACCTCCCCATCTACCAGCGGTAGAACGCTCCGC
>Ga0105047_10011397_pt1 | contig 14419 bp, 11 predicted proteins | sample MAT04_FD_78384 | JGI IMG/M metagenome (GOLD analysis project Ga0105047, IMG submission 78384) | Freshwater microbial communities from Lake Fryxell liftoff mats and glacier meltwater in Antarctica - MAT-04 (megahit assembly) | ecosystem: Environmental > Aquatic > Freshwater > Ice > Liftoff... | reverse complement strand
TCGCCAGTCGCGATCCCGATTGTTCGCCCGAGCGAGCGCTGGTGTGGGCTCGGACGGTCGAGGAGCGAATCGAGCGGTTCGCCAGCGGGGAATCCCGAGGAGTCCGGCTCGCAGCAGCCCGACAGCGCGTCGAGGCTGCGCTCGCCGAAGAGTGAAGCGCCAGATGCGCATCGGTGATGATGCGCTCGACGAGTTCGGCAGAGGCCTGGGTTTCGCTGTTGCCGAGCCTCCCCTGACGGGACCATTTCGGGCGACTCATCGTGGACTGTTGAGGCGGCCGAGCCGTGCGAAAGGTCGATGGTGCGGCCGTTGATCTCAGCCTGGATGATCAAGGTGCCACCGAGTGCTTCGATGAGTTTGCGCAGAGTCGACTGTTTCGGGTCGGCGGAGTGTTCGAGCTTGGAGATACCTGCTTGAGCCATGCCGAGGTGTTCGGCGAGCTGGTTGAAGTTCTTGGCCACTCGCCTGACTTGTCGCCACCGACGAGCAGGATCGCAGTTCGGCGTGGGTCGAAGGCGAACAGCGTTCGGGTGTTGCCAGGTCGGAGTTCCTTCATGTTCGGGTGGCGGCTCCTCGAGATGATTTCCACTGCTGGACGGCCCGGCGATGGGCCGTAGTTGGAGAGCCAGCTGCACCGAAGCCGCGATGTGATCCTGCTCGTCCTCGGTGAGGGAGTGCCACCACTGTTCGAACCGATCGGTGTCTTCTACTTCTGTCGCCAGAGCCTTGGCATCATCTACGAGTTGTACGACTTGCAAGTTGTACCTATCGGGTCCAGGCGAGTTGTCGACGACGCCTGCATCTTTCTCAACCGGCCGGGTTCGGTTCGCCGGCTGCGCATCGCTGCGCTTACATCGCTTCGGCCACCGTGCGTCGTTGGACACGAACCGATCGGTGCGCAGTGTGGCACAACGTCCCGATCCGTCATTGGCGTGTGCACTGTCGCTTCCATCCATGGTGCTCGCCGTTCGGGACCCTGAAGACGTGCTCGTCACCAGGTACGACTGAGTCGACGCACGCGCTGTCCCGACAACGAATCCCGGCGGACGCTGACAACTGCTCCATCGGAGCCTCATCGCTTCACGGCTTGGGCGAGGCTTCGCGGTATCGCTGGAATCCTTCTGTCCAACGGGTCGTGTCGTCGTGGGTGATCACGTATGCGTCGTAGCCGTCGTGCGCTGCGATCCAGTCGAGACCGTCGACGCCCATCACGAACAAGATCGTGGCGTATGCATCGGCGAGCGTGAGGTCAGGCCCGACCACGGAGGCGCTGGCGATGTCGGTGACCGGCCGGCCGGTGCGTGGATCGACAATGTGTGCGCCGCGTTCGTAGGTGGCCGATGTGGCGATCCCGAGTTGGTGGCTCGCGACGAGCACGGTGGCGAGGGCATCGGCCCGGTCGGGATGTCGGATACCGATCCGCCAGGGTTCGCCAGGCGCGGGATTCCCTCGGATGGCGATGTCGCCGCCGGCATTGATGCAGAAGTTGAGGCAGCCGTGCTGCTCGAGCATCGTTGCGGCGTGTTCGATCGACCATCCTTTGACGAACCCCGACGGATCGAGTCGGGTGCCGTTGGGCGCCGGAACTTCGAACACGTCGAAGACGCCGCTGGACTCGATCCGGAGGTCCTCGCACTGGCGCAGGACCGTTCGGATCTCGTCGCCCGCTGCCTCGAGGTCGATCTCTCCGCGTCCGAGCGCGCTGATCGGGGTGTCCTCGAGGTAGGTACTGAATGTGGCGTCGACGTGGTGCAACCAGGCCACCACATCATCGACGGCGGTCTCCGGGACATCGACGTCGCGGATGTCGATGCTGACCGCCATGCCCATCACGAACTCCACATGGTGGCGAGCGGGCAGAACGTCGGGTTGGTCGGCGATCATCACGCCCCCGCTGCGACGGTGGTGATGCCGTTGGCGACCGCAATGTCGATCGCCGACTGCAGCGACTGGCGGTAGCCGTTGCTCGTGTAGGTCGCCCCGGAGATCGTGTTCACCTGGGAGCTCTGAGCGGTCAAGGCCTCGCTGTTCAGGCGAGGTACGGCGAAGTTGTTGATGCTCACGCTCTTGCCATCCGCGTACGGTGTCTGCACCGCATCGACGGAGGTGAGGGAACCATCGGCGGCAAAGGTGGCTTGGACCTGCACCGGCCCGAATTTGTTGCTGAACGCCTCGCCGTTGATCTGTACTGGCGTCGACGAGGCTGGTGCAGCCGATTTCGGGGCCGATGCCATTGCTGGAGCGGGCGACGCCGTTGCTGCCGGCACTGGCGTCTGTGCAGTGGGCGACGACAATGCGATCGCCTGAGGGGTGACGATGCCAGCTGCCGCCTCCGGCGATGCCGAAGCGCCGGCATCGGTTGCTGAGAGCAGGTATCCGAGACCGACAGTGGACAGTGCGCTGAAGGTGAGCGCGGCCGTCCGGGAATGCTTGGCCGGGTGGCGGCGCCGGGTACCTGAACGGGGTGCTGTCGGAGCTGCGTTCGTGGCGTTGCCGGCGCTCGGCGCACCGGCTGCCCGCTTCGTCGTGAGCGAAGCGAGGCGTGCCTGGAGCGCCGCATCGGCGGCCGACGAGGTGCCGCCAGCAGCGGCACGGGAAGGTGGACCGGTCGGCGGGAGCAAGGGGTCTGCGATGTGTTGGCGGGATGCGAGGTCGGTGTTCATGGAACCCACTGAACTCCCCGAGGTTCGACAACGGGTGAGTGTCACATGTGTGCGAGCTGTGAATCGATCAGTCGGCAGTGGGGGAGCGATGGCTCGGGCGAAGTGTCGACAACCGGAGCCCGAGGCCATAGGTGCCGATCGCAGCTGCGAACAGGATGAAGATCTGAAATGGTGACCGCGATGCATCCGAGCCGGTCTGCAGCGCATGCGCGAACGCCAGGAACGTCGCTGGGACGCTGATCAGGTGGATCACGCGCCAGAGGCGCCGGTTGGTCATCCGTTTCGGCCAGGTGGTGAACACGACGGCGGCCAGGGCATAGGTCGACAGGACACCCCACGTGATCGCCCATCGTTGATCGCCCGTCGCCGCAGGAACGAGTGCCCGGACAAGCGTGATCGAGGCGTTGTCGTCGAGGAGTGAAGCGGCGATGTGGATCACGGTGAAGACCAACGCGAGCCCGCCGAGGTAGTTGTGGAGGTCGAGCCACCAGTTCGGCCGGAGCCGTTTGCCAGTGGCGCGCGACGAAAAGAGGAAACCCCACAGCAGTGACCCGACCAGGAGGAGGAGCGCAACGATTCCAGACGATCGCGTGACGTAGTAGGCAGCATTGCTCATCAGGTTGTCTCCTTGGAATTGTCGATGGCCACCGAGCTGTCGGGAAGGCGAACCGAGACGACGAGTCCCGTCGGAGAGTTTGCGCGCGCAGAGATCGAACCGCCGTGGGCTGCCACGATCGCCGCGACGATCGAGAGCCCCAGTCCGCTCCCGCCGGTGGCTCGGGTGCGGGCGTCGTCGATGCGGTAGAAGCGGTCGAAGAGGTGCTCCAACGTGTCGTCCGGTACGCCTGGTCCTGCGTCGGCCACCGTCAGGTGCACGCCGCGGTCATCGCCGACCAGTGTGACATCGCACGGCGCCTCGGTTTGGGTATGGATTCGGACGTTCCCCAGGAGGTTGTCGACCACTTGGCGGAGACGCAGAGCGTCGCCGACGGTCGTGACCACGCTGGTGATGTGGGGTCGGATGACCCTGTCGGGTTCGACAGCTCGCGCTGCGTCGATCGATTGGAGAACGATCTCGGTGAGGTCGACGTCGTCGGCGCCGAGCGGGCGCCGCTCGTCCAGGCGGGCGAGGAGGAGCAGGTCGTCAACGAGCTCACCCATCCGACCCGTCTCGTTTCGGATGCCGGTCATCGCTCGGGCGAGATCCTCGGGGCGTTCACGGGCTCCCTGTTCGAACAACTCGGCATAGGCCGCAATGGCTGCGATCGGTGTCCGGAGTTCGTGGGAGGCATCGGCCACGAACTGGCGCATACGAGCCTCGGATCGCCGAAGCTCCTCCACCGTGGCTTCGCGCTCATCGCTCGACTCCTGGAGACGATCGAGCATCGCATTGAGTGCCGCAGCGAGCCTCCCGACTTCCGTGCTGCTGCCGGCTCCGGGCACGCGTTCGCGGTCGAGCGCCGAGTCGCTGATCTGTGCCGCGCTCGCCTCGACTCGTCGAAGGGGAGCGAGCCCTGCACCGACGAGCAACCAACCGAGTGCGGTGGCGACGGCGATTGCGGCGATGCTCGCCACGATCAGCACGGTGATCAGCGTCGACCTGGTCTCCTCGACTTCGTGGAGTGACTGCCCGACGATCAGACGCGAGCCGTCCTCGAGACGTTCGACCCGCACGCGGATACTTTCTCCGGTGGTCGACGTCGCCGTCTGCCGACGCTCACCGAGGTCGACCGACGACACATCCAGCTCTCCAGCATCTTGTCCCGGCCCCTGTCCGTCAGCTCCGAACGATGTGGTGCCATCAGGGTCCACGATGCTGACGAACAGCCCCGGTGCGATCTCCGGGATCGCCTGTCGAGCGCTCCCGTCATCGCTTGCCGCGATCGCCTCGTGAGCGTTGTCGAGCGTGGTGTCGACCTGACGGAGTTGCGCGTCGGATACCACGATGTAGGTGGCAACGTCGACGACCGCCAGAGCGCAGAGCATGGTGATGGCCGTTGCCAGGAGCAGTCGCGTGCGCAACGACATGCTCACTCCTTCTCGGGCTCACGCAAGACGTAGCCGACGAGTCGTACGGTCCGAATCAGGTTCGGTCCGTGCTCGTTGAGCTTTCGACGTAGATAGCTGACGTAGGTCTCGCAGATGTTCGAATCGCCACCGAAGTCGTAGTGCCACACATGGTCGAGGATCTGTGCCTTGGAGAGCACTCGGTCGGGGTTCTCCATGAAGAACTCGAGCACGTTGAACTCGGTCGCCGTGAGGTCGATGGGTGTGCCGGCGCGCGTGCAACGATGTGCCACCACGTCGAGTTCCACGTCGGCGAACCGAAGTGGCGCATCGCCGGGTCCGTCGTGGCCCGCACGTCTCAGGATCGCCCGCACGCGCATCACGAGCTCGGCGAGCGAGAACGGCTTGGTGACGTAGTCATCCGCTCCGGCGTCGAAGCCGGCCGCCTTGTCGTCGAGGCTGTCACGGGCGGTAAGGAACAACACCGGCGTCGTGATGTTGTCCTGGCGGAGGCGATTCGCCACCGCGAACCCATCGAGGTCCGGCAGCATCACATCGAGCACGATGAGGTCGAAGTGGTCACCTTGCGCCGCTGCGAGGCCCGCCCGGCCCGTCGTGGCCTCGGTGACGTCGAAGCCCTCGTACCGCAACGCTGTGGCGACTGCGTCGACCAGCGACGGCTCGTCGTCGACGACGAGGACATGGCCCGCTCGGGGCGTGTGACTCGGCACGTCGCCACTGTACGCGGGTCGCCGACCCGCCGACCCGACGCCGACCGCGTGTAGCGCGTCGAACACCTCGACTCGGCAAGACTGGCCAGGATGACTGCCTCGGCGACTCCGCTCTGGACCCCCACGGCCGAGCGCGTCGACCGCTCGGCGATGAGCCGCATGCTCTTGCACGCCGGGGTGGGTGACTATCCGGCGTTGCACCGGTGGTCGGTGGACGAACCCGAATCGTTCTGGAGGGCCGTGTGGGATCAGTGCGGGGTGATCGGCGACGTGGGGGAGCGGACGATCGGGCGGGGCGCCACGATGCGCGCCACACACTTCTTTCCCGACGCGCAGCTCAGCATCGTCGAGAACGTGCTCCGCCGTACCGGTGACGAACCGGCGATCATCGTCGTCGACGAAACAGGCACTCGCACGTCGTCGTGGGACGAATTGGCGGTGGATGTGGGTGCGATGGCTGCCGCACTCACCGCCGACGGTGTTGCCGAAGGCGATCGGGTCGCGGCGTGGCTGCCGAACGGGATCGAAGCCGTGGTCGCCATGTTGGGCGCAGCAGCGATCGGGGCCGCGTTCTCCAGCACCAGCCCTGACTTCGGTGCAGCCGGGGTGCTCGACCGGTTCGGTCAGATCGAGCCGACGGTGTTGTTCGTCGTCGACGGCTACCACTACGGTGGCAGGCACTTCCACCGCGGCGCCGTGCGCGACGAGATCGTCGCCGGTCTGCCCACAGTGCGACGGGTCGTGACCGTCGCCGAGTTCGACGAGTACCTGGCGCCACACCGCGCCACACCAGCACCGATCGTGCGACGTGGGTTCGACCACCCGTGGTACGTCCTGTACTCCAGCGGCACCACCGGCACACCCAAGTGCATCGTGCATGCAACCGGCCGGGTGCTGCTGCAACACCTGAAGGAACACCAACTGCACTGCGACCTGGCAGCGGGCGACCGCCTGCTGTACGTCACGACGTGTGGCTGGATGATGTGGAACTGGATGGTGTCGGCCCTGGCGTCGGGCGTCACCATCGTGTGCGTCGACGGCAACGTGATGCACCCCGGCCCCGAGCGGCTGTGGGATCTGGTCGACGAGCACCACGTCGACATGCTCGGCGTCGGCGCGAAGTATCTCGACGCGCTGGCCGGTGTCTCGTTCTCGCCCTGCCAGAGCAACGACCTCGGATCGCTGCGAACACTGGCCTCCACCGGTTCGCCCCTCAGTCCCGAACGGTTCCGGTGGGTGTACGACGAGGTGAAGAGCGACGTCCATCTCGCATCGATCAGTGGCGGCACCGACCTGTGTTCGTGTTTCGTGCTCGGTGATCCGACTTCGCCGGTGTATGCGGGTGAGATCCAGCGGCCGGGTCTCGGGATGGCGGTCGACGTGTGGTCCGAGCAAGGCGAACCAGTCCAGGTGGGCGCACGCGGTGAACTCGTGTGTACCGAATCGTTCCCGAGCCAACCGCTCGGATTCTGGAACGATCCCGACGGAGCGCGCTACCGAGCCGCCTACTACGACCGCTTCGCCCCCGAACACGACGTCTGGTACCACGGCGACTTCGCCGCCTGGACCGAGCATGGCGGCGTGATCATCCACGGTCGCAGCGACACCACGCTGAACCCGGGCGGCATCCGCATCGGCACCGCCGAGATCTACCGCGTCGTCGAACAGCTCGACGGCATCGCCGAGTCGCTCGTGTTCGGCCATGACATCGACGACGACGTTCGCATCGTTTTGCTGGTGGTGCTCGACGACGGCGTCGAACTCGACGACGAGTTACGCGCCCGCATCACCGCGGCGGTGCGAACCGGCTGTTCGCCGCGCCATGTCCCTCGCATCATCGTGGCGGTCGACGAGCTGCCACGCACCAGGTCGGGCAAGCTCGTCGAACTCGCCGTCGGCGACGTCGTCAACGGGCGCGAGGTGCGCAACATCGAGGCGCTCGCCAACCCCGAAGCCCTCTGGGCCATCCGTGATGCGCTCAGCCTCGGACCGAAGTCGAACCAGTGAAGGAAACGCAGATGACAACAGGCCAGCGACCCGATCTCGAAACGCTGCAGGAGATCGAACGCCGAGTGCTGTGGCTGGCGACGCGGATCATCGACCACGCCAACCATCGCTCCGCCACCGACATCAAGGTTGGCGGTCACCAGGCATCGTGCGCGTCGATGGCATCGATCATGACCGCACTCTGGTTCGGGCACCTCCGCAGCGACGACAAGGTGGCAGTGAAGCCACATGCGTCGCCCGTGTACCACGCGATCAAGTACCTCACCGGCGAACTCGACCGCTCCTACCTCACCACCTTGCGCCAACGGGGCGGCCTTCAGGCCTACCCGTCGCGCACCAAGGATCCCGACGTCGCCGACTTCTCCACCGGCTCGGTCGGCCTCGGGGCGGTCGCGCCACTGTTCTCCGCGCTGACCCGGCGCTACGTGAGCTCGCACTTCGGCGAGCAACCGCCGGCGCGATTCGTCGCGCTCGTCGGCGACGCCGAACTCGACGAGGGCAACGTCTGGGAAGCAATTGCCGACCCCGCCACGCAGGGCCTCGGCGACTTCACGATGGTGATCGACCTCAACCGCCAGTCGCTCGATCGGGTCATCCCCGACATCGCCGCGATCCGCCTCCAGCGCTTCTTCGCCGACGCCGGCTGGCATGTCGCCGAGGCGAAGTACGGCCGACGCCTCGCCGAGGCATTCGAACGACCGGGTGGCGACGCGCTGCGCGCCCACATCGACGCCATGGCCAACGAGGCCTACCAGCACCTGTTCGCACTCGACGGTGCAGACCTCCGGCGCAAGTTCCTGATCGACGCCGACCCCGCAGTGCAGTCGATCGCCGACGGTCTCGACGACACCCAACTCAAGGAACTGGTCACCGACCTCGGCGGCCACGACCTCGGTGTGCTGCTCGACACCTTCGCCGAGTGCGACGCTGTCACCGACCGACCGTCGGTGGTGTTCGCCTACACGATCAAGGGACACGGCCTCCCGATGGCCGGTGACCCGATGAACCACGCGGCGATGCTCAGTCCCGAGCAGATCGACGACTTCCGCGCGTTGGTCGGTCTCGACGCCGACACCGAGTGGAATCGGTTCGATCCCGACTGCAATGCCGGCCGGCTCTGTCATGCGGTGGGTAGCGAGATCAACAACCCCGCCCCGGTTCCGCGAGCGACGCTGCCGGTGCCGGAGAGCGCCCGCTCGATCGTCACCAACGACTCGACGTCGACGCAGGAGGCGTTCGGTCGCGTGCTGGCCAGCCTCGCCGACGTCGAAGGCGTCGGCGAACGCATCGTGACCACGGCGCCGGATGTCTCGATCTCCACCAACCTCGGTGGCTTCATCAACAAGCGCGGCGTCTACTCGCCGGTCGAGCGCGACGACCACGGCGGGGCAGATCGACTCCTCAAGTGGGCGCCGAGCCCGACGGGTCAGCACATCGAACTCGGCATCAGCGAGATGAACCTGTTCATGCTGCTCGGCCAGCTCGGACTCAGCCACGACCATCACCACCAGCAACTGCTGCCGGTGGGCACCGTCTACGACCCGTTCGTACTCCGTGGACTCGATGCGTTCATCTACGCCATCTACAACGACTCGCGCTTCGTCGTGGCGGGAACCCCGGCGGGCGTCACGCTGGCACCCGAGGGTGGCGCGCACCAGTCGACCATCACTGCCTCGGTCGGAGCGGAACTCCCGAACCTCACCTACGTCGAACCCGCCTATGCCACCGAGGTCGACTGGCTGCTGTGCGATGCGCTCGCCGAGGTGTCGCGCCCCCATGGCTCGAGCACCTACCTCCGGTTGTCGACCCGCCCGATCGACCAGGCTCCATTCGCCGCAGCAGCCGAACGTCTCGGCGTGGAGCGACTGCGCGAGCAGGTGCTGGCCGGCGGCTACCGCCTCGTCGACGGCGATGATGGCGGTGCTGGTGGTGGAGCGGACGGCACGGACGGCAGACCCGGGGTGACGATCGTGACCACCGGCGTGATGGCGCCGGAGGCGATCGCTGCGGCGAGCGAACTCGAGAGCGAAGGGGTGGCTGCCACGGTGGTGCACCTCACGAGCCCCGACCGCGTGTACCGGAGTTGGCGCGCCGGCTTCGCGCAATCCACCGCCTCGGCGCGCGTTGTCCGTCGCCCCAGCCATCTGCACCGACTCATTCCGTCTGCGGAGCGTCGGCGGCCGATCGTGAGCGTGCACGACGCAGCCAGCCACAGCCTTGCCTGGCTCGGTTCGGCGATCGGGACCCGTCAGTTCGCTCTCGGTGTCGACCGCTTCGGCGAATCAGGAACGATCGCCGAACTGCACGAACTCGTCGGCATCGACGCCGGCAGCATCGTGAACGCCGCGCTGATCGCCGTCAGTGAGTTCGACACCCACGACGAGTAGCAGCCCGTGGGTGGGTTCAGTCGTCGAGCCCGAGGTGGGAGCGCAGACGAGCGGGGCTGAAGCCGACGAACTCGCCGGCTCGTGGTTCGGGGAACGTTGCCAGTAACTGCACGACGTTCTCCCGTCCGATCGGATCGGCTGCCGACGCTCGTGGTGTGCGTCCGACGAACGCCGGCACCTCCTGGTCGAGCCACTCGATCTCCTTGGCGCGGATCATCTCCTCCGTCATCTGGCGCACTTCCGGGTCGTTCGGATCGAGCAGTCCAGACTCGCCGTCGTCATCGCGCTCGATGTCGTCGAGTTCGCGGCGTTCGTCGTCGAGGAATTGCGCCGTCGGGAGCGACTCGCCCACGTCGTCGCCGACGAAGCCGGCGGCGGTCAGTTGGTCGTGGACATCGTCGGCGTCAGCGACTCGCCATCGGGTGGTGTGGAAGACGAGTTCCTCGCCGGAGGTGTTGCGGAGCTGCGGTGGCTGCAGCATCTGGGCCAGCAATGCGATCAGTTCGTCGACGTCGTCGGCCGCGATGGCATCGAGGAACGGATTCACCAACTGCGGAGGCGCCGACATGAATCCGCCCATCGCCCGGTGGGTGTCGCCCACCGGGAGCGGACGTCCGATCATCATGAGGCCGGGCCTCGTGGCATCCGACGGATGGGTGATGGTGTTGGTGACGGTGATCGTGTCGCCGCGCCCCACATCGCGCAGCCGCAGCACGTCGCCGCGAGCGTCGACGATCTCGAAGACACCGCGATCGACCATCGTCCACTGCTCGGCCAGCGAGCGCTCGTCGTCGGGCAGCAGCCAACCCCGCGCATCGAGGAACTCACTCATCATGTCGAGTTCGTGAACGGCCAGATCCATCAGGAACGGTGACGAACCCAGCTCTCGCGAGATCTCGTACGACCGCCGGCCAGTTCGTCGGCGAGTTCGCGAAGCTGCGGGAGCGCACGGGCGCGGATGTATCGCGACACCTTGTCGTACAGCCATGACGAGCGGTCGACGAGATCGTGACGCTCGTTGCCGAGGTGGCAGGCTTTGTACTTGCGTCCCGACCCGCACGGACACGGGTCGTTGCGTACGACCTTGGCTCTGGGCCGATTCCGGGCGTAGGACAACACCTCCACCAGCAGACGCAACGGCTCGGTCATGTCCTCGAGTCGGGATCGAAATCGAACAGGTCGTGCTCGGACAGCCGGCCCGGGCGAGCAGGCGCACGGCCGATGGAGCGTCGCCACGATCCGACATCGATATGGCGGCATCGAGCAGCAGCGGCACGTGGTCGTCCGGGGCCGGAGAGCGAGTCGATCAGCGGCTGCTGTGTCGCGTGCGTCGTCGGTCGGGCCGAGGGCGGTGTCGCCGTCCTGGATGTGGAGTTCGCACGTTCCGATCAGCGCGTTCAGCAAGTCGATCCGAGGCTGTCGAGACCGTAGAACACCTGCATCCGTGTGCGTTGCTGACGTGCGAAGTGCGTGTTCCAGTCGAAACCGACAGCGGCGAGGAGATGGCCACGTTGCTCAAGACCCGCTGCTCTGTGCAGATCGTCGAGGTGGGGGATCGGTGCCTCGACGAAGGCGTCACGGTCGTGCAACAGCGCGGCGAGCACGGCGTGGTCGCCGGGGACCCACGGCAGTCCAGCGGCGTCGTTGCCGATCGGTTGGATCTGTTCGCTGGTCGCCATTCGCTCGAACCCGGCGCGTACGGCGTCGATCTGACGGGGCGTTGCTCGCGCAAGAACATCACACCGTGTGACCTGGAGTTGCTCGGAGCGCACGGTCAGCGTGGCTCTACCTCCTGCAACCGCGTCGAGCCACCCGGGAAGGGCCGATGACGACATCGGTGTCGCGGCCATCGAGCCAGATTCCGTCCGTGCTCACGTCGCCGATGTGGTCACCGGCGTCGTCGACGAGTTCGGCGCCGGACGAGATGAGCCACCATCCGAGTGGCGACAACGCCGGGTGCATCCGTACGAAACCCGCGGCGGCCTCGTCGGCGTCGACACCGAACGTCCACGACGAGTTCGATCATGAGGTGGCGGATCTCGGCATCGGTGCTCATGGCCCGATGATGCCCGAACGCCCCCGATTCGCGCTGCCACGCTGACATCACATTCGTCTGGCGGGATGATCGAAGCGACGTGAGCTCCGCTCGGCCGCTGTCCGACCGGAAGAGGGGAGACGATGCGCTCGTAGTATTGCGAGTCGTGTCCTACGAACGACGGCAGCAGGCGACGTCAGTGTTCATCGTCCGTCACGGCGAGTCGACGTGGAACGCCCTTCGAAAGTGGCAGGGTCGGGCCGATCCACCGTTGAGTGAACGCGGCGAGAGCCAAGCGAGGATCGCTGCGGATGCGCTCGGGGTGCTCGGTCCGCTCGACGGCATCGTGACATCGTCGCTGCGCCGTGCTCGCCGAACCGGTGAGCTGATCGCCGAGGCCACCGGCCTCGAGTTGGTCGATCCCGTGGTCGATCTGTCGGAACGATCGGCGGGACTGTGGGAGGGCCTCACGCGCGTCGAGATCGACGACCGATTCCCCGGCTTCCTGGAGAGCGCCGAACGTCCCGACGGGTACGAGTCCGACGACGCCGTCGTGGCCAGAGTGCTCTCGGCGATCGGAGCATTGGCGACCGCTCATCAGGGTCGTCGTTTGCTCGTGGTGTCGCATGGCGGCGTGATCCACGCACTCGAACGTCACACGCTCGCCGAAACAGCGGAGTGGAAGCGTCTCGACAACCTCGAGGGTCGCTGGTTCGACCACGCCGACGCGAGCGTTCGGGCGAACGGCTCCCGCATCCATCTGCTCGACACCACCGCCGAGATGTCCGACGTCGACGGCTACGCCTGATCCCACGCCAAAGGCCCCGAGCGATGAGCGAGCGCACCAGATCTGCGTGATTCGCTCATCGGTGACGGTCCTGGGCCGGGCCACCTGCCCGAAAACGCCGACGCTCGACCCGTGCGCGATGACGTGACCTATTCGGGGGGTGAGCGACCCTCCAGCGCTCGGAGGACCTCGTCGGCGGCTTCTTCGGCGGTCATCGTGCTGGTGTCGATGCGGACCTCGGGGGCTTCGGGTGGTTCGTAGGGTGAGTCGATGCCGGTGAAGTTGGCGAGTTCGCCTCGCCGGGCTTTGGCGTACAGGCCCTTGGGGTCGCGTTCCTCGGCCACGGCGAGTGGCGTGTCGACGTAGACCTCGATGAACTCGCCGTTCTCGACGGCTGCGCGTGCGAGGCGGCGTTCGGCGCGGAACGGTGAAATGAACGACACGAGCACGACGAGGCCGGCGTCGACCATCAACGCGGCGACTTCGGCGATACGACGGATGTTCTCGACGCGGTCGGCGTCGGTGAAACCGAGGTCACGGTTCAGTCCGTGGCGGACGTTGTCGCCGTCGAGGAGGTAGGTGCGCACCCCTTGGGCGTGCAGTTTCGATTCGACGATGTCGGCAATGGTCGACTTGCCGGAACCGGACAGGCCGGTGAACCACAGCACCGCCGGCTGGTTGGTGTTCAAACCGGTGCGGGCGGCTTTGTCGACTTCGACGTCTTGCCAGTGGATGTTGTGTGAGCGGCGCAGGGCGAAGTGCAGCAGACCGGCGCCGACGGTGACGTTGGTGAGTTTGTCGATCACGATGAAGCCGCCGGTGTCACGGTTGGTGTCGTACGGGTCGAACGGGATGGCCCGATCGAGGCTGATGTTGCACACACCGATCTCGTTGAGTTCCAGTGTGTTCGCTGCGAGGTGTTCGAGGTTGTTGATGTCGACGCGGTACTTCGGTTGAGCGATCGTCGCTCCGACGGTGCGGGCACCGATCTTCACCAGGTACGGCCGTCCGGGCAGCATGGCGTCTTCGTGCATCCACACGATGTGGGCTTCGAACTGGTCGGCGACTTCGGCCGGGTCGTCGCTGCCGCAGATGAGGTCGCCGCGGCTGGCGTCGATCTCGTCGGTGAGGGTGATCGTGACCGATTGGCCGGCGATTGCTTCGTCGAGGTCGCCGTCCATCGTGACGATCCGTTCGACCGTCGAGGTGGTGCCGGCGGGGAGCACCCTGATCGGGTCGCCGGGTCTGATGGAGCCGCCGACGATGCGTCCGGCGAACCCGCGGAAGTCGAGGTTCGGGCGGTTCACCCATTGCACCGGCATCCGGAACGACTGCTCTGCGAGGTCGTCGTCGACTGGCACCGTCTCCAAGAATCCGAGCAGCGTCGGGCCGTGATACCACGGCGTGTGGGCGCTGCGTTCGACGATGTTGTCGCCCTTCAGTGCCGACAACGGAATGAACGTGATGTCGCCGAGACCGATCCGGCCGGCGAAATCGGTGTACTCCTCGACGATCGCGTCGAACACCTCAGACGAGTAGTCCATCAGGTCCATCTTGTTGATCGCCACCACCACCCGCTCGATGCCCAACAGGTTGACGAGGTAGCTGTGGCGTCGGGTCTGGGTGAGTACCCCTTTGCGGGCATCGACCAGGATGATCGCCACGTCGGCGGTGGACGCACCGGTGACCATGTTGCGTGTGTACTGCTCGTGGCCGGGGGTGTCGGCCACGATGAACTTGCGGTGTTCGGTGGTGAAGAACCGGTACGCCACATCGATCGTGATGCCCTGCTCACGTTCGGC
>Ga0105047_10011395_pt1 | contig 14420 bp, 4 predicted proteins | sample MAT04_FD_78384 | JGI IMG/M metagenome (GOLD analysis project Ga0105047, IMG submission 78384) | Freshwater microbial communities from Lake Fryxell liftoff mats and glacier meltwater in Antarctica - MAT-04 (megahit assembly) | ecosystem: Environmental > Aquatic > Freshwater > Ice > Liftoff... | reverse complement strand
TTCAACGGCATCGCCAGTGTGCGCATCGTGACCAGCGACCTGGGCGCCACCGGCGCAGGCGGGGCCAAGAGCGACGACGACACCGTGACGATCACTGTCACTGAAGTCAACGATGTTCCATTTGCCACGAATGACACCAAATCGACGGCCGAGGATACGGTGCTGACTTTTGCAGCGACCGACCTGACCGCTAATGATTTCACCGGCAACGGCGCGGTCGAATTCCCCGTTCAGACCCTCACGGTCACCTCCGTTTCAACACCCAGCACTCAAGGCGGTACGCTTTCGCTGGTGGGCGGAATCATCACTTACACGCCGGCAAGCAACTTCAATGGCAGCGATACCTTTACCTATACGATCAGCGACAACGGCACCACAAATGGCGCCGCCGCGGCGCTGACGGACAGCGCGACGGTCACGGTCACGGTCACGGCGGTCAATGATATTCCGACCTTCAACGTGACGGCCAGCGACACGGTGACCGAAGACTCCGGAGCGCGGACTGTTGCAGGTTTCGCCACGGCAATCTTGTCGGGTCCGCCAAATGAATCGACACAGCTTGTGACTTTCACGTTGACGAACAACAACACCAGTCTGTTCACCGCAGGCGGCCAGCCGGCGATCAACGCCACCACCGGCAATCTCACCTATACGACGTTCAGCAACGCCCACGGCACAGCGACGGTCACCGCCACCCTCATCGATGACGGCGGCACGCCAGCCCTTCCCGCCGATGACCTTTTCAGCGCCAAAACGTTTACCATTACCCTCAGCCCCGTCAATGATTCGCCGACCATAGGCGTGATCGCAAATCAAAGCGTCCCGGAAGACGCAATGCTGACCACATTGACCATCAGCGGAATCACGAGCGGGCCGGCGACAGGCGAACCGGACGGAGTTCAGGGATTGATCGTCACGGCCGTTTCCAGCAACATTGGGATCGTTCCGCACCCGGCGGTCAACTATACCTCCGGCAACGTAAGCGGCAGCCTGGACATTACTCCCGTTGCCAACGCTTATGGCACAGTAACAATCACGGTCACCGTGAAAGACGACGGTGGCACGCCGGGACCCGGCGACGACCTCTCTATCATCACGACGTTTACGATTACGGTCAACCCAGTCAACGATATCCCGACGATCATTGCCATCGGGAATATCACGACTGCGGAAGATACGCCCGCGACGGTAAATTTTAGCGGAATCACCAGTGGCCCGGCTCCGGCCCTGGGTCAATCCGATGGAACGCAGGGACTGACCGTAACGGCGACCTCGGATAACACGGCGCTCGTTCCCAATCCGGTGGTCACCTACACCTCTCCCAATGCTATCGGTAGTCTGGCTATTGCGCCGGGCTTGAACACGCACGGCACGGCAACCATCACGGTGACGGTGACGGATAACGGCGGCACTCCCGCAGCGCCCGGCGACGACCTGTTCACGTCCACCTCCTTCACTGTGACAGTGACTCCCGTCAACGATGCGCCTACGCTGAATGCCATCAATGCCGGTTTGGTCAGCTTGAGCGAAGGTGCGGCAGATACAAATGTGACGATGACGAACATCACCTCGGGCGGCATCTCATCTCTGCCGGCGGTGAACGATGGCGTGCAGAATCTCATCTTCACGGTCACTGTGGTTGAAGACGTGCCGGCGTTCCCGATCCTCAGTACCATCAGCATCGACTACAACGCGGTCACCACTACCGTCTACTCCGCCGCCATCGGCTCAACGCCTACTCCGGCAACCCCCAGTGTCCCGAATACCGGCATCATTACATTGAATACCTTCCCCGAGGGCAACGGCGGCGCCACGGTGACCGTGACACTGACCGACGACGGCGCGGCGCCCAACAGCGTCGTGCGCACCTTCCGCGTGATTGTCGATTCTGTAAACGATGCGCCGACGTTGAACAACATTGCCAACATGAGCATCGGTGAAGACGCGGGGCTCACCACGGTCTCGCTGACCGGAATCAGTTCAGGTCAATCCAATGAAGTTCAAACACTGACTGTCACAGCGACGTCCAACAACGGCGCGCTGATCCCCAACGGCAATATTTCAATCAGCTACACAAGCCCTCAGAACAGCGGAAGCCTCAGTTTCAGCAGCGTTCTGAATCAGTCGGGTACGGCGGATATCACCGTGCGCGTTGCCGACAACGGCGGTACGGCCAACGGTGGAGCGAACTTCGTCGAACGCATTTTCACCGTCACGGTCAATGCGCTGAATGACGCGCCGACGCTCGATCCGCTTCCGCCTTTAACGATCCAGGAAGACGCAGCCCCTGTGACCGTACAATTCACCGGCATTACGACTGGACCGGCAAATGAGAGTACGCAGCAGGTCACAATCGTCACCGCAACGTCTAGCGACACAAGCATCATCGGCACGCCAGTGGTGACCTATACACCCAATAGCTCAACAGGAAGTCTGCAGTTCACGCCGGTGCAGAATGCGTTCGGCACGGTAACCCTGACAGTCACCGCCACGGACAACGGCCCCACCGGATTAGGGGATGTGGCGAGCTTCTCGCGCCAGTTCGTGGTCACGGTTCAGCCCGTCAACGATGCGCCGACGCTCGACGCGCTGGTGCCGCCGCTGGGAGTTCTGACCATACCTGAAGATTCTGGTTTGCAGACCATCGCCATGACCGGGATCAGTTCCGGCCCCGCAACTGCCGGATTCTCGGACGGCGTTCAGAACATCACCATTACAGCGACCTCCAGCAACCCGGGATTGATCCCCAACCCGGCGGTGGTGTTTAGCGCACCGGGTGCCATCAAGACCGCTCCGGCATCGGGCAGCCTGCGGTTCACGCCTGTTCCCAACGCTTTTGGAAGCGCGATAATCTCAGTGGTCGTCAATGATGGCGGCGGCGGCGCGGAGAGCCTGACCCGCACGTTCCAGATGGACGTCAACGCAGTCAACGATTCCCCGACGCTCAATCCGACACCCGATCAACAGGTGCTGCAGAACTCGCCGGCTCAGTCGCTGAATTTGACGGGCATCAGCTACGGCCCGAGCGTCGGCGCTACCGATGAGGCTCAGGTTATCCTGCTCACGGCAACCTCCAGCAACCCCGGCATTGTCGCAAACCCTGTGATCACCTATATAAACCCCTCCGCCACGGCGGTGCTGACCTATCAGGCCGATGCAACGCAGACGGGCATCGTGACGATTACGGTGACCGCCACCGATAGCGGCGGAGCCTCGGTCATCGATACGTTCGATATCGAAGTCATCGGCTTGAATGATGCTCCGGGACTGGCCCTCGTGCCGCCGGTATCGATTGTTGAAGACTCTCCAGAGGTCACGATAAATTTGACGGGCATCACTCCTGGCCCGTCGGACCCCGTGCAAGTGCTCACCCTCACGGTGGTTTCCGATCGCCCGGATCTGATCCCCAATCCGATTCTGATCAACTACACGAGCCCCGGCAGCACGGGCACGCTAAAGTTCACACCGCTGCCCAATGCCAGCGGCACCGCCAACCTCGTGGTGACCCTCAGCGACGATGGCGGCACTGCAAACGGCGGCATCGATACGTTTACGCATACGATCCCCGTCACGGTGCGGCCGGTGAACGATCGTCCCAGCTTTAAAGCAGGCCCCAGCCAGATCGTCACTGAAACAGCAGTGGGCTTCGCCAGTCCCGGATGGGCGACCAACTTCATCGCCGGACCTACGAATGAACTACAGGCGGTGCTGGGCTATATCGTCACCAACACTAACAACGGCGTATTCCTCGCACAGCCGGCGATCAGCAACAACGGTAATCTGTCCTTCACACCCGCCAACAACGTTAACGCACAGGTCATCGTCACAGTCTCCGTCCAGGTGCAGGACAACGGTGGCACGACCGATGGCGGCGTGGATCTGAGCATGTTACAGACGTTCACGAGTACGATCAATCCGGTCGCCGACACCTATATCGTTACCAATAAGGAGGACGATAGCCGTGCCGGCTCGCTGCGTAATGCGCTGCAGCGCGTGCGCACAGGCGACACAATCACTTTCGATCCCGTGGTCTTCGATTTGAGCAACGCCGACGCGGCGACTGTGATCAACGCCCTGAGCGAACTGCCGCCGCTGGACGATGGCGGCGTAACGCTCTCGGCGGATAACGTGCGTGTCACGATTAACGGCACCGGCGCCGGATCATCCTGCGGACTGGTCGTGCGTTCGAGCGACAACACGATCCGGGGTCTGACCATTGTCGGCTTTACCAAGTCTGGAGTCTGCATCGATGGCGGCGCCCGCAATCAAATCGGCGGAGACCGCACGCTCGGTGGCGGACCCAATGGACAGGGACTGCGGATCGGTGGATGCGGCGCGTTCGGAATCGAGATCAACAACGCGGGCGCGGCCAACAATGTGGTTAAAGGTTGCTGGATTGGTCTGGATAAATCCGGAAACACCGCGCAGCCCAACCTCGCCGGAGTGGTCGTGCAGGCGGGCGCGAAGCAGAATCTGATCGGCAGCACGATCACTGGAGAACAGAACGTCATCAGCGGCAATTTCTTCGAAGGCATCACGCTGGCCGACGCTGGAACGGATGACAATATCGTGATGGGCAACATGATCGGAGCCGCCGCGGTGGACGAGCCAGCAGCCGCGCGTTCGCGCAGCGCCGCATCGCGCGCCTTTGCTCGCAGCGCGATTGGAAACGGCAGCGCCGGCGTCTTCCTCTCGAAAGGTACGCAGGGTAGCCAGGTGGGCGGCACCGATAGCACCCAGGGCAATACGATTGCCAACAACGGTGCCAACGGAGTTGAAGTTCGCGCGCAGAATTCGCGGCGGAACGCGTCGCGAACCAATCGTATTTTCCGCAACATCAAGGGCGGCATTGCACTCTTCGACGGAAGCAATGACGGCATCGCTCCGCCGACGATTGTGCTGGTAACGCGCGTTGTCGCATCCCGCGAAAGCCGGGCCTTCGCGCGCGCACTGATCAGCCTGAACGGCGCCGCAAGCACCGGTTCGGGAACCGTCGAAATCTTCAGCGATCCGGGCACGCAGGGCCAGACATTCCTGGGCAGCGCGCGCGTGGCCGGCGGGCAATGGAACCTCGAAGCCGATATCACCGACGTCGAAAAAGACAATCTGACTGCAACGCTCACCGACGACAACGGCAACACTTCAAGCTTCGCGTTCTTCGGCGCGGCGCCGGAACCCATTCCAGTCAGCCCGCCCGGCGATTTGGATGCTGACGGCGTGCTGGATGTCTACGAGGCACTGGCCGGCACAGATCCCAATGACGCAGCCAGCAAACCCCTCGATGCCGGCACGGCCGTTGCCGATCGCTTCGTAGCGAAATTGAACTTCAAGACGCCCAATCGCGATATGGTCAAGGCCAGCATGCTGGTCGTCGGGCCGGTAGGATACCGTAACGACGGCGCGGGCTTCAATATCCTCTATGGATCGAATACAGATCGTTTCATCCTGAACGCCAAAGGACGCAGTCCGTCCGGGCCGGTAAGTTTACGGGTGACGGGCGCGGGATCCGAGACACTCACAGTGGCCACCACATTGACCCTGACGTACAGCGTAAAGTTCAAGGACTTAAAGGCTGGATTTGTCGACAGCGGTCTGCTCAACAAAACAACGACCATAAAAACGGGAGAAGCGAAGACGGTGCCTTCGGCGATCACTTTGACACTGGGAGATGGGCAGAATTTCCTATACCTCGGACAAATCAATGTGCTCTACAAGGCGAAACAAGATAAAACTGGAAACGCCAAGAAGCCTACAATTCGAAGATAGCGCTCTGGGCTCCAGCACTGCTGACTTTGGCACTATTGAGTCCAGTGTGGTTAATGAAGGGAAAGAAAACTTGAAACGATTGGCAGTTCAATCGTTTCAAGTTTTCTTTATCCACACTGGACTCACTAGCCCCATTTCTGTGAGCCAATACCAAAGCGCTCAGCAGCGACTCTCTATGTATAATTCGGTCGCCCGGTCGATGCTTCCTCAGGCCTGACATCGTGCTGATTGCATTCCTTTTTTCGTAGAACAAATTCGGGTGCGGTTAAAGGCACCCGCAAGCGAGTGGCATTTGTCGAATGTTCAGTTTATAGATCAGCAACGCACGATTTTATGCCGCGTGCGACCCGGCTCCGAATCAAGCTGCGAAGTTCCGGCTCTCGCAGAGAAGGATGAACGATGGCTGATATCTGTGTCATGGGGCTGGGATACGTGGGACTGCCCACGGCGAGCTTGCTTGCCAACGGTGGGTTTCATGTGCTCGGTGTCGATATTGACGCGCGCATCGTCGAGGGACTCAAGAACGGCACGACGCGCTTGGAAGAGCCCGGCCTGGCCACTCTGGTTTCAGCGGCAGTCAACAGCGGCAATCTTATTGCGGCCACCCGTCCGGAGCCCTCGGACGTTTTTGTGATCTGCGTGCCCACGCCGGTGACCGCGAAGCAGGGTGTCGACTTAAGTATGGTCGAGGGCGCGGCGCGCTCGATTGTGCCAAACCTGCGCAAGGGCAACCTCGTCATCCTGGAATCCACCTCGCCAATCGGCACGACTCGCAACGTGGTCGGGAAAATCATTAAAGAAGCGGGCTTTGAGCCGGGGAGCGACGTGTTTCTGTGTTACTGCCCAGAACGTGTGTTGCCTGGCAATACCGCCAGTGAACTCATCAACAACGATCGAATCATCGGCGGCGTCACGCCTGAATCGGCGCAGAATGCGCTCTATCTATATGAACGCTTCTGCCAGGGGCGCATCTCCCTGACCGACGATCGCACTGCCGAGATGTGCAAGCTGATGGAGAACACCTACCGGGACGTAAATATCGCGCTGGCCAATTCGTTCGCGCGCATTGCCGAAGATGCGGGCGTTAATGTATGGGATGCTATACAGTTCGCCAATCTGCATCCGCGCGTGAAGATCTTGAAACCGGGGCCCGGCGTGGGCGGGCATTGCATTCCAGTCGATCCCTGGTTTCTCGTCGAGGCCTATCCGCAGCACGGCGCGCTGCTGCGCACGGCGCGCGAGGTGAACGATGGTCAGGCCGCGCATATACTCAAGCGCATGATTGCCACGGGACTGCTCAAGTCAGGCGAAAAACTGGCCATACTCGGCGCGGCGTACAAGGCCGACATTGACGACGCGCGCGAGAGTCCCGCGACACTCTTGAATACGGCGGGCCTGGCGCACGGTCTGCGCGTCGCCGTTCACGATCCGCTCGTCAAGCCCGACAGCCATCACGGATTGCCGGTGAGCTCCGACCTTGCGGCATGCCTCAAAGATGCGTCTGCCGCAGTGCTGCTCACTGAACACAAGCAATACAGAAATTTGTCGTCGAAGACATTTGCGGACAACATGAAAGGCCGCCTGATCGCCGATGCCAGGAACTGGCTTAACCATGCCTCTTTGCGCAAGGCCGGCTTCACGGTGCTGCTGGTAGGCGCTGCTAATCCTTAAAACCATCAAGGACGTCCCGCCGGCCAGTCCACAGTCGTTCGCGATTGCGCTAGCGAGAAGTTATCCGACGCGTTGCGTTCTCTCTCAACCATACTAAAACGACTGAGCTTTGCGTTTTTTCGCAAGAATCTGCCAGAGTTTTTTCAGTCACGCCTGACAAATATATAAAAGGTGACCAAGAAACATGTTGCAAAGTCAACAATCGGACATTTAAAAAAATATTTTTTCTTATTACTCGCGCACTTTCATAATTTCCCGCCAGATTTTCACTGAGGGACTACTAATCGTTCCTTAAAAAAACAACTCAAATTAAAGCCACCTCCGAGATTCGAACCCGGGACCTACGGTTTACAAAACCGTTGCTCTACCGCTGAGCTAAGGTGGCGAAAGTGTCTATGTAGTATTGGGAATGATCACCAACGGTCGTCCGTTTTCCTGTCGTGGATCGCATTCTGCAACTGTCGAACTGTGCACGAACTGGCGAACATAATCACTTGCATGCCATTGTCAATGGCAGCGGTTGCCGGCGGAACTGCAAGGGTACCCATAGCTCCCTGCCTACCATCAAGGGGAGGCGTTTGGGAGATTAAGCGCAAATTTGTATTTAGCAAATTGCTGTTGGGTAGAGCTACGAACTCGCAAATTACAAATTTGCGTTACTTTTCAATTTAACTTCGGCTCGGGCACTTCCTTTAAGAGCATGCCGACGAGTTGAACGGTGTCGATGCCGTTGGACTGCGCCTGGAAGTTGATTCCGAGGCGGTGGCGCAGGACGGGGACGGCGACTTTGCGCACGTCGGCGCAGGAGACGTTCAGGCGGCCGCCCATCGCAGCGAGCGCTTTCGATCCTTTGACGAGGAACTGCCCGGCGCGCGGGCCGGCGCCCCAATCGACCATTTCCTTGATGAACTTCGGCGCGTTGGGAGAGCTGGGGCGCGTGGCGCGGACGAGGTCAGTAACGTACTGAAGCACGTAGTCGCTGACGACGATGCGGTCGACGACTTCCTGCAGCCGGAAGATGTCTTCGGCGGTCAGAATCGGCGAGAGCTTCGCGGGTTTGCCTTGCGTTGTGAAGCGGTAGATCTCGAGTTCCTCTTCGGGCGAGGGATAGCCGACGTGGATGTTGAACATGAAGCGGTCCTGTTGCGCTTCGGGAAGCGGGTACGTGCCTTCCTGTTCGATCGGATTCTGCGTGGCGATGACGAAGAACGGTTTGGGCAGCGCGTAGGTCACCTTGCCGACGGAGACTTGACGTTCCTGCATGGCCTCCAGCAGTGCGGCCTGCGTCTTGGGTGGCGTGCGGTTGATTTCGTCGGCGAGCAGAATGTTGGTGAAGATGGGACCGCCGAGAAATTTGAAGTCGCGCTTGCCGCTGTTGACGTCCTCTTCGATCACGTCGGTGCCGGTAATGTCGCTGGGCATCAAATCGGGCGTGAACTGAATGCGCTTGAAAGAGAGCGCGAGGATTTCGCTGAGCGCCTTGACCATCGCTGTCTTCGCCAGACCGGGCACGCCGACGAGCAGACAGTGTGCGCCGCAGAAGAGGCTGCCCAGCATCTGGTCGATGACTTCGCGCTGCCCAATGATGACCTTGCTGAGCTCACGGTTGATCTGCGCGTGCGCGTCCTGGAACTGGGCGAGTTTCTCGGCGAAGGCTTGCTTGTTTTCCATATTGGCTCTTGGCTCGGTGTTGGCTCTTAGCTCTTGGCCGACTAACTTCAAACCACATTGCATGTCGTAATAACTACGAAAAGAACTGCGTGAACATTTTGGATCCCGGATGAAGTTTCCAGCGCAATCTCCGCGTCCGGCCGTTATGACTCACCCGTCGGTGGCGGCACGGGCATTTGAAAACGTTCGATCGACTGCGCGCGGCCGGTATCCGTGTCGATGCGCACGGTGACGCCGCAAGCCTTGATGTCGCCGTCGCAGACTTCGAAGCGCGCGGGCATCGCGGTGCGGAATTTTTTCAAGACGGGCGCCTTCTGCCGGCCCAGCACGCCATCGTACGGACCGGACATGCCCAGATCGGTAATGTATGCGGTGCCGCCCGGCAGCACGCGCTCGTCGGCGGTCTGGACATGGGTGTGCGTGCCGACGATTGCTGAGACGCGGCCTTCGAGGTGCCAGCCCATCGCAATTTTTTCACTCGTCGCTTCGCCGTGCATATCCAGCAGAATGATTTTTGAATGCGCCGCGGCGCCGGCCACGATCTCATCGGCAACTTCGAACGGACAGCGCAGCGGTTCCATGAAGACGCGCCCCATCAAGTTCATCACCACGATCCGCACGCCGTCGGCGCTGGTGTAAAGCCCCCACCCTTTCCCGTCGGCGGACTTGGGATAGTTTGCCGGACGGAGCACGCGCAGATCGTTGATCACGCCGGGATATTCCTTGTTGCGGAAGATGTGATCGCCGGTGGTGACCACGTCGGCTCCGGCGGCGAGGATTTTACTGAGCGTCGACGGCGTCAGGCCCGATCCGGACGCGGCATTCTCGCCATTGACCACAACGAAGCCGGCGCCGTATTTCTGCTTGAGAATCGGAAGCGCGTGCGTGATCGCATGACGGCCGGGCCGGCCGACGACATCTCCGAAAAAAAGTACAGTCAGAATGCTCATACGCGCGCGAGCATAACACGATTTTGATTTTTTGGTTTCTGGTTTCTTTAAACCGCAAAGCACAACCTAGAAACCAGAAACCAATCTGTTATCGTGCTGCAATCGTCACACTAAGAGGAGCATCTGAAAATGGCCTACCGCATGTCCGCTTTCGCCGATGAAATTTCGCCTGACATGCAGATCCAGATGGACCACCTGCTGGAGAACGGGCTGACTTTCTGCGCCCTGCGCGGAGTGAACAACAAGAACGTGATGGAGCTTGAAGATTTTCAGATCAACCTGACCAAGGCGCAGTTCGTCAATCGCGGCATCCGTTTTTCATGCATCGGTTCGCCGGTCGGCAAGATCAAAATCACCGATCCTTTTGAGCCCGAGATCGAGCGCCTGAAAAAAGCCGCCAAGCTGGCTCGCGCCTTCGACACCAAGGTGGTGCGCGTTTTCACGTTCTACATTCCCGCCGGCGAAAAGCCCGAAACGCATCGCACTGAAGTGCTCAAGCGCATGAAGGCTCTGGCGGACGTGGCCAAAACCGAGAACATCAATCTGCTCGTCGAGAACGAGAAGGAACTCTATGGCGACAATGCCGCGCGCCATCTCGAGGTGCTCGAACATATCAACAGCCCGCACGTAAAAGCCGCCTTCGATTTTGCCAATTTCGTGCAGATCGATCAGGACTGCCTGGAAGCGTGGTCGATGCTGAAGAAGCACGTCGTCGATATCCACATCAAGGACGCGCGCAAATCTGACGGCCGCGAAGTTCCCGCCGGCCAGGGCGACGGCAAAGTGCGCGAGATACTTAAGGACGCTTTCGCCACCGGATGGCAGGGCTACCTGACCTTCGAGCCGCATCTGTCGGAGAGCGGCGCGTTCAAAGGTTTCACCGGCCCAAAACTTTTCAAAGTTGCCGTCGATGAGTTGAAGAAGATTCTCGTCGAAGTCGGCGCTAAATAAACATCATCCTACGTTTTGAAATGAGAACGGCGCGTATTCAAACGCGCCGTTCCTTTTGCATTCTGCATTTTGAATTTTGCATTGCCCTTTACAGCTTCGCCTTGCCTGACTTTCCCGTCTTGGCTTTGTACGTAATGTTGAGCACCGCGGTGTAAATCGTGGTTGCCAGGTCGCCGGACTTGATCGAGATGGCGACCGGCAGCGTGTACGGATCGCCAGCACTGGCCACGCTATTGGCGTCCAGCAGGCCGATGACGGCAAGGCTGGCGGCCAGTGTTTTCTTGCTTACGGAGAAGGTGACTTTCGCGCTGGTGTTTGCTGCCGCGGCGCCGGTCTTCGGCGCGCCTGTCACTTTGACGGAGACGATTCCCTTCGGCGTGTTCTTGCCATTCGCGTCCAGCGTTACGTGCTCGATGTAATCGGCAAAGCGGAAGCCGATGTCCGACCCGAGATTGACGTAGCCTGTCGGAAGAATAAGCGTCGAAGTTGATTTCAGGCTGTCGGCATTGGTCTTGGTCTTGAAATTCAGCGACACCCTGAATTTGGAAACCGTCAGCGTGGTACTCACTGGGAAATCGGAAGCGAGTGCCGGATTCGTTCCGGCCAGCGTCTCGTTGACGTCACTGACACCATCGGCGTCACTGTCTACGTTGCTGCTGCCACCCTCGGCCGGGACCGCGCCGAAGACAGAGAACTTGGACGTGTTCCCGTTGGTGTCGGTGAAGGTCGCGGTCACATTCTCGCCATCGTTGGCGTCGGCCTCGACCGCGAACGTGCCATCGGTGACCGTGACGCGACCCACGAACGTGCCGCCCTGCGTACCGGTATCGGAGAAGACTTCGACCGTGCCGCTGCTGCTCGAAGTGCTGCCCGCGATCAATGCGCGCGCGGTGGCGCGGCCGGCGACGCTGCGCCCGCTGGCCAGGCGCGTGACCGACGTGAACGTCGGCGGCGTGATGCCGTCGTTGGCGTTATCAAACAGCGCGATACCACCGCCCGTGTTGCGGCTGATGCTGTTGGCTCGAACCGCGTTGCGCCGGGAGCTCACCGCGCGGACTTCGATGCCGTTGCCGCCGTTGGACGAAACTTGATTTCCTTCGGAAGTGCTTGAACCGCCTACGGTGCTTCCGTTGGTTCCTTTGGAGAGGAAGACGCCTGCGCTGCCGTTGCCGATCTGCTGGCGCGCACTGGCTCGCGAGGATACGCCCACGCCGCGGGCGGCCACAGTCTCATCTTCCACTCCTGCCAGGCCCACGATATTGCCGATGACGATGTTGTCATCGGTGCCCACGCCGGAGAAGGTCAAGCCTTCGAATTTATTGCCGCTGATGACATTGGCTTCACCGGGGACTGTGCCGCCGATAATGTTGCCCTTCGCGCCGCCCTGGATCAAGATCCCAGCCAGATTCGCCTCTTCAGCCTTGCCTGAAGCATCCAGTCCGATCCAGCAGCCCTTGATTATGTTGCCGTTTGTGCCGGCACCCGTAATTTCGATCCCGAAGGCACCGTTATCGCCGAGCCGCAGGCCCTGCCCATTGGTGCCAACGCCCGTCAGCCGGTTGCCGCCGATAGTGTTGCCTTGCGCGCCCCCAAGCAGAGTGATGCCCGAACGATCGAAGCCCACGATATTCAGTCCACGCACAACATTATTGCTGGAGGTAATCGTCAGGCCAGAGGATGAACTGGCTGCAGTGCCATTGATGGTGACACGACGATCAGAAGCGTCGATCACGACATTTCCGTCGTTCATTGCGGGAAGCGCCGCGACAACATTGATCAGCGTGGCAGCCGCGGAGTTCGACAGGTCGAAGGTGTCGGCGTCAAAGAGAATGGTATCGCCGCTGTGCGCCCGGATCATGCAATCGCGCAGCGAATTGGGCGCAGAGTCAGTCGTATTGAGCACGGTCAGGGTGTCGGCATTGGGCGTCATGTTGATCACGAAAGTCTGTGCCGCGCTGGTATCGACTCCGCTATTGGTGACGCCGCCATTGTCGACCAGCACAACCGATACGGTGATAGCGATCGCGGCATTGATGTTATTGCCGGGGGTAAAGGTCAAGGTACCGAATTTATCGATAGCCGGAGCAACAGAGAAGGCGCCAGGCTTGTCAGGTGTCAGCACAAAGCTGCTTACGCCCTGCGACGCATTTTCATCGGCCGGACCATAAACGAAGGCCGTCGCCCAGTTGGCGAAACTTGTCTGGACGCTGGATTCAGTGACCGTGAAGTCTACGCCTTTGACGAAGCTGGGCGCATCGTTGACGGGCAGCACTCTAATCACAAACGTCTCCACAGTCGTGTTGACATCCGGTGCTGTGCCCGGACCGGAATCGGTAATCGTGACAGTGATGGTCGATGTGCCGGAGAGGTCGGGCTGCGGAGTGTATTTGAGATTTCCGGAGCCGTCGCCATTGTCCACAATGACTGGATTGGGAATAAGCGTGGGGTTGCTGGAGACGACCGTAAAGGTGAGGGTCTGCCCGATCTCGGCGTCAGCGCTGCTGATGATAGCAAAGGGCGGGAATGGGTCGCGTTCGACAATCTTGCCGCCGTGCGAAATGCCGCTCAGCACAATAGTCTGAAGTCCCGCGTCTTCCACGATAGAGACATCGGCGATCGCATCGATTTCGGGAGCATCATTTATCGGCGCGATGGTAATGACGATCGGAATCTGCAAGAGCTTGACGTGGTTATCGGGTCCACCAAACGACCCGTCATCGGAGATGTTGACGGTCAGCGTCACCGTGCCGAAAGCATTTTCCTTGGGTTGAAAATTAACAATAATGTTTTTCATGGGGCCAAAATTCAGTTGCACCTGAAGCTCCGGCGGGAACCGCATGGGATCGGGGTCGATGATGTTGGGGTTGCTGGACGTAACTGTGACATTGAAATCAATGTTCTGGCTGAACTCGTTTGCCGGTCCGGTCAGAATGTTTGTGATCATCACTGTTTGCATCGGAGCGTTTTCAAGCAGATTGAAGGTTCCGGTGACCGGGTCCGTGCGCGGCGGATCGTTCACCGGCCTCACCGTTACGGTGAAAGTGGTATCAATGAAGTTCTGTCCGCCGTTCGCTGTCCCGCCGTTATCCATGACGCGCACGCGAAGGGTCGAGTTCATCGCTCCGAACGTGTCGTGAAACTCATCGGCACGCGTTTTGAATTTCAGAACACCCGTCGGGTTGTCGGACGTGTATTCCACCAACAAGCTGGCCGGATCAATCACGTTGCCGACATCAGAATCAATGAAGGCGGTGACGGTCAACGTCTGCGCGATCTCATTGGCATTTCCCTCGGTGATGCCACTCAGGTTGACGGTCTGCTCTCCGGCGTCTTCTAGAATTGTCTTGTTCGGAATGGGTTCGAGCGTCGGCCGGTTGTTGTTCTGAATATGGAAGGGGAAAGCGAAAACCT